>Ga0209758_1002102_pt1 | contig 21144 bp, 23 predicted proteins | sample AraplaMF_Col_mMF_FD_184258 | JGI IMG/M metagenome (GOLD analysis project Ga0209758, IMG submission 184258) | Arabidopsis root microbial communities from the University of North Carolina, USA - plate scrape MF_Col_mMF (SPAdes) (version 2) | ecosystem: Host-associated > Plants > Roots > Endosphere...
GCGACGCAATCGTGACTTGGCTTGACTTGATTATGGGCCATCAGTATGGTCCGCGCGGCTTTTGAGGGTGGCGGGCGTAATTTCCATTCAGCCGCGGCGTTTCGGGTCTTCGTTGCATGACACAGGGCACGGGGCACGGCGAGAATGGAGATCGCGATAGATCGTCCGAGGAAGCTGAGCTTTCCGAACGGCTCGGAAGTCTTGATCACAGGTTGTCCGAACTTCGCGACCGCCGGATCAAGACCGAGCAACCCGCAGGTGACGGTGGAGACGGAGCGGCCAGAGCCTCGGCGATGGCGCTTGGTTTCCGACTATCCTCGGAGTTGATCGCCGGCGTCGCTGTCGGAGGGGGGATTGGCTGGGGTTTCGACCGCTTGCTGTCGACCTCGCCTTTCGGGTTTATCGTGTTCCTGTTGCTGGGCTTCGTCGCCGGCGTAGTGAATGTGGTGAGAACGGCAGGCGCGGGTCAGAACAGGCGCGGTGGATCTTAGCCGATCCGCACCAGGAGAGTGATCGTGCCGGTCTTGCCGGTACGGGCCGGCCCGGCCGGCAGACCGAGACCCGCCGGCATTGCCCGGCAGACAAGAGATGCCGCGCTGATGAAAATCGATCCGATCCACCAGTTCAACATCGAGCCTCTCTTCACCCTGGGCCATATCGGCAATCACACGATCGCCTTCACCAATTCGTCGCTCTATATGCTGGTGGCGGTGGCGATCATCTCGCTCCTGATGCTCGCCAGCGGCACGCAGCTGATTCCCGGGCGCCTGCAGTCGGTCGCCGAGATCTCCTACGAATTCGTCGCCTCGACCATCCGTTCGACGGCCGGCACGGAAGGCATGAAGTTCTTCCCGCTGATCTTCTCGCTGTTCATGTTCATCTGCGTCTCGAACCTGGTCGGCATCATCCCCTACACCTTCACGGTGTCGAGCCACCTGATCGTCACCGCAGCGCTCGCACTGCTGGTCTTCTTCACGGTCCTGATCTACGGCCTCTACAAGAACGGCCTGAAGTTCTTCAGGATTTTCGTTCCCCACGGCGTCCCCATCTACATCCTGCCGCTGGTCATGTTCATCGAGATCCTGTCGTTCTTCCTGCGGCCGGTCTCCCACAGCGTCCGTCTCTTCGCCAACATGCTGGCCGGCCACATCGCGCTGAAGGTCTTCGCGGGCTTCGTCGCCATGCTCGGCTTCTCGCTCGGCGCCCTCGGCTGGGTCGGCGGCGTGCTGCCGCTCGCGCTCACGGTCGCGCTGACGTCGCTCGAGCTGCTGGTCGCGTTCCTGCAGGCCTACGTGTTCGCGATCCTGACCTGCATCTACCTCAACGACGCCATTCATCCGGGACACTGAACGGTCCGGGGAATTTCCACCCACCACCCAATCTTTCTTCCAAGGAGTCTAAAATGGATCCGGCAGCAGCAAAACTTATCGGCGCGGGCATCGCGTGCATCGGCATGGGCGGTGCGGGCGTCGGCGTGGGCGTGATCTTCGGCAACTACCTGGCCGCAGCCGTCCGCAACCCGTCGGCCGCTCAGGGCCAGTTCGGCAACCTGATCTTCGGCTTCGCCGTGACCGAAGCGCTCGGCATCTTCTCGCTGCTGATCGCCCTGTTGCTGCTGTTCGTTCCGCTCTGAGGACGACGTTTTTCGCGCCGTTCCAATCCCTGGGGCGGCGCGTGTGACAGCAACAGGAGAACTCCATGGCTGAGAGTCATGGCGGCGCAAAAGGTCCGGCGGCGGGCGCTCATACCGCGGCTGACGGTGGTCACCACGGTGGCGGCTTTCCGCCGTTCGAGAGCAGCACCTACGCTTCACAGCTGGTGTCGCTCGCGATCTTCTTCGTCCTGCTTTACGTGATCGTGTCCAAGCTCGCCCTGCCGCGCATCGGCGGTGCGATCGAGGCGCGTCAGAACAAGATCGAGGGTGACCTCGCCGAGGCGCAGAAGCTGAAGGATCAGTCCGAGGCGGCGCTGAAGGCCTACGAAAACGAGCTCGCTGCGGCGCGCTCGCGGGCGCAGGCGATCGGCAACGAATCCCGCGACAAGGCGAATGCGCAGGCCGAGGCCGAGCGCAAGACGCTGGAAGAGCAATTGGCGGCCAAGCTCGCCGGGGCGGAGAAGACCATCGCCTCGACCCGCGCCGCCGCCATGAGCAACGTCCGCGGCATCGCGGCCGATGCGGCCGGCCAGATCGTGCGGCAGCTGACCGGCGTCGTTCCCGACGCTGCGTCGGTCAATGCCGCGGTCGATGCGTCCCTGAAAGGTTAATCGAAATGTTCTTCGAACCTGAATTTTGGGTCGCCGTCGCCTTCGTGATCCTGATGGTCGTGTTCGGCTATCTCGGGGTTTTCAAGACGGCGATGACCGCGCTCGATCATCGTGCCGCCCGCATCAAGGCCGAGCTCGACGACGCCCAGCGCCTCAAGCAGGAAGCCGCCAAGGTGCTTGCCGACTACAAGGCTCGCACCGCCTCGGCCGAGCGCGAGGCCGCCGAGATCATCGCCAACGCCAGAAGCGAAGCCGAGCGCATCGCGACTGAGGCCAAGGCGAAGATGGAAGACTTCGTCGCCCGCCGGACCAAGACCGCGGAGGGCAAGATCGCGCTCGCCGAGGCCCAGGCGCTGGCCGATGTCCGCGCCGCAGCCGCGGAAGCCGCCGTCCAGGCCGCCTCGACGATCCTGGCGCAGTCGGTCAAGGGCCAGGTCGCCGACGATCTGCTGGCCAAGGGCATCAGCGAAGTCAGGCAGAAGCTGAACTGAGGGTCTTGCCTCACCAATCAAAAAGCCGGCGCGATGAGCGCCGGCTTTTTTGTTGGTCGATCTGGAGCTACAAACTGGGTGTCATTGCCCGCGAAGGCGGGTGATCCAGTACGCCGAGGCTTCTCGGTTCAAGCACCGCAGCCTCCGGAATCCTGGATTGCCCGCCTTCGCGGGCAATGACAGCTGAGATTGCCGCAACACCTCGCCTATTTCTTCTTCCGCCCCTTCGGCTCGGGCGAGAGCGCCTGCGGGTCGAAGCCGACATAGAAAATGTAGTTATCGGCGACCGCGGGTGCCGGCACCGGATAGGTCATATCCTCGATAACGAAGGTAAAGGGCACGCTGCCCCCCGGGGTCATGTCGACCGTGGTCCGGTAGGCCTTCGAGGCGATCACCTTCTCGCCGACGCCGCCCTGCACGACGGCGAAGCGCAGGGGCACCTCGACGGAAGCAGGCGCACCGGCGGGACCGGCGATCACGCGGCCTTGGATGCCAATCCGGGCTGTGATGCCGGCGCTGCTACGGACACATTCGCGCGCCATCTTGGTGATCGAGGCCTGGAAGCGAACCTCGTTGCCGGCGGCCGGCTTGCCGGCGGCGCCAACCGCGTAGGTCGAGGCACCCGCACGCACCGTGACCTGCGGGCAATCGAGCTCGTCTTCGGCCGGCTGGCCGGGCGCAGGCGGTGGCTTGGGCTGAGCCGGCTCGTCGGACGTGCCGCCGAACAGGCTCTTGAAGCGGTCGGTCAGTGATTGGGCCTTCACCGGCGAGACCGAGGCGAGCACAACCGACAATGCCAGCGCGATTCCCCCTCCCAGCCGCAACGCATTCCGCGATGACCGAAGCTGCTGCACCATCGACGCTCATACTCCAATGACAATTGCCCGGCCGATCGTCGTCCGGGGCATGCGGTTATATCGCCAAAATCGGCGAACCCAAGGCAGCAAGAAGGGGACTTGGCCGCCGGCGCGGCTCAGCCGCGGAAATCCTCATGGAGCAGGCCGAACAGCAAGTGATCCTGCCAGACCCCGTTGATGCAGAGATAGCGGCGGGCGAGCCCCTCGCGTGAGAAGCCGCACTTTTCCAGCACCCGGATCGACGGCGCATTGGTGGGGATGCAGGCGGCCTCGACCCGGTGCAGATTGAGCTCGCCGAACAATGTCGGCAGCAGCACCCGCAGCGCGGCCGTCATGTAGCCGCGATGGGCATGAGGCTGCCCGACCCAATAGCCGATGGTGCCGGCCTGCACGATGCCGCGGCGGACATTGGCCAGCGTGATGCCGCCGACCATGGCGCCGTCGAGCTCGCGGAAGATCAGAAAGGGATAGGAACGATCTGCGGCGATGTCCTCGGAATAGCGGCGCAGGCGACGGCGGAAGCCCGAGCGGGTGAGATCGTCCGACGGCCAGATCGGCTCCCAGGGCGTCAGGTAGTCGCGGCTGGACTCGCGCAGATGAGCCCATTGCAGGAAGTCCGACATCTGCGGCGCGCGCAACAACAGCCCGTTGCCGCGCGGTGCGAGGGCGGCGGGTCCACTGGACGGCAGGCGAAAGAGGGCCATGGTGATGCTTTCCGGGGCGGTCCCGCCGTTGCGCGGCTCCTAGTGCAGCCGGGCCTTGGCGCGCGCCCGGGTCAATCCTTCCGCAAAAGACACCGCCGTGTCCAGACCCCTGCCACTGCCTAATGCGACAACGGCAGGCCGGCTCCGTGACAACAGCGCACGCGCGGCGTCCCGGGTCGATTCGACGCTGACGGCGTCGATCCGCCCGACCAGTTCCTCGACCGTCTGCGGCCGGCCATAGGCGAGGACGTGCCGGGCGAGCTGCTCGGCGCGGGAAGAGCAGCTCTCCAGCGCCATCAGCAGACCTGCCTTCATCTGCGCCTTGGCTCGCGCGATCTCGGCCTCGGTCAGCGTTTCCACCGAATCATTCATGATGTCGACCACGACCTCCATCATCTCCGGCGCATCGGCCGGATCGGTGCCGGTGTAGAGGCCGAAAAACCCGGTATCGGTATAGGGCGCGTGGAACGAATAGATGGAGTAGCAGAGGCCGCGCTTCTCGCGCACCTCCTGGAACAGGCGCGACGACATTCCGCCGCCGAGGACGTTGGTGAAGACCTGGAGCGAGAACAGCGACGGATCGTTCTGCGGCACGCCTTCCAGCGCCAGCGTCAGATGCGCCTGCTCCAGCTCGCGGTGCACCACCTTGGCGCCGCCCTTGCCGAATTGAGCGGTTTGCGGCTTCGGGCCCGGCGCCGCCTCGAAACTGGCAAAACGCTTCTCGGCCTCGGCGACGACCTGAGCGTGATCGACCGCGCCGGCCGCCGCCACCACCATGTCGGGCCCGCGATAATGCGTCGAGAGGTAACCGCGCAGCATGTCGCGGTTGAAGCTGCGCAGCGTCTTGGCCGTGCCGAGCAGCGAGCGGCCCATCGGCTGGTCGGGATAGCAGAGCTCGTTGAGATGCTCGAACACGACGTCGTCGGGCGTATCCTGCGCGGCTCCGATCTCCTGCACGATGACGTTCTTCTCGCGTTCCAGCTCGTCGGGCTCGAACGCGGGATTGGCAAGGATGTCGGCGAGCACGTCGAGCGCGAGCGGCACGTCGGCCTTCAGCACCCGCGCATAATAGGACGTGGTCTCGGTCGAGGTGCCGGCATTGAGGTCGCCGCCGACCGCCTCGATCTCCTCGACGATCTCGCGCGAGGAGCGCTTCGTGGTGCCCTTGAACGCCATGTGCTCGAGCAGATGCGAAATGCCATGCTCGTTAGGCTTCTCGTCACGGCCGCCGACGCCGGCCCAGACGCCGAGCGCCGCGGTCTCGAGTTGCGGCATCTTGTCGGTGACGACGGTGAGGCCGGAGGCAAGCTTGGAAATCTCGACACTCATCCGGCAACTCCCTGCTTTGCGGCGCGGCTGACCGACAGCACAAAGCGCTCGACCTCGGCCTGATCGTTCTTCATCACCTTCATGTGTTCGGATTTGGTCATCAAACCGTCGAGCCAGGCCGGCAGTTGCGGCCGCTGGCCGCAGGCCGCTTCGACGGCGTCGGGGAATTTGGCCGGATGGGCGGTGGAGAGCACGATGCTCGGCACCCGCGTGTCCGTGGTGTCGCGGTCGGCGACAGCGAGCGCCACCGCCGTATGGGGATCGACCAGCTCGCCCGCCTCGCGCCAGCCGGCGCGAATCGCGGCCGCGGTCTCGGTCTCGTCGGCGCGCCCGGCGTCGAACTCCTCGCGGATGGCGGCCAGCGTCGCATCGGGCAGCACGAAACGCCCGGACTGCTTCAGCGAATCCATCAGGCGGCGCACGCCCGCCGCATCGCGCCGGCCAGCCTCGAACAGCAGCCGCTCGAAATTCGACGAGATCTGGATATCCATCGACGGCGACGCCGTCGCGTGCACCTCGCGCACTTCGTAGATCCCCGTCTTCAGCGTGCGCGCCAGGATGTCGTTGACGTTGGCGGCGATGCGCAGGGTCCGCACCGGCAATCCCATCCGCTTGGCGACGTAGCCGGCAAAGATGTCGCCGAAATTGCCGGTCGGCACCACGAAATCCACCGCGCGCGCCGGCGCACCGACGGCAACGGCCGAGGTGAAATAGTAGACCACTTGGGCGACGATGCGCGCCCAGTTGATGGAATTGACGCCGGACAGAGAGGTGGCATCGCGGAAGCGATGGTTGTTGAACATCCCCTTCACGAGCGCCTGGCAATCGTCGAAATTGCCCTCGATGGCGAGCGCATGGACGTTGGCCGCGCCCGTCGTCGTCATCATCCGCCGCTGCACCTCGGAGATGCGGCCGTGCGGAAACAGCACGATCAGGTCCACGTTCTCGAGGCCGGCGAAGGCCTCCACGGCGGCGCCGCCGGTATCGCCTGACGTCGCGACCACGATGGTGGTGCGCTGGCCGCGCTTGGCGAGCACATGGTCCATCAGCCGCGAGATGAGCTGCATCGCCACGTCCTTGAAGGCGAGCGTCGGACCGTGGAACAGCTCCAGCACGAACTGGTGCGGCGACATCTGGCGCAGCGGCACCACCGCCGGGTGGCGGAAGGTCGCATAGGCCTCGTTCGCCATGCGGCCGAGCTCGGCGTCGGTGATCTCGCCGCCGGTGAAGGGACGAATCACATCGACCGCGACCTCCCAATAGGGACGGCCGAAGAAACCGGCGATGGTCTCGGTGGAGAGCTGCGGCCATATGGTTGGCACATACAGGCCGCCATCGCGCGCGAGCCCGGTCAGCATCACGTCGCAGAAGCCGAGTTCGGGGGCCTCGCCCCGGGTCGAGATATAACGAGTCAAACTGCCCTCCAAAGGCCGGGCGGCCTGAGCCGCCCGTTAAGCCTTTGATTTTACGAAATTACTTGTTAGCGGCCAGAGGCTTTGAGCCACCATAAAGTGTTTTGCGGCATCAGGAAACCGCTTCCCGCCTTGACCCCGGTCCAACGAAAAGGGGCTGCGGTCGTACCGCAGCCCCTCTCTTGGAAGGTCTGTCGTTGATGTGTGCAGACCGGTTTGCCTGTCGGGGTCGCCGCCCCGTCAAAACTGTTCGCGCAACCTTTGTCGCCTGTCACGAAACCGTCAAGGGTGAATACGATGCGGAGGAGAAAATGTTCCTATTTTTCCCGACAAAGATCTGGACCCCGGCAAGCGCAGCCAGGCAGCGACACGTTGCGCATTGCCGTTATTTCCCGAACTCTCGGAGATCTCCGGAACCAATGCCGCCCTCCCTCCATTGGGATCGGCGGATGGGTGTCGACTGTGTCCATGCATTGCCCGGCTGCACGCTGACACCGATCCGTTCCGCCGAACCGGCTGCGTCCTGGAGCGGCCGGTTCGGTGCTTCCGGGCGGACAGTGCCCGGGCCGACAGCAGGACGTCAATTCATCCCGATTTCCACTGCGATCCTGATCAGGTCGGAATGGTTCTTAGCCCCCAGCTTCTGCTTGAGCAGGGACGTGGTGTTGGCGACCGTCTTGTAGGAGATGCCAAGCGCCTTCGCGACTTCCACGATCTTGTCGCCACGTCCGAGCAGGCGGAGAATCTCGAGCTCCCGCGGCGTCATCTGCGAGGCCGGGTTGGCCTTGATTGCCGCGCCGGAAAACGTCACGGCTTCCGCGAGTTGCGGTGAGATGAAATTGTCGCCCGCGACCACCTTGCGCACCGCCTTCAGCAGGATCCTGGGATCGTCGCCCTTGGAAACATAGCCTTGCGCCCCAAGCTCGACGGCCCGCACCACGAAGGCAGGATCGTCATTCATGCTGAACATGATGATCTTGGCGTCAGGATCGTCCTTGCGGATTCGTCGCATCAGCTCGAAACCGGAGACATCCGGCAGGCTGATGTCGATCACGGCGACGTCGGGCCGCTTGCTGACATAGGCGCGATGCCCGGATTTGGCGTCCGTTGCCTCATCGATACGGATCGAATGGTCGGAAGCGAACAGGGTGCGGCAACCGGACAGCACCACGGGATGGTCGTCGACAATCAGGACCCTGGTACCCGGCTTGGCAGTCTCTTGCATTGCGCGCTCTCTTGGTTCTTTTCTCGATTCATAGACCGACGGGAACAAATGGAAAGAGCAAATTCCGCCGATGCGCGTTAGAATTGACCTAATGTGGCAACGACTCTCGTTCAGAACGCAACTGTTTCTTCCGCTCGGCGCGAGTTTTCTGGCAGCGCTGGCCCTCGGCGGCATCCTGCTCCAGATATTCGCGACCAGCCAGCTCGCCGACGAGCACGAGCCCGCTCGACGTTCCATCCGAACGATCGCCACCGCACTCAACGACACTTTGCGGGCGTCGGACAATCCGCAGAAGACGCTGGATGCCTTCGTCCGATCCCTGGCCGGATCCTCGGACATCCATTTCCGTTCTGCGGAAGGCGTTCCTGCGCCTTCGCCAAAGGACGCCATGCGAAATCCGCAAGGGGTACCGCAGTGGTTTGTCGACCTGCTCATGGTGCCGGACACGGACGCTGCGGCGCCGGTGCTGATCGACGGCAGGCATATCGGCGATATCGTGTTCTTACCGGACCTGTCAGCCGACCTGTTCGAGAAGTGGATCGGCTTCCTCGCGCTGACCAGCCTCGTCGCCGTGCTGATGGTGCTCACCGGAATCATCGCCTACATCTTCGCGGGATCGGCGCTGCGACCGCTGCAGCATCTCGGCGAAGGCCTGACGCGGATGCGGCGTGGCGATTACGCAAAGCCGATCCCGGTCGGGGGACCGCCGGAGATTCGGCAGAGCTGTACGGAAGCAAATGCGCTGGCTGAAACGCTTGCACAATTGAGCCAGGACAATCGCGATCTGATGCATCGCCTGGTGTCGCTCCAGGACGACGAGCGGCGCGATCTCGCCCGCGAGCTGCACGACGAGCTCGGGCCGCTGCTGTTCAGCATCCGCGCGGGCACGATCGCGCTGGTGGAGGCCTCGCCGTCGGCGGGAAATCTCGGCAACCCGGCCCAGCAAGTGCTGCAATCGGTCGAAGCGCTCCAGCAGACCAACCGCCGCATCCTCGACCGGCTGCGGCCGCTCTACATCGAGGAGCTGGGCCTCGCGACCAGCGTGCAGACGCTGCTCCGGAATTTTCGCAAGCAGGCACCCCATATCAACCTGACGGATACGACCGATCCGGATCTCAACGTGATCGACGGACCGCTGGCCCGGACCGTCTATCGGGTGATCCAGGAGGCACTGACCAATGTGCTGCGCCACGCCAAGGCCGGCAGCGCCCATGTCCAGGCGACCATCGCCGGTGAGACGCTGGTCATCGAGATCTCGGACGACGGCAGCGGCTTCCCCGCCGACAATGTCTTCGGCCGCGGCCTGACCGGCATGCACGAGCGCGTGCGCGCGCTCAGCGGATCACTGTCATTGCTGCGGGTGGACGAGCGAACCTATGTACGCTGCCGCCTTCCGGCCGCACCGACGCGCGAGGCGCCGGTCAACCGCTAGCAGGAGCAGCCGTCATGCGCGTTCTGCCGCGCGGGCTCGCACAGCGTGCTGTGGATCTTGCCTTCCGGACTGAAGCGAAACGAGGCGCGAATGCGCAGCGCACCGGCGACCGAATATTCGAGATCGACGCCATGGGGCATCGGGTGGATCTCCTCCAGCCCGAAACCCGCCAGCGAGAACGCGCTGAGCCGCGGCTGCCAATAGGCCTCGAGCTCGCTCCGGCCGCGGTAACGCCGCGCGCCGTTACACATGCATTCGACCTGGGCGTCGTCTGCATAAAGGTCGAGCAACGTCGCGAGGTCGCCGTTCCGGCAGGCATCCACCCAGTCGACGACAATTCCCATCTGATCGAAATCACTCACGCCGCAATCCTGTCTGCCGCGCAAAACCAGCGGCGGCTTAGGGCCACACTCGTGAATGTGCGCTGAATAATAAACCCCGGGCGATACCGGGTTCCGGCGCGGAGACCGACCATCTCAGCTCCGTCGCCGGCCTTTGGCCCACACGGCGAAGGCGATCAGCACGGCGGCCGCGAGCAGGAACCAGGTCACGGCGTATTGCAGGTGGTCGTCCTTCAGGTGCACGTCGAGCGGCCCCGGACGCGGAATTCCGTTCTCGGGCGCCGGCTGCTCGAGATCGACATAGAACGGCGCCACCGCGCCCCAGCCGAGCGCGCTTGCGATGGCCCGATGATCGCGCACGAACCAGAGCCGCTTGTCACGGTTTTCGGCGGGCGTCAGCCAGCCGGGTGCCTCGGGAAAGCGCAGATAACCGGTCAGCGCGACCGGCTGCCCGGTCACGAGCTTCTTCACCGCGCGATCCTCGACGCCGCGGTCCTGCATCGTGTTCTCGACGAAGCCCGCGTCGATCACGACCGTCTCGCCGCTCGGCAGCCGCGCCGGCAGGAACGCCCAGGTGCCGGGGCCGGAGGCGTCCTTGCGCACCGCCGACCCGGACGAATAGACCATCGCATCCGGCAGGGCTGCGTAGGTCGCGGTGAAGCTGACGCGGCGGAATTCATCGCGCGCGGGATTGAGGCCGGCCCATAGCGCCGGCGGCGGCAGCGGGACCGGCGCTATGGCCAGGCGCTCGGTGAGCGCCGCGACCAGCTCGTGCTTGGCGGCCCGCCGCTGCAACTGCCAGACGCCGAGTGCGACGAAGACAGCCGTCAGGAACAGCGTGAACAGCGCGAAGCCGGCCACGCGGGGCTTGCGCGCAGGGTGGTTCATTTCGCGCGGTCGACCAACCGGCCCGGCGCCGCCTTGTGATGGAATTGCAGCGCGATCAGCAGCGACTTCATCGCACGCAGCGGCAGGAGCGTGGTGGCCAGGATCAGCGGCAACCACAGCACCGCATGCAGCCAGTACGGCGGCTGGTATTTGACCTCGACGATGAGCGCTGCCGCAACGACGATCCCACCGGCCAGCATGATGATGAAGATCGCCGGACCGTCGCCGGTATCGATGAAGGCGTAGTCGAGACCGCAGCGGTCGCAGGCGGGCGCGAGGGTCAGGAAGCCCGCATAGAGCTTGCCCTGGCCGCAGCGCGGACATCTACAGGCAAGCCCGCGCAGCGCGCTTTGCAGGACAGTGGTCCCTGGCTCGGACTTTCCGGCGGTCTCGTTCATGATGGCGGACTCTAGCACAGTTTTCGCCGAAACATTCCGGCGGTCCAAAAACGAAGGGCGGCCCTGCGGCCGCCCTTTCTGGTCGATTCCTCGCGGCTCAGTGCGCGCCGTGGGCCATGCTCTCGGCGCCGCGTCCCCAGACGTAGATGCAGAGGAACAGGAACAGCCAGACCACGTCGACGAAGTGCCAGTACCAGGCGGCGAACTCGAAGCCGAGGTGCTGCTTCGGCGTGAAGTGGCCGGCATAGGCGCGGAACAGGCAGACCAGCAGGAAGATGGTGCCGACCAGCACGTGGAAGCCGTGGAAGCCGGTCGCCATGAAGAAGGTCGCGCCATAGACGTTGCCGGCGAAGGAGAACGCCGCGTGGCCGTACTCATAGGCCTGCACGCAGGTGAAGAGCGCGCCCAGCACGACGGTGAGGATCAGGCCGTATTTCAGGCCCTGGCGGTCGTTCTCGAGCAGTGCGTGGTGCGCCCAGGTCACGGTGGTGCCCGAGGTCAGCAGGATCAGCGTGTTCAGGAGCGGCAGGTGCCAGGGATCGAAGGTCTCGATGCCCTTCGGCGGCCAGGTGCCGGGGACCGCGCAGGCGCCGGGCTGGGTGCCGAGGCCGCAGCCGAACACGGCGTCGCGGGTGGCATGGACGGCGTCCGCCGGAAACAGCGCCGCGTTGAAATAGGCCCAGAACCAGGCGACGAAGAACATCACCTCGGAGGCGATGAACAGGATCATGCCGTAGCGGTGATGCAGCTGCACGACGCGGGTGTGGTCGCCCTTGTACTGGGCTTCCTTGATCACGTCGCCCCACCAGCTCGCCATGGTGTAGAGCACGCCGACGGTGCCGACGCCGAACACGATCGGCGCGGCCGAGAACATGTGATGCATCCAGGAGATAGCGCCGACCGCCATGATGAAGGCCGAGAGCGAACCGACGGCCGGCCACGGAGAGGGATCGACCAGGTGATAGTCGTGATGCTTGGTGTGCGCCGTTGCCATTTGCGGTCTCTCTCCTCAATCCCGTGCCTGTCGGGCACTTATCCCCTTGTTTCCGACCTTTCGAGCGCGCGCCCGCCGATCAGAGATTTCCCTTGCGCTTGTCGCCTTCGCCCGATGCCAACGGCTTCACCACGGGATCCTTCACCGGATAGAAGGTGTAGGACAGCGTGATCGTGTTCAGCCCGTCGTTCTCGTGATCCTCGGCGATCGACGGATCGACGTAGAAGACAACCGGCATCTCGCGCTTCTCGCCCGGAGCCATGGTCTGCTCGGTGAAGCAGAAGCAGTTGATCTTCTGGAAGTAGGAGCCGACCGTCAGCGGCGCGACGTTGTAGGCCGCCTGGGCCGCCGTGGTGCGCGCGGCCTGGTTGGTCACGGTATAGAAGACGGTCACGACCTGGCCGATATTGACCTCGATCTCGTTCTGCTCCGGCTCGAACTTCCAGGGCAGGCCGGGCGCGACATTGGAGTCGAAGCGCACCGAGATTTTTCGCGCGATCGGGCCCGTCGCCGGCGCGGCGTTCGCCACTTGCGTCGTGCCGTTGAAACCGGTGGCGCGGCAGAACCAGTTGTAGAACGGCACCGCCGCGTAGGAGGCACCGACCATCAGCGCGACCACGCCGCCGCAGATGGACGCGACCACGACATCACGCCCCAGCCCGCGGCGCTTGGCCGGTTGACCATTGGCCGGCTTGGCACTGACATCCTGCGATATGGTCGGCTCGTGATCCATGTTTCCTACATCGGCCGCACGAGAACGGCCGGTCCCTTGACCATGGTGACGGCGAAGAACAGCACCACCAGCACGCCGAGCGCCAGGGCAATGGCGATCGAGCGCTGACGACGGCTCTTCTTCTGCGCCTCGGTGAGGACGATTCCGTCTGTCTCGGGTTTGTCGGCCATCGCTGTGATCATGCGCCCCCAACCATCGGAGCCAGTGCCCGGAACACGACCTCGGCCAGCAGGGTCGCGAACAGCACGAACAAATAGAGGATCGAGAACGCGAACAGCTTGCGGGTCGCGCGCAGCGAGGCAGCTCGCTCGCGGCGCACATAGACGTTGATCGCGAGCACCAGCATGCCGGCCCCCATGATCAGCGAGACGATGCCGTAGATCGCGTCGAAATAGCCGAGCGCCCAGGGCGCGGCGGCGACCGCGATCAGCACGATGGTGTAGAGCAGGATCTGCAGGCGCGTCGCATCGGGACCGGCGACGTTTGGCAGCATCGGAATGCCGGCGCGCGCGTAGTCGTCGGAGCGGAACAGCGCCAGCGCCCAGAAATGCGGCGGGGTCCAGAAGAAGATGATGGCGAACAGCAGCAGCGGCTCGACGTCGACGGTGCCCGTGACGGCGGCCCAGGCCACCACCGGCGGCAGCGCGCCGGCGGCGCCGCCGATCACGATGTTCTGCGCGGTCCAGCGCTTCAGCCCCATCGTGTAAATCACGACGTAGAAGAAGATGGTGAAGGCGAGCAGGCTGCCTGCGATCCAGTTGACGAGGATGCCGAGCGTCATCACCGAGAAGAAGGACAGCGTCAGGCCGAACGCCATCGCCTCGGGGCGGGTGATGCGGCCGCGCGGGATCGGCCGGTTCGCCGTGCGCGACATCTTGGAATCGATGTCGCCTTCGAGCGCCATGTTGAGGGCGCCCGAGGCGCCGGCGCCGACGGCGATGCAGAGCAGCGAAGTGAACGCGAGCACCGGGTGGAAGTGTCCCGGCGCCATGGCCATCCCGACCAGCGCGGTGAAGATCACCAGCGACATCACCCGCGGCTTCAACAGCGCGATGTAGTCGCCGACCTCCGCCTCGGAGATGCGGGGATTGATGTCGATGGCGTTCTGATCGAGGACGGACACTAAATTCAACTCGCTTCGTTATAGAGTCGCGGCGCCCGTCACGGGCGCCGCGGGATGTCGCTTACTGCACGCGGGGCAGCACTTCGAACTGGTGGAACGGCGGCGGCGAGGGCAAGGTCCACTCCAGCGTGGTCGCACCCGCACCCCACGGATTGTCGCCGGCCGGCACCTTCTTCATGAAGGCGTCGAGCACGCAGTAGAGGAAGATCAGCACGCCGAAGCCGGAGATGTAGGAGCCGACCGACGAGACCAGGTTCCAGCCCGCGAACGCGTCGGGATAGTCGACGTAGCGACGCGGCATGCCCGACAGGCCGAGGAAGTGCTGCGGGAAGAACACCAGATTGACGCCGATGAAGGTCACCCAGAAGTGCGCCTTCGCGAGCGTCTCGTTGTACATGTAGCCCGACATCTTCGGGAACCAGTAGTACCAGCCGGCGAAGATTCCGAACACCGCACCCAGCGACAGCACGTAGTGGAAGTGCGCGACGACGTAATAGGTCTCCTGCAGCACGCGGTCGACGCCGGCATTCGCCAGCACGACGCCGGTGACGCCGCCGACGGTGAACAGGAAGATGAAGCCCACCGCCCAGATCATCGGCGCCCGGAATTCGATCGAACCGCCCCACATCGTGGCGATCCAGGAGAAGATCTTCACGCCGGTCGGAACCGCGATGACCATGGTCGCGGCGACGAAATAGGCCTGTGTCGCCGAGGACATGCCGACCGTGTACATGTGGTGCGCCCACACCACGAAGCCGATGCCGCCGATCGCGACCATGGCGTAGGCCATGCCGAGATAGCCGAACACGGGCTTGCGCGAGAAGGTCGAGACGATCTGGCTGATCATGCCGAAGCCGGGCAGGATCAGGATGTACACCTCGGGATGGCCGAAGAACCAGAACAGATGCTGGAACAGCACGGGGTCGCCGCCGCCGTCGGGTGCGAAGAAGGTCGTGCCGAAATTGCGGTCGGTGAGCAGCATGGTGATCGCGCCGGCGAGCACCGGCAGCGACAGCAGCAGCAGGAACACCGTCACCAGGATCGACCACACGAACAGCGGCATCTTGTGCAGGGTCATCCCCGGCGCGCGCATGTTGAAGATGGTGGTGATGAAGTTGATGGCGCCGAGGATCGACGAGGCGCCCGCCAGATGCAGCGACAGGATCGCGAAGTCGACGGCCGGGCCCGGATGGCCGGAGCTCGACAGCGGCACGTACATGGTCCAGCCGGCGCCGACGCCGTTGGCGCCCGGCTCGCCCTCGACGAAGGTCGACATCAGGAGCAGGGCGAAGGAGGCAGGCAGCAGCCAGAACGAGATGTTGTTCATGCGCGGGAACGCCATGTCCGGCGCGCCGATCATCAGCGGAACGAACCAGTTGCCGAAGCCGCCGATCATCGCGGGCATGACCATGAAGAAGATCATGATCAGACCATGCGAGGTCACGAACACGTTATAGGTGTGGGTCTCGTGGAAGACCTGCACGCCCGGATACATCAGCTCGGCACGGATCGCGATCGACATCGCGGCGCCGATGACGCCGGCGATGACCGCGAAGACCAGGTACATCGTGCCGATGTCCTTGTGGTTGGTCGAATAGACGTAGCGGCGCCATCCGGTCGGATGGGCATGCTCGTCATGTCCGTGGGCGTGATCGCCGTGTGCCGCTGCGCTCGTTGCCATTTTCAAATCCTGCCTTGCGTCCCATTCGGACCTTTGGAGGTCCCGCCCTTATATCGCTTCCAGTGCCTCAAGCCGTCACCCGACGCTTACTGCGTCGGGCCGGCCGCGGAGGCGTAGGTGCTGGCGCCGCCGCTCGCATATTTCTTCTTCGCCGTCTCGACCCAGGAGGCGAATTCCTGGTCGCTCACCACGCGCACTGCGATCGGCATGAAAGCGTGGTCCTTGCCGCACAATTCCGAGCACTGACCGTAATACATGCCGGTCTTGGTGGCCTTGAACCAGGTCTCGTTCAGGCGGCCCGGAATGGCGTCGATCTTGACGCCGAAAGCCGGCACCGCGAAGGCATGAATGACGTCGGCGCCGGTGGTCTGGACGCGAATCACCTTGTTGACCGGCACCACCATCTCGTTGTCGACGCCGAGCAGACGGGGCTGCTTGTCCTGCGCCATCAGCGAGTCGAACTCGAACTTGCCGTTATCGGGATAGGCATAGGACCAATACCACTGCTTGCCGGTCGCCTTGATGGTCAGATCCGCCTTCGGCACGTCGAGCTCGAGGAACAGAAGCCGGAACGACGGCACCGAGATGCCGACCAGGATCAGCACCGGAACGAGCGTCCAGGCCACCTCGATCAGCGTGTTGTGGGTGGTCCGCGACGGCACCGGATTGGCCCGCGCGTTGAACTTGACGACCACGACCACGAGCAGCGCCAGAACGAACAGCGTGATCAGCGTGATCAGCACGAACAGGAAGTTGTGGAACCAGACGATGTTGTCCATCACCGGAGAACCGGACTGCTGGAGCGTCCACTCCCACGGAGCCGGCTGCCCGACCTCGGCGAATGCCGCGCCACCCGTCGCCAGCGTGACGCCAGCCGCCACCACGGCGATGGTGGCCAATCCCAGCAGATGCTGGCCCACCCGACCCATCGACATCCTCATGCCGTTCGCGCTCCCCTTACGAAATCACCCCAAGTGCGCTGCCCTGTGTCCGGGCAACGCTTATTCGATCCGCCCGCCTGACAAACCGCCGCGCAAGAATACCTCTAAGAGGAATTCGGGCCAGATCGCTAGAACGCCGAAATCTAGCCTCTCAAACCATAATTCTTGATCTATCGCAATGCAGTCTTGAGCCTGATCTGCCAGCCATCATCCGCAGGATAATTCCTAGTAACATCGGACAAAAATACCGTTGGCCGGGATGCTGCCGCTTGACAGCGGAATTGCCCGCGTTAGGCACTGGCAGATGGCCGCGCAGGAACCTGATTCGTGCGGGCGGCGGCGGTGCGAGACGGCGCGGAATTTGCTTGGCAATCGCCTTCAAGACGCCGTCATTCCCGTATCAGTCCGCCAGATGAGTCCGCCAAGCGCGAGCGAGGAAGGCGAGCAGAGGGACCGACCCGATGGGGCTTTCGAAATCGATGGCAAGGCCGGCCACAAGGCAGCTTAGCCGCCTCCCGGCGCTGACCGCCCTGCTGGCTGCGCTTGTCCTCCTGGCGCTCCCCGGCCTTGCCCATGCGCAGGGCGCGGTGCGCTCCGTCCATGGCGACTGGCAGATTCGCTGCGACACGCCGCCCGGCGCCCAGACCGAGCAATGCGCCCTGATCCAGAGCGTGGTGGCGGAAGACCGCTCCAATGCCGGCCTGACCGTCATCGTGCTGAAGACCGCCGACCAGAAGAGCCGCCTGATGCGCGTGGTGGCGCCGCTGGGTGTGCTGCTGCCGTCCGGTCTCGGCCTCAAGCTCGACAACCAGGACGTCGGCCGGGCCGGCTTCGTCCGCTGCCTGCCCAATGGCTGCGTCGCCGAGGTCGTCATGGACGACAAGCTGCTCGGCCAGCTCCGCAGTGCCAAGACCGCCACCTTCATCATCTTCGAGACACCGGAAGAAGGCATCGGCTTCCCGCTCAGCCTGAACGGCCTCGGCGAGGGCTATGACAAGCTGCCGTAGGGCGGCACTCGATCGCCCGCTCTCCCTTCCGTCATCCTGAGGCGCGAGTTCGGCAGCGCAGTCGCGCTGCCGTGCGAGCCTCGAAGGATGAGCGGCCGAACTGACAGCCGGGCCGTCATCCTTCGAGGGCCGCTGAAGAAGCGGCCGCCTCAGGGTGACGGTGATAGATTGATGCTTGCCGCGTCCACGAGCGTCCCTGCCCCATCCTATCGTTTCCGTAATGTGACGCCCCGCCCCTCGCGGAACCGATCCGAAACCATTATCTTGCCCTAGATCTTCCGCTAATGGATGGACGCATGACCAATCCTGCCACGACCTCCCTGCTCGACCGCGCCAATCTCGACCGCGACCAGGTTCGCCACGAGGTCGCGCGCGGGCTTTCCGGTGCCGACGACGGCGAGCTGTTCCTGGAGTACAGCCAGACCGAAGCGCTGATGTTCGACAATGGGCGGCTCAAGCAGGCGACCTACGACACCTCGCAAGGTTTTGGCTTGCGCGCGGTCAAGGATGATGCCGTGGGCTACGCGCATTCCTCCGACGTCTCGCTGCCGGCGCTGATGCGCGCCGCGGACGCGGTCGCGGCCGTGCGCGGCGGCTATTCCGGCAGTTTTGCCGCGCCGCCTCCGCACACCAATGTGCGGCTCTATGGCGACGATAATCCGCTCGACGCACCGGGCTTCGAGACCAAGGTCAAGCTGCTCGCCGAGATCGACGCCTACCTGCGCGACAAGGATCCGCGGGTGCGGCAGGTCAGCGTCAGCCTCGGCGCGACCTGGCAGGTGGTCGAGATCCTGCGGCCGGACGGCGAGAGCTATCGCGACATCCGTCCGCTCGTGCGCGTCAACATCTCCGTCGTGGCCGGCCAAGGCGACCGCCAGGAGAGCGGCAGCAAGGGTTATGGCGGCCGTGCCGGCTATGCCGAATTCATCGAGAGCCGGAATTGGCGCGACGCCGCCGACGGCGCGCTGCGCGAGGCGCTGGTCAATCTGGAATCGATTCCCGCCCCCGCCGGCGAGATGGACGTCGTGTTAGGGGCCGGCTGGCCCGGCGTGATGCTGCACGAAGCGGTCGGCCACGGCCTGGAGGGCGATTTCAACCGCAAGAAGACCTCTGCATTCGCAGGCCTGATGGGCCAGCAGGTCGCGGCCAAGGGCGTCACCGTGGTCGACGACGGCACCATTGCCTCGCGCCGCGGCTCGCTGTCGATCGACGACGAGGGCACGCCGACCAATCGCACCGTGCTGATCGAGGACGGCGTCCTGGTCGGCTACATGCAGGACCGTCAGAACGCGCGGCTGATGAACATGAAGCCGACCGGCAACGGCCGCCGCCAGGGCTATGCCCATGTGCCGATGCCGCGCATGACCAATACCTACATGCTCGCGGGCGACCGCGATCCGGGCGAGATCCTCGCCTCGGTGAAGAATGGCGTCTTTGCCGCGAATTTCGGCGGCGGCCAGGTCGACATCACCTCGGGCAAGTACGTGTTCCAGTGCACCGAGGCCTACAAGATCGAGAACGGCAAGTTAGGGGCCCCGCTCAAGGGCGCCATGCTGATCGGCAACGGGCCGACCGACCTGCATCGCATCCGCATGATCGGCAACGATCTCGCGCTCGATACCGGCATCGGCACCTGCGGCAAGAACGGCCAGGGCGTGCCTGTCGGCGTCGGCCAGCCGTCGCTGCTGATGGAGCGCATTACCGTGGGTGGAACGGGTGCATGAGCGTTGAGAAAGTGACTGTCACCTCCAAGCAGAAGGGCAGCGGCTGGGGCGGGCAGATCGTTCAGCTCGCCGGCATCGTCGTCGCCGTGTTCATCGCCAAGGGCGCGCTTGCCGAGCCGTTCTACGTGCCGTCGGGCTCGATGGAGCCGACGCTGCTGATCGGCGATGCGCTGCTCGCCTCGAAATTTCCCTATGGCTACGGCAGCTCGTCGCTGCCGATCCAGATCAGCCTGCCCGAGACCGGCCGCGTGTTCGCGGAAACGCCGAAGCTCGGCGACGTCGTCGTGTTCCGCTGGCCCGGCGATCGCTCGCAGGCCTGGGTCAAGCGCGTCGTGGGGTTGCCCGGCGATCGCATCCAGATGCGGCAGGGCCAGCTCTTCATCAACGACCGCCCCGCCGAGCTCAAGCCGGACGGCGTCGGCGCTGCCGAGGACGACAATGGCGGCAACGAGCCCGCCTACCGTTATGTCGAGACGCTGCCGAACGGCGTCTCGCATCTGATCTTCAAGATGCGCGACAACGGCCCGCTCGACAACACGCCGGAAGTGACGGTGCCGGCCGGTCACCTCTTCGTGCTCGGCGACAACCGTGACAATTCCTCCGACAGCCGCGTGCCGCTGCGCTCCGGCGGCGTCGGCCTGTTGCCGATCGACAATCTGATCGGCCGTGCGGATGCAGTGCTCGGCTCCTGGGATCTCGGCATGCGAAGCCAGCCGGTGTGGACCTGGCTGTCCGGCTTCCGGCTGGCGCGGTTCTTCACCGCCGTGCATTGACACTTCTCACTCACGATGAACCGTGACGAATTCCTCGCGCTCGCGCTGAGAAATCCCGTCAACGTCGCGATCATCGATGAGCTCGATCGCCTCGCCCTTCCCGATGCCTGGCTGGTCTCGGGATGCCTGGTGCAGACCGTGTGGAACGTGCTCACGCGCCGTCCGATCAGCCACGGTATCGCCGATTACGACGTGTTCTATTTCGATCCCGACACCTCGTGGGAGGCGGAGGACGCGGTCATCGGCACGCTGCAGGCGCGGCTCGCGCATCTCGGCGTCAAGGTCGAGACCCGCAACCAGGCCCGCGTGCATCTGTGGTACCCGGCCAAGCACGGCCTGCCCTATCCGCCCCTGAGAAGCTCGCCAGAAGGCATCGACCGCTTCCTCACGCAGAACACGCAGATCGGCATCAGGCGCGCTCGAGATAACTACGATGTCTACGCGCCGCACGGGTTTGACGACGTTGCAGCCCTGATCGCGCGGCCGAATCCAGGACCGAATTTTTCCGCGGCGAATTACGCGGTGAAAGCCGCGCGATGGAAGGCGCTGTGGCCGGAGCTCACGGTGATCGCGGCGGAGTGAGGTGTAGGGCGGGCAAAGCGACTTGTCCGCCGTAGCTCGCAGAGCGAAGGCGGAAGCGTGCCCACGCGTCTGTCACCATATCGGAAAGATCGTGGGCACGGCGCAAGGGCGCCTTTGTCGTACTGAGTCAGAAGGTCTCACGCTTCGGGCTTGAGAATCAATTATTTGAGAAGATTCAGGATTGGCGCGCGAGGTGCTGATATGGATCGGAAGGTTGAAGAGCGGGCAGAAGCAAGATTTTCGG
>Ga0209758_1002104_pt1 | contig 21134 bp, 20 predicted proteins | sample AraplaMF_Col_mMF_FD_184258 | JGI IMG/M metagenome (GOLD analysis project Ga0209758, IMG submission 184258) | Arabidopsis root microbial communities from the University of North Carolina, USA - plate scrape MF_Col_mMF (SPAdes) (version 2) | ecosystem: Host-associated > Plants > Roots > Endosphere...
GCACCATCCGATGGGGCCGCTCGAGCTTGCCGATTTCATCGGCCTCGATACCTGCCTGTCGATCATGCAGGTGCTGCACGAGGGCCTCGCCGATTCCAAATACCGCCCGTGCCCGCTCTTGGTGAAATACGTCGAGGCCGGCTGGCTCGGCCGCAAGACCCAGCGCGGCTTCTACGACTACCGCGGCGCCAAGCCGGTCCCGACGAGATAAAGCGGTCTCGCGCCCCGGACGCTGCGCAGCGCGTCAGCGGTGCGCTGCAGAGCCGGGGTCCAGAAGCCGCGAGCGCGCTGAGGCATGTGTCCCGGCTCTGCGGTGCGTCACCGTAGTGCGTCGAAGACGCACGTGAACGCGCTTATGGTGCCGCGCCGCGTCCGGGACACGGACAGCTTCGTGACAATTCATGTCCCGTTAACCCCTCGCGCCTAGGCTGCAGCCGGTACGAGGGTTCGCGTAATGGACATGATGGCGATGGTCAGCACCATGCTGGCCGCCCAGCAAGGCGCGCTGCAATCGAATATCGCGGCGACGCTGACGAAGCAGAACATGGATATGGAGAAATCCACCGTCCTGACGCTGCTGGGCGCCGGCCAGCCTTCCCTTGCCAATGTCGGCCCCGGTGTCGGCGGCAACCTGAACGTCACCGCCTAGCGCATGATCCGGAAAAGTGGGCACCGGTTTTCCGACCTGCGCCAATAAACAGACCTAAAGCGACGCAGCAGCCGGCCCGAGCGCGGCCCGGATCAGCCTAAGCGCGTCGTCGCTCGCCCATTCCGCCGGTCCCGCGATGGTCGCAATCTCGCATCCTTGCGGGTCAACCAGCATTGAGGTCGGCATGCCCAAGGCGCGGCCTATAGACTTAAGATCCTGGAAAACCTTGGCTTTCTGGTCGTTGAAGTAGCTGAGCCTGGTCAAATTGGCGTCTTTCAGGAAGGCTTTGGGCTTCTCGGGGTCGCGGGTGTCGATATTGATCGCCACCACCCCGAAATTAGGTCCGGCCAGCTTGGCCTGGAGTTGGTCCAGCGCCGGCATTTCTTTTCGACACGGCACGCACCAGGTGGCCCAGAGGTTCACCAGCAGCGTCTTGCCGCGGAAATCGGACAGTTTTTTCGGCTTGCCCTCGGCATCCTCAAAAGTGAGATCGGGCAGCTTCAGTGGCGCGCTCGCCATGGTCAGCGCCGCCACCTCGCCATGGGCGAGCGGGGCAATCTTTTGCGCCGTCGCGACCGCCGGTTTGCAGGTCGGATCGCCAGATGGGGCCCGGCTCAGGCCCAGCCCGTACAGCGCGGCGAAGCCGGCCAGGCCGCCAACCACCACTGTGGCGATGACGATCGGGATCCGGCGCGTGGCGGAGGGTTTGGGGTCGAGCATATCGTTTGTCATCCGGTCGCAGATATGGCTATCAGGGGCCTCTTAATACGGCTGGCCTTCGCCAGCAAACGTGCGGCAAATCAAGGCGCGAGCAGGGGATCATGAGCAACAAGATGTGGGGCGGCCGGTTCTCGGAACGTCCCGATGAGATCATGGAAGAGATCAACGTCTCCATCGACGTCGATCGTCACCTCTTTGCCCAGGACATTGCCGCGTCCAAGGCCCACGCCGCGATGCTGGCCAGTCAGGGCATCATCACGGCCTCTGATGCGAAAAATATCGGCAAGGGTCTAGACACGATTTTGTCAGAGATCGGCAAGGGCGGCTTCGAGTTCAAGCGTGCGCTCGAGGACATTCATATGAACGTCGAGAGCCGCCTGTCCGAGCTGATCGGTCCCGCCGCCGGCCGCCTGCACACCGCCCGCTCCCGCAACGACCAGGTCGCGACCGATTTCCGTCTCTACGTCCGCGACATCGTCGACGAGACCGATGCCGCGCTTGCCGCGTTCCAGCAGGCGCTGGTGGAACGCGCGCTGGAACATGCCGGCACGGTGATGCCCGGCTTTACCCATCTGCAGACCGCGCAGCCCGTCACGTTCGGCCACCATCTGCTCGCCTATGTCGAGATGGCCGCACGCGACCGCGGCCGTTTCCAGGATGCCCGCAAGCGGCTCAACGAATCCCCGCTGGGTGCCGCCGCGCTCGCCGGCACCTCGTTCCCGATCGACCGTCACGCCACCGCGAAGGCTTTGGGTTTCGACCGGCCGATGGCGAATTCGCTCGATGCGGTCTCCGATCGCGACTTCGTGCTGGAGACCTTGTCGGCCGCCTCGATCTGCGCCGTGCACATGTCGCGCTTTGCCGAGGAGATCGTGATCTGGACCTCGCCGCTGGTCGGCCTCGTCAGGCTCAGCGACAAGTTCACCACGGGCTCCTCGATCATGCCGCAGAAGCGCAATCCCGACGCGGCCGAGCTGGTACGTGCCAAAACCGGCCGCGTCATCGGCGCGCTCAACGGTCTCCTGATCGTGATGAAGGGTCTGCCGCTCGCCTATCAAAAGGACATGCAGGAGGACAAGCAGGGCGCCATGGAGGGCTTTGCCGCGCTGTCGCTGGCGATCCGCGCCATGACCGGCATGGTCCGCGACCTCGTTCCCGACGAGGCCAAGATGAAGCTTGCGGCCGGCGAGGGCTATGCCACCGCGACCGATCTCGCCGACTGGCTGGTGCGGACGCTGAAAATGCCGTTCCGCGAGGCCCACCACGTCACCGGCCGCATCGTCGCCAAGGCCGCCGACGGCGGCGTGGCGCTGCACGAGCTGCCGCTGCAGGCGATGCAGGCGATCGAGCCCAGGATCACCAAGGACGTGCTCGGCGTGCTCTCCGTCGAATCGTCGGTGAAGAGCCGCACCAGCTTCGGCGGCACCGCGCCGAAGAACGTGACGTCGCAGGCCAAGGCCTGGGCGAAGCGGCTGGAAAAAGAGCGAAAATTGGGCTGAACGCAAAATTTCGCTTATGTTTCATGGTCATCCGGCTCTCGCCAGAGCGCGCCAATCTCTGTATGGTGCGCCCCGCGTAGTGGGGATTTCGTCGTGACGTCAAAGTTTCGCCCGGCCGGGTCGGGGTGGGCCATCATTGTCTTGAGCGTGAGCGCGCTTGCGCTCGCCGGCTGCGGTCGCAAGGGTCCGCTGGATCTGCCGCCGGGCGCCTCCACCGCGTCCACGGCCAATATTGCAGCTCCTGGTGACACCGAGACTGAAGCCCAGAAGACGCCGAGCGTGTTCAATCCGACCTATGGCGCGGATGCTGCGCCGGCGGCGACCAGGGGCCAGAAGAAATCGTTTATCCTCGACCCGCTCCTGGACGAACCTTCCGGCAAAAGATGAGCCGGGATTAGCTGAGCCAACGCCATGAACCATTTCGACTATCGCAACGGCGTGCTGCACGCCGAGGCGGTGAACCTGTCCGAGCTGGCCGCGACGGTCGGCACCCCGTTCTATTGCTATTCGACCGCGACGCTCGAGCGGCACTACCGCGTCTTCACCGAGGCCTTTGCCGGCGAAAAGGTGCTGGTCTGCTACGCCATGAAGGCGAACTCCAACCAGTCGGTGCTGCGCACGCTGGCCAACTTGGGAGCCGGCGCCGACGTCGTCTCGGGCGGCGAGCTGAAACGGGCGCTCGCGGCCGGCATCCCCAGCAGCAAGATCGTGTTCTCCGGCGTCGGCAAGACGGAAGAAGAGTTGCGCGCTGCGCTCGCCGCCGACATCCTCTGTCTCAACGTGGAGTCCGAACCTGAGCTCGAGTTGCTGTCGCGCCTTGCGAGCGAGATGGGCAAGACCGCGCGCATCTCCATCCGCGTCAATCCCGACGTCGATGCCGGCACCCACGCCAAGATTTCCACCGGCAAGTCCGAGAACAAATTCGGCATCCCGATCGTGCACGCCCGCGAGGTCTATGCCCGTGCCGCGAAACTGCCGGGAATCGAGGTGACCGGTACCGACGTTCACATCGGCAGCCAGATCACCGATCTCTCCAAGATGGAGACGGCGTTCCGCATTCTCTCCGAATTCGTGCAGACCTTGCGCAGCGACGGCCACACCATCAGTCATGTCGATTTCGGCGGCGGGCTCGGGATTCCCTATTACATGGACCGCGAGGCGCCGCCCGCGCCCGACGCGTATGCCGCCATGGTCAAGCGCGTCAGCCACAATCTCGGCTGCACGCTGATGTTCGAACCGGGCCGCATGATCGTCGGCAATGCCGGCATCCTCGTCGCCAAGGTGATCTATGTGAAGCACGGCGACGGCAAGAACTTCGTCATCATCGACGCCGCCATGAACGATTTGATCCGCCCGACGCTGTACGAGGCACATCACGATATCCTGCCGGTGATAGAGCCGGAGAAGGGCGCGGCCACGATCGTGGCCGACGTCGTCGGGCCGGTCTGCGAGACCGGCGACTACCTCGCCTTGGATCGCACGCTGCCGACGCAGAAGCCGGGCGATCTCATCGCCGTCATGACATCGGGGGCCTATGGCGCCGTGCAGGCCGGCACCTACAACACGCGACCGCTGGTGCCTGAGGTGCTGGTGAAGGGCGATCAATACGCCGTGGTGCGTCCGCGTATCGAGGTCGAGCAGCTGATCGCGATGGATACACCTGCGCCGTGGCTGTGAGGCGTAGTGGCGTTTCGACAAATTCGGTGTCGTCCCCGCGAACGCGTCGCGAACGCGGGGACCCATAACCACAGGAAGAGTTTATCGAGCGAAGTGGTAACTCCGAACCTTCGCCAAACTTCTCCCTGTGGCTATGGGTCCCGGGCTCGCGCGACGCACGCCCCGGGACGACGAGCGCCGCGAGATCGCGCTACTTCCCTGCCAACCCGCCGGTCTTTCCGCCGACCACGACACCCGCCTTCTTCTCGATCGGCTTGATTGCGGCCGTGAAATCGGACTCCGCGCCTTCCGCAGCTATCACGGTCTCCCAGAGACGCCTGACGGCATCCGCGACCTCCATCGACAGGCCGAGTTGCTTCATCTCCTCCAGCGCCAGCCGCACGTCCTTCACCATCAATCCGGTGGCGAAGCCGAAGTCGAACGTGCGCGGCAGCACGGAACGTGGAAACTTGTCGCGGCTCGCGGTGTTCATGCCCGAACCCGCATTGATGACGTCGATCATCACGGCGGGATCGAGCCCGGCCTTGACGCCCATCACCACCGCTTCCGACGTCGCCACGATCGCGGTCGCCGAGAGGAAATTGTTGGCGAGCTTCATGGTCTGCGCCGCGCCTGGTTTTTCGCCGATGAAGAACACCTTTCCGATCACATCGAGCGCAGGCTTGAGCAGCTCGAATTCCGCCTTCGGCCCTGACACCATGACCGCCAGCGTGCCTTTCTCGGCGCCGCCGACGCCGCCAGAGACCGGGCAATCGATCGTCACGATGTTGCGCTTCGCCAGGAGAGCGTGAATCTTCGAAGCCATCTGCGAGCCCACGGTCGACAGATCGATGAAGCGTTTTGCGCGGCTGCCCTCGATCACGCCGTTCGCCCCCGTCGCGACCTCGAGCGATGCCTGCAGCGACGGCAGGCTCGCCATCACCGTCTCGACCTCGTCGGCCACGTCCCTGGGCGATGTCGCAGCGCTCGCGCCGCGCGCGACAAGCTTGTCGACGGCCTCCTTTCGGGTGTCGAACACGACGAGCTTGTGTCCAGCTTCGATCAGCCGCCGCGCCATGGGGAAACCCATGTTTCCGAGGCCGATAAATCCGATATCCATGGTGTTTCCTTGTTCTTTTCGTTGTTGTGAGAGTGCTCATTCCATCCCCACTGTCGTCCCGGACAAGCGCGCATCAAGCGCGTGCAGATCCGGGATCCATAACCCAGGGAGGAGTCGTTGCGCGAAAACGGTCACTCCAAATCCCGCTAACCACATCGGTCGGTGGTTATGGATCCCGGGCTCGCGCTTTGCGCGCCCCGGGATGACAAGTGGAGAGAGTTCGCTCATCACGCCTTCCCGTCGATCTCCGCGAACACCTCGCGCGCGATGCGAAAGCTGTCGACGGCCGCCGGCATGCCGCCATAGATCGCGACCTGCATCAGGATCTCGCGGATCTCGTCGCGGGTGACGCCGTTGGTGAGCGCGCCTTTCAGATGGGCGCGAAATTCGTGCTGGCGGTTGAGGATCGCGATCATCGCGATGTTGAGCATGCTGCGGGTCTTGCGCGGCAGCTCCTCGCGGCCCCACACCGTGCCCCAGCAATATTCGTTGAGCATCTCCTGGAACGGACGGTTGAAGTCGTCGACGTTCTTCAGCGCGTTGTTGACATAGGCCTCGCCCAGTACCGCTTTGCGGACTTCCAGGCCCTTGTCGTGCATCTTCTTGTCCATGGCGTCTCCTCTACGTCCCTTGCATTGGGGTGGCGGCGCGGAAATTACGGGGTTGCACTGGGCCAGTCACGTCCTCGTGTTATGCGGGAAAAGGGGTGGCTCCCGTACGGGAACGGATGCCTCAGTGCTGCCGTTGTGGTACGCTTCTCTACCGGGCAACCTGGAGAGTTGATTGAACGGTGTCACCCCCGACCCGTCAGACCCGATCCGCGCTGGCGATGCTCTGCCGCGGTTGAAGCTGGCGCAGGCCCTCAAGCGGTCCACTTATGCCATCGCATGGGAGCGCGCTTGGCCAGCCTTGGCTCGTGTTCTCACCGTTATCGGCCTGTTTCTGGCGGTGTCCTGGGCCGGTCTTTGGCTGGCGCTGCCCTCTGTTGCGCGCGCTACCGGTCTCGTTCTCTTTGCCGGGGTTGCCGTTGGGGCCTTGTTCCCCCTGATTCGCTTTCGTTGGCCGCGCCGCGAGGAGGCGCTCGCCCGCCTCGATCGCGGCTCCGGTATCCGCCACCGCCCCGCGACCACGCTGACGGATACGCTGAGCTCGCAGGACCCGATCGCACAGGCCCTCTGGCAGGCGCAGCGCGAGCGCACCCTGGCCTCGCTCAAGCGCATCCGCGCCGGCTTGCCGCACCCGCGCCTTGCCATCCACGACCCCTGGGCGCTGCGCGCGTTGGTCATGGTGATGCTGGTCGCGACCTTCTTCGCCGCCGGCGACGAGCGTGCGATGCGGCTCGGTGCTGCCTTCGACTGGAACGGCGTGCTGGCGCCGACCAATGTCCGCGTCGATGCCTGGGTCACACCACCGCTCTATACCGGAAAACCGCCGGTGATCCTGTCGGCCGCCAACAAGGAGGCCGCAGCGCTTCCCGCCAGCGGCCCGCTCGCCGTGCCCGCCGGTTCGACCCTGATCGTGCGCTCCTCCGGCGGCAGCCTGGATGTCGTCGTGTCCGGCGGCCTCAAGGAAGTCGCACCCACGGAGGCCACGCCCAAGGGCACCAACGAGAAGCATTTTGCCATCGCCGGCGACGGCACCGCGCATGTTCGCGCGCCCTCGGGCCAGCCGCAATGGGTCTTTGCGGCGACGCCAGACCGCCCGCCGACGATCGCGCTCGCTAAGGATCCGGAGCGCCAGGCGCGCGGCGCACTTCAGCTCGTCTACAAGATCGAGGATGATTACGGCGTTACCGGCGCCGAGGCGCACGTGGCGACGCGTTCCGCCGATGCCGGCAAGGACGGCGATAACAGACAAGCGGCGCGGCCGCTGTTCCAGCCGCCGCAGTTTCCGCTGGTGCTGCCAAATGCGCGCACGCGTAACGGCGTCGGCCAGACGGTGAAGGATCTCAGTGAGGATCCCTATGCCGGCGCCGATGTCACGCTGACGCTGACTGCCAAGGACGAGGCCGGTAACGAAGCGAAGAGCGAACCGTTCAACATGCGCCTGCCCGAGCGGCTGTTTACGAAGCCGCTCGCACGTGCTCTGATCGAGCAGCGCCGCATTCTTGCGCTCGATGCCAACAAGAATTCCGAGGTCTATACCGCGCTCGACGCGCTGATGATTGCGCCCGAACTGTTCACGCAGGAGGCCGGGCAATATCTCGGCCTGTACAGCGTCGCGCACCAGCTCGAGGCGGCGCGCACCGACGAGGCGCTGCGCGAGGTCGTGGCGAGCCTGTGGGCGCTTGCCGTGACGATTGAGGACGGCAACATCTCCGACGTCGAGAAGGCGTTGCGCGCGGCTCAGGACGCGTTGAAGCAGGCACTGGAGCGCGGTGCCAGTGACGAGGAGATCAAGAAGCTCACGCAGGATTTGCGGGCGGCGCTGGACAATTTCATGCGCCAGCTCGCCGAGCAGTTCCGCAACAACAAGGATGCGCAGAATCTTGCGCGGCCGCTCGATCCGAACACCAAGATCCTGCGCCAGCAGGATCTCCAGAACATGATCGATCGCATGGAGCGCCTGTCGCGGTCCGGCGACAAGGACGCGGCCAAGCAGCTGCTCGAGCAGCTCCAGCAGATGCTGGAGGGCTTGCAGATGGCGCAGCCGGGACAGTCCGGCGAGAGCGACATGGAGCAGGCGCTCAACGAGCTCGGCGACATGATCCGCAAGCAGCAGCAATTGCGCGACAAGACCTACAAGCAGGGTCAGGATTCCCGGCGCGACCGCATGCGCGGCAAGCAGCAGCCGGGCGATCAGTCGATGTCGGATCTGCAGCAGGATCAGCAGGCACTGCGCGACCGTCTGAAGAAGCTCCAGGACGAAATGGCCAAGCGCGGCCTGTCGCAGAAGGGCCAGAAAGGCCAACAGGGTCAGAAGGGCCAAGAGGGACAGAAGGGCGATCAAGGCCAGCCCGGCCAGGACGGCGATCAGGATGCCGACCAGGGTGATGATGACGGCGGGCTCGATTCCGCCGACAGCGCCATGGGCGACGCTGGTTCGAAGCTCGGCGAGGGCAATGCCGACGGTGCCGTGGATTCCCAGGGCAAGGCGCTGGATGCGATGCGCAAGGGTGCGCAGAAGATGGCCGAAGCGATGCAGCAGGGTGACGGCGACGGCCAGGGCGATGGTCCCGGCAATCGCGCCGGGCGCCAGCAGAGCGGCGGCAACCAGACCGATCCGCTTGGCCGGCCGTTGCACGGCCGCGAATTCGGCGACGATTACACCGTCAAGATTCCCGGCGAGATCGACGTCCAGCGCGTGCGTCGCATCCTCGAAGAACTCCGCCGCCGCCTCGGAGACCCCTCGCGTCCACAGATCGAGCTGGACTATATCGAGCGGCTGCTGAAGGATTTTTGAGGGCGACTCTCTCGTCGCATCCGCGCAAAATTGCCGTGCAATTTTGTCGCGAGCTCCTCGCGATCAACGTGTGGAGACTTTGCTCACCAATCTATCCCCGTCACCCCGCGCAACGGCGAAGCCGTTGTCGCTGGAGGTGCTCGCCTCTTCGGCTAGCCTCGAAGGGCGACGGCCCGGCTGCATCGGGGCCGCGCATCCTTCGAGGCTCCCGGCGCGATGCTTTCGCGTCGGCCGCTCGCACCTCAGGATGACGGATCGAGACCGCCGATTTATTAGAGCCTCAGCCCTTCTTCGCCGCCAGCGCATCCGCTACTGCCGAGCGGATATCCGCGACCGAGAACGGCTTGGTCACGACGTCATGCACCAGCGTATTGAGGTTCGAGGCGCGCTCGCGCTGATCGGCAAAACCCGTCATCAGCAAGATGGTCAGGTCGGGAAAATCGCGCGCGGCGGCGAGTGCGAGCGCGATGCCGTCCATGACGGGCATCTGGATGTCGGTGAGCAGCAGGTCGAACGCGCCGTCCTCGCGGATCAGGATCTCGAGCGCTTCGGCGCCGTCCTGTGCGGTGACCGTCTCGTGGCCGTCCATGGCGATGGCGCGCGCCACCAACTGGCGCATCGAATCCTCGTCATCGGCGATCAAGACTTTGGGCATGAGACCAACCTTGGGACCAAACTCCGGTGCGGTCCTCGCGAGCCTGATTATACGCTGCCGCCGGCAATGTCGCGCCGGTTGAAGAAGCGAACGTCGATATTGCGGCCCTCCGGGGGCGGCGAGGCCAGACGCGAGCGGAAGAAGGCGCGCTCGCCGGGTTGCAGCACGGTCTGCTCCAGCACGGAATTCCAAGCGTAGATCTCGGCACCTTGCGCGTCGCGCACGGCAAATCGCAGGCGCGGAATATCCAGCGGCTTCTTGCCCCGGCCGACGATCACGCCCTCGATCACCAGCACCTGCTTACCGTCCACTGTCTCGGTCGAGAGCTTAACGTCCTTGAAGGCGAGCCCGCGCAGGTTCACTTCCAGCCCGACCAGCTTGTAGAAGGCGGCCGTCTGCGGCAGCAGGCGGACCATGTCGCTGCGCCAGACCACCAGCGCCACAACCAGCGCGCCCATGGCAGCGCAGGCGGTCGGCAGGCCGAAATGGGATTTCTGCCTGATCACGGCAGGGGCCGGCCGGCTCACCTTTGCTCCGCGGCGACTGAACAGGTTGCGGAACCAGGATTGGTGTTGCGCACCGACGACTTCCTCCTCGGCCGCTCGCGCTGCCGCTGACCACTCGTCCTCGGTCTCCGTGGCATCCTCGGTTGGCCAGTCACTGGCGATCGAGGGGCTCTCGACCACCGGGGTGTCGGCGGTGTCATCGTCCTTGGCGTAGGAGTTCCATTGCTCGGCGAGGTCCGACTGGTCCTCGGCCTGCCCGGTTGCGGCCATGGCCCGCACGGCCGCCTCCTCAATGGCATCCTCGGGGTGCGCGATCCAGGTCTCCTTGCAGCGGGAGCAGCGAACCGTCCGCCCATTGGCTCCAAGGCTCGCAAGCTTGATGGCGTAGGATGTCGTACAATGCGGGCAGACAATGTGCATGGACGCCTCGACGATGGGCCCTGTCGCGCGGAACCGGGCGCCAAGGATATTCCCAAGAAGAAGTGCTTCTAAGGATGCTGCCGGGGATGCTACAGGCCGACCGTTAACGAACCGGAAACCATACCGGTCGCACAACCCGTTGGTCGCATGCGGCGAGACCTCGCTGGCCGCGCGGCCTGCGTCCCCTCCTCGAACGGAGCTGAGCTTGGTTCGGTTCGAAAATGTCGGATTACGCTACGGTCTGGGGCCGGAGATCCTGCGCGACCTCAGTTTCCAGATCCCGGCGCATTCGTTTCAATTCCTGACCGGCCCGTCCGGCGCCGGCAAGACATCGTTGCTGCGCCTGTTGTTCCTGTCGCATCGGCCGACGCGCGGCCTCGTCAATCTGTTCGGTCACGACGTTTCCCAGCTCGGCAAGGATGAGATCGCCGATTTGCGCAAGCGCATCGGCATCGTGCTCCAGGATTTCCGTCTGCTCGACCACATGACCACCTATGAGAACGTCGCATTGCCGTTTCGCGTCATGGGCCGCAGTGAATCGAGCTATCGCAAGGAGGTCATTGACCTGTTGCGCTGGGTCGGCCTCGGCGACCGCATGGATGCGCTGCCGCCGATCCTGTCGGGCGGAGAGAAGCAGCGCGCCGCGATCGCGCGCGCGGTGATCTCGCGGCCGCAACTCCTGCTCGCGGACGAGCCGACCGGCAGCGTCGATCCGACGCTCGGGCGGCGCTTGCTGCGGCTCTTCATCGAGCTCAACAAATCAGGCACGGCCGTCATCATCGCGACCCATGACATCGCGCTGATGGACCAATACGAAGCGCGCCGCTTCGTGCTGCACCAGGGGCGATTGCACGTCTATGAGTAGGACCGACCAGCGCGGCGTATTGGTCGACCTCGGACAGGAGCGTCCGCCGCTGCCGGCCAAGGCGCGCAACCTGTCGCCGATCGTGCCGCGCGCCTCGATCCACGGCCGCGCGCTGGTTGCTGTTGTCGCCATCATGACCTTCCTGGCCTCGATGACGACGGGCGCGGTGCTGCTGGTCAGCGCCTCGGCCGCGGAGTGGCAGTCGGATGTCGCGAGCGAGATCACCATCCAGGTCCGACCGCAATCGGGGCGCGACATCGAGCGCGACACCGCCGCGGTCACCGAGGCGATCCGCGCGCAAGCGGGCATCGTCGAGGTCAAGCCGTTCACCAAGGAGGAGAGCGGCAAGCTGCTCGAGCCCTGGCTTGGCACCGGGCTGTCGATGGACGATCTGCCGGTGCCGCGCATGATCATCGCGCGCGTGCAGCCGGGCACGTCGCTCGATCTCGGCGCCTTGCGCGCTCGGGTGACCCAGGTGGCGCCAAGCGCCAGCGTCGACGATCATCGCGCCTGGATCGAACGGATGCGATCGATGACCAACGCCACCGTGCTTGCCGGCATCGGCATCCTCGCGCTCGTCATCGTCGCGACCATCATCTCGGTCTCCTTCGCGACGCGCGGTGCGATGGCGGCGAACCGTCCGATCGTCGAGGTCCTGCATTTTGTGGGCGCCGGTGACCGCTACATCGCCAATCATTTCCTGCGGCATTTCCTCAGGCTCGGCCTCGAAGGCGGCGTCATCGGCGGCGGCGTCGCCATGCTGCTGTTCGGCTTCTCCGAGTCGATCGCCGGCTGGTTCTCCGGCACGCCGGTCGGCGACCAGTTCGCTGCCTTGCTCGGCACATTCTCGCTGCGACCCTCCGGCTATGTCGTGCTCGCGGTACAGGCCGTGCTGATCGGGGCGATCACCGCCGTCGCCTCGCGCCAGACGCTGTTCGCGACGCTGAATGATGTGGATTGAGCCCGATAAACCGGACTCCACTTCGCCTCAAAACGTCTTAAAATAACTCGGGGAAGGGATCACCGACATCATATGACCTCGCCGACCGACGATCGATCGCCGAAACTGCCGCGCGGCTGGCTCCGCGCGACCGTCGTGTCGACGATTGCGGTCGCCTTCGTCGGCGCGGCGGCCGGCTTCGTCGCGTTCCTGGCGCAACTGCGCGGTGCCGAGATTGCCCCTAGCCGCAAGGCCGACGGCATCGTGGTCCTGACCGGCGGCTCCTCGCGGGTGACGGATGCGATGGAGCTGCTGGCAGCCGGATACGGCAAGCGGCTCCTGATTTCGGGGGTGCACCCGACTTCGACCGCGAGCGACATCTCCCGGACACTTCCCGAGAACCAGTCGTTCATGACCTGCTGCGTCGATCTCGACCGCACCGCGCTCACGACCCGCGGCAACGCCGCGGAGGCGCGGCGCTGGGCCGAGCGGCGCGGCTTCAAATCGCTGATCGTGGTGACCTCGAATTATCACATGCCGCGCGCGCTGGTGGAATTCTCGCATGCAATGCCGGAAACAGCGCTGATCCCGTTCGCCGTGGTTGGTGACAAATGGCGCGAGGAGCCCTGGTGGACCTCGGCCTCGACGCTGCGGCTGCTCCTGTCCGAATATGTCAAGTACATTGCCGCGGAGCTCAGGGTCCGGCTGGAAGATTTCGGGATTGACCTTTCGCCTGAGATATCGGAGCAGCCTGCGGGCCTGCAATCCAGGCGGCCTGCCACCGCGCAGGCGAATTGATCGGCAAATCTAACGGATCGTCGATGTTTTTGATTTTCCTGCGTTCGCTCGTGTTCAACGTGCTGTTCTACACCGTGCTGGTGTGCCTCGCGATCGTGGCGCTGCCGACTTTCGCATTGCCGCCGCGCGCCATGCTGACGGTTGCGGAGTGGTGGGCGAAGGCGACGCTTTTTCTGATGCGCGTGATCTGCAACATCAAGGTGGAATTCCGCGGCGTCGAGAAGATCCCGGCGGGACCGCTGGTGATCGTGGCAAAACACCAATCGTTCTGGGAAACCTTCGTGTTGCCTGGCTTCTTCGATCGCCCGATCTTCATCCTCAAGCGCCAGCTCATGCAGATCCCGGTGTTTGGCCAGTTCCTGGTCAAGACCGGAATGATCGCGATCGATCGCAATGCCGGTGTGAAGGCGCTGCTGGACATGACGCGGCGCGCCCGCGAGGCGGTGCGCGCCGGTGGCCAGCTCGTGATATTTCCGGAAGGCACGCGTCGGGCGCCGGGCGCCCCGCCGAACTACAAGACCGGTTTTGCGCAGATCTATTCGTCCTGCGGCGTGCAGTGCCTGCCGATCGCGCTCAATTCCGGCCTGTTCTGGCCGCGCCGCACGTTCATGCGTTATCCCGGCACGCTTGTGGTGGAGTTTCTCGATCCGCTGCCCCAGGGTCTACCCAAGGACGAGTTTCTTACGCGCGTGCAGACGGCCATCGAAGACGCGACCGGACGGCTCGTCGAGGCGGGCCGCAGGGAGCAGGAACAGTTGATGGGCAGCGCGCCGAGCTACGCTCCGTCGGAGAGCTAGCGGTTCTCTCGATTGTCCGTCGAAGCGCGCGCGTGCAGGGAATGCCCCTCACCATGCAGCATTGTCGCGAGCTGATGCAGCTGCGCGTCGCGAAAGCCTTCGGCCTCGATCGCCTTCACGGTCGCGGTCACATAATCGCGGTTGGCGCCGGACTGGCCGTGGCCTTGGACGACATGGCGGTGCTGATCGGCGAGCGACAGCCGTCCGGCATATTGGACATGGCCGCGGTCGACTACATAGGTAAGCGCGGAGACGCGCTGCCGCGCATCGTCCTCCAGCCACACCGAGCGCATCACCTCGCGATAGACCGACGTCACCTGCTCGCGCTCCCGCAAATAGGCAACCACGTCCGCACGGTTCTTTTCGGCGACGCGGAAGGCGATTCCGCGGCAGGCGCCGCCACGGTCGAGTCCCAGCACCAGGCCCGGCTGCTCCGGCGTGCCGCGATGGACGAAGGAATAGACGCAGAGCGCGCGATGCTCGCCGACCAGCCGCGCCGGGACGCGCTCCTCGAATGCGAAGCCCGGCCGCCACATCAGCGAGCCGTAGCCGAACACCCAGAGATCGCCCTTGGCAGATGTGACGGAGGGGAGGGTAATTTCCGACATTTCGGGCACGGCTACCAGAAGCAGAGGCCCAAGCGAAGCGAATTCTCCGCCTTTTGTCCGGGGCAAACCCCGCTTACATTTGACAAAATCTGGGGTCAAAGGGTCGCCGCATGTCCGATATGACGATTGCCAGAGGCCGGCGCTCCCGTTGGCGGCTCTTCATTGCCCCCCTTCTCCTGCTGATCCTTGCGGCCGCCTGGAGCGGCTTCTGGTTCTATGCGGCATCACAGGCCGAGACCGCGGTCGATGCCTGGCGCGCGCAGGAAGCCAAGGCCGGCCGCATCTATGACTGCGCCAAGCGGTCGATCGCGGGTTTCCCGTTCCGCTTCGAGGTGCAGTGCTCCGGCGCCAGCGTCGCTCTGGTTTCGCAGAATGCGAGCAAGACGCCGTTCACGGCCAAGCTCGACAATATTCTGGTTCTGGCGCAGGTCTACGATCCCAAGCACGTCATCGCCGAGTTTTCCGCGCCGGCCACGCTGACCGATGGCGTCACGCAAAACACCTTCGTGGTGAACTGGAGCAAGGGCGAAAGCAGCGTGATCGGCTTGCCGGCCGTGCCGGAGCGCGCCTCCATCGTGTTCGACGATCCCAGCCTCAACAGGATGAATGGCTCGGTCCAGGTGCCGCTCGCGCGCGCCAGGCAGATTGAGCTGCACGGGCGCCTTGCCGACGGCTCGACCTCCGATCATCCGGTGATCGAGACCGTGCTCCACGTCGCGCAAGGCAGCATCCAGGGCGTTCATCCCCTGCTCGCCGAGCCGTTCGAGGCGGATACGCGCGCGAAGATCACCGGGCTCACCGACCTCACGCCAAAACCCTGGCCGCAGCGCTTTCGCGAAATTCAGGCCGCCGGCGGTCATATCGAGATCGTGCAGTCGCGGATCCAGCAGGGCGAGATGATCGCGGTCGCGGCCGGCACGCTGGGGCTCTCGGCCAACGGTCGATTGGACGGCGAATTGCAGATGACGGTGACCGGTCTCGAGCGGGTGATTCCGGCGCTCGGCATCGAGAAGATGCTGGAAGAGGGTGTGCCGCAGGCGACGCTCGATCGTGTCGCGCCCGGCGTCAAAACGCAGGACCTCAACAATCTGTTCGGTGCGCTCGACCGCGCCATTCCCGGCCTCGGCAAGGTCATCAAGCAGAACGCCAATGCCGGGGTTGCCGCCGGCATCAATTCGATCGGCACCGAGAGCACGCTCGAAGGCAAGAAGGCGAGAAGTTTTCCGCTGAGATTCGTCGACGGCGCGGTGCTGCTCGGCCCCGTCAAGGTCGGCGAGATCCCGCCGCTGTACTGATCCGCGCTCACGGCGCCTTCGCGTCGACGTGATGACGTGGCGGCTTGGCACCGGGAATGCGAAGCCGCGATCTCTGCTCTCTTTCCATGTCGGCCGTACGGTGAAGCGGGCCACTCAGGCAGGAGAGATATCATGACCACATCCAAACTGTTCGTTGCTGCCATCGCCTTGGCGACGCCTGCGTTCGCGCAGTCGCAGTCGCAGGAGCCGGCTGCCTACGAAGCCAGTGCCCGAACGGCCACCGTAATCTGGCGAGCCCGGCGACGCGCGCCAGCGTGGCTTACGTGCCTTCTGCGAAATCACCGCGCCCCACGGTGATCCGCGCGACCAAGGGCAAATAGCCGCCATCCCCTTGAGACCTAGCGCGTCGCGGAGTTGGGCCCGGCCATGTCCCGGCCGGGCCCAACGCACGCTGCGTCATCTGCGCGGTCATTGCGCGCGTGCGGATCGGTCGAGCGATGCAAATATTCCGGACATGAACGTCAGAAAAACGTGATGCAGAAGTTGCGCCGGCCGGCGAATAATTGCGACCGCATTCAAATCACTCCACACCAGGGAAGCATGCACGCGGCGGGGGCGCAACGATCAGGATCGGCTTCCCAAGTGGAGGGAGGCTTACGTGCGGATCATCACTCGCGGACTCATGCTGGGAGTACTCGCTGCCTGTTCGGGACAGGCGCGTGCCGACGACAATGTTGCAACTGAAATCCAGGCGCTGAAGGCCAAGCTGAAGGAGCTGCAGCAGAAGGTCGATTCGGAGGCGCGCAAGACGCGTCAGGTCGAAGCAGCGCAGACGAGGGTCGTGTCGATGCCGGCGACCTTCAAGGCGCTGCCCATCGATCCCTGCGCGGCCGGCAAGATCTGCTACAAGGGCATCACGCTGACATTCGGCGGCTGGGTCGATCTCACCGGGATCTACCGCTCGCGCAACATCGCCTCCGACACCGGCTCGGTCTACAATTTCATCCCCTATCCCCAGGCCCACAATTTCTTTGTCCCGGAGACCCGGTTCTCAGCGCGCCAGAGCAGGTTCTCGGTGCTGGCCGAAGGCAACGCCGACGCCGATACGCATCTCGCCGGCTACGGCGAAATCGACTTCGAGGGCGCGGCGCAGACGGCGAGCTCGGTGGCCACCAACTCCTTCAATCCGCGCATGCGGCAGCTCAGTCTCGAGGTCGACCGAACCGATCTCGGCCTGCACTTCCTCGCGGGACAATCCTGGTCGCTGAATGCGCCGACCAAGTCGGGCATCGATCCCCGCGGCATTGACGCGCCTGGTGTGATCGACTTCGAATCCGTTCCGGGACTTCTGGCGGCACGCCAGCCAGGTCTGCGCGTCTGGAAGGATATCGGACCCGAGTTCAAGCTCGCCGCGTCCGTCGAAAATCCGCAGACCGCGTTTTTCGGCGGCAACACGCCGGCAGTCGGTACGCCCGCGGTGGGCCCGCAGGGCGTGCTCAACCCGAATCTCCAGGTCAATCTGACCGGGCCGGGCGGCAGCTTCTTCAACAACCTCAACAATGTCAGCTTGAACCAGGTGCCTGACCTGACCGTCAAGGCGGCGTGGGATCCCCGGCTCGGGCCCTACAAGCTGCATGTCGAGGCCTGGGCGCTCTATCGCCAGCTGTTCGATCGCTTCAACGGCGCCAACCACACCTACGATACCGGCAGCTTCGGCGGCCACGTCTTCGCCGAGCTGATTCCGAAGACCCTCGATCTCCAGCTCTACGGCGCGCATGGCGTGCTCGGCCGCTTCACGGCGACGCCGTTCCCCGACGCCGCATTGGCGCAGGACGGCACGGTGCTGCCGCTGACGATCACGGCGGCCGCGGCCGGCCTGATCTGGCACGCAACGCCGAGCCTCGATGTCTACAGCTACGCGGGTCTCGAAAAGGCCAAGGCCAATTTCGCCAACGTCGGTACGGTGCCGTTCGGTTACGGCAATCCGCTCTACAACAACACCGGCTGCTTCACCGAAAACGCGCCGGCTGCGAGCTGTAACGGCAATACCAAGGAAGTCCGGCAGGTCACCGCCGGCATCTACGACACCGTCTACCAGGGCAATTACGGCACGCTCAAAGCCGGCGTGCAGTACTCCTACACGCAGCGCTTCGCCTTCGCGGGCGTCGGCGGTGCCCCCAAGACCGACGACAACATCGTCATGACGCAGATCCGGTACTATCCGTTCTGATCTCCTGTGAGTGGCAATTGTCCGACGGTCTTCTGATCCTTCGGCTCGCGCACGTCCTCGCCCGGCTTGGCCTGGCGATGACGGGCGCGGTCGGCGCGACCTTCGTCTCCGCTTTGTTGATGCGGGCCGAGCTGCCCTGGTTCGACACCGTCGAGTTCACTGTGCTGCTGATCGCGCTCGGAATGATCGGCGCCTATCTCGGGATCGATATCCCGCGCTGGCCGCAGCTTCAGGCCGGCCCAGCGCATCGATGGCCCGCGATCGGTCTCGCCAGCGCCACCGGCACGTTTCTCGCGGCCGGAGCCGGCCTGCTCTCGCTCTATGCTTTCGTGATCGACGAGACATCCGATCCCGCCGGCAATCTGCTGTTCGGCGCCACCTGGATGCTGGGTGTGTGCATGCAGATCGGCGCCGGTCTCGCCGGCCGCCGCCGCATAGCGCGGGTCAAGGACCGCAATTAGCCCGGTTTCTTGTCGAGCTGCCCGTGTTGGCGGCCGAAATCCGCGGCCGCCGAGTCTTGGCCGATCTCGACGATGCCGCGGCGGATGGCGCGGGTGCGGGTGAAATGGTCGAACAGCGCCTCGCCGTCGCCGCGTCGGATCGCGCGGGTGAGCTTGGCGAGATCCTCGGTGAAGGTGCCGAGCATCTCCAGCACGGCGTCCTTGTTGGCGAGGAAGACGTCGCGCCACATCGTCGGGTCGGAGGCCGCGATGCGGGTGAAGTCGCGGAAGCCGCCGGCGGAGAACTTGATCACCTCCGACTCCGTCACCTGCGCCAGCTCGTCGGCGGTGCCGACGATCGTGTAAGCGATCAGATGCGGCAGATGGCTGGTGATCGCGAGCACGAGATCATGATGATCCGGCGTCATCACCTCGACCTTGGCGCCCATCGCCGTCCAGAACGCGCGCAAATGCGCGGTGGCCGCGGCATCGACGCCTTCCGGCGGCGTCAATATGCACCACCGGTTGATGAAGAGCTCGGCGAAGCCGGAATCCGGCCCCGAATGCTCGGTGCCGGCGACGGGATGGGCCGGCACGAAATGAACGCTGTTCGGCAGATGCGGCGCCATGTCCCTGACCACTGCGCCCTTGACCGAGCCGACGTCGGAGATGATAGCGCCGGGCTTCAGATGCGCGGCGATCTCCTGTGCGACCTCGCCGCAGGCGCCGACGGGAATGCAGAGGATGACGAGATCGGCGTCCTTTACCGCTTCCGCATTGGTCGCCACGACCTGGTCGACGATACCGAGCTCGAGCACCCGCGCGCGCGTCTTCTCCGAGCGGGCGGTGGTGACGATCTCGCCGGCGAGGCCCTGGCGCTTCGCAGCGCGTGCGATCGAGCCGCCGATCAGGCCGAAGCCGATCAGTGCGACGCGCTGGAAGTGCGCCTGCTCGCTCATTTGCCGGCCATGAAGTCGCGCAGGGCCTCGGCGACGAGGCGGTTGGCCTCCTCGGTGCCAATGGTCATGCGCAAGCAATGCGGCAGGCCGTAATTCTTCAGCGCGCGCAGCACGAGACCGCGTCTGGTGAGGAAGGCGTCGGCGTCATCAGCGGTCTTGCCCTTGTCGCCCGGGAAGTGGATCAGCACGAAATTGGCGACGCTCGGCGTCACCTTCAGCCCGAGCTTGCCGATCTCCTCGGTGAGCCAGTTGCGCCAGGTCTCGGTGAACTGCTTCGACATCGCCTGGTGCGCGGTGTCCTCGATCGCGGCAACCGCGGCATACATCGCCGGCGTCGACACGTTGAAGGGACCGCGAATGCGGTTGACCGCGTCGATGATGTGCTCGGGGCCGAACATCCAGCCGACGCGCAGCGCCGCAAGGCCGTGGATCTTGGAGAAGGTGTGCGTCACCACCGTGTTCTCGGTGGTGGCGACCAGCTCGATTCCCATCTCGTAATCGTTGCGCGAGACGTAGTCGCAATAGGCGGCGTCGAGCACGAGCAGCACATGCGGCGGCAGGCCGGCGCGCAGGCGCTTGACCTCGTCGAACGGCAGATAGGTGCCGGTCGGGTTGTTGGGGTTGGCGAGCCAGATCAGCTTCGTGCGCGGCGTCACTGCTTTCAGGATGGCATCGACGTCGGCCGTGAGATTCTTCTCGGCCGCAACCACGTTCTTGGCGCCGACCGCCATGGTGGCGATCGGGTAGACCAGGAAGCCGTGCGTGGTCGAGATCGCCTCGTCGCCGTGGCTGAGATAGGTGTGGGCGAGCAGGTTGAGGATCTCATCCGATCCGGCGCCGCAGATGATGCGATTGGGGTCGAGGCCGAAGGAGCGGCCGATCGCCTCGCGCAGCACGCGCGAAGTTCCCTCCGGATAGTCTTCCAGATGATCCGCGACGTGCTTGAAGGCCTCGATCGCCTTGGGCGAGGGTCCGAACGGCGTCTCGTTGGCCGAGAGCTTGAACACCTTGCGGCCCGGCTCCGCCACCGGGCTCTTGCCGGGCGTGTAGGGCGCAATATCGAGAATGCCGGGGTTCGGCACGGGGCGGGACATCTTCAACTCCGAAAGTGGCTGGGCGCGTATTTACGATTTCGACCCGGTCGGGGGCACCGTATAGCGCGTTGCGTGGCTGCCGACGAGGGCCGTGGAGCGCACCGAGGCCCCCGCCTCGATCAGGGCAGCCCTGATTTTGTCGATGCCGGTGGCTGACGTCACCGAGACCAGCAGCGCTGCGCCGTCGAAGGCGGTATCGGGCACCGCCACGATCTCGGCGAGCGGCGACAGCGCGCGCGCGACCTCGGCGTTCCACCCGGACACCCGCACGCTGAAGGTCTCCACTTCAGTAACCAGAGCGCTATCGGCGACGCGCGAGATCGCGAACACGGGCAGCGCCGCCGGATGGTCGGCGCGCTCGACGAAGGGCATGCGCGCGATGATCTTAGGTGCGCCGTCCGCCTCCAGCTCCAGCCACCACGGCGTGCGGCTCGAAGTCGCCGAGACCAGCGCAAGATCGCCTTTGGATTTCGCCACCGCCTCGACCGCGGCCTGTGCGCTGAAATGGGCGACGTAAGGC
>Ga0209758_1002105_pt1 | contig 21114 bp, 14 predicted proteins | sample AraplaMF_Col_mMF_FD_184258 | JGI IMG/M metagenome (GOLD analysis project Ga0209758, IMG submission 184258) | Arabidopsis root microbial communities from the University of North Carolina, USA - plate scrape MF_Col_mMF (SPAdes) (version 2) | ecosystem: Host-associated > Plants > Roots > Endosphere...
GTGATGGGGCATGGCGCTGACCTCTCTTCGTGTCCCGGAACGCTTGCAGACGTCCAGGACCGAATAGAATCAACGCCATGCGCTTCGTCCACAAAAAACGAACCGGACAGCCGTGGGACAAGCCCGGGCATGACGAAACGTAAATGTCGGAGCGTGTTTTCACGCCGTGTGCGCCTTGTAAGCGGCCTCATCCATCAGTCCGTCGAGCTCGCTCTTGTCGGCGATCTTCAGCTTGAAGAACCAGGCCTTGCCGCCGGCGTCTGAATTCACCATCGACGGATCGGCGGCGAGCGCGTCGTTGACCTCGAGCACGTCGCCCGAAATCGGCGCGTAGACGTCGGAGGCGGCCTTGACCGATTCCACCACGGCGGCGGCCTCGGCCTTTTTCAGGGCGCGGCCGACTTTCGGCAGCTCGACGAACACCACGTCGCCGAGCTGCGACTGCGCATAGTCGGTAATGCCGATGGTGGCGACGCCGCCGTCGATGCGCAACCATTCATGATCTGAGGTGAACAGGGTGGTCATGACAATTCCTTCAGCGTTGGCGAATTCATCGTTTGCGGGATCATCTCTTGTAAGCGTTGGCAACGAACGGCATCGCCGCGACGCGCAGTGGCAGGCGCTGGCCGCGCACCGCGGCGAACACCCGGCCGCCAATCGCGGCGTGGGCGGTCGGCAGGTAGCCCATCGCCACCGGCGCGTTGAGGCTCGGCCCGAAGCCGCCCGAACTGACGCGTCCGGCCGGTATCAAATCATCGCTGTTGGTGAACAGCGGCGCGCCTTCGCGCACCGGCGCGCGGCCCTCCGGCTGCAGCCCGACGCGGGCGCGCAGCGCGCCGCCGTCGAGTTGGCCGAGAATCTTGTCGGCGCCGGGAAAGCCGCCGGAGCGGGCGCCGCCGCTGCGGCGGCTCTTCTGGATCGACCAGGTCAGAGCCGCCTCGACCGGCGTGGTCGTGGTGTCGATGTCGTGGCCATAAAGACAAAGCCCGGCCTCGAGGCGCAGGCTGTCGCGGGCGCCGAGCCCGATCGGCAGCACGTCTGGCTGATCCAGCAGCGCGGTGGCCAGCCGCTCGGCCTCTTCAGCCGGAACCGAAATTTCAAAACCGTCCTCGCCGGTATAGCCGGACCGCGAAACGAAGCAGTCGATGCCCATCACCTTGTGCGGGCCGGCGTCCATGAACCGCATCGCCCGAGCCTCTGCACAGAATTTCGCCAGCACGGTTTCGGCATTCGGTCCCTGCAGCGCGATCAGCGCGCGGTCCGGCAGCGGCTCGATCAGGCAGTCCTCCGTCAGATGGGCGCGCAGATGCGCCTCGTCCTCGGCCTTGCAGGCGGCATTGACCACCAGGAACAGATGGCTGCCGAAATTCGCCACCATCAGGTCGTCGCGCAGGCCACCTTGGTCGTTGGTGAACTGCGCGTAGCGCTGCCGGCCGGGCGGCAGTGCCAGGATGTCCTGCGGCACCAGCCGTTCCAGCGCCAATGCGGCGTCTTCGAGCTTGCCGGACTTCGGGCGCAGTGCGATCTGCCCCATATGCGAGACGTCGAACAGCCCGGCATGGCCGCGGGTATGAAGGTGTTCCTTGAGCACGCCGCTTGGAAATTGCACCGGCATGTCATAGCCGGCGAACGGCACCATCTTGCCGCCGCGGGCCAGGTGCAGCGCATGCAAGGGGGTGCGTTTCAGGCAAGGTTCTTGGGACGAATCAGACTCACGCGCAAGCATCACAGGGCCCTCGCGGTTCCCGGGGAAAATTCCCCAAAAAACCAGTGAGCCCCATCTGTCGCTGTGCCTGAGAGTATTATCCCGTCGGCGGACGCGCCCGGATTGAACCCGGCTGCGCCTCTTTCCAGATGTCACCCAGTCGTGTGGTCCGTTTGCCTGAGAGTTTCCGGGGCGGTTGCTCCTTCGGCGCCGGCCAATGGCCGATCTCTCCCGACACGACTGTCGCTTAACAGATGGGAGGAAAACACGGCTCTGCCAAGCCTGTCAACGCAACCGCGGTAGGTATCAACGGATCTTGCAACGGTTTTGCCGAAGCTTTTGCAGCTGCGGCAAGCCTCTGATCCCTTGCGCACTTTTTGCACACTTTCTGGACAGCGCCACCACCCGCGTCTAAAAGCACTGCGGCGGGGAGATTACCGCCCGCTTTCGAAGCGGGGCGGCCTGGGCGCGATGGGACCAACATGAGCGGCGTTAACGAGATCAGATCGACTTTTCTGAATTATTTCGCGGCCAACGGCCACGAGATCGTGCCGTCGTCGCCGCTGGTGCCGCGCAACGATCCGACGCTGATGTTCACCAATGCCGGCATGGTGCAGTTCAAGAACGTCTTCACCGGGGTCGAAAAGCGACCCTTTCAGCGCGCCACCACGTCGCAGAAATGCGTCCGCGCCGGCGGCAAGCACAACGATCTCGACAATGTCGGCTACACCGCGCGGCATCACACGTTTTTCGAGATGCTCGGCAATTTCTCGTTCGGCGATTACTTCAAGGACCGCGCCATCGAACTCGCGTGGAACCTGGTCACCAAGGAATTCGGCCTGCCGAAGGACAAGCTGACCGCCACGGTCTATATCGACGACGACGAGGCGTTCGATCTCTGGAAGAAGATCGCGGGACTGCCTGAATCGCGCATCATCCGCATCGCCGGTTCCGACAATTTCTGGCAGATGGGCGACACCGGGCCGTGCGGTCCGTGCTCGGAAATCTTCTACGACCATGGCGACAAGATCTGGGGCGGCCCGCCCGGATCGCCTGAGCAGGACGGCGACCGCTTCATCGAGATCTGGAATCTCGTGTTCATGCAGTACGAGCAGCTCGAAGGCGGCGTGCGCAACGCGCTGCCGAAACCGTCGATCGATACCGGTGCCGGCCTCGAGCGCGTCGCCGCGGTGCTGCAGGGCAAGCACGACAATTACGACATCGACCTGTTCGTGGCGCTGATCCGCGCCATCGCCGAACTGACCGGTGCCGATCCGAAGGGCGAGCAGAAGGCGTCGCTGCGCGTCATCGCCGATCACCTGCGCGCCTCGTCGTTCCTGATCGCCGACGGCGTGCTGCCGTCGAACGAGGGACGCGGCTATGTGCTGCGCCGGATCATGCGCCGCGCCATGCGCCACGCCCAGTTGCTCGGCTCCCGCGATCCGTTGATGCACCGGCTGGTGTGGGCGCTGGTGCGCGAAATGGGCCAGGCCTATCCGGAGCTGGTTCGCGCCGAGAGCCTGATCGAGGAAACGCTGCGACTGGAAGAAACGCGATTCCGCAAGACGTTGGACCGCGGGCTGTCGATCCTCGACGAGAAGAGCAACGCGCTCAAGAAGGGCGACATGTTCGACGGCGAGACCGCGTTCACGCTGTACGACACCTATGGTTTTCCGCTCGACCTCACCCAGGACGCGCTGCGCAACCGCGGCATCAGCGTCGACATCGCCTCATTCACCGATGCCATGGATCGCCAGCGCGCCAAGGCGCGCGCAGCATGGGCCGGCAGCGGCGATACCGCCACCGAAACCGTTTGGTTTGGTCTGCGCGAAAAGCTCGGCGCCACCGAATTCCTCGGTTATGAGACCGAAGTTTCCGAAGGCGCCGTCAGCGCGCTGGTCAGGGACGGCCAGGAGGTCGACAGCCTCAAGGCTGGCGACAGCGGCGCCGTCGTCCTCAACCAGACGCCGTTTTATGCCGAGTCCGGTGGCCAGGTCGGCGACACCGGTCTGTTGATCGGCGAGGGCGTGCGGTTTCGCGTCACCGACACGCAAAAGCGCGCCGGCGATCTGTTCGTGCACCTCGGCACCGTCGAACAGGGCACCGTGAAACCCGGCAGCGCGCTGCAGCTCGAGGTCGATCACAAGCGGCGCTCCTCGATCCGCGCCAATCATTCGGCGACGCATCTGTTGCATGAGGCGTTGCGCCAGGTGCTCGGCGATCACATCGCCCAGCGCGGCTCGTCGGTGTCGCCGGAGCGGCTGCGCTTCGATTTCGCCCACACCAAGCCGATCACATCGGAGGAATTGCGCCGCATCGAGGACATCGCCAACGACGTCGTGCTGGAAAACGACGAGGTCACCACCCGGTTGATGGCGGTCGACGACGCCCGCGATGCCGGCGCGCGGGCGCTGTTCGGCGAGAAGTACGGCGACGAGGTCCGCGTCGTCTCAATGGGCAAGACCGCGCGCGAGCACGGCAGCAACGCGCTCGGCTGGTCGGTGGAACTGTGCGGCGGCACCCATGTGCGGCGCACCGGCGACATCGGCATGATCTCGGTCACCGCCGAGAGCGCGGTGTCGTCGGGCGTCCGCCGCATCGAGGCCCTGACCGGCAACAACGCCCGGCATCACGCCAACGACACCATCCAGCTGGCGCGCAGCGCGGCCGGCGAGTTGCGCACCACGCTGGACGACATGCCGGCGCGGATCGCCGCGCTGATGGAGGAGCGCAAGAAGCTCGAGCGCGACCTGTCGGAGGCGCGCAAGAAGCTGGCGATGGGCGGCGGTGCTGCGCCGGGCGGTTCGGCCGCCGCCGGCGCCAATGGCGTGCGTTCGGTCGGCGACGTCAAGTTGATGGCGCGCGCCATCGAGGGCGTCGAGATGAAGGATCTCAAGAGCCTCGCCGACGACGGCAAGAAACAGATCGGCTCCGGCGTCGTCGCCATCGTCGGTGTCAGCGGCGACGGCAAGGCCGGCGTGGTGGTGGGCGTGACGCCTGACCTCGTCGCACGCTTCAACGCGGTCGAACTGGTGCGCGCGGCGTCGGAGGCGCTGGGCGGCAAGGGCGGCGGCGGGCGTCCTGACATGGCGCAGGCCGGCGGCCCCGACGGCTCCAAGGCCGACGCGGCGCTCGAGGCGATCGAAAAAGCCATGGGGACTGCATAAGATGGGCTGCGCCTGAGCCGTGGCCGCCGTCCCGGGCAGGGCCAGGCTGAACGATCCCGATCTGCGGGATCGGCTTTACGAATTGCTCGAGCACGATCATCTGCCGCATTCGGTCGGCTCGCGTGTCGTCCGCTTGATCGTCTGTCTGATCGTCGCGGACGTGATGGCGATGATCCTGGCATCGGTGCCGGAGTACGATGCCCGCTTCGGGCCCCTGTTCACCGTCATCGAGATCGGGACGCTGTTCGCGTTCGCGCTGGAATACGCCGCGCGGATCTGGAGCATCGTCGGGCATTCGCTGCGCGACATGTCGCCGGCGCGCGCCCGCATCGAATACATGACGTCGAGCCTCGGCATCATTGATCTCCTGGCTTTTCTGCCGGCGGCGATCGCGCTTTTGGCCTCCGACCGCGCCACGCTGGTGCCGCTCGGCATGCTGCCGTTCCTCAAGCTGGTGCGCTATTCGCCGGCGCTGCGCTCGCTGCTGGCGGCGATGCATGCCGAGCGGCGCACGCTGTTCGGGTGCCTCGTCATCCTCGCCGGCGCCGTGCTGCTGTTCGCCTCGTTGCTCTATGCCATCGAACACAAGGTTCAGCCCGACAAGTTCGGCACCATCCCGCAGGCGATGTGGTGGGCCATCGTGACGCTCGGCACCGTCGGCTATGGCGACGTGGTGCCGATCACGCCGCTCGGCAAGGCGGTGGCGGTACTGGCCGTGATCGGCAGTTTCGTCATGATCGCGCTGCCGGTGGCGATCATCGCCACGGCGTTCGCCGACGAGGTCCGCCGCCGCGATTTCGTCGTCACCTGGGGCATGCTGGCGCGGGTGCCGCTGTTCTCGCATCTCGGCGCGGTGGAAATCGCCGACATCATGCGGCTGTTGCGATCGCAGGCCATCGAATCCGGCGAGATCCTGGTGCGGCGCGGCGATCCGGCCACCTCGATGTATTTCATCACCGCCGGCGAGGTCGAGATCGAATTGCCGGGCCGGCGGGTGCGGCTCGGCGAGGGCGCTTTCTTCGGCGAGATCGCGCTGCTGCGCCGTGCCGACCGCAGCGGCACCGTGACTGCGACCCGCAAGACCAGGCTGCTGGCGCTGGACGCGCAGGATTTTCACGCCCTGATTGCGCGCCTGCCGGCACTTGCCGCGCACATCGGGGAGACGGCCAAGGCGCGGCTGGCCGATACGCCGGAGGCGCAGCAGGGCGATATTGCGGCCGAGGAAATTGCCCAGTCGGAGCCGGATGGCGGGAGCGCCGTTTAGCGACGACATTGCGGCCTCTTGATCCTGTTCCGGCCGCCGCCATCGTGTTGTCCCGCGTTCGTGAGGCAGCCATGATGAAATCGTGGAGCGTTGCCATGGCCGTGGCCATGCCGCGGTGATACAAGCCTCCGCCCCCCTGGGGCATGTCCCCGACCTCGCCGCAAACGGCCCGCCTCAGTGAGAAAATCGCCTGTCACTTCTTGAAATCAGACACCGCCTGCCGCCCGGCCTGCGCGCCTGGATCTTTGCGAGCTATCAGAGTGTCCGAAACTTCTTCCCCTCGCTCCGGGCCATGCTTCGCGGTACGCGAATCCTGCTGGCGCATCTGTCTGCGGACATCGTGCCGGGTTTCTATTGGCGGCGTCTGAAGCGCCGGGCCACGCGGCGGACGTGACGCTTCCCTATCCCTCATCACAAGGGGAGGGCGATTATTTGTGCAGGAATCAGTCTCCTCGGGCCGAGGCGATTGGATATCGCACAAACTCTCAACGGGTCATCCCGGCGAACGCCGGGATCCATCACCCCTGGCATTGCTGATAGCGAAAGGTAACAGCCTCACTGCAAAAAAGAGGCGACACGGAGTATGGGTCCCGGCTCAAGGCCGGGACGACACGTTGACAAGCGGAGCGTGCATCTCACGGCGTCTTGCACACGATCGACAGCTTGTTGCCCGTCGGATCGCGCAGATAGGCGGCGTACCAGTTCGGGCCGTAGTCCGGGCGCGGTCCGGGACCGCCTTCGTCGGTGCCGCCAGCCGCCATGGCGGCGGCGTGGAAGGCGTGGACCTGCTGTTTTGTGTCGGCGTGGAAGCCGATCATGATGCCGTTGCCGGCGCGCGCCGGCTCATTGTCGAACGGCTTGCAGATCCAGATGGTCTGGCCCTGGTCCGAGCCGCCAAGGCCGTATCCGATGTAGCCGCCGTAATCGGCGAACTGCTTCCAGCCCACGGTCGCCAGCACCGTATCGTAGAAGGTTTTTGCCCGTTCGGGATCGCGCGCGCCGATCGTGATGTAGCCGATCATGGGTCCAGCCCTTTTTCAGAGCGGGCAGACTATCGTCGGCTATAGAACAAATCAAGAACAATGAGCGGGTGGGGTCTCAATCCGTGCCGGCTTTTTGTCACGCCGGTATCAGCGCAAGAAAGCGCCAGCGCAAGAAGGTGTCAGCGCAAGAACACGTAGTCGGCGGAGTACGGCGCGCTCTGAAAACTGCCGGCGGCCTCGCAGGCGCCGTCGAGCTTGCCGCCCCTGGTGTCGATTCGCTGCACCGTCGTGACGTCGGCGAGGATGCCGCTGCCGCGTCGCGAGGTCACCTCCAGCTTGAGCCAGGGAATGTCCTTCGGCGTCGCGCCCGGGGCGCTGCCGACGGCTTTTCCGACGACCATGCTGCCGTCACTGTGCTCCCAGCTCGGTCCCGCATAGTGGCGACCGACGGTCTTGCCGTCGGCCAATAGCGTCGCAATCGGCTCGCGGAACGTCCAGGCCAGCTTGCCGGCGCTGTCGGCCTTGCACTCGTAAACCTGCGCACCCTCGGCATGCACCTTCAGGATTTGCGTTGCGCCTGGAGCCGCGATCGACTCCGGCACCTGCGCCGACGCTGGGGACACCAACAGCGCGGTGCCGCAGAACAGCGCGGCGCAGCGAATTCTTTCTGCGGGGAGTGTGCGGAGACGGAACGTCGCGAAATTCATTCGAGCCTCGCGTGACGATGTTGGATCATCGGTTCTGATCCGAACGGAACCGGTTGTCCACCGCGAAAATGCGGACCCGGGCGTCGGACTCCATGTCCGCCGCGCCGGGGCTGCGCGCCGTGTCAGCCGGCGCCGATCGTCCGCCGCAGGAACGCAAATCCCAGCGCCTGGCTCTGCGCCTGCTTGGCATTGTCGACCGCGCCGGAATGACCGCCGGCGATGGTCTCGTTGAACCAGACCCGATGCCCCATCTCGGCGAGCCGCGCCGCCATCTTGCGGGCATGACCGGGATGGACACGGTCGTCGGTGCGGTTGGTGGTGATCAAAACCGGCGGATACTCCGCATCCTTGCGCGCCAGGTGATAGGGCGAGAAAGCGCGGACGAAATCCCACTCTTCGGGAATCTCTGGATCGCCATATTCGGCGATCCAGCTTTGCCCGGCCAGCAGTTTGGTGTAGCGCGCCATGTCGAGCAGCGGCACGCTGCACCACACCGCGCCGAACAGCTTCGGATAGCGCGTCAGCATGTTGCCGACCAGAAGGCCGCCATTGCTGCCGCCGTGACAGGCGAGCCTGTTCGGCGTGGTGACGCCGCTTTCGGCGAGATCGCGGGCGACGCTGGCAAAGTCGTCGTGGGCGACATGCTTGGTCGCCTTGCGCGACGCCAGGTGCCAGGCCGGACCGAATTCGCCGCCGCCGCGGATGTTTGCGATCGCGTAGAGATTGCCGCGCTCCAGCCACAGGCGGCCGGTGATGGGAGGATAGGACGGCGTCAGCGAGACCTCGAAGCCGCCGTAGCCGTAGAGGATGGTCGGCCGCGGCGATGTCGCCGTCGACAGGTTCTTGCCGATCAGGAAGTAGGGAATTTTGGTGCCGTCCGCGGCGACCGCGTGGCATTGCTTCACCTCGATGCCGCTGGCGTCGAACGAGGCCGGCGCGCTCTTGAGCAATTCCGGCGCGCCGATTCCGCCCCACAGCAATAGCGAGGTCGGCCGGTCGAAGCCGGTCACTGTCAGCAGCATCTCAGTGCCCAGATCAGGATCGTCTTCGCCGCCAAACGATCCGGCGCTGATCGAGGCGTTGTCCGGCAATCCGGTGATTTCGCGCGCGGCAAAGCCATCTTCGCCGCGCGTCGTCAGCACGAGGCGGCCGCGGACATCGTCGAGGATCTGCAGCACGATGCCATGGCGGGTCTCCACCCAGCCCTGCAGCGCCCGGGTCGGGGAGGGAGTAAAGACGACATCGAAATCCCGCTTGCCGGCGATGAAGCGCTCCAGATCAATCACCGCCAATGCGCCGGAGGGGATTACCGTCCCGCCGACGCTCCAGTCGTGCTTGGGGCTGACCAGGAGATCGCCGGCCTCGGACGACGTCCACACTTCTTCCGGCAGATCGAGGCGGATGCGTCGCCCGGCGTGCGCGCCGCGCCTCGGTTCGACGGAAATCTGCGACCGCGTGAAATCGAGCCCGCGCGAATAGGTGACGCGCTCGTGCGAGGGACGGCGGTTGATGACGAACCCGGCCCAGACGTCCCGGCTGTCGACTTCGAACACGACCTCCGCCGATGCCAGCGGCGTGCCGCGGCGCCATTTGCGCACCAGCCGCGCGTAGCCGGCTGCGGTGGTGTCGTCGGCGCTGAGCGCGCTGCCGAACAGGATGGTGTCCTGGTCGAGCCAGTCGGCATGGGTCTTGGCTTTCGGAATCCGAAAGCCGCCTTCGACGAACCTTTTCTCGGCAAGATCGAACTCGCGGACCTCGACCGCATCGGTGCCGTTGAACGACAGGCTGACCAGCGCGCGGGACCTGTCCGGCGAACGCGCCGCGCCGGCAAAGGCCCAGGAGATCCCCTCGCGCGCATTGAGCGCGTCGACGTCGAGCAGCAACTCCCAGTCCGGCGTGGCGCTGCGGTAGCTGTCCAGCGTGGTGCGGCGCCAGAGCCCGCGCGGATGCGCTGCATCCTTCCAGAAATTATACAGGTGGTCGCCGGACTTGCCGATGAACGGAATCCGGTCGTCGGAATTGAGGATGGCGAGGGCGGCGTTGAAATCGGCGGCGTAGTCGTCGTCGCGCAGGAATTCGTCGGTGCGCGCATTCTGCACGTCGACCCATGCCGCCGCACGCTCGCCCTCGATCTCCTCGAGCCAGAGAAAAGGATCGTCGCGGCCGTCGGCGGGATTGTTCATCGCTGTTTCCAATAAAATAAAGCCCGGGTGCCGATGGCATCCGGGACTTGGAGTGCGTCAAAAGTGAGTGCAAACCGCGAAGGCAGTAGGCTCCCTCGCCCCGCTTGCGGGGAGAGGGGTGGGGTGAGGAGGCGTCACTCCACGCCAGACCTCGCTTGGGGAAGCGCCCCCTCACCCGGATTGCTGCGCAATCCGACCTCTCCCCGCGCGCGGGGAGAAGTGAGGCCGGCGCCTCGCCTGATCTCAGGCCATTGCCTTGGTGAGGTTCTCCGCCACCTTGTCCAGGAAGCCGGTGGTCGACAGCCAGCGCTGGTCGGCGCCGACCAGCAGCGCCAGGTCCTTGGTCATGTAGCCGGCCTCGACGGTGTCGACGCAGACCTTCTCCATGGTTGCCGCGAACTTGGCCAGCGCCTCGTTGTTGTCGAGCTTGGCGCGGTGCGACAGGCCGCGGGTCCAGGCAAAGATCGAGGCGATCGAGTTGGTCGAGGTTTCCTTGCCCTTCTGGTGCTCGCGGTAGTGCCGGGTCACCGTGCCGTGCGCGGCTTCGGCTTCCACCGTCTGGCCGTCGGGGGTCATCAGCACCGAGGTCATCAGGCCGAGCGAGCCGTAGCCCTGGGCCACGGTGTCGGACTGCACGTCGCCGTCGTAGTTCTTGCAGGCCCAGACGTAGCCGCCGGACCACTTCATCGCCGCCGCCACCATGTCGTCGATCAGGCGGTGCTCGTAGGTGATCTTCTTGGCGTCGAACTTGGCCTTGAATTCCTTGTCGAAGATGTCCTGGAAGATGTCCTTGAAGCGGCCGTCATAGACCTTGAGGATGGTGTTCTTGGTCGACAGGTAGACCGAATAGTCCTTGGCCAGGCCCATGTTGAAGGAAGCGCGGGCGAAATCGGCGATCGAATCGTCGAGGTTGTACATCGCCAGCGCAATGCCGGCGCCGGGCGACTTGTAGACTTCGCGCTCGACGACCTGGCCGTCGTCGCCGACGAACTTCATGGTCAGCGTGCCCTTGCCCGGGAACTTGAAGTCGGTGGCGCGGTACTGATCGCCGAAGGCGTGGCGGCCGATGATGATCGGCTTGGTCCAGCCCGGCACCAGGCGCGGCACGTTCTTGCAGATGATCGGCTCGCGGAACACCACGCCGCCGAGGATGTTGCGGATGGTGCCGTTCGGCGACTTCCACATCTCCTTGAGTCCGAATTCCTTCACCCGGGCTTCGTCCGGGGTGATGGTGGCGCATTTGACGCCGACCCCGACCTTCTTGATGGCGTTGGCGGCCTCGATGGTGACCTGATCGTTGGTCTTGTCGCGGTATTCCATCCCGAGGTCGAAATACATCAGGTTCACATCGAGGAACGGGGTGATCAGCTTGTCCTTGATGTACTGCCAGATGATCCGGGTCATCTCGTCGCCATCGAGTTCGACGACGGGGTTGGTCACCTTGATTTTTGCCATGGGGGATCGGGCCTTGCTTTGAGAGTGTCTTTTGCGCGGGGGAACCGGGCGTTCCGATGAGGCCTATAGCATCGCGGGGGAGGGGGTGGAAGGCGATTGGACGGGCAGATTTGGCTGCCTTTCATGCAGGCAAGAGCCGCGTTCCGGTCGGGCCGCTTCCGGGGAGAGACCATCCGGGCTAGGAGGCCACCACTGTCATGCCCGCAGCAACCTAAAACGCTACCTGCGTCGCCGTCCCCGCCACCACATACCACGTCACCAGCATCCCGCAGATCAGCGCCCCCGGCAGGCTGGTTCCGGTCCGCCGCCAGGTGAAGGTCGAGATCACCGCGACGATCGCCAGGAGCGGCACGAACTGGATGGCGACGATGGTCGACAGCGGCACGAAGCCGGGGTCCGGCAGCGGATTGAACAGCTTTCCGGTGGCGAACAGCGTGCCGTATTGCAGCGCCAGCAGCACCGCGAAGCCGAGGCTCAATGCGGCGATGTTGGTCAGGTACAGCGCACCGCGCGGCGTCGCCATGGTGCTGAAATTCCGGTGCAGCACGTGCAGCGCGATGATGAAGAACGCGGTGAACGGCACGAGGTAGATCAGGGCGATCAGGAACTGCTTTGCGCTCAGCAGCTTCAGCGCCACGATCCAGAACCGGAAGTCGATCTTGAAGGCGAGGTCGGCCAGCCACAGCGCGGCATAGCCGGCGGCCACGCTGGCGACCGCGATCGCCACCGATGGCCCGATGACGCCGGCCCGGCTGGCGCGCTTCGGCGCGAACGGCCGCAGCGCCAGCGCGATCGCCGCGTTGATCAGGGCCCAGACCACGATCTGGTTGGTGATGCCCTGTGGCAGCCAGGCCGACGGTTTGACGAACGTGCCGGCCAGCGCGAACGCCGGATAGTAGGTCAGGGCCGGGATGAAGGCCGACAGCAGCAGGGCGGCGGTCCAGCGGCGGCCCTCGGCCGCGACATGGGCCGGCATGGTGCCGTCGGCGATTTCCGGCAGCCGCAGCCGCGAGAACGCCGCGGCCTCCAGGAGTCCATCGAAGACGCCGATCACCAGCGCGACAAAGCCGAGCAGGGCAACCAGCGTGCCGATTTCCTTGCGGAACCAGATCTGGTCGTCGGCCGGGCGCGGGGTGCCGCCCTGCAGCGTCTTGGCGAACCAGTCGAGGCTGTAACCGATCGCCTGGTGCGAGATGTGCTCGGCCGGGTGGGTGATCGCCGGGGTGTGGAGCAGGCGCGACGTGCCCTGCGCGACGTCGCCATAGATCTTGCCGGGCTCGATCGGACCCGCGGTGCCAAACAGCGCCTGGAGCTTGGGGCTCTGCGTTACGTCACTGGCGCGCGCGACGCCCCACATCAGGTCGGAAAATTCCTCGTATCGGGCGAACACCAGCGCGAGGTTGCGCGGCCAGGCCGCCGTGCCCTCGGCGGCGAACGGCTTGCCGGTCGAAGAGCCTTCCAGCACCATCGCCTTGTAGGCATCGGGCATCGCCGCGGCGGCGGCGAGGATGGTCCAGCCGCCCATCGAATGGCCCTCGAGGCCGATGTTGGCCTTGTCGACCATGTCGAGGCTGCGCAGGTGGGCGAGGCCGTCCGGACCGCCGAAGCCGTTGGCGAAGGCCGGCGGATCGCTGTAGCCGTGGCCGGTCTGGTCCAGCGCCAGCACCACATAGCCGCGGCGGGCGAATTCGATGGCAAAGCCATCCTGGGTTTCGCGGGAATTGATGTAGCCGTGGACGGCGAGGATGCCGGGTGCCGGCGTCTGGGCGGTGGCGTTCGGCGGCAGGTAGAGCAGGGCGCTCATGGTGTTGCCCTTGGCCCCGGTGAAGCGCACGTCGGAAATCCTGATGCCGCCCGCGGTCTGGGTCAGGTGGGCGAGCAGCCCGCCGGCCACGATCAGCACAAGCCCGACGATCGCCAGTGACCATCTGCCGCGCATGAGACCTCCCAGCCGTTGCTTCTTGTCCCGCGCCGACGCTTGCGGCTTTCGGGTTCGTTTTGCTTGTGCTTGAAACCCTATTCGAAATCGGGTTCGACACAAAATCGCCGGTGGATGACTTCCTTGCGGTCTCAACTGCCCGAGATAACCCTATATTTCGCTTGAGAAATTTGCCCGTATGGAGGATCAGCTTCGGTTCGGAGGTTGAATCAACACGTTCAGACGTTGATTCACATTCCTCAGATGTTGAATCAGTCTCTTCGGACCTTGAATCAGAAAGTGAAGTGCATGTCCGGTTCAGGCACCGACAAGACCAAGGCGCACATCGATTTGGCCGGCCCCGTGGTGATTTTGGTCGAGCCGCAGCTCGGCGAGAACATCGGCATGGCGGCGCGGGCGATGGGCAATTTCGCTCTGACCCGGCTGCGCATCGTCAATCCGCGCGACGGCTGGCCGAATATCCACGCCACGCGCGCCGCCTCCGGGGCCGACCACATCCTCGACAAGGTCGAGCTGTTCGACACCGTCGAGCAGGCGGTCGCCGATTGCACGCTGTTGTTCGCCACCACGGCGCGAGCCCATGACCAGGCCAAACCGGTGGTGGCCCCGGAAGCTGCCGCGGCGGAGATGTCCGGCCAGGTCGCCGCCGGCGGCACCGTCGGCATCCTGTTCGGCCGCGAGCGCTACGGCCTGCAGAACGAGGAGGTGGCGCTGGCCGACCGCATCATCACCTTCCCGGTCAATCCGGGTTTTGCTTCGCTCAACCTGGCCCAGGCCGTGTTGCTGATCGGCTATGAATGGTTCAAGCTGGCGACCCAAGGCGCGCTGCCGTTCGCGATGCCGGAGCGCTCCGAACGCGCCTCGCAGCACCAGATGCAGGCGTTCTTCGACAACCTGGTGCGCGAGCTCGACCGCGTCGAATTTCTGCGCCCGGCGGAAAAGCGCGAGACCATGCTGGTCAACCTGCGCAACATCTTTTCCCGCATGGACCCGACCAAGCAGGACATGCACACCCTGCACGGCGTGGTGATGGCCATCGCCGAGGGCCGCAAGGGCCCGGCCAAGGGCGGCGTGCTCGACGGCGAGCAGGCGACCCGGCTGCGGGCGCTGCTCGCCGAACACGGCCAGGGTGCCTTGCCCTCGGAGAGCGGCACCGTGCGCGGCCTTGCCCGGCTGCTGCGGCGCAACCCCACCGACGCCGAGCGCATCCTGTGGCAGGGCCTCACCACCGACCGCCGCTTCGCCGGCACCTTCAAACGCCAGACCCCGGTCGGCCGCCACATCCCGGATTTCGTTTCCTTCGCCAAGCGCACGGCGATCGAACTGGTCAATCCCGACGAGACCGAGGTCATCGTCAAGGATCGCGCTGACCGGGCGTCCTGGCTGGAGGCGCGAGGCTACCGGGTGGTTGCGATCGCGGCCGATGATGTGACGAGCGACGTCGCCGCGGTGCTCGGGCGGCTGGAAGCGGCGGTGGCTGGTTAGCGCCCTTCGCCGCTGCAGCATCGATATCGCCGCTGTTCACCGGACTAAAACGCGGCCGCGAGGGTTTCCCCACCATACAGAAACTGGGGAGGTTCCGAACATGCGTCGTTTCAGTCTTGCCTTGCTTGCGGGCGTTTCACTTCTTGTCGCGGGTCCCGCCTGCGCCCAGGCGCCACTGGTCGAGAAGAACATGTCGATGGCCATGTCGATGGCGATCATTCAGGGCGCGATCGAGCAATGCACCAAGGACGGTTACAAGGTGTCCGTGGTGATCGTCGACAAGGCGGGCAATGTCGCGGCCTCGGTGCGCGGTGACGGCACCGCGCCGCATACCATGGAATTCGCCCGGCTGAAGGCCTACACGGCGCGCACCCGCAACCAGACCTCGCTGGCGACCATGAAGCAGCTGGAAGATCCCGCCAACGCCTTCATCCGCCAGATTCCCAACGTCGTCGGCGTCGGCGGCGGCGTTCCGATCAGGGCCGGCAACGAGCCGATCGGCGGCATCGGCGTCTCCGGCGCGCCTGGCGGTGAAAAAGACGAAGTTTGCGCCAACGCGGGTATTGCCAAGGTCGAAGCTGCGTTGAAGTAGGGCGCGCTGCGATTTGAGCAGTGCCGCGCGCGATCCCTCCCCCTTGCGGGGTCCGATCGAGCTTTGCTCGATCGTAGTCGGCCGAGCGAAGCGGAGGCCGGGGTGGGGGTAGCCCCACGCAAGGCGTCCGTTGCGGCTACCTCCACCCGACCCGCAAGGGGGAGGGATAAGAAAGAGCTGCGGCGACTGCTGTCACGCCACGCTCATATTCCGCCGGGGACGCGGACACCGAACACGCTGTCCCGCACCTGGTGATAATGCACGGACGGGTCGTACACCGTCGTGTCGAGGTTGAGGACCTGCGGCGCCAGGCGCCCGATGGCGTTCAGCATCGCATAGGAGGCCACCACGCGGTCGTGCTGGGCGTTGACGAGCGCGAGGCGGGCATTGACCAGCGCCTGCTGCGCGTTGAGCACGTCGAGCGTGGTGCGCTGTCCCTCCCGCGCTTCGTCGCGAACGCCGTTCAACGCGATCTCCGAGGCGGCAACCTGGGCCTTGGCCGACGTCACCTGGGCCTTGCCGGCGGCGAGCTGCCCCCAGGCCGTCACGACGCTGGCGCGAACCTGATCGCGGACCTGGTCGAGCACGATGCGCTGCTGTGCCAGGGTCTCCTTGGATTGGCGGATCAGCGCATATTCCGCGCCGCCCTGATACACCGGGACCGAAATCTGCGCGGTCGCGGACGCGTTGAACGTCCGGTAGACCGCCAGGGTCTGTTCGTAGGATTGCTGAACCGCGGCCTGCACTGTCACGGTCGGCAGCAGCGCGCCTTCGTTGACCTTGACCTGGAGATGGCTGACGTCGATGCCGAACATCGCCGCGGTGACGTTCGGATTATTCAGCGCGCCGATCCCGACCGCGTCCGCAAGCCGTTGCGGCAGGAAACGATCGACCGGCGCGCCGGGCGCCAGTCGTTCGGGGTCGTTGCCGATGATCCGGCGAAAATTCGCCCGTGTCGTGACGAGGTTCGAGTCCGCGGTCAATTGCTGCGTACGGCCTGCGGCAAGCTGGGCTTCGGCCTGGGCCAGGTCGGTGCGGGTGACCTCGCCGGTGCTGAAGCGATCGCGGGTCTGCTGCAGCATTTTTTCAAGCACGTTGACGTTGCTGCGCTGGACCTCCACGACGGCGGAATCGCGCAGGTAGTCCATGTAGATCGTGGCCGCCGACAGCAGTACGGTTTGTTCGATGACCCGCAGGCCCTCGCGCGCGCCGAACACCTGGGCTTCCGCCGCCCGGGTCCTGTTGGCGGTCTGTTGCCCGTTGAAGACCGTCTGCGTGACGGTGCCGCCGATACTGCGCGGCACGCTTGGACCGTGCTCGACCGGATTGCCGAACCCGACGGTGTTGGTGTCGGAATACTGGTATCCCGCGCTCGCGGTCGCGGCGACGCGCGGCCGATAGCCCGACAGCGCCTGCGGCACGGCTTCGTCGGTAGCACGCACCGAGGCGCGTTGCGCGTTGAGCTGCGGATTGTTCTGATAGGCGCGGACCATCGCGCCTTCGATCGTGTCGGCCGAGGCAACGTGGATACCGACGTGGGTTATGGCGCAGGCAAGCAGCACGATCGTCATCGCCGCGGCACACCGTCGTGGCGGCGCCATCAGTTTTCTGGGGCCGAAGAGATGAGGGACGGTCATTGCAATTGCCGCTGGTGAAAAATCGAAATCACGCAGAATGCAACGCGCGCAATCAGGCCGTCATCGGGAACCGGGCGGGCACGAGACCCATCCAAGTGGTTCGAATCATTGATGGTTATTAGGCCGCGACAGGGTTAATGCCGCGTTAAAGCCCGCGCGGCAGCGTCGCTATCTACGGCAAGATCCGGGCGGCTCAGCGCTCGCGGAAGGTCCGCGCCACCTGATCGTGCAAGGGTTTGATCAGGTACTGCAGCGGCGTTCTCGAATAGGTCTGGATGAAGGCCTCCGCCGGCATCCCGGGCACCAGACGCATGTCGCCGAGCTTGGCGATTTCCGAGCGCGGCAGGGAAACCCGCACCAGATAATAGGGCTGGCTGGCCTGGCCGGCAGCGGGAGGGTCGTGGGCGAGGTCGGCGGAAACCCGCAGCAGCACGCCGTCGATATCCCGGATGGTGCGCTGGTTGCCGGCCATGATCCGGACGATCGCCCGGGCGTTGACCTGGATCTGGTCGACGTCCTGGGGCGCCACCTTGACGTCGACCACCAGGCTGTCGTCATTCGGCACGATCTGCATGATGGTCTCGCCGTTGGCGATGACGCCTCCGACGGTATGAACCGACAGCTGCAGCACGATGCCGGATTGCGGCGCCCGGATATCGATGCGCTTCAGCTGGTCTTCGGCGGCGACGACCCGCTCCTTCAGCTCGGCGATCTTGCCTTGTCCCTCCCGCAGGTCCTTCAGCACCTCGGTGCGGAAATCCCGGTCGATCTGGATGATCTGCAGCTCGGTTTCGCTGATCTTGCCGCGTGCCCTGGCGATCTCGGCAACGAACTGGCCGCGCTCGCCGTCGAGCCGCGCCTTGTCGCGTTGCAGCGTCATCAGCCGCGAAATCGACACCAGGTTCTTGCTGAACAGGGACCGGACCCCGACCAGTTCATCGGTGATGAAGCCGATCTCGCGCTCCTTGGCTTCCTGCTGCGCCGACAGGCCGCCGATCTCCTCCTTGCTCTGCGCGACGCGTTCGCGCAACTGATCGCGCTGGCCCAGTCGCGAGGTCCGCCGGGATTCGAGCAGCTTCTCCTCGCCGGCCAGGGTCGCCGCCAGCGACTTGACCTCCCTGCGGGCGAGCAGGTCGTCGGGAAAGCCGATCGTTGCGAGGTCGTCGCGCTCGGCGATCAGGCGCGCCTCGCGCGCCTGCAACTCATCGAGTTGCGAGCGCACCACGCCGAGCGTGGAGCGGGTGACGGTGTCGTCGAGCCGCATGATGACGTCGCCGGCCTGAACGTAATCGCCTTCCTTGACGAGAATCTCGCCGACGATGCCGCCGGTCGGATGCTGGACTTTCTTGACGTTGGATTCCACAACCACCGATCCCGGCGCGATCACTGCGCCTGACAATTCGGTGGTGGAAGCCCAGACCCCGAAGCCGCCGGCCATCACCACGATGGCGGAAAAGCCGATCAGGTTGAGCCTGCGAATGATCCGCCGTGAGTCGCGTTCCGGAGCCTCGGTCATCGGATGGACTCGCGCACGATCGGCAGACCGGCCGGCACGGCCGGTTGCGGCGGCGTCACGATCTTGCGCATCACCTCGTCGCGCGGACCGTAGGCCTGCACCATCCCGTTGGCCAGATAGAGCACCTTGTCGCAGACCGCCAGGGCGGACGGCCGGTGCGCGATGATGATGACGATCGCCTTGCGTGCCCTGGCCTCCATGATCGCGTCCTGGAGCGCAAGTTCGCCTTCGTTGTCGAGGTTGGAGTTCGGCTCGTCCAGCACGATCAGGAACGGGTCGCCGTAAACCGCGCGCGCCAGCGCCACCCGCTGCCGCTGCCCGGCGGACAGCGCGTTGCCGCCATCGCCGATCACCGTGTTGTAGCCGGACGGCATGCGCAGGATCATGTCGTGGGCGCCGGCGGCGCGCGCCGCCTTGATGACCTTCTCGCTGTCGGGCTCGACGGCCATGCGGGCGATGTTCTCGGCAATGGTGCCGTTGAACAGCTCGATGGATTGCGACAGGAAGCCGATCTGCCGGCCCAGGAAGTCGGGGTCCCATTGATCGAGCGCGGCACCGTCGAAACGCACGGTGCCGTTGGACAGCGGCCACATGCCGATCAGGGTCCGGATCAGCGAGGTCTTGCCGCATCCGCTGGGCCCGACGATGCCCAGCGCTTCGCCGGCGCCAAGCCTGAAGCCGATGTCCCGCAGCATCGGTTTCGGTGCGCCCGGCACCGCGACGAACACGTTCTCGACCTCGAAGCTGCGGGTGGGAGCCGGCAGCGCCGTGTAGCTGTTGTCGGACACGAAACGTCCAAGCGTTTCGGACAGACGGCGAATGCTGGTCCGTGCGGACAGGAAGGTTCGCCAGTTGGCGATCGCGGTTTCGATCGGCGCCAGCGCCCGGCCGACCATGATGGACGCCGCGATCATCGCACCGCCGGTCAATTCCTGCTTGATCACCAGATAGGCGCCGAGGCCAAGGATCGCCGACTGCAGCAGCATCCGCACGAATTTGGAGACGCTGCCATAGGTGCTGGTGATGTCGCTGGAATCGCCGATCGCGGTGAGATAGCGCTGGTTGACCGCTGCCCAGCGCTCCGACAGCGTTCTCGTCATCCCCATGGCCGCGATGGTTTCGCTGTTGCTGCGATCCGCCTCGATCATCGCGCTGCGCGCGCCGGCATAGCGGCCGGTTTCGCGCGATGGTGCCCGGCTGGAGCGTTCGGTGAGAAAGGTCAGCGCCATCAGGACGCCGCCGCCCGAAATGGCGAGCATGCCGAGCCAGGGATGGATCAGGAAACAGATGGCCAGGAAGAACGGCACCCAGGGCAGGTCGACGATGGCGACGGGGCCGGCGCTGGTGAAAAAGGCGCGGATCTGGTCGAGGTCGCGCACCGGCTGATGGGCGTCGCCGGCGTTGCGGCTATAGGTCGCGATCCGCACCACGGCGGCGTGGACGCTGGTGCTCAGGTCGCGATCGAGCAGGGTAGCGGCACGGACGACGACCCGGCCGCGGATGGCATCGAGCATGCCTTGCAGCGCATAGGCGCCGACCAGGAATACGGAGAGCGCCACCAGGGTCGAGACGCTGCGGCTGCCGAGCACGCGGTCGTAGACCTGCAGCATGTAGATCGGACCCGCCAGCATCAGCAGGTTCACGAATACCGAGAACACCGCCACGCTCCAGAACGCACGGCGGCAATCCCGGATGGCCGCAGCCACGGCGGGATGGGTTTGAAAAGCTGGCGCCGGTACTCGCAACACAGGCATCCTCTCGGCGGATGGCGCGATCTCTATCAGACGGGATGCGACATCGAAATCGGTCAACTCTTTCAGGGCAAATGGCGGAGCCCCTGAACTGGCTCCGCCACTTTCTTAGTTAAGGCACGGTCCGGGCACTCGTCACACCACGTGGAGGTCGGAGGGGAACAGCGATGTCACCCCGGTCAGCTTGGCAAGCGCGACGGCGTCGTTGCCGCTGCCGCCGTTGGCATCCCAGTACAGCGTCCCGGCATCCGATCCCTGGGTGTCGAAGATGAAGTAACCGCCGGAGCCTGCGTGCGACGCCGTATTGTGGTCGACGGCCACCATCAGCGCCGGTGTGCCGTTCGCCACCAGGCCATGACCGAAGCCGGAGGCCGAGAACTGCAGCGTATCGGCTCCCGACGTAAAGCCGGAGATCGTCGAGCCCACGCTGGCCGCGGACGCGAAATTGAAGGTGTCCGGACCTGCCGTGCCCGAAACCGACGCATGGCTGCCGACATTGATCAGTTCGTTGGCGCCATGGATCGTGAACGCGACGCTCTTGGAGGAGCCGTCGACGGACTGGATGGTGAATGTGTCGACCTTGGTCTGCCCGTCGCCGAGCGTCTGCACGACGCTGTTGTCGACGCTGTAGGTGTAGCTGCCGTCGGCGGCGATGGTGAGCGAGCCGAGGTCGCCGGAGGGCTTGAAGGTGCCGGCCTTGAAGGACGACTCGTTCTGGTCCGCATCGGTG
>Ga0209758_1002115_pt1 | contig 21002 bp, 18 predicted proteins | sample AraplaMF_Col_mMF_FD_184258 | JGI IMG/M metagenome (GOLD analysis project Ga0209758, IMG submission 184258) | Arabidopsis root microbial communities from the University of North Carolina, USA - plate scrape MF_Col_mMF (SPAdes) (version 2) | ecosystem: Host-associated > Plants > Roots > Endosphere...
ACGGAGACCGCCGCGCCCGACGACGAGCCGCCAGGCACGTGGCCGACGTCGCGATGCCAGGCCCCCTTCGGCGTGCCGTAATGCGGATTGATGCCGATGCCGGAATAGGCGAACTCGGTCATGTTGGTGCGCCCGATCACGACAAAACCGGCGCGCCGCAGCCGCGCCACCGCCGGCGCATCGGCTTCCGCCGGCGCGGAATCCTCCAGCGCGCGCGAACCGGCGCGGGTCACCTGGCCGCGGATATCGAACAGATCCTTGATCGAAATGGGAATACCGGCGTAAGGCGACGGCGCCGCGTTGGCCTCGCGCAGCCGGTCCATCGCCTCTGCCGCCGCGATCGCGGCCGCGGCGTCGACGTGGATGAAGGCCCGCTGCCCCTCGCCTTTCGGATCGGCGATCTTGGCGAGACAGGCGTCGACCAGTTTTCGCGCGCTGGTGCGGCCGGCGGCGAGATCGTCAGCGAGCGTGGCAAGGGTCGGAAGGTCAGGCATGAGGCATGCTCGCTTTTCGAGAGGAAGGGCCGAAACCGCCGGTCAAGGCGCAAGATTGATATTGCGGAAATCGTCATCGATTTCCAGATCGAGCAACGCGGAGCTCAGCGACTTGCCATGCGCATCGAGCGCCAGCGAGCGGGTCACCCCGCCGCCGAGCGCCCGATACATGACAAAGTTCAACGCGCCGAGATGCGGCAGTTCGTAACGCATCACCTCGCCGGCGACGATGCCGGCAAAATGCGCCTTGACCCGCGCGCTGGTGACCTGCGCCTCCAGCAGAGGATAATCCTTGGCATCGAAGGCGATCACCGAAATGTTGGAAATGTCGCCCTTGTCGCCGGTGCGGGAATGAGCGATCTCGCGCAGCTTCACCTCACGCCTCCACGAACCGGACCTGCGTCCGCGCCAGATCGCGCGGCAGCAGCACCGAGGCCACCGCCACCACCTCGCGCGCCGATTTGGTGACGCCGCCGCCGGCCGCGGGCCCGTTGGTATAGAGCGTCTCGACCTCATTGCCGATCCGCACCGCCTCGCCGAGACTGTCGGTCCGGCCGGCGACGCGAACGCGCACTTCGTATGGCTCGGCGGCGCCTGCGGCAAGGGCCGCGCCGTGCAGGGAATCCACCCCGATCAGGTCGAAGCGAATGTCGTGGCTCGCAACCCCGGTGAGCCGAAGCCGCTCGCGAACGATGTCGAGCGCCAGCCTGCCGCGCGCCAGTGCGCCCGGGCCGGCATAGGAAATCTGCCCCTCGCCGATGTAGCCGTCGAGATAGCCCACCGAAACCTTCAGCGTGTCGGTCCGCGCCGTGCCACGGCCGCCACCCACGCGGACCCGATCCGGCGCAATCGCCTCGATGGTCACTTGCGAGAAGTCTGCAACCACGTCGGGCTGGATGTAGCGGCGCGGATCGTGCACCTCATAGAGCAACTGCTCCTTGCAGGTCGCCGCGGTGACGGCGCCGCCGGAGCCCGCGACCTTGGTGATCACGAGCGCACCGTCTTCGCGCACTTCGCCGATCGGAAACCCGAGCCGCGCCAGGCCGGCGACGTCCTTGTAGGGAGGATCGGCAAAGTAGCCGCCGGTGATCTGTCCCGCGCATTCGAGCAGATGCCCGGCGACGGTCCCCTGCCCCAGCAGATTCCAGTCATCCATCGCCCAGCCGAAGGCGTGAATCATCGGCGCCAGGAACAGCGCCGGATCGGACGCCCGCCCGGTGATCACCACGTCGGCGCCGGCCTTCAGCGCCTGCGCGACCGGGGCCGCGCCGAGATAGGCATTGGCGGACAACACCCGGTTGCCCAGTTGGCGGATGCTGCCGTCGAATTCCATGATCGGCAGATCGCGGTCGCGGCAGGCGTCCAGCACGTCGTCGCCGAGCACGGCGGCAATCCGGAGCGACGACAGGCCGAGCGTCTTGGCAAGTTCGGCCGTCCGCTTCGCCGCCGCCAGCGGATTGGCCGCCCCCATGTTGGTGACGATGGTGATGGCTTTCTCGGCGCAGACCGGCAGCACCGCGCGCATCCGCGCCTCCAGCAGCGGATCGAAGCCGGCTTGCGGATCCTTCATCCGCGCCTGCTGCGCCAGCGCCACCGTGCGCTCGCCGAGACATTCGAACACCAGATACTGGATTTCGCCCTTGTCGGCGAGCTCGACCGCAGGCTCGATGCGATCGCCCGAATAGCCGGCGCCCGATCCGATCCTGATGCTGCGCAAGACGGCCTTCACATGTTCGTGCCACGGAATAAGCCAATCTACCCCGGCGGCTTGCAGGGGCACAAGCGGCATACCGCTATGTCGCCGGTGCGCTGGACCGTTGACGGCGGGCGGTCCATTGTCGCATCAAACTGGCAACGAGATGGCTTTCAGCCATTCCAGGGAGGAGGCAACCATCATGGCAGACGCGGCGCGCGCGCGACCGAAGCCGACACCGGAAACCCAGCATTTCTGGGACGGCACCAGAGCCCATGAGCTTCGCCTGCAGCGCTGCGACGCCTGCGCCCATGTCTATTTTCCGCCGCGTCCGTTCTGTCCGGCCTGCGCCTCGCGCAAGGTCGGCGTGTTCAAGGCCAGCGGCAAGGCCACGCTGTACAGCTATGTGATCCATCATCGCCCGGTGCCCGGTTTCACGCCGCCCTACGCCATCGCCGTGGTCGAACTGGCGGAAGGCCCGCGGATGATGAGCAACATCGTCGATTGTCCGCAAACGCCCGAGGCGCTCGAACTCGACATGAAGCTCGAGGTGGCGTTCGAAGCGCTCGACGACAGCATCACCCTTCCCCTGTTCCGTCCGGCGAAGGACTGAGCCTCATGCGCAGGAACCAGGTCGCCGTGGTCGGCGCCGCGGAAACCACCGAACTCGGCGTCATCCCGCGGATGTCGCAGATCCAGCTGCATGCCGATGCCGCGCTCAACGCCATCGCCGATGCCGGCCTGAAACTGTCGGATATCGACGGCTTGGCCACCGCGGTGGAGACGCCGCAACAGATCGCCCACTACCTCGGCATCACGCCGACCTGGGTCGACGGCACCTCGGTGGGCGGCTGCTCGTTCATGCTGCATGTCCGCCACGCCGCCGCGGCGATCGAGGCGGGGCTGTGCAAGACGGTCCTGATCACCCACGCCGAAAGCGGCAAGTCGAACATCGGCCGCACCCCGCGCATGATCGGCCCCGACAGTTTGAACGGTCAGTTCGAATTGCCCTACGGCGTCTCGACGCCGGCCAGCATGTTTCCAATTCCGGTGCTGCGCTACATGAAGACCCACGGCATCACCCATGAGCAGATCGCCATGGTCGCGGTGGTGCAGCGCGAGTGGGCGGCGAGGAATCCACGGGCCACCATGAAGGCGCCGATCACGGTCGCGGACGTGTTGAATTCACGGATGATCGCCTATCCGTTCCGGATCCTGCAATGCTGCCTTGTGACCGACGGCGGCGGCGCGCTGATCCTGACCAGCGCCGACCGCGCAAAGGATTTTCCCACGAGGCCGGTTTACATTCTCGGCACCGGCGAGAGTGTCGAGACGCCGATGGTCAGCCAGATGCGGAGCTTTGACAGTTCGCGCGCCTTCGCCGTCGCCGGCCCGCTCGCCTTCAAGGAAGCCGGCATCGCCCACAAGGACGTCGATCATCTGATGATCTACGACGCGTTCGCGCACCTGCCGCTCTACGGCCTCGGCGATCTCGGCTTCATGCCCCATGAAGAGACCGGCCAATTCATCGCCGACGGCAACACCCGGCCCGGCGGCAAGCTGCCGCTCAACACCAACGGCGGCGGCCTCTCCTACATGCATTCGGGCATGTACGGCATGTACGCCCTGCAGGAGAGCGTGCGCCAGATGCGCGGCATCGCCCCGGCGCAGGTGCCGGGCGCAAGGATCTCGGTGTGCCACGGCGTCGGCGGCATGTTCGCGGCGTCGGGGACGATCATTTTTACCAATGAGCGGTGATGTTCCTTGAAACAGATGACGCCTCTTCTCCCTCTCCCCGCTTGCGGGGAGAGGGTCGGGGTGAGGGGGCGTCTCAACGAGTTCTGACTCGCGGAGGCGCCCCCTCACCCGGCGCTTTGCGCCGATCCGGCTTCGCCAAGAGGCTTCGCCGGGACAAGCCTCTCCCCGCCCGCGGAGAGAGGTGAACACCATCGACGTCCATCGACAATCAAACGCAGTTGGAGACACCGACATGGCACCCACAAAATCCCTCGACGGAAAAGTCGTCATCGTCACCGGCGCGGGGCGCGGCATCGGGCGCGAGATTGCGTTGCTGGCGGCGGCGGAGGGCGCCAGGGTCGTGGTCAACGATCCCGGCGTCGCCGCCGACGGGGCGGGATCGAGCGCAGCACCTGCCGAAGAGGTGGTCGACGAGATCAGGACGCGCGGCGGAACCGCGGTGGCCAATTTCGACACGGTGGCCGAGGCCGTGCCTGCCAGCAGGATCGTCAAGACGGCGATCGACAGCTTCGGCCGGCTCGACGGCGTGGTCAACAATGCCGGCATCCTGCGCGACGCCATCTTCCACAAGATGAGCATCGACGCCTTCGAATCCGTCATCAAGGTACATCTGATGGGCTCGTTCTATGTTAGCCACGCCGCGGCCCGGATCTATCGCGAGCAGGAAAGCGGCGCCTTCGTGCACTTCACCTCGACGTCGGGCCTGATCGGCAATTTCGGTCAGGCCAACTACGCCGCCGCCAAGCTCGGCATCGTCGGGCTGTCTAAGTCGATCGCGCTGGACATGGGCCGCTTCAACGTGCGCTCGAACTGCGTTTCGCCGTTCGCCTGGACCCGGATGATCGGCACCATCCCGACCGAGACCGAGGCCGAGAAGGCGCGGGTGGCGAAGATCCAGCAGATGGGGCCTGAGAAGATCGCCCCGGTCTGCGCCTACCTGCTCGGCGACGCCGCGAAGGAGGTCACCGGGCAGATCTTCGGCGTGCGCATGAACGAGATTTTCCTGATGGGCCAGTCGCGCCCGATCCGTTCGGTGCATCGCGGCGAGGGCTGGACGCCGCAGACCCTCGCCGAGCATGGCATGCCGGCCCTCAAAGGCTCGTTCTACAAGCTCGACCGCTCCGGCGACGTGTTCAACTGGGACCCTATCTGAATCGGGACGCGTCCCTTCCGATGACCGCATGATGACAATCGCGCCGGCTCTTTGCATTGCACAAGGCACCGGTGCGCCTTCGAATCTGGATCCTCCCCGCAAAACTTAGCTCGACGGCCACAGTTTGGGCCGAATGCGCTTCGTACAATTCAGGGTGGTACCAAAAAACTCGGAGGAACGTCATGACCACGCGCGCTCAGGATGCCAAGGACTTCTCCTCGCCGCCGCCAGGCGGACACATTGACCGCCGCGGATTGCTGCGAACCGGCGCGGCGCTTGCCGCAACCACGGTGATGGCAACGGATGCCCTCGCCCGCAGCTACGGCCGCGGCGCCGAGCCGCAGCGCTATCCGGATCCCGACATCGTCGTGATCGACGAAAAGCGCTTCAAGGCCAAGGTCGGCAACACCATGATCCAGCGCCTCTACACCGGATGCCTGTGGGCCGAAGGCCCGGCCTGGAGCACCGTCGGCCAGTATCTGCTTTGGAGCGACATTCCGAACAATCGCCAGCTGCGCTACCTCGCCGAAGACAATCACGTCTCGGAGCGGTTTCGCGTGCCGTCGAACGAGAGCAACGGCAACACGTTCGATTTCGAGGGCCGGCAGATCACCGCCGAGCGCACCCGGCTGGTGCGCTACGAACACAACGGCACGCTGACGGTTCTCGCCGAACAGGCCAACGGCAAGCCGATCAACGGGCCGAACGACATGGTGGTCCACCCCAACGACAAGTCGATCTGGTTCACCGATCCGGGCTACGGCGCGATCAGCATCTATGAGGGCCAGCGCGCCAACACCGGATCGAACCAGCCGCACCAGAAGGAGGCGGTTTATCGCATCGACGCCCAGTCCGGCCAGGTCACCAAGGTCGCCGACGAACCGTTCAAGCCGAACGGCATCGCCTTCAGCCACGACTACAAGAAGGTCTATGTCTGCGACACCGGCATCACCCACTACCCCGAGGCCAAGAACGTCGTCTGGCAATACGACCTCGACGGCGCCAAATTGTCCAATGGCAAGCCGCTGATCGACATGACGCTCAACGGCAAGTCGGGCTTCCCCGACGGGCTGCGGGTGGATACCGACGGCAATATCTGGGTCGGCGCCGGCTGGGTCGGAGAAGGCTATGACGGCGTGCAGGTGTTCGCGCCTGACGGCGTACGTATCGGCCAGATCCTGCTGCCGGAAACCTGCGCCAATGTCTGCTTCGGCGGCAAAAAGCGCAACCGCCTGTTCATGACGGCGAGCCAGTCATTGTATGCGGTGTATGTGGAGACGCAAGGGGCGCATAACTGCTGAGGCGTTCATGTCAGCACGTCCCCTCACCGTCATGGCCGGGCTCGTCCCGGCCATCCACGTCTTGCTGTTGCCGAGCCGCCCCGAGACGTGGATGCCCGGGCATGACGTGGATGGTTTGGTCCGTAACGCCCACTACATCAGATGGTCGAGAATTTCCGGATTCTTCAGCAGATCCGCCGCGCGGTCGTGATGGCGGACCGCGCCAGAGGCCAGGATGTAGATCCGGTCGGCGACGCTGCAGGTCAGCTTGGCGTTCTGTTCGAACAGCGCCACGGTCAGCCCCTCTTGCCCCAGCAGGCGCAGGGTCCTGCCGATTTCGCCGATCACGATCGGTGCCAGGCCGAGCGACGGTTCGTCCAGGATGAGCAGGCGCGGATCCGACATCAGGCCCATCGAGACCGCGACCATCTGCTGCTGGCCGCCGGACAGCGTCCCCGCCGCCTGCCACCGCCGCTCCTTCAGGATCGGAAACAGCGCGTAACAGCGTTCGATGTTGCGCGCGGTCTTCTTCGAGTCGCCGAGCGGATCGCCGGCGATCACCAGGTTTTCCTCCACCGACATCCGGGGAAACAGGCCGCGCCCTTCCGGCACGATCGAGATGCCCATGGCGATGCGCTTGTGGGTCGGCACGCCCTGCAGGTCCTGGCCGTCGAAGGTCAGGCGGCCCGATTTCGGCTGCACCAGGCCGCCGACCGCCTTGACGGTCGACGACTTGCCGGCGCCGTTCGGCCCGACCACGCCGACGATCTCGCCGGCGCCGACGCTGACGGCGAGATGATCGACCGCCAAAAACGGCCCGTAACGGATGGTGAGGTCGGCAATTTCAAGCATCGACTGATCCAAGGTAACGATCGATGACGCGCTGGTCGGCGAGAATGTCGGCCGGCGGTCCCTCCGCCAGCTTTTCGCCCGCCATCAGCACGACCACCTTGTCCGCAAGTTCGCGGATCACTTTCATGGTGTGCTCGATCACGAATATCGTGCAGCGCGCCTTGAGCTCCGACAGCAGCGCGATCATGGTGCGAACCTCGGCCGACGACAGGCCACCGACCGGCTCGTCCAGCATCATCAGCTTGGGGCGCTGCACGAGGCGCATCAGCAATTCGAGCTGGCGCTGCTCCATCAGGGTCAGGCCACCGGCGCGGCTGTCGAAGCGGTGCGCAATGCGCAGCCAGTCGGCGATCTCGGCGACGGTTTCGGGCGGGGCGGGATCGCGCGCATCGACCAGCGCGGTCGCGACATTCTCGCGGACGGTCAGTTCGCCGAACACCCGGACCGCCTGGTAGGTCCGCGTCAGTCCGGCCTTGGCGATCTGGAACGGGCTGCTGCCGGCGAGCGCCGTGCCGTCGAACGCCACGCTGCCGCTGTTCGGCCGGGTGTGCCCCGAGATGACGTTGACGAACGTGGTCTTCCCCGAGCCGTTGGGGCCGATCATGCCCAGCGTCTCGCCGCGATGCTGCGTAAGGTCGATGTTCTTCAAGGCGACGACGCCGCCGAACCGCTTGGAGATCGCCCTCGCCTCGAGCAGGATGGCACGCTGGTTCATTTCGAGCTCCCGCGCTGGGGACTGACGCCGAGGTCCGGCGCCGGAAGCCGCGGCGTGCGGCCGAAGCCGCCGGCGATACCTGCCGGCATCAGCACGATGACCGCGATGATCAGCAGTCCGTAGAGCACATCCTTGACGGTGTAATACTCCTGGAGCAGGAAGGACAGCGGCGCCAGCAGCAGTGCGCCGATCACCGGCCCCCAGATCGTGCCGCGGCCGCCGAACGCCACCATCAGCCAGATGTTCATGCTGATCAGCACGTCGAACGATCGCGGCGAGATGAAGCCGATGTAGGGCGCGTAAAGCGCCCCGCCGATGCCGGCGAACAGCGAGCCGATGAAGAAGGCAATGAGCTTGGTGCCGGTGACGTTGATGCCGAGCATGCCGGCCAGTTCGTCGTCCTCGCGGATCGCGATCAGCCTGCGGCCGAGCGCGGAGCGCACGATCAGGACCAGGACGACGACGCCGAGCACGGCGGCGGCCGACAGCACCAGATCGTAGCTCAGCGCCGACAGCGGCTGGCCGCCGCCGGCCGACGGCAGCGGAATCTGCGAGATGCCGGTGTCGCCATTGGTGAGACCGGCGAAGTAGACGAAGGCGAGCGTGATCACGGTCTGGATCACCAGCGAGCACAGCGTGAAGTAGAACCCCTTGAGGCGAAGCGATGGCAAGCCGAGGACCGTGCCGGCCACCGACGCGAACAGCGCGCCGACCGGCAGCGCCAGCCAGAACGACCATCCTGCCGCGGTGAGGTCCACCACGGTATAGGCGCTGATCCCGGCGAGGCCGGCGAACATCAGCGGCATCAATCCGCCGTAGCCGTACAGCAGATTCATGCCGCAGGCCCACAGCACGTGGATCAGCGTCACCCCCGCAATGAAGGCGAAATAGCGGTTGCCGGACAGCACCACCGGCAGCGCGAAGGCGGCGACGGCGAAGATGGCGAGCGGGATGGCGCCACCGGACGGCTTCGCGGGCGTGGTGTCCTGCTTCATCGTGCGAACAGTCCTGAGGGCTTGAACAGCAGGATCAGCAGCATGGCGCCGAGATAAGAGAACGCTGCAATGGTCGGGCTCGCCACCGTGCTGACCGCGGCCTGGGTGAAGCCGAACACCATGCCGATGATCAGGGCGCCGAGCACCGAGCCCGGTCCGCCGATGATCATGATCGCGAACGCGGTGATCGACATGGTCCAGGCCACCGTCAGGTCGAAGCTGTAGGCAAAGGCGAACAGGATGCCGCCAGCGAAGATCACCGCGTTGCCGAGCGCGAACGACAGGCTGTAGCTGGCCCTGACGTTGACGCCGCGCAGCGCCGCCGCGTCGCGGTTCTGGAACACAGCGCGGATGGCGCGGCCGTAGCGATGAAAGCGCAGCAGCGCGAACAGCGCCGCCAGGATGGCCAGCGCCAGCGCCAGCACCATCAGCCGATTGTTGGCGATCGGCAGCGGGCCGATGAACGTGATGCCGCCGACCAGCGGCGGCAGCTGGAACTGATCGCTCCAGCGGCCATAGGTGAAGGAGAAGATGCCGGCGAGAATCTGGGTGATCCCGAGACTCAGCACGAAGTAGGACACGTTGCGGTTGGGCACGTCGTAGAAACGCCGGATCAGCAGGAATTCGAGCGCATAGGATAACGGCACGCTCAGGCCGATCACCAGCAGCGCCGCGACCGCGGGATGGATCCCCCAGCCGACCGTCATGGTCCAGCCGAACAGCGCCGCCAGCACGAACAGCTGGCCGTTGGCGGCGTTCGGCATCCAGATGCTGCCATAGACGATGGTCACGCCGACCGCGACCAGCGCGAAGATCGAACCGAGGATCAATCCGGTCGATATCGTGGACAGCAGGATGATGAGATTTGCGGTGGACAATGGCCACTCCCGGAGAAGCGGGCCCGCCACGATGGCGGCGGACCCGGGAAACCCTGACTGGGACTACTTGACCAGCGTGTAGACCGGAATGACTTCCGGATCCCACTCGATGTAGAACGACTGCTTGGCCTTGTAGGTCTTGGGCGCGATATCCTTGATCTGCATCATGTAGTAGTATTCCTTGCGCGCGCCGTTCTTGTCGAACTCGATCGGAATGCCCGACGTGGTCTCCTTGGTCTTCAGCTTCGACATGGCGTCGCGGAATTTCTCGCGGTCATCGGCGGCCTCCGGATTGGCGTCGATCACTTCGCGGATCACGTTGGCGGTGACGTAGCAGAAATTCTCGCCATAGGACGGCGGCCGGTCGTTCTGGGCGGTGAACGTCTCGACGAAGCCCTTGCCTTCCGCGGTCAGCTCATCGAGGTTGGAATCGAAGAACGTGCCGTAATAGGAGCCGACGCTGCGCTTGCCCCAGCTGATGACCTGGGTGGTGATGCCGAACGGGTGGATGATCTGTTCCGGCTTGATGCCGAGATCGAGCAACTGGTTGTTGATGGTGTTGTCGAAGCCGCCGGCCCCGATCACCACGACATAGTCGGGCGCCGCCGCCAGCACCTGGGCGGCCTGCACGGTGGCGTCATTGGAGCCCTGCGGGAAGGCGATATCGGCCACGATCTTGAGGCCACTCAGTGGCCCCTGGTACTTGATCCCGGCGGTGATCGCCCGCATCAGGGCGTAGTCGGAATAGATCAACGCGACCTTGCCGCCCGGCTTCTGCTTCTCGACGAACTTCGAGATCGCGTAGCCCCAGCCGACCGCGTCAGGCTCGAGCCGGAAAGTGTAACGAGTGCCCGGCTTGGTCAGTTGCGGAAACGCCGCGACCGGCACCACGAACGGCACCTTGTTCTGCTCGGCATAGCCATAGACGGCAAGGCCGGTGTCCGAACTGGTCGGTCCGCTCAGCGCCAGCACCTTGTCCTGGACGTCGAGGCTGCGCGATGCCGCGACAGCCTGCGCCGGACTGGTCTGGTTGTCGGATATGACGAATTCGATTCTGCGCTTGCCGGGCGGGTTCAGCGTCTTCTCGGCGAGCTTGAGGCCGGTGACGCAGCTGGTGCCGAAAAAGCTCCAGGGCCCGGTCAGCTCGGTGACGAAGCCGATCTTGACCGGCGGCTTTTCCTGCGCGGCAACGATGCCGGCGGACAGCAGCAGCGCTGCACCCGACACCAGACAGCTGCGCATCAACAAAGTACGACTTGGCATTCCTTTTTCCTCTCCCGATGTTTTGTTCTTGCGGTCCGCAGATCGTTCGCCTGCGGACCGTCGTTCTCGTGCGGTCAGGCCGCGTTGCGCCGCTCTCCCGAGGCGTCGAGCAAACCGGCATCGATCAGCGCCTGGCGGATGCGCGCGATCTCGGTGTCCTTGATCTTGACCAGCGGCGGCCGCACGACGGCCCGGGGCAGCTTGCCGAGCAGCACCAGCGCCTCCTTCATGCGGTTGTGCATGTCGACGAACGGATCGGCGTAGAACACGCTGGCGAGCGGATGAATCCGGTCGTTGAGACGCCGCGCCTCGGCGAGATCGTTGGCCTGCACGGCACGGAACAGCCGTGCCTGCAGGTCGGCGATGACGCTGCCGCTGCCGGAGAGCAGACCGTTGCAGCCGAGCACCAGCGAACTCAGCAGCCAGGCGCTGTTGGTCGACAGCACGTTGACCGGCCGGCTGCGCGACTGCAGCGCCCTCACCTGGTTCTCGTGCTGCTGCACCCCGGGAGTCCAGTCCTTGATGGCGCGGATGGTCGGGACTTCGTCCATCAGGCGCGCCAGGGTCGCGGCGGGATAGCCCTGCCCGGTCGTGAGCGGATACTGGAACACGATCAGCGGCAGGTCCGACGCCGATGCGATGGTCTTGAAATGCGCCAGTGCCATCTCGGCGCTCTGGCCGAGCGTGAACGGCGCCGGCGGAAACACCAGCAGCGCCGAGGAGCCGCCGGCCTGCGCCCGTTTGGCGATCCGCGCCGCTTCGAGGCTGCCGTCGGCCCAGATGCCGTGAACGATCGGCAGCTTGCCTCCGATTTCATCGGCTGCGATCTCCAGCACGCGGGTCTGCTCCTCGGGCGTGCACGACGCCACTTCGGTCGAATGCGCGTTGATGGTCAGTGCCGACAGGCCCTCGACGGCGGCGACGTCGCGCAAATGGCTGCGAAAGCTGCGCTCGTCGATGGAAAGGTCGTCGTTGAACGGCAGCAGCACCGCGGGAATGACGCCGTGGGGAACAAAGTCGTTGAAGCGAGCCATCTCAATCTCCCTTAGCTTTCACCTGGTCAGGCGGGTCTTTGCATTCTGATCGGGGCGCGCTCGTCGAGCGGCCACATCTGGGCGAGGCGCGCGGCGACTTCGGCAGCGAGCGGGCCGCAGGCCTCGATCTCGGCGCGGGTCATCCGATTGGTCGGCGCCGCAACCGACACCACGCCGACGCATTCGGTGCCGCCGGACAGCCGCGGCGCCATCACCGGCGCCGCCACCGCGCCGACCCCGATCTCGTTTTCCTCGTAGGTGAGCGCGAAGCCGCGGCGGCTGGCGGCATCGAGCTCCTTGCGCAGCGCCTTGACGTCGGTGTTGGTGTGCCGCGTCAGCGAGGCCATGCCGTCGCGCTCGATCAGTTCGAGCGCGCGGGCCGGCGGCAGCGTCATCAGCCAGGCCTTGCCGGTGGCATGGCTGTGCAGGCTGACCTCGAAATTGAAGTTCGGATCGATGCGCAGCGTGCGGCGGGTGCCGACCACCGCGTAGACCCACGTCACCTTCTCGCCGCGCTCGACCACCGAGAGGCGGACCAATTCGCCAGTGCGCTCGGCCAGGTCTTCCAGAAGGCTGGTGCACTGCCCGAGCAGGCCGGACTGCTGCAGTTGCCGCAGGCCCAGATTGCTGACCCGATAGGTCAGGTGATAACGCTGCGCGATGTCGTCGCGCCAGACGTAGCCGGCGTGCTCCAGCGTCTCCAGGAGACGCGACGCGATCGCCTTGTTGACGATCAGTTCGCGGGAAATCTCGGCCAGACTGAGGCCGTCCGCCGCACCCGAGAGCAGTTCGATCGCCTCGAGCGCCCGTTCGACCGCCAGCACGGTGGTTTCCACCGGCTTCGCAGCAGGACGTCGCGAGCCGTCGCGCGTTGCCGCCATCGCAAAACTCTCCATCATCAGCAGCACCGCCACGGACTCATGCCGACCGCAGCTGCCTCGATCGCCATCGCCCGTCCCTCCGGATGGGGCTGCAGCAGTCTAGTGCAATATGGACAGCCGCCCCAACCGGAATGATCCTCGGTGGCGAACGGCCGGTCCTTCGGCAGGCCGCGCCGGCGCATGTCGGCACGACGCTGCGCCGTCGCGCCATGGTCGATCCGGCCGGCGGAGTCGAACGAGGCGCCGTAGAATTCGCGCGCCGCCTCCTTCGAGACGTAGCCCTGGCGGACATCGTTTTCGAGGTCTTCGAGCTTGCGGTCCAGCGGGCTGCCATAGCCGCCGCCACCGCCCGAACAGACCGTGTAAGCGTCGCCCGGCGCGATCTTCTGGGCCAGCACCTTGCCGGTCGGAAACCGCTCCTCCTCCCCGGCCCGCTCCAGCCGGACCTCGTTGCCGAGCGCGCTAAGGCCGCCGAACAGGCCCCAGGGCCGGCAATCGACCCGCTCGATCTGGGCGTTGAACATGATGTCATGGCGCGCCCGCACCACCTGCTCGGTGCCGAGCCCGCCGCGGAATTTGCCGGCGCCGCCGGAATCCTCGCGCAGCGCGTAGCGCTCGACGATCAGCGGGAATTTGGCCTCGACCTGTTCGCTCGGGCCGTTGTGGGTGTCGCCGTCGTTGATGGCGACGGTGGCGCTCATGCCGTCCTCGCCGTGCTTGGCGCCCCAGCCGCCGCCGATCAATCCGCCGAGATACAGATAGAGCTTGTTGTCGCGCGGCTGGCGGCCATTGACCGAGGCGATCACCAGGTCGGCGTGATGCGCGGCGATCACCCGGGTCGGGACCGCCGGGGCCAGCGCCTTGAAGATGGTATCCACGATGGTCATCGGATAGGTCATCCACCAGCGCATCGGCGCCGGCCGCTCCGCGCTCACCACGGTGCCGCTCGGCAGCACGATGGTGAGGTTGCGGAACGCGCCGTCATTGACCGGCAGTTCGAGCCCGGCGGTCAGGCATTTGAAGGCGACCTGCGCCGCCGACAGCCCCGCGGTTTCGCCGGAATTATAGAAACCTTTGACCTGCGCACTGACCTCGGTGAGGTCGATGGTCATCCGGTCGCCCGCGACCGTCACCTTGAGCCGGATCGGAACCCGCCGGCCCTTGTCGACGCCGTCGTCGTCCATGAAGGATTCAGCCTCATAGGTGCCGTCCGGGATCTGCGTCACGCTGGCGCGCGACACCGCCTCGGCATGATCGAAGATCGCCTCGATGGCGCCTTCGACCTCGGCGCGGCCGTATTTGCGGACCAGTTCCAGAAAGCGCTTCTCGCCGGTGCGCACCGCCGCGACCTGGGCCTTGAGATCGCCCATCGCGCGCTCCGGCAGCCGCACGTTCATGCGGATCACCGACAGGATGTCCTCATTGGCGACGCCTGCGCGCCACGCCTTGACGATCGGCAATTGCAGGCCTTCGGAATAGATGTCGGTGGTCATGCCGTCGAGCGTGCCGCCGATGTCCTGCCAGTGCGCCATGCAGGCCGAGAAGCCGACCAGATCCGGTCCATCGAAGATCGGGACCGAGAAGGTCATGTGGTTCAGGTGGCTGCCGGTGGTGTAGGCGTCGTTGGTGAGCAGCACATCGCCGGGATGAATGCCTGCCACGCCGAAGTGCTTGAGCTTGGCCTTGATGGTCTCGCTCATGCCGCGGATGAACATCGGCAGCCCGAGCCCGATCGACACGGTGTTGCCGTGCCGGTCGAACAGCCCGACGGTGAAGTCGAGTGCCTCGTAGATGATCATGTTGTAGGCGGTCCGCATCAGGTTGGTCTTCATCTCCTCGGTGGCGGCGATGAATCCGTTGCGGATGATCTCGGTGGTGACCGGATCCGGTGTCGGGCGCAATACGGGTTTGGGAGTTACGGTCATGGGTTGACCTCGATGGTGATGTCCAGATTGCCCATGGCGTCGACGACGAGCGCATCGCCGGGCGGCAGAACGGTGGTGGAGGCGTATTCCTGGATCAGTGCCGGGCCACTGACGCGGTGACCGCGCTGCAGGCGGGCCCGATCGTAGGTCGGAGTTTCCAGACGGCCGCCCAGCACGCCGAATTCGACGGCGCGAACCCCGATCAGCGCTGCGTCCGGCGAATGGCCTGCCGACGGCGCGATCGACGCCTGGCCCGGCTTGGCGATCACGCCGATCACCGAGAGCCGAAGGCTGACGATTTCGGCCGATTCGTCGTCGGAGGCATAGCCGTAGCGTTGCGCATGAACAGCATCAAACGCGGCCTTGATCGCGCCGATGTCGCGCCTGGCGAACGCCGCGCCGTCGATTTCCACGGTCACGGCGTGTTCCTGTCCGACATAACGCATGTCCATGGCGTGCTTGACGACGATCTCCAGCCGTTCCGGCGCGGCGCTGTCGATATCGTTGCGCCCACGCTGCTCCATGTCGCGGAACACGTCGTCGAAAGTGTCGAACGGCGCCTCGCTCAGCCGGGCAAACAGCGTCCGCACATAGTCGCGGCGCAGGTCGCTGACCAGCATGCCGTAGGCCGAGAAATGGCCCGGCGCGTTGGGAATGATGACGCGCGGAATCTGCAACTCGCGCGCCACCAGCACCGCATGCAGCGGCCCCGCGCCGCCATAGGCGACCATGGCGAAATCGCGGGCATCGAGGCCGCGCGCGGTCGTGACCCGCTTCACAACGTTGGCCATCTGGGTCACGGCGATGCGGATGATGCCGTCGGCGGCTTCCGCCACCGTGAGGCCGAGCGGGTCGCTGATGTGCGACGTCATCGACGCGGTGGCGCGCGCCACATCGAGCGGCATCTCGCCGCCGAGGAACAGATCCGGCGCCAGGCGGCCCAGCAGCAGATTGGCATCGGTCACCGTCGGCTCCGTGCCGCCATTGCCGTAGCACACCGGTCCAGGCACGGCGCCCGCGCTGTCCGGCCCGACCCGCAGCGACTGGCCGTGGGCGACCCGCGCGATCGAACCGCCACCGGTGCCGACCTCCTCGATGTCGATCATCGGGATCTGGATTGGAAGACCCTCGGCATAGCCGCCGACCATGACCTGGTTGGCGACGAGTTCGACGCCGTTGAGGATCACGCCGGCCTTGGCGGTGGTGCCGCCCATGTCGAAGGCGATCGCGCTCGGCATGCCAAGCGCCGTGCACAGTTCGCGGGTGCCGATCACGCCGGCGGCCGGACCCGATTCCAGCATGCGAATGCATTCGCGGCTGGCTTGCGCGGCGTCATAGAGGCCGCCGGTGGACTGCACGATGAGGAACTTGCCGCCGAATTTGACCTGGTCGAGGACACGGCCGGCTTCCGACAGATATTGCGCGACCCGCGGCCCGACATAGGCATTGGCGGCGACCGTCGAGGAGCGTTCGAATTCGCGGTATTCCTGGCTGAGTTCATGGGATGCCGACACGAAAGCGTTCGGCATCATCCTGGAAAGGATGTCGCGGGCGCGGATTTCGTGATCGGGGTTGCGGTAGGAATGCAGGAACAGGATGGCGACCGCATCGACCTTCTCGTCCAGGAGACGGCGACCGACCGCCTCGACTTCGGCATCGATCAGCGGACGCATCACCTCGCCGGCGGCATCCATCCGTTCGTCGACCTCGATGCGCAGGGCGCGCTCGACCAGCGGGCGATGCTTGCGGAAAAACAGGTTATAGGCTTCGGGCCGGTTGATCCGTCCGATTTCGTAGATGTCGCGAAATCCCTTGGTGGTGACCAGCGCGGTCCTGGCGCCCTTGCGCTCGATCAGCGCATTGATGGCCACCGTGGTGCCGTGCAGGAACAGCCGCGCATCGGCGAAATCGGCGCCAGCCTTGCCGACGCCGTGGTTCATGCCGGCGATCAGGCTGTCGGGGGTGGTCAGGGTCTTGCCGAGCCGGATGCTGCCGGAGGCCTCGTCGAACACCGCGACGTCGGTGAAGGTGCCGCCGACGTCGGCCGCGATGCGCAGATGACCGGTCATGGGCTCACGCCGCCTGTTCATCGACGATCGGGTTCTTCAGCACACCGATGCCTTCCAGCTCGATCTCGCAGACATCGCCATGCTTCATGAACAACGGCGGCTTGCGGGCGAAGCCGACACCCGCCGGCGTCCCCGTCACCAGGATGTCGCCGGGCTGCAGCGTCATCGCCTCCGACACCCGCGCGATCAGTTCGGGGATCTGGAACAAGAGGTCGTTGGTGTTGGCATCCTGGACGACGTTGCCGTTCAGACGGGTGGTGATCCGCAGTCCGAGCCCGCCGGCGGGGACTTCATCGGCGGAAACCAGGAACGGGCCGAACGGTCCGGTGTCGTCGAAATTCTTGCCGAGCGTCCACTGCGGACCCTTGAACTGCCAGTCGCGGATCGAGCCGTCGTTGAAGACCGAATAGGCCACGACATGATCGAGCGCTTTCTCCATCGCAATCCGCCGTCCGGCCTTGCCGATCACCGCCACCATCTCGCCCTCGAAATCGAGGTGCTCGGAAATCTGCGGCCGGATGATCGGCGCGCCGTGGCCGATCACGCCCGCCGCGGTGCGCAGGAAGAACACCGGAAATTTCGGCTTGTCGTAGGGGCTTTCCGCGGCGTGGTCGGCATAGTTGAGGCCGACGCAGATGATCTTTCCCAGCGTCGCCAACGGCGGCAGGAAGCGCAGCGTCTTCTGGTCGACGACGGGAGCGGTGGCGATGGCGGCCTCGGCGGCGCTGCGCAGCGACGGGTCCAGCAGAATAGCAAGCGGATCGCACGGCAGCGCCGCGCCGGCCAGCGATACGATGTCGTTGCGACGCTGCGCGATCAGAACCGATCGCCCGTCCACCTGCGCCAGACCAAGCCGCATGCGCCTTCTCCCGTTTTTATGCCGTTACCTTCTTGGTGTAACGGCGTTACGGTAGAGCGGGATCAGGGCCGGAGTCAAGCGCAGGTCAGGATGTGACTGGTAGCCGGGGTGGAGCGAAGCGAAACCCGGGGCCGCAGATGCGGAGAGGCTGACCCCGGATTGCGCTTCGCTCCATCCGGGCTTCGGGCTACGGACCTCGCCTTCCCTACCCGCTGTTGCGCAGGCCCGCGGAAATCCCGTTGATCGTCAGTTGAATTCCCCGCAGCACCTGCTCGTCGGGATTCTGCGCGCGGTGTTCCTTCAAAAGCTCGACCTGCACATGATTCAACGGATCGAGATAGGGAAAGCGGTTGCGGATCGAGCGTTCGAGCAGCGGGTTGCTTTGCAGCAAGCGCTCCTGACCGGTGATATCCAGCAGCGTTTCGATGCAGCCGTGCCATTCGGCGCGAATGCGGCCAAAAATCTTCTCGCGCAGCACTTCGTCGGCCACCAGTTCGGCATAGCGCGAGGCGATGGCGATCGAGCTCTTGGCCAGCACCATGTCCATGTTCGACAGCAGGGTGCGGAAGAACGGCCACTCGCGATTGAGCTCCTGCAGGAACGGCATGCCCTGGTCGGGATGTTCTTTCAGCCACGCCTCCACCGCGCTGCCGAAACCGTACCAGCCCGGCAGCATCAGCCGGCATTGCGCCCAGCTGAACACCCAGGGAATGGCGCGCAGGTCCTCGATGGCGCGGGTCTTCTTGCGCGATGCCGGCCGGCTGCCGATGTTCAGGGTCGAGATTTCGGTGATCACGGTGGAGGCCCAGAAATACTCGACAAATCCCTCGGTCTCGTAGACCAGCCCGCGATAGGCCTTGTAGGCAAGCTCGGACAGCTGCTCCATGGCCTTGAGATATTCCGGGCGCGGCGCGCTGTGCCTGGGCTGCAGCAGGCTCGCCTCCAGCGTCGCGGCGGCGAGAATCTCCAGATTGTTGCGGCCGACTTCGGCGTTGGAATATTTGCTGGAGATGATCTCGCCCTGCTCGGTGATCCGGATCTGGCCGTCGACCGCGCCGCCGGGCTGCGCGATGATGGCGTCGTAGCTCGGGCCGCCGCCGCGGCCCACCGAGCCGCCGCGGCCGTGAAACAGCCGCAGCCGCACGTGGTGCCGCTCGAATACGCCGATCAGCCCGATCTCGGCCTTGTAGAGCTCCCAGCCCGAAGTGACGAAGCCGCCATCCTTGTTGCTGTCGGAGTAGCCGAGCATCACCTCCTGTACCGAGCCGCGGCTGTCCACCAGCTTGCGATATTCATGCAGCGAGAACAGCCGGTCCATGATCGCGGCACAGGCCTGCAGGTCCTCGATGGTCTCGAACAGCGGCACGATGTTGAGCGCGCTGCGGCCGGAGGGGTCGACCAGGCCGACCTCCTTCAACAGCACCGCGACTTCCAGCATGTCGGAGACGCCCTGGCACATCGAAATGATGCACTGGGGAATGACGCTGGCGCCGAACATCGCGTGCGCCTGCGCCGCAGCGCGCAGCACTTCGAGTTCGCCCAGCGTTTCGTCGCTGTATTTGACGAACCGCGAGGTCAGCGGCCGCGTGCTGCGCAATTCGTTCAGCAAGGCCGCGATACGCGCCTCTTCGTCGAGCGCCAGGTAGGAGGTGCCCGGCGTCGCCGCATCCATCAGTTCGGCGACGGTCCGCTCATGAACGGCGGAGTTCTGCCTGATGTCGAGACTGGCGAGATGGAAGCCGAAGCAATCGGCGGCGCGGCGCAGCTGCCGCAGCCGGCCACGGGCGATGACACCGGAATTGTTGGCGAGCAGCGACCGGTCGAGGATATCGAGATCGCTCTTGAATTCCCGCGCGTCGGCATAGGGGGCGGCCTCGCCGACCGGCGGCCTGGAGGTCTCCACACTCAGCTGCAGCGCGGTCGCGGCCAGCCGCGCATAGATGCCGGAGACCGCCAATCGATACGGCTCGCCGCTGCGATGCGGTGAGGTGTCGGGCGAGCGTTCGGCCAGCCCGCGCAGATCTTCGGAGACATCGGCCAGGTGAGCGGCCAGCGACAATTCGGCGCCCAGAGCGTGCAGTTCGTCGAGATAATGCCGCACCACCCGGGTCGACTGCATCCGCAGCGTGCCGCGCATCACGTCGGCGGTGACGAAGGGATTGCCGTCGCGATCGCCGCCGATCCAGCTTCCCATCCGCAGGAACGATGCCAGTTCGCGGCCGGCATCGCTCGCGTTCAATGCGTCCTCGGCGCCGAGCAGGTCCTCGAGCGCACAATGCAGCCGCGGCACCTCGCGCAGGAACGTGTAGTCGTAGAACGACAGTCCGTTGGCGACTTCGTCCAGCACGGTCAATTTGGTGCGCCGAAGCAGGTTGGTCTGCCACAAGGTCAGCACGGCGCGGCGCAACTGCTCGTCGCTGGCCTCGGCCTCCTCCGGCGTGAACTGGACCCGTTCCCGCCGGTCCAGCAAAGCGGCGATCTCCATCTCGCGATCGATGGTCGACTTGCGGCGCACCTCGGTCGGGTGCGCGGTCAGGACCGGGCTGACCAGCGCCTGCCCAAAAAAGCGCCGGAGCTCGGCCGCGCCGATGCCGGCGCTGCGCGCATGGGCCAGGGTACGGGCCAGGATCCCCGTCCCCGCGCCGGAATTGTTCTGCGCCCGCATCCGCCGGATGTTGTTCTGATCCTCGGCGATGTTGGCGAGATGCGAAAAATAGCTGAAGGCACGGACGATGCGCACGGTTTCGGCGATCGACATGCCGTCGAGAATGGTTTCCAGCTCATGCCGCGCCGGCTTGTCGTCATCGCGATGAAACCGGATCGACGTGGTCCGGATGCGTTCGACCAGGTCGAACACCGACTCGCCCTCCTGGTCGCGCACGGTATCGCCGAGAATACGGCCGAGCAGCCGGATGTCATTGCGCAGCCGGGCATCCTCGTCGAGGGCGGCGATGTCCTCGTTGCGGGCGGCCTGGAGGTCGGGACTGGGTGGCATGTTCTTGGATGACACGAGGATGCTCCAGAGTTTGCCGGCAATCCTCCAGTCGCAAGTTTTTGGAATTCATGCAAGATCAAGAAGCAGGCGCCGCGCGGCCGGTACGCGTGCTTTCGGTGGCGAGCGCCGGTCGGCCTGCGACGCCACCGCCCGGCCTT
>Ga0209758_1002116_pt1 | contig 20979 bp, 17 predicted proteins | sample AraplaMF_Col_mMF_FD_184258 | JGI IMG/M metagenome (GOLD analysis project Ga0209758, IMG submission 184258) | Arabidopsis root microbial communities from the University of North Carolina, USA - plate scrape MF_Col_mMF (SPAdes) (version 2) | ecosystem: Host-associated > Plants > Roots > Endosphere...
ATCTCGGTCAAGCGCGAGGACCTGGGCGCGGCCTCGCGGTTCCTGCACGACCAGACCCGGATCGGCGACATCCTGCAGGCCACCCCGCCGGCCGGTGACTTCTTCCTGGCCGACCAGCCCGCCCGTCCGGTGGTGCTGCTGAGCGGCGGCGTGGGCCTGACGCCGATGGTCAGCATGGTCGAGCACATCGCCAAGGAACATCCGGAGCTGGAAGCCCACTTCGTGCACGGCGCGCTGAACAGCAAGGTCCACGCCCTGGACGGCCACGTCCGCGCCCTGGCCAAGGACCACGGCGGCGTCTCGGTGACCACCTTCTACAGCCACCCCCTGGCGGGCGACCGGGCCGGCGAGAGCCACGACGTCGACGGGTTCATCACCATAGACTGGCTGAAGGCCAACACCCCGTTCGCCGAGGCGGATTTCTACCTGTGCGGCCCGACGCCGTTCCTGAAGGCCTTCGTCAGTGGACTGACGGACGCCGGCGTGCCGAGCGACCGCGTGCACTACGAGGTGTTCGGCCCGACGGCGGAGGCGATCGCGGCCTGAGGCTGAGCTCGGAGCGTCGCCGTGCTATTGAGGCGGCATGAGCGACCCGCCTTTCTCCAACGATCCAACCTCGAATGGCTGGGCTGAATCCGCGGCGGCCTGGATCGCCGACATGGGCGAGCACGGCGACTACGGCCGTCGCTACGTGCTCGATCCCGTGATCCGCCGACGGCTGGGCGAGCGCGGCTTTCGCAAGGCCCTGGACGTGGGCTGCGGCGAAGGACGGCTGTGTCGGATGCTGTCGGGCTTCGGCATCGAAACGATCGGGCTGGACCCGACACAAGCCCTGCTGGACCAAGCCAGACGGTCGCACCCCGAGGGACGCTATGTGGAGGGCGTCGCCGAGGCCCTGCCGTTCGAGGACGCGGGCTTCGACCTGGTCGTCAGTTGCTTGAGCCTCATCGACATCCCCGGCTTCGAAGCGGCGATCGCCGAGATGGCCAGGGTGCTGGCGCCGGGTGGAACCCTGTTCGTCGCCAACCTGACCAGCTTCGCGACCGCCCGGATCGACGCCCCGATCCTGGAGCGCTGGGTCAACAGTCCGGGCGTGCGGATCGACCGTTATCTGGAACAGCGGTCCAGCTGGGAGGCTTGGCGGGGCATCCGGATCGTCAACTGGCACCGGCCCCTGTCGGCCTACATGGCCGCCTTCCTGGGCGCGGGCCTGCGCCTGACCCACTTCGACGAGCCGGCGCCGGTCGGCGGCGACCCGGCCAAGGCCGAGCGCTATCGCGGCGTGCCCTGGTACGTCGTGATGGAGTGGGAGAAGCCGGCCTAGCCCCGCGCCGCCGCCAACCGCCGCACCGCCTCATCCAGCGTGTCGTCCGCCTTGGCGAAGCACAGGCGCAGGATGTGGCGCACCGGGTCTTCCGCATAGAAGGCCGAGACCGGGATGCTGGCCACCCCGTGGTCGCGCACGGCGCGCAGGGCGAAGGTCCGGTCGTCCTCGTCGACCCCCGACGCCTTCAGGTCGACGTTGAGGAAATAGGTCCCGCCGCTGTCCAGCACCGTGAAGCCGGCGTCGCGCAGGCCCGCCGCCAGGCGGTCGCGCGAGCGCTGCAGGCCGGCGGGCATGGCCTCGAACCAGTCGCCGGGGTCCCGCAGCCCGAACGCCACCGCCTCCTGCAGGTTGGGCGGGGTGGTGAAGGTCAGGAACTGGTGGGCGCCGGCCAGGGCCTTGGTCAGGGCGGGGGCGGCGCACAGGAAGCCGACCTTCCAGCCGGTCATGCCGAACATCTTGCCGGCCGAGCCGATCTTCACGGTGCGCTCGCGCATGCCCGGATAGCCGATCAGCGGCCGGTGCCGGCGACCGTCGAACACCACGGCCTCCCACACCTCGTCGCAGACGGCGACGGCGTCGTGCCTGACGCAGAACTCGGCCAGCAGCGCCAGGTCCTCGTCGGGCGTGACCACCCCGGCGGGATTCAGCGGAGTGTTCAGCACCACCATCCGCGTCCGGTCGCTGAAGGCGGCCTCCAGCATGGCGCGGTCGAACCGCCAGTGCGGCGGGGTCAGGCGCACCAGCTTCGGAACCCCTCCCGCGCGCTTCACGATCGGCAGGTAGGCGTCGTACAGCGGCTGGAACAGCACCACCTCGTCGCCCGGCGAGATCAGGCTGAGGAAGGCCGCCGCGAGGGCCTCGGTCGCGCCGGAGGTGACGACGATCTCGCTCTCCCAATCCAGGTCCAGCCCCTGGGTCCGGCCGTAGTGCGCCGCCACCGCCTGGCGCAGGTCGGGCAGGCCGCGCATCGGCGGATATTGGTTCGTGCCCGTGATCAGCGCCTCGCCGGCCTTCCGGCGCAGGGCCATCGGACCCGCGTCGTCCGGAAATCCCTGGCCCAGATTGATCGCCCCGGTCTGGCGGGCCAGGCCGCTCATCTCCTCGAAGATGGTGGTGGGCAGGTCGGCGTAGACCGGATGGACCATGGGGCGCGTCTCCCAAGACACTCGAACTGGGAACCCTTGCCTAGCACAGGTCGCGCGGTGATAGCTTGGGTCGTCGCGTGGAACGATTTCCCCAAGGCGGAGCTTCCTCTGAAGTGACCGACAGCGCCGTCCCCGCACCGCCGTCTCCGCCGCCCTGGACCTGGTCGCATGGGCTGGCCTACGGCGCGGTGTCGATGCTGCTGGGCCTGACCCAGGGGCTGGGCGCCAACCTGATCAACAACAACCTGCCTTGGATCCAGGGCTCGCTTGGCGCCTACACCAACGAGTCGGCCTGGCTGTCGATCGCCTACACCGCCGCCAACGCCACCATCGGCCTGCTGGCCGTGAAGTTCCGCTTCCAGTACGGCCTGCGGCTGTTCGCCGACATCGGGCTGGGGCTGTTCATCGTGGTGGGCCTGGCGCACCTCCTGAGCAACGACCTGCGCTCGGCCATCGCGGTGCGGGCGGCGGCGGGCATGGCCGCCTCGGCCCTGTCGACCCTGACCCTGCTCTACATGGTCGAGGCCGCGCCGCCCGAGCGGCGCATCGTCGGCATCGCCTTGGGCGTGGGCTGGGCGCAGCTGGCCCTGCCGCTGTCGCGACTCGTTTCCTCCGACCTGCTTGACACCGGCCAGTGGCACGGCCTGTACCTGGCCGAGATCGGGCTGAGCGTCGTCTGCCTGTCGGCGGTGAACCTGCTGCGCCTGCCGCCGATCCCGCGCGTGCAGATGTTCGAGTGGCGCGACTTCCTTACCTTCGCCCTGTTCGCCCCGGGCATCGCCCTGCTGTGCGTGGTGCTGGGGCAGGGGCGTTACGTCTGGTGGTTCGACACCGCCTGGATCGGCTGGTGCCTGGCCGCCGCCATCGTGCTGCTGGCGGCCTCGGCCCTGGTCGAGCTGCACCGCAAGAAGCCGCTGATCCACCTGCGCTGGCTGACCAGCGCCGACCTCTTGCGCCTGCTGGTGATCATCCTGCTGTTCCGCATCGTGCTGTCCGAGCAGGGCGTCGGCGCGTTCGGCCTGCTGCAGACCCTGGGCATGAACAACGACCAGATGGCCGGGCTGTCGTGGGTGATGCTGGCGGCCACCCTGGCCGGCATGGTCATCGTGGCCTTCACGATCAATCCCGAGCACGTCAGCACCCCGGCCCTGATCGCCCTGCTGATGGTGGCGGCCGCGGCCTGGATGGACAGCCTGTCCACCAGCCTGACCCGGCCCGAGCAGATGTATCTCAGCCAGGGCATGATGGCCTTCGCCGGGGCCCTGTTCCTGCCCGCCGCCCTGCTGGCCGGCTTCCCGCGCGCCATCCGCATGGGCCAGGAGTACATCGTCAGCTTCATCGTGCTGTTTTCGACCGGCCAGGTGATCGGGGCCCTGGGCGGCTCGGCCTTCCTGGGCACGCTGATGACGGTGCGCGAGCGGGTGCATTCGGCCGCTATCGTCGACCGGCTCAGCCTGACCGACCCGCAGGTGGCCCTGCGGGTGAAGCAGTTGTCGGGGACGTATGCCGGCGTCCTGACCGACCCGGCCCTGCGCAGCGGCGAGGGCGCGGCCCTGCTGGCCCAGCAGGCGACGCGCGAGGCCACGGTGCTGGCCTATGACGACGTGTTCGCCACCGTGGCCGTGATGGCGATGATGGTGTTCTTCTACCTGTTGTTCCTGCGCGTCCGGTCCGACCTGCGCCTGAGGCGCGCGGCCCGGCTGACACCCGTGGAGGCCGCCTGATGTCCGACCCGCAAGCCGCCACGCCGACCGTCCCTCCGCCGCCGCCCCCAAAACGGATGTGGTCGCGCGCCGCGATCCCGGTGATCGTCGCGGGAATCGGCGGGGTGCTGCTGGTGCTCTACGCCTGGAAGCTGCCGCCGTTCACCGGCACGATGCAGAGCACCGAGAACGCCTATGTCCGAGGCTATGTCACCCTGCTGGCCCCCAAGGTGGACGGCTATGTGACGGCGGTGGCGGTCAAGGACTTCCAGGCGGTGAAGGCGGGCCAGGTGCTGGTCCAGATCGACGACCGCATCTACCGCCAGAAGCTGGCCCAGGCCGAGGCCAGCGTGCGCTCGGCCCAGGCGGCCCTGGACGCCAACACCCAGGCCCAGACCTCCAACGCCGCCCAGATCCGCCTCGCCGAGGCCCAGGCCGGCAGCAGCCAGGCGGCCCTGGCCAAGGCCCAGGTCGACATCAAGCGGGCCGAGCCGCTGCTAGCCCAGGGCTGGCTGGCCCCCAGCCAGCGCGACGTGCTGCAGGTGGCCCAGCGCCAGGCCGCCGCCGGCGTCGCCCAGACGGCGGCCAATATCGACATCGCCCGCCAGGCCCTGGCCACCACCAAGGTCAATCGCGAGGGGCTGGAGGCCACCCTGGCCAACGCCCGGGCCGCCGTCGAGCTGGCTCGCATCGACCTGGCCAACACCACCATCCGCGCGCCCGAGGACGGGGCGGTGGGCGAGGTGGGCGTGAAGCTGGGCCAGTACGTCGCCGTCGGGACCCAGCTGATGGGCGTGGTGCCACGCCAGACCTGGGTGACCGCCAACTTCAAGGAGACCCAGACGGCCCACATCAAGGTGGGCCAGCCGGCGACGGTCCAGGTCGACGCCCTGGGCGGGCTGAAGCTGCGCGGCCATGTCGAGCGGCTGGGACCGGCCACCGGCTCGGAATTCGCGGTGATCAAGCCCGACAACGCCACCGGCAACTTCACCAAGGTGGTCCAGCGCCTGCCCACCCGCATCGCGCTCGATCCGGACCAGGACGGTGTCGCCCGCCTGCGGCCGGGCATGAGCGTGGTCGCCCGTATCGACACCGCGCGCTAGGGTCTAGAGGTAGTACATCGCCACCGTCATGCACGCGCAGAGCAGCGCGCCGAGGCGGGTGAGGACCAAGAGCGCGCGCCGCTTCCGGGGAAATTCCTCGATCGCCCAGCGCCGATTGGCGGCCAACGCGATCCATAGGCGCGGCCATCGCGTCAGGCACAGCATGAAGATCGTGCACAGCGCGAAGAAGGCGACGCCGACAAGGTCTGGTCCATGGTCCATTCCAAAGTGTTCCACGGCGCTCACCGGCTGTCGAGCGACCGGCCGGTCGGCCGCGGCGCAACCTTTCCGGGGGTTCCGGTGTTCCAGCAGCAAATCTTGGCTGTGAGGATCTTCAGCACATGAACGGCGTGGGTTTCATCGGTGCGGTCATCATCGGCATCTTCGCCGGCTGGATCGCCGAACAGGTCATGGGCCGCAATCACGGTCTGATCACCAACCTGATCGTCGGCCTGGTCGGCGCCCTGATCGGCGCCTTCCTGGCCAGCATGTTCAACATCCACTTCTTCGGCTGGCTGGGCAGCCTGCTGGTCTCGACCGTCGGGGCGATCGTCCTGCTGTGGATCGTGGGCCTGTTCAGCGGGCGACGCCGGATCTAGGCGCCCTTGGCCGCCGCGGCGCTCTCGGCGGCTTCGTCCAGCACAATCCGGCGCATCTGCTGCGCCGTGTTGTCCAGCAGGAAGCCGGGGATGTCGGCGATCGGCATGGGGCGGCCGAACAGGTAGCCCTGGAAGTGATCGCAGCGCATGTCCTCCAGGATCCGCGCCTGGTCGGCGGTCTCCACGCCCTCGGCGGTGACCTCCAGGTTCAGGGTGCGGCCCAGCAGGGTGATGGTGCGCAGGATGTCGGCGATCGCCGGGTTGCCCGCCATCTCGGCCACGAACGTGCGGTCGATCTTGATCTTGTCGAACGGGAACCGCCACAGATAGGCCAGGCTGGAATAGCCCGTGCCGAAGTCGTCCATGGCGATGCGCACGCCCAGGTCCTTCAGGGCCTTCAGCTGCTCCAGCGTGCCGGCGGTGTCGCGCAGCAGCAGGCCCTCGGTGATCTCCAGCTCCAGGCGCGAGGGCGCCAGGCCCGAGGCCTCCAGGGCCGCCCGCACCTGGTCCACCAGGTCGCCGGCCGCGAACTGGTTGGGCGACAGGTTGACCGCCACCTTCAGCGGCGCGGGCCAGGCGGCGGCCTGACGGCAGGCCTCGTTCAGCACCCACTCGCCGATCTTGCAGATCAGGCCCCACTGCTCGGCGCATTCGATGAAGTCGTCGGGCCCGACCAGGCCGCGGCGCGGGTGCTGCCAGCGCAGCAGGGCCTCGAAGCCGATGGTCTCGTGGGCCTTGGCGCCGATCAGCGGCTGGAAGAACAGCTTCAGCTCGTCGTTCTTCAGGGCCGAGCGCAGGTCGATCTCCAGGGCCCGACGCTCCTGGGCCCAAAGGTCCATGGTCGCCTCGAAGAAGCGATAGGCCCCGCGCCCGTCGCCCTTGGCGCGGTAGAGGGCCAGGTCGGCGTTCTTCAGCAGGGTGTCGGCGTCGTCGGCGTCGGCCGGGGCCACGGCGATGCCGACGCTGGCCCCGATCGACACGTGATGGTCGTTCAGCTCGTAGGGCTGGGACAGGGCGTCGACGATGGCCTGGGCCAGGGCTCCCAGCTCGGCGGGCGCCAAGTGGTCGCGGACCACCACGGCGAACTCGTCGCCGCCCAGGCGGGTGACGACCCCGGTCTCGCCGACGCAGGCGCGCAGGCGGCCGGCCGCCTCGGCCAGCAGGGCGTCGCCGATCGGGTGGCCCAGGCTGTCGTTGACGCCCTTGAAGTGATCCAGGTCCAGGCACAGCACCGCGCAGCCCGAGGTCTTGCCCTTGGCGTCCCAGGCGGCGCTCAGGGCCTGCAGGAACGACAGGCGGTTGGGCAGGCCGGTCAGCACGTCGTAATGGGCCAGGCGCTTGATGCGCTCCTGGTCCTTGCGGGCCTGGGTGACGTCGGCCCCCACGCCCCGGAAGCCCGCGAAGGCCCCGTCCAGGTCATGGATCGGCTTGCCGCTCAGCGCCCACCAATGCAGTTCGTCGCCGACCACCACCGACACGACCACGTCGCGGAAGGCCTTCTGGTCGATCAGCAGTCCGCCCAGGTTGGAAAGACCCTCGGGGGCCTCGGCCAGTTCGGCGCCCAGCTCGCTGACGCGGCGGCCCAGCAGGTCCTCGCGCGGCCGGCCGGCCGCTTCGGCCATGCGTTCGGAGACGTAGGTCAGGGCCCCGGCGGCGTCGACTTCCCAGAGCCAGTCGCTGGAGCCTTCCTCGAAGTCGCTGAGCAGCAGGCTGACCACCTGCTTCTGGCGCTCCAGCTCGTCGCCGGCCACCAGGCGGTCGACGAAGACCTTGGCGTGCGACAGGCACGACAGGCCCACGACCAGGTAGCAGAAGATCAGAAGGCCGGCCAAGGCCAGCAGGATGGGCTCGTGGCTGGTCAGCAGCACCCACAGCGAGCCGACGACCAGCGGCGTCGTGTAGGCCAGGGCCGCCACGGGCAGGGTCAGCAGGGCGAAGCTTCCCACGCCGATCATCCCGGCCATCAGGGCCACCACCAGCATGCTCATGTGGAGGCCGGCGTCGTGGAGGGCCAGGGCCGGCAACAGGCCCCAGATGAAGCCCAGCAGCCCGGCCTGCAGGGCCACGCGGCGCACGCCGCGGGCCGAGACGGTGTTCTTGCCGCTCTTGCGGCGGCGGGCGGCGACCCAGCCGCGCAGGCCCAGCAGGGCGTAGCAGGTGACCACGCCGGCCCAGACCAGCAGGGTGAGGCGATGCGTCCCGCCCAGGCCGGCCAGGCAGACCAGCTGGGCGTTGATGATGTTGGCGGCCATCATCACCGGCGTCAGACGCTGGATGCTGGCCAGCTGCTCGAACCGGACGCGGCCGGCCATGGCCTCGGGCACGGCGGTCAGATGGCGCGACAGCAGGGCGGCGGCTCGCGAGGCGGTTCCCGAAATGACGCCCGAAAAGAAGGAAGTCTGGCGCACGGCGCGGTCCTGCACTTCAGGACGCCCCCGCATCCCCCACCTGCAACGTACCGTCGGTTCCTGAAACGCGGGTTAACCGTAAGCTGAGCAAAGGCGCATGAAAAAGCCCGCCATCCCAAGAGATGACGGGCTTCTTGATCGTCTGTCCCAGAAGAGTCTGGGAGGCGACTATTCTTCCTTGACGCGACGCTTGCGGAACGACGGGTTCAGGACCTGCTTGCGCAGGCGGATGTTCTTGGGCGTCACTTCCACCAGCTCGTCTTCCTCGATGTAGGCGATGGCCTGCTCGAGGGTCATGCGGCGCGGCGGGGTCAGGCGGATCGACTCGTCCTTGCCCGAGGCGCGGACGTTGGTCAGCTGCTTGGCCTTCATCGGGTTGACGTCGAGGTCGTCCTGACGGGCGTTCTCGCCGATGATCATGCCCTGATAGGTCTTCTCGCCGGCGCCGACGAACATCACGCCGCGCTCTTCCAGGTTCCACAGCGCGTAGGCCGCGGTTTCACCGTCCGAGTTCGAGATCAGCACGCCCTTGCGCTGTTGGTCGATGGCGCCCTTGTAGGGCTCGTAGTGGCTGAACACGCGGTTCAGCACGCCCGAGCCGCGGGTGTCGGTCAGGAACTCGCCCTGGTAGCCGATCAGCGAGCGCGACGGGGCGGTCAGCTGGAGGCGGGTCTTGCCCGCGCCCGACGGGCCCATGTCCTTCAGCTCGGCCTTACGGAGCGACAGCTTCTCGATGACGATGCCCGAGAACTCGTCGTCGACGTCGATCATGACGTCTTCCATCGGTTCGAGGCGCTTGCCGGTTTCCGGATCGTTCTGGAACACCACGCGCGGACGGCTGATCGACACCTCGAAGCCTTCGCGGCGCATGTTCTCGATCAGGACGCCCAGCTGCAGTTCGCCGCGGCCGGCGACTTCATAGGCGTCGCCTTCGGTCGACTCGGTCACCTTGATGGCGACGTTGGACTCGGCTTCCTTCAGCAGGCGGTCGCGGATCACGCGGCTCTGCACCTTGTCGCCTTCGCGGCCGGCCAGGGGCGAGTCGTTGACCGAGACGGTCATCGAGATGGTCGGCGGATCGATCGGCTGGGCGGGCAGGGCCTCGGTCAGGTCCAGGGCGCACAGGGTGTCGGCCACGGTGGCCTTGGACATGCCGGCGATGGCGACGATGTCACCGGCCTCGGCGCCCTCGTCGATCGGCTGGCGCTTCAGGCCGCGGAAGGCCAGCACCTTGGTGATGCGGCCGCGCTCGATTTCCTTGCCGTTGCGGTCCAGGGCCTTGATGGCCATGCCGGGGACGGCCTTGCCGCTCTCGATGCGGCCGGTCAGCAGGCGGCCCAGGAACGGATCGGATTCGATCAGCACGTTCAGGATCTGGAACGGCTCGTCCTTCTTCTCGATCTGCTTGGGTTCCGGCACGTGGCGGACGATCAGGTCGAACAGCGGGGCCAGGTTGTCGTTGGGGACGTTCAGGTCGAGCGTGGCCCAGCCGGCGCGGCCCGAGGCGTAGATGTGCGGGAAGTCCAGCTGCTCGTCCGTGGCGCCGATGGCGGCGAACAGGTCGAAGGCGGCGTTGTGCACGCGGTCCGGATCGGCGTGGGCGCGGTCGACCTTGTTGATGCAGAGGATCGGGCGCAGGCCCATCTTCAGCGCCTTGGTCAGCACGAACTTGGTCTGCGGCATGACGCCTTCCTCGGCGTCGACCAGCAGGACGCAGCCGTCCACCATGCCCAGGATGCGCTCGACCTCGCCGCCGAAGTCGGCGTGGCCGGGGGTGTCGATGATGTTGATGCGGGTTTCGCCCGCTTCACCGTTCCACAGGACGCTGGTGCACTTGGCCAGGATGGTGATGCCGCGCTCGCGCTCCTGGTCGTTGGAGTCCATGGCGCGCTCGGTCGTCGCCTCGTTGGCGCGGAACACGCCCGACTGGGCCAGGAGCTGGTCGACGAGGGTGGTCTTGCCATGATCGACGTGCGCGATGATGGCGATGTTTCGCATGGACATGGAGAAGGCGGACTTTCGGGGAGGAACAGATGGGGTTTGACGCGGGCGCGTCAGGCGCGCGGCTTTTACGCGACTGCGCGACGTTTATCCACCCCCACCCCTGCGCGTGGAATTGCCACGGTAACCGGTGTCATGCTCAAACCCCTTAAATTCATAGGGTTTGCGAAAGTTGCGGGCGGATGTCGTTTCTTCGGCAACTAATTGTGCAGTGCAGCATTGTCGCCAAAATCGGCCAAGCTTGGAGAGCGGCGTTCTCTGTCCCTTGTGTTACAAAGGATTTCACTCGGTTCGCGATATAAAAAACGACAACGTTGTCGAAGATTTCGCTTGATGCATTTCGCACCGCACCCTATAAGCAACCTGTGAGGCGGCGCTGCCGCCTCTGCCCTTCCTGGGCGTTTCCTCCCTAATGAACTGCCCGGCTTTCGAGCCGGGCTTTTTTTTGCCCGCAACCTGGGCGAACCCAAGGCGAACGGCCACGCTCGGGGTGTTTTCGCGAAAAACCCGAATTCGGAAGGGCTAGAGAAGCTCGGCCCAGTCGGTCGCGACCAGCCGGGCCGTCACCGACTCGATATGCGCCTTCAGCCGCGCCAGGCCTTCGGTCGGCTCGCGCGTCGTCTCGTTCATATAGAGCGCGCGGTTGATCTCGACCTGGATGGCGTGGGTGCGCCGGGCGGGGCGGCCGTAGTGCTCGGTGGTGTAGCCGCCGGCGTAGGGGGCGTTGCGGGCGACGCGATAGCCCAGCCCCTCAAGGGTCTTCTCCATCAGCGCGGTCAGCTTGGGACCGCAGGCGGCGCCGAAGCGGTCGCCCAGCACGATGTCGCACGGGCCGCCGCCGCGCGCTCTGTGGCCGCGGGCCGCCGCCGCCGGCATCGAGTGCCAGTCGACCAGGATCGCCAGGCCGTGGGCGTTGCGCGCCTGGGCCAGCAGGCGGTCCAGGGCGTCGTGATAGGGCCGGTGGGCGGTCTCGATGCGGGCCTTGGCCTCGGCGAAGGTCAGCTTGCGGGCGTAGATCGGGCGGCCTTCGCCGGCCACGCGGGCGATGGCGCCCAGCCCCGCCGCCACCCGCGCCGTGCGGGCCTGGGCGAAGTCGGGCAGGGCGTCCTCGAACATCGCCGGGTCCAGCTCCCAGGCGTCGCGGTTCAAGTCGATATAGGCGCGGGCCAGCCGGGCGCGGATCACGCAGGCCCCCTGGGCGGGCGCGCCGGCGATCAGGTCGTCGACGAAGGCGTCCTCGGATCCGCGCAGGTCCTGGGCCGTCAGCCGCGCGGCGGCCATCATGTCGGGCGGATACAGCCGGCCCGAATGGGGCGAGGCGAAGACCAGCGGGGTCGGGGGCGGCTCGCCTTCGGCCTGGGCCCGCGCGATCTCGAAAGCCGGCGAGAAGCCCTGCTCCGCCGTCGCCGGCGTTTCCGAAGCGATCGGCTCCCATGCGGTCATGGGCTTATTGTCGCGGCCGGACGGTTCCGGGTCAAACGCCAAGCGCCCGGGTGATAAGGAGCGGGGCCCGGCGCCGAAGCTTTACCTGTGGACAGCGCGGGGCCGGTTCATCCGCGATTTACCGTCCTTCTCTAGATTCCCGCTTTCCAATTCCGCCGATCGCCTGGAAACTGACCGCATGGCCCGCATCCTCCTCGCCGAAGACGATGACTCCCTCCGCGGGTTCCTGGCCCGGGCGCTCGAGCGGGCCGGATTCGAGGTCACGGCCTGCGCCGACGGCGAGGAAGCCGTCCAGCACCTGGACACCCCCTGGGACCTGCTGCTGACCGACATCGTCATGCCCGGCATGGACGGCATCGAGGTGGCCCGCCAGGCCGCCGCCCGCGACCCGTCCCTGCGCATCATGTTCATCACCGGCTTCGCCGCCGTGGCCCTGTCGGCCCAGGACCGCGCGCCGGCCGGCGCCAAGGTGCTGTCCAAGCCCGTCCACCTGCGCGACCTCGTCTCCGAGGTCGAGAAGATGATGGCCGCCTAATTTTTTGGGGACCCGCCGAAAGGCGGGTTGCGCGACGGCCAAGCCGCCGCTATACCCCCACACCTTCCCGGCCGGGACGCCTTTTAAGAGGCGCTTCGGATCGCTTCGGCGGACGCGTAGCTCAGCGGGAGAGCACTACGTTGACATCGTAGGGGTCACAGGTTCAATCCCTGTCGCGTCCACCATTCCCTTCCTAAAATCAGATCGACCCGACGCCTGTTCAGGCGTCGTCGTGACGCGTGGCCGTCGCCACCGCCTCCCACGCCGCCAGGTCGGCCAGCATCGCCTGGGCGTGGCCGCGCACGGCCTCGACCGCGTCGGCGCCCAGCTGCAGGCGTAGAGGGGTCACCTCGGCGTCCAGCGCCGTGACGATCGCGGCGGCGGCCTTGCGCGGATCGCCGGGCTGGGTCCCGTGCATGTCGTGGGCGAAGGCGCGGGTGGGGCCGACCGTGTCCTGGTAGGCGGCCAGGATCGGCATGTGGCGCATGCCGGCGCCGGCCAGGTCGGTGCGGAACTGGCCGGGCTCGACGATCAGCACCTTGATCCCGAACGGCGCGACCTCCTGGGCCAGGGCCTCCGAAGCGCCCTCCAGGGCGAACTTGCTGGCCGAATAGGCCGAGAAGCCGCCGAACGACAGCTGGCCGCCCAGGCTGGAGATATTGACGATCGCGCCCGAGCCCTGGGCCCGCAGCGTCGGCAGGGCGGCGCGGATCACGGCCAGGGCGCCGAAGAAGTTGGTGTCCATGATCGCCCGCAGCTCGGCGTCCGGCGTCTCCTCCAGGGCGCCGACCACGCCGTAGCCGGCGTTGTTCACCAGGATGTCGATGCGGCCGAAGCGGGCGACCGCCGCGGCGACGGCGGCCTCGGCGTCGCCGGCCTGGTCGACGTCCAGCTTGGCGGCCAACACCCGGGCCGGGTCCAGGGCGACCAGGCCGTCCAGCTTGGCGACCGAGCGCGCCGTGGCCACGACGTTGTCGCCGCGCGACAGGGCGTGCTCGGCGAAGGCGCGGCCGAAGCCCGAGGCGGCGCCGGTGATGAACCAGGTCTTGGCGGAGGCGGTGGCGGTCATGGGAATCTCCGGTTCGGAACGCGTTCCGTCCGAACGCCGGACGAAGATCGCAACCGAGGCATTGCGCGATAAGCCGGTTCAAATCGCATTGGCTGTTCGATATCGTGCAGGAATGGATCGAGACCTGATCGCGCACTTCCCCGTGGTCCTGGCTGTCGCCCGACGCGGCGGCTTCGCGGCGGCGGCGGCCGAGCTGGGCATGAGCCCCTCGGCGGTCAGCCACGCGGTCAAGACGGTCGAGGACCGGCTGGGCCTGCCGCTGCTGGCCCGCACGACCCGCAGCGTCGCCCTGACCGAGGCCGGCGCCCAGTTCGTCGCCGAGGTCGGCCCGGCCCTGGCCGAGGTGGGCGAGGCGGTCGAGCGGCTGCGGGCGACCCGGGGGCGGGTGACCGGCGTGCTGCGTCTGAACGCGCCGCGCGTGGCGCTCGAGACCGCCCTGACCCGGGTGATCGCCGAAATGGCCTGGCGGCACCCGGACCTGGTGATCGAGGTCACTTCGGACGACGGCCTGGTCGACATCGTGGCCGGCGGCTGGGACGCCGGCGTGCGGCTGGGCGAGATGATCGCCCAGGACATGACCGCCGTCCGCCTGACCCCGCCGTTCAAGGCGATCATGGTCGCCGCGCCCGGCTATCTGGCGGCGAGGGGCGAGCCTGGGGTCCTGGCCGACCTGGCCGATCACAACTGCATCGGCTTCCGCCTGATCTCGACGGGCGGCGACTATGCCTGGGAGGTGCGGGAGAACGGCGCCGACACGGCGGTGCGGGTGCGGGGCAGCGCCCGCGTCACCGATCCGCTCTACGCCCGCGACCTGGCCCTGGCCGGGGTGGGCGTGGCCTATGTGTTCGAGCCCCTGGTCCGCGAGGCCGTGCGCGACGGGCGCCTGCGCTGGCTGCTGCCCGACACCGCGATCGAGGAGCCGGGCCTGTTCCTCTACTTCCCGCGCCGCGCGGCCCAGGCTCCCAAGCTGCGGGCCTTCGTCGACGTGGCGCGGGAGGTTCTGGGGCCACGCCGCCGCGACGGGAGCGATCGCTCGGGGACGACGTTTTCTTGAAGGAACAAGGGCCCGGGTTCCGGAGCGTTGAGTCGGTTCTTCGACGAAATGACCGGAATGTGGCGCCTTGGCCACACCTGATTTCAATCCTGGCGCGTTGTCGTCGTGAGGTCGCTCCCAGTGCCGATCTCGCGACATTCACGTAGAGGGTTACATCATGAAAATCGGGTTGCTGGCTGGTGTTGCGACGCTTGCGCTCTGCGCCGCGTCGGGCGCCTCCGCCCAAATGACGTTGAGCGGATGGTACGTCGCCGGCGACGTCGGGTACCATTGGCCCGACGGCGTCAAGGGGACCTCGTCCACCACCGGCTCGGAGTGGAGCTTCTCCCCCGATGACGACTGGGCGGGCTTTGGCCGTATCGGCTACAAACTGACGCCGAACTGGCGCGTCGAAGGCGAATACGGCTATCGCCCGGGCGACCAGTCGGGCGTCCACGGCACGGGTACGCCGTCGGGTCTCTGCACCCCCGGCGTCATGCGCACCACCGCCGCGCCGACCTGCGGCGGCGTGGATGGCGAGTTGAAGGCCTCGAGCCTGATGTTCAACGTCATCTACGACTTCATGCCGGACTCGACCTGGCGTCCGTTCCTCGGCGCCGGCCTGGGTACCGCCTGGGTCCACAACAAGGTCTACGGCCAGCTGTCCAACGTGCCGGCCGGCGCCGCGGCGTTCCAGAACACCAGCATCGACGACGTCGACCAGGCCCTGGCCTGGCAAGGCATCCTCGGCGTGGCCTGGGACTTCGCGCCGAACTGGTCCCTGGACCTGACCGGCCGCTACCTGGCGACGGACGACCTGCAATGGGGTTCGCTGACCACCAACACCGGCGGTCCGGGCCGCTTCGGCGCGGTGACCGACGTCGGCACGTTCGAAGGCAAGTACAAGGACACCTCGCTGACGCTGGGTATCCGCTACACCTTCGGCTCGCCGCCGCCCCCGCCGCCGCCGCCGCCCCCGCCGCCGCCGCCTCCGCCCCCGCCGCCTCCGCCGGAGCCGCCCCCGCCGCCTCCGCCGCCGGCCTACGAGGCCAAGGAGTTCGTGGTCTACTTCCCGTTCGATCAGTACGTGCTGACGCCGGAAGCCCAGGCCGTGGTCTCGCAAGCGGCTGACTACGCCAAGGGCGGTAACGCGACGAAGATCACCGTGGTCGGCCACACCGACACCTCGGGGTCTCCGAAGTACAACGCCAAGCTCTCCGAGCGCCGGGCCAAGGCCGTCGCCGACGCCCTGGTGGGCGCCGGTGTCCAAGCCACCACCCTGGCGGTGGATTGGAAGGGCGAAAGCGAACCGGCCGTCGCCACTGGTGACGGTGTGAAGGAACCGCTGAACCGCCGTTCCACGATCTCGATCAACTTCTAAGATCGCGATCCGGTACTGAAGTTGAGGGCTCGGCCGAAAGGCCGGGCCCTTTTCTTTTGCGTCTTCCCCACGGAGCGCGGCGGCGGCGCGACCGCCCGCAAAAGAAAGACGCCCCCGAGCGGTTCGGGAGCGTCATCGTCCGGAAATCCCGAGAGGGCGTCGGGGGCCGGTCAGGCCGACGTTCTGGGGGTGTCGGCTCTCGTGGCGGGCGTCCGCGCCGTCAGGGCCTCTGCTTGTCCGGCAGGGCGGAGGCTTCCTCGGGCGTCAGGGCGCGGATGGACTGCACCGCGCAATGCAGCGGGCCCGCGCCGCTGCGCGTGATGACGGTGGCGGGGCGGCCGTTGCACATCTGGTCGGTGAAGTCGGTGTCGAAGGACAGGACGCGATAGGTCGTCAGGCCGGGGCAGTCGCCCTTCAGGGTCACCTGGAAGACCGCGCCGGTGTTGAGCTTCACATAGATGTTGCGGTCGTCGTCGGAGGCCCAGTTGGCCATCCGCTCGGTGCGGAAGCACTGCGACGGATCGACCTTCCTGGACGAGGCCTCGACGGCGGGGGAGGCGAAGCTGGTCAGGGCGGCGGCCGAAGCGGCCAAGACGAGGAACATGCGCTGCATGGCGTTCTCCTGTTTCCCCGTTTCGAGGCCGATTATACCGCTCTAGGTTAAGGGCGCGATGAAAATCGCGCGGGCTCGACCAGCGCGGCCAGGTCGCGCGGCAGGGGCGAGGGCAGGGCCAGGATCCGGGCCGTCAGGTGCTCGGCCAGCAGGGGCGCCAGGCAGAAGCCGCGCCCGCCCAGGCCGCCCAAGACGAACAGGTTCCCCGGCGAGTCGGGGATCGCTCCGGCCAGCGGCAGGTGGTCGGCGGTGGTCGCGCGCACGGCGGCGCGGCCCCGTAGCGGCGCGTCGGCGAGCCCGGCGGCCAGGCCGGGCAACCCCTTGGCCAGGGCCGCGAGGTTGCGGCGGTCGTCAGCCTCGCGGGCGTCGGTCTCGACGACGCCGCGATCGTGGGTGGCCCCGAACAGCACCCCGTCGCGGGTCGGGATCGCATAGGCGCCGAACGCGGCGGGGGCGGGCGCGTGGTCGGGATCCGGCCGCTCGGCCCAGGTGGCCTGGCCGCGCACGGGGCGGATGGGGGCGGAAGGCCACAGGGCGGCCTGCTCCACGCCGCCGGCCAGCACCACGGCGTCGGCCTCGGCCAGCAGGCGATCCTCCGCGTCGTACAGGCGCCAGGTGTCGTCCTCGCGCGCCAGCCGGGCCACGCGGGCCGGGATCGCCGGTCCGCGCCAGGCCTCCAGCACCCTGGCCGGCTCGACGACCAGCGCCTGGGCCATGTCGAGGGCGGCCTCCGCCGGTTCGCCCAGACGCGCCGCGGCGGCGTCGGCGGCCAGCACGCGCATGGCGCCCGGTTCGAACAGGTCCTGGGCGGCGACGGCGTCATGGCGCTCGCCGTCGCGCGGCGCGACCGCCAGTTTCAGCACGCCCCGGGCGATCACCGCTTCCGACAGGTCGGCATAGAGCGCGACGGCGCGGGCGAAGGCCTGGGCCGGCAGGGCGGCGCGCGGGCCGCCGCCGGCGTCCAGGGCGGGGGTGACCAGGGCGGCGGGATTTCCCGAGGCCGGCGCCCGGCCGTCGTCGAGGATCTTCACGTCCAGGCCCTCGGCCCGCGCGGCGCGGGCCATGGCGGCGCCGGCGATCCCGCCGCCGATCACCGCCAGGCGGCGCGGACGGGCGATCACGGACGGCGCGCCCGGAAACACCGCCTCCAGCCGTTCCTTCTTGCGGCCGAAGCCTGGACGCTTGTCGACCTGGAAGCCGGCGGCGGCCAAGCCGCGCCGCACGGCGCCGGCGACGGTGAAGGTGGCGGCCCGCGCCCCGGGGGCGCTGCGGGCGGCCACCGCAGCCAGGATCTCCTCGCGCCACATGGCCGGGTTCAGGGCGGGCGAGAAGCCGTCCAGGAACCAGGCGTCGGCCGCCCCGTCCCAGGCGGCGAGGGCGTCCTCGACCTCCATCACGGCCAGGTCGAAGGTGGCGTCGAAGCCGGGCAGGTCGATGCGGTGGAAGCCCCGCGCCCGGCCCGGCCAGTGGTCGAGCAGAACCTGGGCCGCATCGCCCAGTTCCGGCCAGACCGCCAGGGCCCGGGCCGCCTCGTCGCGGGTGATCGGGTGGGCCTCGATCGAGAAGACGTGCAGGCGCTGGCCGGGGGCCTTCTCTCGTCGCCAGAGGTCCAGCAGGGCGGCGATGTTGAGGCCGGTGCCGAAGCCCAACTCGCCGACGACGAAGCGGTCGCGCCCTCGCCAGGCGGCCGGCAGGTCGCAGCCGGTCAGGAACACCGCTCGGGTCTCCGCCAGGCCGTCGGTGCTGGAGAAGTAGACGTCGCCGTACAGCGCCGACTGCGGCAGGCCGTCGTCGCGCCAGACCAGCGGGGAGTCGGGGGAGGGGGCGGCCGGATCGCTCATGCGCCGCTTATAGGGCGCGCCCGACTCTTTCAGAAGAAGCCCGCAAAGAAGAAGGGCCGCCCTCGCGGACGGCCCTTCCGGATCGCTTGGAAGCGAACCCGCCTTAATGGGCGGCCGGTTCGGTCTTCTTTTCGGTGGTGGTGGTCGTGGTGGTGGTCGTGCCGGGCGCTTCGGCGGCGGTCGTGGCGTCCGGGGCGGCCGGAGCCGCGGCGGCGTCGGCGGCGGCCTTGTTGGCGTCGGCGGCGGCGGTGGCGGCGTTCGCGGACGCGTCCTGGGCCGTGCTGGCCGAGGCGGCGGCGTCCTGGGCGGCCTTGCTGGCGTTGGCGTCGGCGGCGGTGTCGGTCTTCGGGCCGCAGGCGGCCAGCGACAGGGCCGAGACGGCCACGCCGGCGATCAGGAACGAGCGGAGAATCTTGGTGGTCATAGGGACTTCCCTTGCGACTGCTTTTTGGGCGATCGCGGCTCGTTGGGGCCGCGTCACAAGGTCACAGAACATCAGTTCGGTGGCAGGGGCAAGACAAATGTTCACGGATCCGTGATCGGTCCGTGATCGCCCGGATCAGACCTCGTTGGGGATGGCCTGCAGGGCTTCTTCCAGTTCCAGGAAGCTGGGTTGGGCCTCGCTGGGGACGTTGCCGCGGCCGATCTCGACGCTGATCTGGGCGGCGTTGCCGTGCAGGTGGGCGACCAGCACCGACTGGATGATCTTGTAGAACGAGCCCTCCTCGTCGACCACGGCGGTCAGGCGGGTGGCGAACGGGGCGACCAGGCCGTAGGCCAGGAACACGCCCAGGAAGGTGCCGACCAGAGCGCCGCCGATCATCGCGCCCAGCACGGCCGGCGGCTCGGTGATCGAACCCATGGTCTTGATGACGCCCAGCACGGCGGCGACGATGCCGAGGGCGGGCAGGGCGTCGGCCAGGCTCTGAAGGGCGTGGGCCGGGGCCAGGCCTTCGTGATGGTGCTTTTCGAGCTGCTTCTCCATCGCGTCCTCGACCTGGTGGGGATCCTCCAGGTTCATGGTCATCATCCGCAGGGTGTCGCAGATGAAGTCGACGGCGAAGTGGTCCTTGATGATCTTCGGGTAGCGCAGGAAGATTCCGCTCTCGTGCGGCCGCTCGATGTGGCTTTCCAGGGCGATGACGCCCTTGGACTTCATGGTCTTGGTCAGCAGGAACAGCAGGCCCAGCAGGTCGCGATAGTCCGCGGTCTTCCACTTGGGGCCCTTGAAGATCTTGCCGAAGCCGGCACCGGTGGCCTTGATCACCGTCATCGAGTTCGAGATCAGGAACGAGGCGATGCCCGCGCCGAGGATGCACATCAGCTCGTGCGGGGCGGCTTCGATGATCACGTCCATCTTGCCGCCGGACATGATGAAGCTGCCGAACACGAGGCCGAACAGCAGAACGATGCCGATGATCTGGAACATGACGAAGGGCGCCCCGGGTAACTTCAGCCGGGATCATCGCCGTTAATGCTTAATCCAAGGTGAGCGGGGGTTTTCGGGCCTGTTGCGCCTTTCGCCGCACCCGCCTAACAGATGTTTGACGTCGCTGCTTCGACACGAGCCGGACCAACCGGCCAGGAGCGGGCGAGCCGTCGCCTGGAGGGGAAGCATGAGCGCAGCCAGCCCGGACGCTGATCTTTTCGGGCGCCTCGACGACCGCGCCAAGGGCCGCGCCTTCGCCATCCTGTTCGCCGTCCTGCTGTCCAGCGCCGCGGGCAACACGGCCTTGCAGACCGTGCTGCCGGCCATCGGCCGCCAGGTCGGCATCCCGGACGTCCTGATCAGCTCGATCTTCTCGCTGTCGGCCCTGCTGTGGGGCGTGATGTCGCCGGTCTGGGCGCGCATGTCGGACAAGCGCGGCCGCAAGCCGATGGTGATCCTGGGCATGGCCGGTTTCGCCGTGTCGATGCTGGGCTTCGGCTTCTTCATCCTGATGGGGCTGAAGGGCCTGATGGTCCCACTGGCGGTGTTCGCCGGCGCGGCCCTGTCGCGGGCGATCTTCGGCCTGGTAGGCAGCGCCTCCAACCCGGCGGCCCAGGCCTATGTCGCCGACCGCACGGCGCCGGCGGACCGCACCAACGCCCTGGCCACCATGGCCTCGGCCAGCGGTCTGGGCACGATCCTGGGCCCGGCCGTCGCGCCGTTCCTGGTGTTCCCGCTGCTGACCCTGTCGGGGCCGATGTTCTCGTTCGCGCTGATCGCCGGCGTGGTGCTGATCCTGGTGATGCGCGGCCTGCCCGAAGCGCCCGAGGAGATCCCCGAGCGCGCCGGCGACACGGCGCGGAAACCCCGGGCCCGCGTGCGCTGGAACGACCGGCGGATCATGCCCTTCATCCTCTACGGCTTCTTGCTGGCCAGCGCCCAGACGGTGAACCAGCAGACCCTGGGCTTCATGGTCATCGACAAGCTCAACATCAGCCCGGCCAAGGCGGCGGCCTTCGCGGGGATCGCCATGATGGCCGGGGCGGTGGCCAGCCTGCTGGCCCAGTGGGGCCTGATCCGCATGCTGCGCCTGATCCCGCGCCAGCTGCTGTGGCTGGGCGCGGGCTGCGCGGGCCTGGGCAACCTGATCGTCGCCTTCTCGCCGGACTACCACACCCTGGTCGTCGGCTTCGCCCTGTGCAGCCTGGGCTACGGCTTCGCCCGGCCCGGCTTCACGGCCGGCGCCTCGCTGTCGGTGGGGCACGAGGAGCAGGGGGCGGTGGCCGGGGCGATCAGCGCCATCAACGGCGCGTCGGTGATCATCGCCCCGGTGCTGGGCGTGGCGCTGT
>Ga0209758_1002132_pt1 | contig 20881 bp, 16 predicted proteins | sample AraplaMF_Col_mMF_FD_184258 | JGI IMG/M metagenome (GOLD analysis project Ga0209758, IMG submission 184258) | Arabidopsis root microbial communities from the University of North Carolina, USA - plate scrape MF_Col_mMF (SPAdes) (version 2) | ecosystem: Host-associated > Plants > Roots > Endosphere...
CCGAACAGGAACGGCGCCTGCGATCCCGATCTGAGCTCTTCCAGCGACTGGCCGGTCCATTCAAAGCCGAAGCCGTCGGGAAGTTCCGAGGCCAACCGCTCCATTTCGACAATTGCCGCGCCCGATGAATATCCAGGCGCCGGAGCGCCCGAAATGCGCACTGAGGGGTAGCCGTTATAACCGACGATCTGCGCCGGCCCTTTCTGCCATTCGGCGACGGCAAAGGACGACAGCGGCACCATGCCGCCGCTCGCATTGCGGACATTGAGCTTCATCAGGTCTTCCGCCTGAAGCCTGCTCTTGTCCTGCGCCTGCACGATGACGCGCTGCATGCGGCCCGAATTCGGGAAGTCGTTGACATAGCTCGAACCGAGATTGGCGGTGATCGTGCTGTTGATGTCGGCGAAGGCAACGCCGAAGGTATTTGCCTTTTCGCGGTCGATGACCAGCACGAGCTGGGCCGAATCAGGCATGCCCTCAGGGCGGATACCGGCGATGACGGGATTCTCAGATGCTGTGCCGATCAGCATTCCCGCCGCCTCGGTCAGTGCCGCCTGGCCCTTCGCGCCGCGATCCTGGAGGCGGAAGGTAAAGCCGTTGGTCGTGCCGAAACCCTCGATCGGCGGCGGCGACAGCGCGAAGGACGTCGCATCCTTCAGGCCGAACAGCTGCATATTGGCGCGGTTTGAAATCTCCTGCACCGAATTGCCGGCGCCGCGTTCGGCCCAGTCCTTGAGCGTGACGAACACCAGGGCGGCGTTCGGTCCCTGTCCCGAGAAGCTGAAGCCTTGGATCGCGACGACATTGGCAACGGCCGGCTCCTTCTTGAAGATCGCCTCGATGCTTTCGAGCGAGGCCACCGTGCGGTTGCGGCTCGCCTCCGGCGGTCCCTGCACGTCGACGATCAGGAAGCCCTGATCCTCATCCGGCACGAAGCTGCCCGGCAGGTTCACGAAGAGATAGCCAAGGCCGACGAGCAGCGCGACATAGACGGCCATGACCCGCCAGGAGCGCTTGGCCAGTCCCCCGACGGTGCGGGCATAACGGCCGGTCAGCCGGTCGAAGTTGCGGTTGAACCAGCCGGCGATGCCCTTCTTCTCGTGATGTCCTTTGATCGGCTTCAGGAAGGTGGCGCAGAGCGCCGGTGTCAGTGACAGCGCCAGGAAGGCCGAAAACAGGATTGAAACAACCATGGTCAGGCTGAACTGGCGATAGATGATGCCGGTTGAACCCGGGAAGAACGCCATCGGCACGAAGACGCAGGAGAGAACCAGCGTAATCCCGAGGATCGCGCCGGTGATCTGCCGCATCGCCTTCTTGGTGGCTTCCTTCGGTGACAGCCCTTCCACCGCCATCAGCCGCTCGACGTTTTCCACCACCACGATGGCGTCGTCGACGAGAATGCCGATGGCAAGCACCATCGCGAACATCGTCAGCACGTTGATCGAGAAGCCGGCGGCATACATGACAGCAAGCGTCCCGAGCAGCGCGACGGGAACGACGAGCGTCGGAATGATCGTGTAGCGGAAGCTCTGCAGGAAAATGAGCATGACGACGAAGACGAGCGCGACGGCTTCTGCGAGCGTATGCGCCACCTTCTCGATCGATGCCGAGACGAACGGGCTGGTATCATAGGGAACGGAATATTCGACTCCCGCCGGGAAGAAGCGTGAGAGCTCCTCCATCTTCGCCTTGACCAGGTTGGACGTGTTGACGGCATTGCCCGTCGACGACAGCTGGATGGCGATGGCAGCACTCGGCTGCCCGTTCAAGCGGGTGGAGAAGCTGTAGCTCTCGCTGCCCTCTTCAATGCGCGCGACATCCCGCAGCCTGACATTCGATCCGTCGGCATTGGCGCGCAGCACGATGTCTCCGAACTCCCTGATGTCGGTCAGTTGCCCCTTCACCAGCACCGTCGCCGTCAGGTCCTGCGAGATCGGATTGGGCGCCGCGCCGATCTGGCCAGCTGCGACCTGGGCGTTCTGCGCCGATATCGCCGCGCTGATGTCGGATGCGGTGAGGTTCAAGCCGACCATCTTGTCGGGATCGATCCAGATGCGCATCGCCCGCTGCGAAGCAAACAGCTGCGCGCGGCCGACGCCGTCGAGACGGCGCAGCTCGCCGATGACGTTCCGGTTGAGATAGTCGCCGAGCGCCACCTCGTCGGTCTTCCCGTCCGTCGAAGTCAGCGAGATGAACATCAGGAAGCCGGACGAAGCCTCCTCGACGGTGATGCCCTGATCCTTGACGGATTGCGGCAGCCGCGGTTCGACGCGGCGGATGGCATTCTGAACGTCGACGGAGGCCTGGTCGATATCGGTGCCGGCCGCAAAGGTCGCGGTGATCGTCATTGCGCCCGATGTATCCGACGTCGACTCGAAATAGGAAAGGTGCTCGACCCCGTTCAGTTCTTCCTCGATCTGGCGGGTGACGCCCTGATAGATATCCTGCGGCGATGCGCCGGGATAACTGGTGGTGATGCTGAGCTGCGGCGGCGCGACCTTGGGATATTGGGCGACCGGCAGGAACGGCAGCGCGATCAGGCCGGCGATGGAGATGAAGATCGCAAAGACCCAGGCCAGGATCGGGCGATCGATAAAGAAACGTGCCATCGACCTTACTCCGGCTTCTTGGCGTCACCGGACGCGAGCTGGCCATCCCGCCATTCTTCCGGCGCGACCTTTGCGCCCGGCTGCAGTTTCTGCACGCCGTCGACGACGAGACGTTCGCCTGATGACAGGCCGCTTTCAACCACCCATTCATTGCCGGCGGATTGACCAAGCTCAACGTCGCGCGGTTGCGCCACGTCTCCCTCCTGGACGACATAGACCTGCGCCTTGCCGTCGGCCGTGCGGATGACGGCGCGCTGCGGGATAAGGATTGCCTTCTCCCGGACGGCCTGCTCGATGCGGACCCTGATGTAAAGGCCCGGCAGCAGGTCGCCCTTCGGATTGGGGAATTCACCGCGAAGGGTGACCTGACCCGTCGTCGCATCGACGCTGGCGCTGCTGAAGAGAAGCTTACCGGCTTCGCCATAAACCGTGCCGTCGTCGAAGACGAGCTTGATGTCGGCCTTGCCTGGTTCGGTCGATGTGAGGCGGCCGTTCTCGACCGCCCGCTTTAGCGCCAGCAGGTCTCCGGAGGATTGCGTGAAGTCGGCATAAACGGGGTCGATCTGCTGGATCATCGCCAGCGCGTTGCCGGCGTCGGCCGTCACCAGCGCGCCTTCCGTCACCAGCGCGCCGCCGATGATGCCTGATATAGGCGCACGAACTTCGGTATAGCCGAGATTGATCTTCGCTTCGTCGAGTGCGGCCTGCGCCAGCGCAACATCGGCATCGGCCTGGGCAAGGGCGACGGCTGCCGCATCATATTCGATACCGCTTGCAACATCGCGGTCGCGCAGCGACTTCTGCCGGTCCAACTGCTGGCGGGCATTCAGCTGCGTCGCCTTGGCACGCTCGAGGCTTGCCTCGGCACTTGCCACCCGAACCCGGAACAGCGCTGGATCGATACGGTAGAGCACATCGCCTTGCTGAACGAGGCTGCCCTGCTCGAAGATCCGCTGCTGCAGGATGCCCGAAACCCTGGCCCGCACTTCCGAGACGCGCGTTGCGGCAATGCGGCCGGGCAGTTCGCTGACCACGGGAAGTGGGCGGGCACTAAGCGTCAGGACGCTGACGGCAGCAGGCGGCATCGCGCCGCCTTCCTGTGCGTGAGCCGGCAGGCCTGCGCCCAGAAAAAGTGCCAGCGTTAGCGCGTAACACAATGATTTCGTGTGAAGAAGCATGTTCAAAAGCCTTCCGATGGTCCCGCCGGGATCCAAAAAAGCACAGCCCGCCGAAATGACGTTCGGCGGGCCTCCTCAGCCGACAGATAGTCGATCTTTTTTCGCTTTGCAAGATACCTACCGGTCGGTATGATAGCATTATCATATTTGGAGTTCCCATGGCCCGGCGATCCCGGGAGTGATACTGATCCTCTCGGGCGCCTCGGCGCGAAGCTTATCTCGAACACAGGTCATGCATTGGTAGATAGCCCCCGCAACAGAAAGAAACAGCCGGACGTCGTGCGGCAAGCTCTTCTCGATTGCGCCACCAAGCTGGCGCTCGAGCATGGTCTGGCCGCCGTCAGCCTACAGGCGGTCGCCAGCGCAGCCGGTGTGACCAAGGGAGGGTTGTTCCACCATTTCCCCAATAAGCAGGCGCTTATAGAGGCCGTGTTCGACGGCATGATGGAAAACCTCGACCGCGAGATCGATCAGGAACTGGAAAGGGACAAGGGCGGCCACGGCACATTCACCCGCGCCTATGTCCGCACCCTGTTTTCTGACCGCGCCCTCAACAACAGCCCGTGGTCGGCGCAGACGATGACCGTGCTTGCCGACCCCTACTCTAAAAGCCTCTGGCATAGATGGATGAATGACCGGCTTGTCAGGCACGCCGAAACCGACGCCGGAATGCGGCTCGAAATCGTTCGCCTGGCGGCGGACGGAGCATGGCTTGCCCATGTTCTGAGGCCTGACGACCACACCGGTTCGGACGACACGGCGTTGTTGCAGGAATTGATCGAACTCACCGAAGGTTGACAAGCGATTGGCGCCTCATCCCGCGCCAGAGTTTATCACCCGAGCGCGGGGATGGTCGGGCTAGGCAGCTCGCACCACCGCCATCGGTTTCACGTTCTGATTCATCCGGAACAGATTGTTCGGATCGTAACGCCGCTTGATTTCGGCAAGGCGACCGTAGTTGGCGCCGTAAGCACTTTCGACCCGATCGACCTCGTCTTCCGGCATGAAGTTGATGTAGGCGGTGCCGACCGAATGCGGCTTGGTTGCCTCGAAGAGTTCCCGCGCCCAACCGATACAGCTTCCATCCATCCCGGCTTCCCGCCAGCGCGCATGCACATTCATGACGAAATGCGAGCTTCGTTGCGGAAATGCGGTCGCCTCGGTGGGTACGCGGCCAGCGGCACCACCGACATGGCCGATGAAGATCTCGCACTCCGGTCCGGGCAGCTTGCGCACGGCGTTGAGCAGGACGTCGATCGCCGCATCCGAGAGAGAGGCGAAATCCTGGCTCTTCCAATAATTGCGCGCACCGGGCGTGAGCAGCGGGTCGAATGCCTGTTGCCAGCCGGTGAACGGCACTGGGCCGACGACGTCGGCAATCGGATTTCCGATCGCGCGCAATCTGGCCGTTGCCTTTTCGCCCGCCGCAATGTCTCCGCAATAGCACATGGCCAGCACCACGATCTCCTTGCCGTGCCATTCGGCCGGAAGGAACGGCAGCGGCGGCGCCTGACGCATCACCACCCAACAGGTCAGTTCGTCAGGGGCCGCCTCCAGCGCCTGTCGGTACTCCTTGAGCACCTTTTCCGCATCGGCGAAGGGATGCACGACGAGCCCAGCAAGAACCTCCGTGTTGAGAGGGTTGAGCTGGAATTCGAAAGAAGTCACGACCCCGAAATTGCCTCCGCCGCCGCGCAGCGCCCAGAAGAGATCCGGCATTTCTTTTTCGCTCGCCTTGACCAGCTCACCATCGGCCGTCACCACATCAACCGAAAGCAGATTATCGAGCGTCAACCCGAATTTGCGGGTCAGCCAGCCGAAACCACCGCCGAGTGTCAAGCCGGCGATGCCGGTCGTGGAATTGATGCCGGTCGGCAGCACCAGCCCGAAGGCCAGCGTTTCCTTGTCGACGTCGGCGAGTGTCGCGCCCGGCTCGATCCTGGCACGCCGCGTCTGCGGATCGACCCGCACCGATTTCATCGCCGACAGGTCGATGACGATACCGCCCTCGCAGACAGCATTGCCGGCGATGCCGTGGCCGCCGCCACGCACCGAAACGAGCAGATTATTGTCGCGTGCAAACCGCACCGCCCGCACCACATCGGCAGCACCGGCGCAGCGCGCGATAAGCCCGGGCCGGCGGTCGATCATCGCATTCCAGATCGTCCGCGCTTCGTTGTAATCCATGTCCTTACTGGTCAGGAGACTGCCGCGAAATCCGGCGGCAAAAGCATCGATGGCCACGTCATTGACCATCGTCTGCCCCCTTTGCAGGGTCGTGAGGTTCAAATTGTCCATGATTTCCTCCATGCGACCGGCGCCCCGCACCGTCGCGTCCGGCATCCTGCGCCTGTTGAGGTCGTCAAACAAGTTTTCCAAAAGGATTAGCCATTGGCATCAGGGTCGAATGGTCGTCCCGGGTCCCCCGCCCATCTCACGAAAACTTCTCCCATCCCTCATTTCCATACTGTCGCCCGTATCCGATTGATGTATGGAGGGAACTCCCCAAAAGACGTGCACGGAGGCGGCGATGGATCACCCAGAAAAATCGAAGACGGAAAAGAATCTGACGAGCGGCGATCTCGACGAACAGGCGCTTTTCTTCCACCGCTATCCCCGCCCCGGCAAGCTGGAGATCCAGGCGACAAAGCCGCTCGGCAACCAGCGCGACCTGGCGCTTGCCTATTCGCCCGGCGTTGCCGCCCCTTGCCTTGCCATCCGCGACAATCCCGAAATGGCGGCCGAATATACCTCGCGCGCCAATCTCGTTGCCGTCATCTCCAACGGCACCGCCGTGCTTGGCCTCGGCAATATCGGTCCGCTCGCCTCCAAACCGGTCATGGAGGGCAAGGCGGTGCTCTTCAAGAAATTCGCCGGCATCGACGTCTTCGATATCGAGATCGACGCGGCAGGTGTCGACCAGATGGTCTCGACCATCGCTTCGCTGGAGCCGACTTTCGGCGGCATCAACCTCGAAGACATCAAGGCGCCGGAATGTTTCGACGTCGAGCGGCGCCTGCGCGAGAAGATGAAGATCCCCGTTTTCCACGACGATCAGCACGGTACTGCGATCATCGTCGCCGCCGCGATCCTGAACGGGCTGGAACTCGCCGGCAAGAACATCGCCGACATCAAGATCGTCGCCTCCGGTGCCGGTGCCGCCGCCCTTGCCTGCCTCAACCTGCTTGTCATTCTCGGGGCAAAACGCGAAAACATCTGGGTTCACGATCTCGAAGGCCTCGTCTATGAGGGCCGCATCGAGCTGATGGACGAATGGAAATCCATCTATGCCCAGAAGAGCGAGACGCGTACGCTGGCCGAAAATATCGGCGGCGCCGACGTCTTCCTCGGCCTGTCGGCCGCCGGCGTGCTGAAGCCGGAACTATTGGCGCAGATGGCCGACAAGCCGTTGATCATGGCGCTTGCCAATCCGACGCCGGAGATCATGCCGGATCTCGCCCGTGCTGCCCGCCCCGATGCGATGATCTGCACCGGCCGCTCGGATTTCGCCAATCAGGTCAACAACGTCCTCTGCTTCCCTTATATCTTCCGCGGCGCGCTCGATTGCGGCGCCGAGACGATCAATGAGGAAATGAAGATGGCGGCCGTGCGCGCCATCGCAGCCCTTGCCCGCGAAGAGCCGTCGGATGTCGCCGCCCGCGCCTATTCCGGCGAGACCCCGGTTTTCGGCCCCGATTATCTGATCCCCTCGCCCTTCGATCCGCGCCTAATCCTGCGCATCGCGCCTGCGGTCGCAAAGGCCGCCGAACAGAGCGGCGTCGCGCGCCGCCCGATCCAGGATTTCGACGCCTATCTCGACCAGCTGAACCGCTTCGTCTTCCGCTCCGGCTTCGTCATGAAGCCGATCTTCACTGCGGCCAAGGCCGCCGAGCGCAAGCGCGTCATCTTCTCCGAAGGCGAGGACGAACGCGTGCTGCGCGCCGCCCAGGTGCTGCTCGAGGAAGGCCTTGCCGAACCGATCCTGATCGGCCGCCCGCAAGTCATCGAGACACGCCTGAAGCGCTACGGCCTGCGCATCCGGCCGCTGCAGGATTTCGAGGTCATAAACCCGGAAGACGATCCGCGCTTCCGCGAATATGTCGATCTCTATTTCTCCCTTGTCGGCCGCCGCGGCGTCATCCCGGAAGCCGCCCGCACCATCGTACGCACCAACACCACCGTCATCGGCGCGCTGGCGCTGAGACGCGGTGAGGCCGATGCGCTGATCTGCGGCCTGGAAGGCCGTTACGAGAAGCATCTGCGCGACGTCCGCCTGATCATCGGCAAACGCAAGGATGTCCGCGACTTCTCAGCCCTCAGCCTGATGATCTCGCAGCGCGGCGCCACCTTCTTCACCGACACCTACGTCACCTTCAATCCGAACGCCGAAGAGATCGCCGAGGCGACGGTGCTCGCGGCCGAGGAAATCCGCCGTTTCGGCATCACCCCGCGCGCCGCTCTGGTCTCGCATTCCAATTTCGGTTCGCGTGAATCCGAAAGCGCCACGAAGATGCGCAATGCGCTGCAGCTCGTGCGCGAAGCCGCACCCGACCTCGAGGTCGACGGTGAGATGCACGGCGAAAGCGCCATCACTGAAGCGTTGCGCAAGCGCGTCATGCCGGACACGACGCTGCACGACGAGGCGAACCTCCTGGTATTCCCGAACCTCGATGCCGCCAACATCACACTGGGTGTGGTAAAGTCGATGACGGACGGTCTGCATGTTGGCCCGATCCTGCTCGGCACCGCCCTGCCCGCCCATATCCTCGCCCCCTCGGTCACCTCCCGCGGCGTCGTCAATATGGCGGCACTCGCCGTCGTCGAGGCATCGCAACCGGCCTGAGCCGGCTCAGACTGCTGACAAAGTCGGCCACCCTTTCGTCATGCTCGGGCTTGTCCCGAGCATCTGCAGCCGGTTGATATGCAGCAGATATCAGGCCGGGGCCCGGGATAAAATCCTCTGGTGCGAGCGGCCCTTGAAGCCGCTCCGATACATGTCCTGATGCCATATCAGGCACCTCGTAACGACAGACGCCCTTTATCCGCAAGCGCATCCGCGCGCTCGTTGCCGGCAATGCCGGAATGGCCCTTGCACCAGGCAATGGTCACCAGACCATTCTGGGATAGTTGAAGATCGACCGCTTTCCACAATTCCGCATTGGCGATCGTTCGGCTTCGGGCAGTCCCGTTCGGATTGCTTTTCTTCCAGCCGTTGTTCTTCCAGATATGCCGCCGGCTGTTGCAGCCTTTGACGGCATAGACGGAATCGGACCAGATAGTCGCGGGCTCGCCGCTTGCTCCGCTGTTGATCCAGATTGCCGCCCGGAGGACGGCGGTCAATTCCATCGAATTATTGGCGGAATCCTCGACGCCACCGAAGCCGGAGGCGATCTCTGCGGCATCACGATAGGCGACAAATGCCCAGCCCCCGTGCCCGGAACCGGGTTCATAACAACCGTCCACGAAGAGGTGAAGGCCGTGTTGGGCTTCGGGTATCCCGACTGTCGCAGCAGGGGAGCGAAGTTCGTTGGAAATATCTGACATTTTCGCCGTCCTTCTCGCCTTCGCCGCGCCCACCGCAAGACCACTGCGGCTTGCGGCGACCTGCCCCATATCCCACGTCTTGATCACCTCCCGCGGCGGCGTCAACATCGAAGCACTGGCCGTGATCGAGGCGTGGTAAGTGCGGTATCATAAAGAATGCACCGTCTGTAAACCTACCCGGCGCCAAGCGGCATTGCAGCGACCGGAGTTCTCCCTATCCCTCGTTGGGGGGGTAGTGGCGGAGGTAGCTATGAAAGCTGATCTGGCGAGCGAGAAGAAGAATCAAGTCCCGGAAAATTGAAAGAAGAAAGTCCCGCTTTTGGCGGCACAACAAATTCTCCCCACAGATGGGTCGCCCGCATTTGCTGGATAAGATCGCGAAAATGCGCTAGGAATTTCTCCAAGCTTATTAAGAGAAACACGTTAAGAGACAACGCGCGGCGATCGAGGCCGCAATCGACCGATCGATTCTTTGCTCATTCCGGGACGACGCCGTGAAACGCCGAAACCTGTCTCTTGCCCTTCTCCTTGCCTTTGCGGCGCCTGCCGCCGCGCAAAACAGCGCCGTCTGTGAGGACCTGCGCGGTCGCCTTGCCGACTTGCCGCGATCGATCGGCAATGGCAACGGCCCGGAAGCCCGCCAATATTCCAGCGCCATGGCCGAGCAGAACCTCGAGCTGCGCAAGGTTCGCAACGAGCTGCGCAGCAATGGCTGCACCTCGGGCAGCATGGTGGTGATCGGCGGCGAGAATGACGATTATTGCGCCGAACTTTCGCAGTCCGAAGCGCGCATGATCGACAATATCCACTATCTCCAGGACCGCCGCAACGAACTGGCCGACCAGAACGGCGCCGATGACGACGCACGCCGCGAACTGGTCGCGGCTCTCGACCGCAATGGCTGCAACAGCGAAAACTTCTATGCCCCGAGCGATCGCAGCGCCGCCGACCCCGCGCCAAGCGTCGAGGAACAGGCGCTACGCACCGATACTTTCATTCCGCTCGGCGGCGGCGAAGAGGTCGATCCGCGTTACGGCCTGCCGCGGGCCGAGATGCTCTCGCCGGTCAGCACCATGTGCGTGCGCAGCTGCGACGGCGGCTTCTTCCCGATCAGCTCGAACGCCACGTCGGTCGATTTCGGCCGCGATGCTCAGACCTGCGCCAAGATGTGCCCGGGCATCGAGACCGAACTGTTCTATCGTGACGTGACGAGCACCGAAGCCTCGAACATGATCTCGGTCGCGACGGGCACGCCCTACAGCGCCATGAAAAATGCCTTTGCCTACAAGAACCGCACGCCCGGGGAAAAATCCTCCTGCGCCTGCAATCTCACAGCCTATTATGAGGAGATGCGCGGCAAGCAGGCGGTAAGCGAACCGCCGCAGCAGGGCTCGATCACCACCATCCGCACCAATCCCCCGGCGAAGGATGCCGCAGCCGCCGCGCCGCAACCATCCGTTCCCGAGCGCCCCTACGATCCCACACAGAACCGCGTCCGTCAGGTCGGCCCGCAGTTTCTGGCCGGCGATCAGGGCTCGATCGACCTCGCCAATCCGGCAACGCCAGGCCCGCAGCCACAACAGCAGCAGTGATTGAACAGCTGGAACTGCGGTGGCGGAGCAATAGCGGCGTTGTGCCAGGCCGCATGAGATGACGGCGATGTCACGTGAACGTGCGGCGGGATGTGAATGCGGGTCGCTTGAGCATGGTCAGTAGGTCGTACGACCGCCGCTCAGGTCGAACGTCGATGCGGTCGTGAAGGAGTTCTCCTCGGAGAGCAGCCAGACGACCATCGAAGCGATCTCGTGAAGTTCAACAAAACGGTCGCGCGGAATGCGGACGCGCATATATTCGATAAACTCGGATGTCAGCCCGTCCAATATAGGTGTCTTTGCTGTGGTTGGCGTTACCGCGTTCACGGCGATTCCTGTCTTTGCGAGTTCCTTGCCAAGAGACTTGGTGAAGCCCAGCACACCAGCTTTCGCTGCGCTGTAGGCGGCGATGTTCGGATTTCCTTCTTTGCCCGCAACCGAAGAGATGTTCACAATCCGCCCGTAGTCGCGCTTTAACATGACCGGAACGACGTGCCGGCAACAATTGAAGGTTCCCGTGAGGCAGATATCGACGACGTCTTTCCATTCACCGAAATCGTATTCGATCGTGGGCTTGACCGGACCGGTAATCCCGGCGGAATTGACGAGGCCGTCGATACGGCCAAAAATCTCCTCGGTCGCCGCCGCCGCATTTTTCACTGATACGGGATCTGCGACGTTGACGCCGAAAGCGACCGTGCCAGATCCGAGAGCGGAAGCGCTGTCCTTCGCCATGTTTTCGTTCAGGTCCCAGATGGCCACCTTGCCACCGGACTGGATGACGCGCTCTGCGATAGCGTAGCCGATGCCGCGCGCACCGCCTGTGATCACGATGATCCGTTCCTTCAAGTCGATCATGTTCATTGGGCCGTTATCCTCCGAGTGAGCCACCGATAGCCGAATATCTATTGGAAATTCCGGGATTTCGCCTTCAGCGTATCGATATGAAGGTCAGGAATTTATCCCGAGTCCGAAACTATGCCGAGCCCATTCCCTAAAGCCCGAGATTTCCGGCAATCAAGGATTAAAAGCTCGGCATAATTTGAACGCTTTGGAAGACCGGGTATGCCCGAAGCGGAAATCTTTGTCTGCATCCGTTACTCCGAAAGGCATTCTGCAGCCCCCTTGTGTATAGACATTGGCGCACGCTATTCGAACAGTAGGAGATGCTATGAACAGCAATCTTAAAGAGCTATCGTTTCAACAAGTTGATGTTTTTTCCTCGGAGCGAATGGGTGGAAATCCACTTGCGGTGGTAGTGGATGCGGACGATCTTGATACATCAACGATGGCCAAGTTTGCCAACTGGACCAATCTAAGCGAGACGACCTTCCTCCTAAAGCCGACGGTCCCGGATGCTGATTATCGCGTCAGAATTTTCACGCCGCATCAGGAGCTACCCTTTGCCGGACACCCGACTTTGGGTAGCTGCCACGCATGGCTGACCTTGGGCGGAAAGCCAAAGCAGCCAGTTGTCATCCAGGAATGTCAGGCGGGTTTGATCCGGATCAGAAGAGACGGCGATATCCTCTCATTTCTGGCTCCAGATTTGATCAGGACTGGACATATCGATAACGATCTAATGAAACGAGTTATGAGCGGTCTAAGTCTGTCACCTGAGATGATAGTCGATGCGAGTTGGGTAGACAACGGTCCCGGTTGGATGGCCTTGCTCCTGAAAAGCAGAGACGATGTCCTACGCGTCCGTCCGAACTACCAGAGTATTTCCGGACTAAGGGTAGGCCTGATTGCACCATGTTTGGGGGACGTCGATGGTGTGGATTTCGAGGTCCGCGCCTTCACCGCCGCTGGTTACGAAGACCCAGTCACTGGTAGCCTAAATGCGGGTTTGGCAAAATGGCTCATTTCCGCAAATCTCGCGCCGCCTTCATACATAGCTGCGCAAGGGACGGTCTTGGGCAGGTCAGGGCGGGTACATGTCCGGCTCGAATCTGAAGATATTTGGGTTGGCGGCAATGTCGTTACCTGCATAAACGGAAAAGCTATCCTCTAAGACAGTCATCGACCTGAGGCCGATGACTGCAATTGGCGCTTTCCTGCCTACTGAAAGTTCCTCGATAATTGGTGGGGTCGGCATGGACGTCGCGGCCCTCACCGCGATGTCCCTAGCTCCGGCAGGGATCAGAGTTTGTCTAAAAACGCCAATAGCTTGTCGCCAGCCCTGAACCGGCCAGGCGATTGTCCATTATACGGATCGATCTTGGCTAGAGCGGCCTCCTTGATCCTGCTCTCATTGATCCTTTCACTTGGCAGCGCTTCGCGGTATAATTAGAGCGGGCTAAAATAGAAAATGGGACGGCCGTCAAAACAGAAAACCTTCCGTCTTTGGGCCGGGGATCAACTATGGGGGTCGAAAATGCTTAGCGGCTTTAGCAGGGCCTGCGCGCTAATCCTTTTGTCAGGGAACTTCGCTTTCGCCCAATCGGATCAGATAGAGCCAAACGCTGGAATGTGGAAGACGTGGGTAATCACGTCGGGCAAAGACTTCCGAGTCCCGCCCCCACCGGATACTTCTGCAACCGAGTTGGAGCAGGTCCGCGAACTTGTCGCAAAGAACGATGCGCAGGTCGCCGCCAAGATCACATTCTGGGACGCCGGTTCGCCCGGCTATCGATGGATTGACCTGGTCAACAACCGTCTTCTCGCAAACCAGACGATCCCCAATGCGCATCGCGTCTACACCTATTTGACGATGGCGGTCTACGACGCCACCATCGCGGCTTGGGAGTCGAAATACTTCTACAATCGCCCCCGCCCGAGCGAGGTGGATACGACACTGCCGACTGCGCTGCCTACGCCTCGGAGATCCGAACACGCGGCCGCCGCCGCCGCCGCCGCGACCGTTCTTGCCTATTTCTTTGCCTATTTCTTTCCCGACGAGGCGTCGTCGTTCCAGGCGATGGCCGAAGAAGCCGCACAGTCGCGTGTCCTTGCCGGTGTCCAGTTCCCAAGCGATTCATCCGCCGGCCTGGAACTGGGGCGACGCGTGGCAGAGCAAGTGATTGCGCGGGCAAAGGCCGACGGCTCCGATGCCGTCTGGACCGGCACCGTGCCGACCGGGCCGTGCATGTGGGTCGGAGACAAACCCGCCAATGCAACCATGCCAAACTGGAAGCCGATCCTGCTCGAGACAGCCGATGAATTCAGGCCACCGACTCCGCCCGACTGCAAGTCTGCGGCCGTGAAGGCCGAGACGGATGCAGTCCGCCAGTTTGAGCGAAAATTCCCCAACAGCTACAAGGCGTTCTACTGGCAAAGCCCATCCGGCCTGTTCACCGACTGGTATGACTATGCCAGCAAGTGGATGTTCGAGGACAAGACGGATTCGAACCCGCCGCGCGCCGCACGGGCTTACGCGATGCTCGCAACGGTCTACTACGACGCCTACATTGCAAGCAACGACGGGAAATACGCTTATTGGTACCTGCGGCCCAACATGCTTGACCCGAGCATCACTCCCCTGTTCGCAGTGCCGGCCCATCCCAGTTATCCGTCGAATCACTCCACGTTGTCGACTGCCCGATGCGAGGTGCTTGCCTATCTGTTCCCCGACCAGGCGGAGTTCATCCGAACGGTCGGCAAGGAAGCGGGCGATTCCCGCATCTGGGCCGGCATCCACTATGAAATGGACAACCGGGCCGGTGCCGCACTTGGCAAAGCAGTCGCCGGGAAATTCATCGAGCGGGCAAAAAAAGACGGGGCAGACTAGCGGAAGGGCCGCTAGCGCCTTTCTCCTGAAATGTCGCAATCCTAAGCGAGGGGTTCTCGGTGGAACGTTCCGTTCACTCAGCAGCCGACGTGCGAGGCAGCAACGTTTCTCAAACGATGCGGATGCGGCGCGTCACCTGGCCATTGCTTTCCCAGTATGTGTGCTTTTTGGCGATCAAGGGATCGTCCATCGCCGGTTGAATTTGCCCTGCGGTACTGATCGCGCGCGAGGTCACCGTGTGTTCTCCAGGCGAGGGATTTGGCCAATCCAGTGACCAAATCTTCCAGGCGTATTCGGCCTCCTCGCTGTGATCGATGACTGCCGGCATCCAGGGCCCTTGATCAATTTTCAGTTCGACCCGGTCGATCGGTGCACCCCCAGGCTGCGCCGACGACCCGGTGACCCGAGTCGTTGCGCGTGACCTTGGCGGGCGCGGATTTCAGCAAGGCCCGGCCGACCGAGGTCTCGGCCCGCACGGTCTCGCCGTTGTGCTCTTCCTCCCGGATGGTGACATAGTCGCGGCCCATCAGCAGGCTCATGAAGCGGGTGTCGCGAACCTCGATGCCCTTCAGCCACTTGACGTTGGCAATCCCGTACCAGCCCGGAGTTATCAGCCGCAGCGGGAAACCGTTGGGGGCAGGCAGGGTCGCCCCGTTCATTTCGTAGCAGAGCAGATTGTCGGGGTTCATCGCGTCGGCGAGCGACATGCTGCGAGCGAAGTTCTGTTGCATCTTGATGTCGCGAATCGTGACCTCGCCTTTGTCGGTGCCGAAGAAGACGACCTCTAGGTGTTCAGTCCCCATCCATCATGGAAGACGAGTTCATCGAGCGGCAGCCGCTGCCGCCAGCCTTTGACGGACAGTTCCGGCTCGTCATAGAGCCGGTCGACGAAACCGGCACAGAGCCAGGCGACCACCTCGACATGCTGGGGTATGCCGAGAATGCTCTTCAGCTCGCCTTCATGAAAGATGCTGACCCAGCCGATCCCGACCCCTTCCGCCCGCGCCGCAAGCCAGAGATTCTGGATGGCGCAAACTGTGGAATAGCTATCCATCCTGGGATTGTGCGTGCGCCCCAGCACGACGCTGCCGCTGCGGGTAGGATCGCAGGTCACGCATATGCCGAGCGGCGCCTCGACAATGCCTTCAAGCTTGAGCGAGCGGTAGACCTGCCGCCGTTCGCCTTCGAACATCAGCGCCGCCTCCTCGTTGGCCCTCGCAAAAGCATCCCGGACGCGCGCCCGCACGGTTGCGCTTTTCACCAGAATGAAATTCCACGGCTGCATGAAGCCGACGGAGGGTGCATGATGGGCTGCCGTCAGCAGCCGCTGCACAAGATCATCCGGCAAGGGATCGGGCAGGAACTGGCTGCGAACGTCGCGTCGCGTCATGATCGCATGATAGACGGCCTCGCGTTCGGCCAAGGAAAAACCGGACGCCGCTGAAAGGGCATCCTCATCAAAGGGTCGCATCGTCAAATCCCCAACAACGCAACCGCCCCGCCGTCCGCGCGGATCGGTCTATCTAGCCAGGCCGGTCTTCTGACTCGGCGTCATCCGTCTGCCGCAGCCTTCCCGGCGAGAAGCCAGTGGCGTGATGAAGCGGCAAGCGTCGGCCTTACAGCGTTGGGCACGTTCCGGCTTTGCACCGGATTCCCGATTCTCCCGCCTGGACGGCGGGCACCTGACAGCGCATCTATTTCAGGAAAGCGCGGCGGCGGCAAGCCGGCCCTCATACCGCCGACACGTTGCATGCGACATCGACTTCATGGACAGAGGCGCATCGCTGCCTTAGAAACAAACCGATCCTGACCGACGCCCATGGCGCCGCACTTTTTCTCTTTGCACTTTGGTTGCCCGTGCCCCGCCTCACGCCCATGATCCTTGCGGTCGCCCTGTTCATGGAACAGATGGATTCGACCGTGATCGCCACCAGCCTACCGGCGATCGCAGCCGATATCGGCACCTCGCCGATCGCGCTGAAGCTCGCCGTTACCAGCTATCTCGTGGCGCTGGCGATCTTCATCCCGATCAGCGGCTGGATGTCCGATCGTTTCGGCGCACGCAACATCTTCCGCATGGCGATCTTCGTTTTCATGATCGGCTCGATCGCCTGCGCCTTTTCCAATTCGATCACGGCCTTCGTCATCTCACGCCTGATCCAGGGCGCCGGCGGCTCGATGATGACGCCGGTCAGCCGCCTGCTGCTGGTCCGGGGAACGCCGCGTCACGAACTCGTCGATGCCATGGCCTGGCTCACCATTCCAGCGTTGATCGGTCCGATCATGGGTCCGCCGATCGGCGGCTTCCTCACAACCTACCTCACCTGGCACTGGATCTTCTGGATCAACGTCCCGATCGGCGTGCTCGGCATCATCCTCGTCACCCGTTTCCTGCCGGCGGTTGAGCCACGCAGTCCCCGGCCGATGGATTTCCCCGGCTTCTTCCTTTGCGGCCTAGGCTTCTCCGGCTTCGTCTTCGGCCTGTCGGTGATCAGCCTGCCGGCCGTGCCCGTTGTCTACGGTTATGTCACGGTTGCGATCGGCATCCTTGCCGGCCTCCTCTACCTCCTGCATGCGCGCCGCGTGCCCTATCCGCTTCTCGATCCGAAGATGTTCCGCTACCCGATGTTTCGGGCGGCGATCCTCGGCGCCTCGAATTTCCGCATGGGACTTGGCGCCCTGCCTTTCCTGATGCCGCTGATGCTCCAGCTCGGCTTCGGCCTGACGCCGCTGCAATCGGGCTCGGTCACCTTCGTCAGCGCGCTCGGCTCCATGGGCTCGAAATTCGCCGCCTCGCGCACCTTCAATGCCTTCGGCTTCCGCACGGTGATCTCCCTCACCACCTTGCTGGCGGCGATCTTCCTCGGCATCAACGGCCTGTTCACCGCCGAAACGCCACTGTTCCTGATCATGGCCTGCCTGCTGATCGGCGGCCTGTTCCGCTCCATGGCTTTCTCGGGCGTCAACGCCATGGCCTTCGGCGATGTCGATGATGCCGACAGCAGCCAGGCAACCGCAATCAATGCCGTTGCCCAGCGTATCTCCATGGCGATGGGTGTGGCGATCGCCGGCGGCATCCTCGAAATTTCCAGCAGCTTTCACGACGGCAGGCTGCTGGTCTCGGATTTCCACATCGCCTTCTTCAGCGTCTCGGCGATTTCGGCGCTGGCCTGCATCACCTTCCTGCGCCTGCCCCACGATGCTGGCGCTGAACTGACGGCGCACGGCCGCAAGCGCCGGCACGTCGAGCCGGAAGAGGCCGTGGCTGAAAATAGCTGATCTCCCTGACGCCACGGAAACCCTGCTACACCCACCGGTTCGCAAGGCTCGGCGCCGGCGGGAGCAGGCGCGAATGGCACGCGTGTGCTCAGCATTCCTTTCTACTTTATGATTTATTCACACATCAAATACACACTGCGTTTGCGCGTTTTGGGTTGCTATCAGGACATGGGCATGAGCGCTCGTGATGCGACCGTCAGCGTCGATGCCCGTATTGATACGCCAGTCGGGAACATGTCCGACTGAGCCGCAATTCTAGGCCGCCGCGGAATGTTCCAATTTTTGAAAACGATGCCTCTGACAGCCAAGCTGGCGGCGATTATCGTTGCCGTAAACCTCTGCGGCATTTCCGCTTTCGCCACCTATACCTGGATGTACGAAACCCGGGCGTTGATCGATGGCGCCAAGGCGAACTGGTCCAAGGATGCGGAGCAGTTTGCATCTCTGGCCGCCGGCGGCGTGAAATGGGGGAAGGCGAACGCCGTTCGCGAGGCTTATTCGCTCTACCGCGACGACCCCTCGCTCGATCTTGTACAGTTTGCCGCATTCAACGCGGAACCGGCCTCCGTCGATACGTGGACACGCGACGGCATCAACGGTTTGCCTGCACCCGCCGATCTGGCGAAGCGTCTCAGCGCGAAACCGGAAAAGACGACTGTCGATGATAGCGGAACCTCCGCCGGCGTGGTCACGATCATCGCGCCGCTTCCGCTGGATAAGGCAGGCAAGGCCACCGGCTACATCGTCACGAACTGGTCTGTCGAAAAAATTGCTTCCGAAGTCAGGCAGAAAGTTCTCATTTCGCTGCTCACGCAGTCCGCGATCACCGCCATGGCCGTCGTTGCCTTCCTTCTCGCCATGCGCAGCCTGGTCGGCCGGCCCATCAGGGTGATCAGCGAACGAATTAGTGCGTTGCAGAAAGGCGATCTGGTCTCTCCCGTCACCTACAGGGAAAATGGCGACGAGATCGGCTTTCTGGCGCGTGCATTGGAAGTTTTCCGTCACGAGGCGATTGCGAAAGTCGAGAGAGAGCAGGCCGCTGCCGAGCAGAGTGCTTCGCTCGACGCCGAACGGGCGCGCAACGCATTGTTGACCGAAGAGGCCAGCAACACGCAACGGCTGGTCATGAACGCTCTCGCGAATGCATTGGAAGGGCTCGCCGCCGGCGACTTCTCGATACACCTGGCCGATGTCGGTCCCGAATTCGATAAATTGCGGCAGGATTTCAACAACATGGTCGATGCGGTCGCGGCCGCTCTGACAGAGATCAAGACCGCTTCCGTGGCGGTTGAAACCGGCTCGAGCGAGCTGGCGACCTCCGCAGATCAACTCGCCAGGCGGACCGAGCAACAGGCAGCAGCATTGGAACAGACCGCCGCCGCACTGGATGAGGTGACCACGACGGTCAGAACATCGTCGCAACGGGCTGAAAATGCCGGGCAGTTGGTCGAGGAGACAAAGCGGAGCGCCCATGTCTCGGCGACGGTGGTGCGTGATGCGATCGGGGCGATGGACCGGATTCAAACCTCGTCGAGCCAGATCGGCCGCATTATTGGCGTCATCGACGAAATCGCCTTCCAGACGAACCTGCTTGCGCTGAACGCCGGCGTCGAGGCGGCGCGCGCCGGCGAAGCCGGCAAGGGTTTTGCGGTTGTCGCGCAGGAAGTGCGTGAGCTCGCCCAGCGGTCTGCAAATGCAGCCAAGGAAATCAAGAACCTGATCAATGTGTCGGGCGACGAAGTTGCTGCGGGCGTCGGGCTGGTGAACCAGACCGGCGATGCCCTCCTGAAGATTGAGGAGCAGATCAACCGCATCAGCGACAGCATCGCTTCCATCGTCCAATCCTATCGCGAACAGGCGACGGGCCTGCAGGAAATCAACAGCGCGATCAACCAGATGGATCAGACGACACAGCAGAACGCGGCAATGGTCGAGGAAACCAACGCAGCCTGCCACGAACTGCTGTCGCAAGGACGCCTGCTGCAGGACTCGGCCGGCAGGTTCATCGTCGGCGCGTCAGCGGCAAGCCAGCCCAAAGCCGTTCAACCCACCCGCCAATCTCGTCCCGAGCCGAGAGCCTTCGTGCAGCGGCATGCAGGAAATGCCGCCGTTGCCGCCGCTGCTCCCGGAGCCTGGGAGGAGTTCTGACGTCGTCTTCGCCCGATAAGCCTTAGTTCTCAACAACCTATAATCAGGAAGGAAACAGTTGTGAAGAAACTCGTGCCCGCATTTCTTTTGGCCTGCACCGCATTTGCCCTGCCCATGGGCGCATCCATGGCACAAGATGCCAAGCTTGCCCCGATCTTCGACTACGTGAAGAGCGACGTAACGCCCTGGCTCAACGACCCCGCCATCATCGAGGCTATCAAGGCGCAGGACGCTGCGAACGCCAATCTTAGCGCGGCCGATATCGACGCCCTCGACAAGAAGTGGCGCGCCGAAGTCGATGGCTCCGACCACTCGATGATCGACGGCGTGCTGAACAACGCCCTGTCGAAATTCCTTCAGGCAAAGAAAGAGGCCTCCGGCGGCAAGATCACCGAGATCTTCGTCATGGATGCAAAGGGCCTGAATGTCGGCCAGAGCGACGTCACGTCAGACTACTGGCAGGGCGACGAGGGCAAATTCCAGAAGTCCTTCGGCGCCGGCAAGGATGCCGTCTTCGTCGACGAGATCGAAAAGGATGAATCGACCCAAACACTGCAATCGCAGGCAAGCGTCACGATTTCAGACGACAAGGGCACCCCGATCGGCGCCATCACCGTCGGTGTCAACGTCGACGCCCTGTAATCTCATTATAACAGTGCAAATGCATATTTCCCGGTAGCAAGCCCGGGCGATATGCCTGGACTCCGACTTGGCACGCACGTCGCATGAGTGAGATCGAGTGCGACGTGCTTCGTGCATCCCCCGAGACCATTATCATCTCGGGTACCGCGGCGATGC
>Ga0209758_1002134_pt1 | contig 20870 bp, 26 predicted proteins | sample AraplaMF_Col_mMF_FD_184258 | JGI IMG/M metagenome (GOLD analysis project Ga0209758, IMG submission 184258) | Arabidopsis root microbial communities from the University of North Carolina, USA - plate scrape MF_Col_mMF (SPAdes) (version 2) | ecosystem: Host-associated > Plants > Roots > Endosphere...
GCTCGCCTGCCACCACTCTACGTGTTCACGTTCGAGGCGCCGGGCGTGCCTCACGTGAATTGGGCGTTGCGGATCCCGCCACGGCTTCATGCCGAGTTCTTCCGCAAGCTGCCGAAATGGGTCGCCAAGGTGCAAGGCGACTTGCAACCGTTCGACATCGAGGCCCGGCTCATCGAGGAGCGCGGCTACAAGAGCCTCGCAAACTACATGGCCAAGGGCTGCAATCCAAAGCACTTGGCCCATTTTTATCTGACTGCCCTCCACGACGAGCACGGCGACCAAGGCGAGTTTTGGGGCAAGCGGGCGGGCGTTAGCCCCGCCCTGAATACGGCCGCTCGCAACGTCGTGCGGTATGACGCCAAAAAGCGGCAGCTGCCGGGTGGTGTTACCATCGGCCGTGAGCAGGCCCCTGGCGGGCCAGAGAGCCCCGTAGGCTCGCCTCCGAAGCGGGCTTAGGTTCTTAAGCCCCCCTAGCGAAACACCCCTCACAGGGCTTAAGAGAGGCTTGTGTGTGCAACCGTTATTGGCCGACCGGCCAGCAATACTACTAAATATATATAAATAACCTCTTCGCGGTATCGCGCGCAGCGGGCCGTTTGATTGTCAGGCGGCAGCAGCGTGGCGAAGCTTTCCCGGCAAGAGCGCGTCGACATCGCAAAAACGCGCTTGCTGCGCATTCTCGGCAAGCACCAGATTGCGCACATGCGCACGCTGGAGATGAAAATTTCGGACGCCGGCCCGTTTGACCAGCGCATCGATCCGCACATCCTGACTGAGGCACGCAACGAGCTAGTGCTGGCCGGCGAGATCCAGGTTCACCAGGCAGCGCCGCATCGGCCGCCCTGGTACTATCTCGGCAACACGCAGTTTGCGACCGTCCAGGCCCGTTTGCAGCAGCTTGAAACCTTGCAGCAGGCGTTCTCGCAACAGGCCGTGACCTCGCGAACCGGCCAAGCCCTTGAAATTGCGGTCTACCGCACGCTGGCCGACGCCGGCGGGATCTATTTTGGCGACTATACCGACCTCGACGCGCACGACGACAGTACGCTGTATTCCAAGAAAGAGCCGCCGAACCACCTGGGTAATAATCGCATCCCTGGTGACAAGCTACTCGATTTCCTGGTTTCGGTAGGCGGCGATTGGGCCGGCATCGAGTGCAAGAATATTCGAGAGTGGATTTACCCGGAGCGCGAGGAGGTCAAAGACCTGCTGTTCAAGGCGGTCAGCCTTGATTGCGTACCCGTGCTCATCGCCCGGCGCATCCATGCCTCGACATTCCTGCTGCTCAACAAGTGCGGCCTGATTATCCACCAAACCTACAATCAGCGCATTGCCTCGGCCGACGCCGCGCTTGCCGAACAGGCGCGCGATAAAGACAGCTTGGCGTACTTCGACATCAAGGTCGGGAACGAAGCCGATGCGCGGCTGACGAAGTTCATCACGGAGAGCCTGCCGGCTGCCTTGCCCGCCGCCCGCGCCAAATACGACCAATATTTTGACCTGCTGTGGCAGTATGCCGACAACCAAATCGACTACGAAAATTTCGCAGCGCGGGTGCGGCGCCGCAGCCAGGGCGTGAATGAGGACTTCGACCCCGATTGATTACGGCCACCTATAATCCCTGCTCAAGGGCAGCCTGGGCATGAAAACGCCCGCGCTGTTAGACGCGGGCGTTAGAAAAGCCGAAGGGGCCTCGCGGCCCCTCGGTAGGTAGTTCCCTTGCGGGAAGCGGACATCCCCGGAGGGAGCCGTACGTACCCGTACATGTACAGTATTACGTGGGAAAATCAAGATGGTTCCGGAGGCTCTGGGAGCTTCGGCAGCCAGGATAACACGAGTTCCAGCAGCTTATTAAATTCTTTTTCCGGCAGGCGCTTAATGCCGTCTTTATCCGGCAACAGCCGGCTCACTGCGACCGTCGTCACCTTGTCGCAGATGGCGTGCGCAGCCCGGCCGTCAATGGTGGTCTCCAAGTCGAGGGCATAAGGGTTGTCGGGCTGGGCTTGGGTAGAGCAGGGAACGACCGTAACCGCTCCATGCAAGGTGTTCTTGAACGACAGCACAATGACGGGCCGGCGCTTCCAGAACTCCGGCAGGTGCGCGTCCTTCGGAAAGTCGCACCAGTAAAGCTGGCGGATCTTCGGTGCCGACTTAAGCCGAGGCGCAATCTTGGGCGGCTTTTCGATGGCGTCAGCGGCAGCAGCGTCCGGCTGAGCCTTAATGGTGGCATCGATGGTGACTTCCGCAACCTCGGTCACAGTACCTTCCGAGATGACGGTTGCGCGCTTACCGCGCTGTTTCAGAACGACAGTGGGTTTCATGGCGACGGCTCACGTAGCAGCAGGCGGAACGACCGTGAGCTTGGCTTTCTTGCTCGCCACGCGTTGCGCTTCCTTTTTCTGGTTTTCGGCTTTCGCCGCGACTTTGACCTTGGCGTGCGGGGCAATCGCCGCAATGAGGCCCTCGAACGAGTACATGTTGCTGTTGTTGCTATCGCCTTCGCGGCGGCGGAAATGGCGCTTCATCAGGCCGTCCTTTTCCATGCGCGCGATGTGCTTCTGAACTGTACGCGGCGAGATGTTGATGGCCGTGGCAATCGTCTTGACGGTCGGGTGCGGCAGATTGCTCTTCTTCCACCAGTAGATGGTCAGGTGGGCGATGATGTTGATGTCGATGGGGTCGAGGCCAAGCGCGTGCTGCTTTTCCAAGAGGATCGAAGGCAGAGCCGTCCAACCGGCATCCATGACCGGCTTCGTCCATTTTTCCTCATTGACCTTCAGCGACGCGTCGGCGGCCGGGGCGGCCGAAAACAGAGACATGATGTGAAAACTCCAGCGGTTGATTTAGGCGAGTAATTGGCTTAAACCCGCTGAAGAACAAGGCGTTGGCGGGAAGGGTAGGGCGAATATAGGTTCGCCCCTCACGAATCCAAGGACGCCCAAGGGGCGAATGTGCAGGCGCCCTCTGGATGGCGGGACTGACACCCGAAGTAGATCATCCCTAATCATACGTCCTAAGCAGACGCCATTCGTAGCACGAAGACACCCATACAGTGGGCGGCTTCCTGTTCACCCTCCCCCCGTTTTTCAGGCCGTTTTTCCACCAACTGACATCCAGTTGCCTAGCCGCGTCTCGGCTGACCCCGAGCTTCTCGGCCAGGCCGCCTAAAGCGCAGCTCGTGAGATCTTGCCCATCGGCAACTTCAGCGACCCCACGAAAGCTTCGTAGAACGATTCCTGGAGCGATACCTGCTGCGCCTGGTCGGTTGGCAGGCAAAGCGTAAAACGGTCGCCGCGTCGTATCGCCGGCACGTCGTCGAGCTGGGTGACGTTTACCCAATAAGACACGGGGCCGCTGTCCACATCGAGGCAGGCAAAATAAACCGACAGGTGGAACATGCGAGCAAAGGTGCGCAGCTTCTGCACCTCGCCCAAATCGAAGATAATGCCCTCGGGATAGATGGTTTTCGACTTCACATCGAATGCGATCAAGCCGACGCCTGGCACGCCAACCAGGTAGTCAGGCCTCTTGATCTTACCGCGTAACGGCGCCGGCACAGTGAGTGCGGACTGGTCGAGGTAAACGAACGGAGCTTGCGAGGCATCGAGCCATATACGAAACGTGCTTTCGGCCGCGACGCCGCGAGCGGCATCTGCAGGACTAATCGCGTGGCGTTGTCGGCGCTCCGTCATGTAAGCTTGTAGAAGCCTATGCGAGCGCGTTCTGACGTCGTGATTGACGAGACGTTATTACAAGGTGAGATTGCTCTCACGCCTCTGTTCTCGCCAGTCGAAAGCCATGGCCCTAACCAGCCTTACGAACCAAATCGCTTACTTCAACTCCACGATCGCGGAAGCCGATAAGCTCACATCCGAGCTGCCCTCGATCGCTGACGCGGCGGATGACTGGCTGAGCACGAACGCGGCTGTCGATCTGCTCCGGCCGACCCTGAAATTCTCTACGTCCACGACAATCTGTAAAAGGCTCCATGCGGGCTTGGTACACGCTCGATGCCGTCAGTTGATGGCTGACGATAAAACCATCCGCCAAGATGCCGTGGTGCCCCGCGCCTTTTGGTGGGCCGAAGGTGAAGCTGCTCTGAAATGCAATTGGGTCACAGGTGATTTTGAAACTTGGCTCGAAGATAGGATTCAACTTCGAGCATTTGGGGTCACGTTGTACCGCCCAAACATAACGACCATGATGCCGGCGGCGCCTCCTGCGCTGGCGTCAGCTGAGCGAAAGGGACGGCCAAAGGCCGATTGGTGGGACCCTTTATGGGTGGAGATCTGCCGGCAACTTTACGTGGGTGTTTTGCAGCCGAGGAGGCAAGCCGAGATTGAGAAAGCCATGATGGATTGGCTGGCTTCCGAGGGACACAACGTCTCCGAAAGTACGATACGCCCTCGCGCCCGCATGCTCTGGACCGCGATAAGCAAGGACGAAAAATAGGTTTCTGCCCCTTTTTACCCTTTCTTGTCCGACAGCTCGCAAAGCATCTGCGATTTCTCCGGTCGTGGTGCGTTGTTGAGCTTCCCAATTCCTGGGAGCGGTTGACGCACTGAGAGCCGCCATAGGCTGGCGGCGCGGTGCGTTGCGAGCTCCCTCCTATCAGGGGAGCCTCCAGCGCGACCCTGGAGGCTTTGATGAAACTAACCGATCTACTTCCACTGCTGGCATCCGTGAGTAACGGCTGGAGCTTCGCCGCTGTTGTGCTCGGTCTGGCAACTTGGCTCTACGTCAACCGACGTGACGACAAGAGCTAAGCCGCGCGGGCGGCGTGGTGCGGGGACGCCCTTGCCGCTCGGAGGCGTGGAGGCCCGCGAAGGGCCTCCGCGGGGCGCTGGGTGGCAAAGCCCTAAGCGACCATCGATCGACGTGGGGAGGCTCCCGGGCCTGTCACGCCGAACAGCCACAGCGCGAATGCGGCGTCCGCTTAAAAGCGCGAGCGCTCTTGCTTGGCCGCGCAGCGAACGCGCCCACACAGCGCTGTAGTGAGCGAAGCAGGGCTCGGCCGAAGGCGCTCGATGCGCCGCCGGCCGATCGCGTAGGGGGCGGGGAGGGGCGAAGCGTCCCCGCTGGCGCTGGTGACCAGGCGAAGCGCCAGGGCCTTGGGTGCGGGCGCGGCCTGAGCGGCCCGCTGCCACGCTGGAAGGCGGAGCCCTAAGCGGGGCAGGCGGAGAGTTTGAGAGGGCGCAGCTCTCTCATCGGCCGTTGCACGGCCGACACAGGGCCGAGGCGGAGCCCGCCCTGTCACTACCACGCATGAGGTAGTGACAGGGCGGCGGCCGCGAGCTCCGAGCCATCCGAACCGCACAGACATCGGCAGAAATCAGCGCTTCCTCTTCGCTCACGCTGCACATGTCAGGCGGCAACTAGGTGGGCGGGGCATAAGTGCCTGGCGAGTGCCACGCGGGCATTCGCTGGTTACCAGTGAGCGACATCAGGGCAACAGCCCGTAACATTTGAAAGGAAGACCATGACGACAACAACGCACGATCACGCCTGCGAGCGTGAAGCAAAACCGGCGGCGAGGCGAGGGCCTTGCCCAGGCGCTGAACAACAAAAATCAAACCAGCGGAGTACGGCGCAACGCGCACGACACCGGACGCACATGGAGGCGACCACATCGAACGGATGAACGCGACATACGGCTGCAAATGAGACGGCGGCCGAGGCCGCTGCAATCCCTCGAACCGATTGGAGGCACTAGGAACGGAAAGACGTTTAGCTAACGGACGACCGGCCCTTGCGAGCTGATGAAGCTCGAACAGCATCCCGCTTCGGCGGAACTGTCTGGCCATAAAAACTTACCGAAAGATTAGAGACGTGAAGGAGCTGAACTTTGACTTAATGAACCTGACCCGCCACAGCGGGGAGGGGAGCTTTGCCACGAAGGCGTGCCGCTCGCGCGGGCTGCAACAGCTTGCTGACGAGCTGCACGGCCTCGGCTTCAAGTTGAAGGCGGCCAAGAATCTGGCGCCGAAGCACGTCACCGCCCTGGTGACGAGCTGGAAGGGCGCCGGCATTGCCGACGCCACCATACGCAACCGGCTGGGCTGGGTGCGTTGGTGGGCGGAGAAAGTCGGCAAGCCTGGCCTTATCGGCCGTGACAATGAAGCGTTTGGCCTGGCCGAGCGCGTCCGCTTCAACGGCAACCGCGCCAAGCCGGCCGATGATGCAACGCTGGCGAAGGTAGCAGATCCTCGCATGCGCCTGGCGTTGAAGCTGGAAGCCGCATTTGGCCTGCGGCGCGAGGAGGTGTTGAAGATGCGGCCGGCGCTAGCCGATCACGGCAACTGCCTGGCGCTGCGCGCGAGCTGGTGCAAGGGCGGTCGCTATCGAGAGGTGCCGTTGACGCATCCCAGGCAGCGGGCGTTGCTGGATGAGGTCAAGGCCGTATGCGGTGACGGCTCGCTGATCGGGGAGGGGCGAAACTACCACCAGGCTGTGAAGGAGTATGAAAACCAGTTGATGCGTGCCGGCGTGCGCAACGCGCACGGCTTCCGCCATGCTTACGCGCAGTGGCGTTACAAGGTGCTGACCGGCTGGGCCTGCCCAGCGGCCGGCGGGCGCAGTTGCGACCGCATGAGCGGGGAGGAGCAACGGCGCGACTTCCGCGTCCGGCACCAAATCTCTCACGAGCTTGGGCACGGCCGCATCGACGTGACTGATACCTATCTCGGCCGACGTTGGCCGGCACGCGGCGAAGGGAAGTCCGCCGCATGAAAAAACGCAGTGTGTTAGCGATCAGAGCTGAAGCTCTTGCCACAGTCGCCAGCGAGCGCCGCGAGCAATTGGCGGCGGAAACATACAACGTTGAGGCGGTGTTCCAGGTCGTCGCCGGCGCCGCCGCGAACGGCTATCGAATCGTGAAAATTCCAAGCCCCGTGCCGATCGAGCTGGCCGACACGGCCGCCGCAAAAGCACTCATAGATGCGTTCGCCGGCACCAGCGTCAAGCTTGAGTGGGTGCCGCGGCAGCCAATCGACCCGACCGCGGGCGAGCGATACAGCGAGCTGGTGGTAAAGTGGTGACGACCGAAGCTAGTCCGCTTTTGGAGTTGCCTGGTCAGGCTCCTTGGGATGCTCGTCGGCCGGTGTTTCGCCTTGCGAGCAGGTCTGATTAAACGAGGCAACGCGATGCAAGGGCCATCTCAGAACATTCTCTGCGGTTGGCGGCTCTTCTCCCATCAGCCTCGAAATGCGCTCCGCTTCCGCCAGAAACGGCGCCCCGTGCCCTCCTTTTTTGCCTTCCCTCTGATGCACTGCTTGATGCACCATTTCGTGCATCATCAGCCGATAGGCGATCTCGCACTTTGCCCGCTCGTTTTCGTCGCCCTCCCGAATCGCGTCCGCATCAAATCTATATTTCTGATCGATGATAATGCACCTTGAGGCAGCTACGAACATGCCATGGGCTCCAATGCCATCTTCGCCGCTGGTTTCTTCCCATCCTATGGCGGCAAGCGGCTGTAGCTCGCCCGAGAAGTAGGTCTCGTTGATTTCTTCCCACATTGATTGAAGATGTTTATCCATTTGCTTGCATGGCTCTCGCTATTCCTGGGGATCAGGGACGTCGCATATTGCCCAGCCGCTGCTTTTTTTGTCGAGATGCCTTTGGCCTCAGCTGGCCCATATCGTAAGGCCGAGACCGGCCCACAATGCGATCAGCATCACCCACAAAGCCCAAAGGGGTGGCTTCGGAAGCCAGCGCAAGGGAAGCTTCATGATGAGGCGCCGGTGTGCTCGGAAAACACTTCTGATTGAGACGGTCATTTCAAACCTGCTTTGGCTGGAGGCGGGAAATCGTGGTGGCGCTGACCCTGAAAGATTGTGCTATCGCGTCCAGGGGCTCGCCTGCGAGGCGGCGGCGAAGGGCCTGCCTCTGCTGCTGAGGGTCGAGCTTAGGACGGCGGCCGAGCCTGACGCCGCTGGCCTTGGCTCGGGCGCGACCTTCCATTGTCCGCGCCCGGATCAGTTCGCGCTCGTATTCCGCGAGGCTGCCAAGGATCGTCAGCAACAGACGGCCGTGCGGGGTCGTAGTGTCAGCCCAGCTATCAGCAAGTGACCGAAAGCAAGCCTTGTGATCGCTGATGATTGTGAGCGTATTCAACAGATCGCGCGTGGAGCGCGCGAGGCGATCGAGCCGGGTAACAACAACGATGTCATCGGTTTGCAGATCGGCGAGTAACCGCAGGAGTTCGCGGCGATCGGACGTGGCGCCGCTTGCCTTTTCACAATAGATGCATGCGCAGCCGGCCTTGCCCAATTGCTCAAGTTGGGCGTCGAGGGTCTGGCCGCTGGTGCTAACCCGCGCGTAGCCGATAATGCGCATTGTCTGTCTTTCTCTTGGCCCAAGCGGTTGCCGTGGCTTGCAGAAGTCCTGATTTTTGCAAGCGGGATTTCGCAGTAAACTGCGGCTTCCAGGGCGTCGCTTTTACCGTCGCCGCTCGAACTGAATCAGCGGCTTAGGTATCAGCGTTCGTCGGTTGGGTTGTCGCATGATGATCCGATCCGCCGACTACGTAAATTAGGATTTTTGCGATTCTCTGTGCGTCCATCCGGCGACCGCCGTGTGGGGCGTTGTTGCGCGAGTCCATTCTGGCCGCATGCGCTAAACAAGGGAGATCGTATGAGAAAGATTAGCACGCTCGCCGTGCTGCCACTGCTCGCTATGCTCGCCGGCTGCGGTGAACCCACCCCCGAAGAACTGGCTGCGGCAATGGGCTATCGCAGCGTCAGCGATGTCGCCTGCGCCGCAGCCAGCGGCAAGCCGGGATACGTCTGTCAGTACACCGTCCGGGGGCAATCCGCCTCGCAGCGTGTCGTCAAGGCCGACGACGGCCGATGGCGCATGGTCGACTACTAGCCAGCGCGCCCAACAGCATCACCACGCGAGCACAAAAGCCACGCGTGCGAACACTCCATGAGACGTTAGACAACAAGGGCAGAAGCAATGACGAAATCCATCTTCGTGGCCTTCCTGGCCGCCATCATCACCACCAATACGGTTCAGGCGATGTCATGCTCGGAATACCGGGGCGTTTGTATGGTCAAGGCCGTCAACAAGAAGCTGTGCGCCGGCGCATGGAATAGATGCATGAAATCCGGCATCTACATCGGCCCCGAAAGCGGGACGAACCACGGCCAGGCTGAGAGACGATAAGGAGGTCGCGCATATGAAGCACGCCATCACGACCCTTATGGCTGGTGCCGTCCTCATTCTTGCCAGCGCCAACAGCCAGGCCGAAACCGCCGTTGAACGCCAGTGTTCGACGGGCAAATGCACCTGCACCTACATCGCTTTAACGTGCAAGAAGTGGAATACCACCCACGGCGGCGACCTGGCTGTGTGCGACACCTACCGGCAGAGCTGCTTATCATCAGGCCGGTGGGATGATCGCAACCGACACATCGACACGGTGGTGCGTCGCTAAATCATGGCCCGCCTGTCGCGTGCAGGGGGCCATTTCCTTTGTGCGTGTCGTTGGTGAGCATCATGGCCAACCGACTCCACGAGTTCATGACCGGCAAGCCCTATTCGGAGCTGGAACGATATCGCGTCCGGCCGGAACGGCTCGCGTTGGGGATCTTCATTTGCGTGGTCGCCAACCTGGCTGCGAGCGCATGGCGGCTGTTCGGCTAAGAACAACCTCCCCGGCCGGGATGCGGCCGGGGAGGTTGCAAGGAGCACGCAGAAGCGTCCTGGTGCCAAAACGGGCTGGCCCGTGAAGGTAAGGTGGCATGAACATGGGTAAAGGAAAAGCTGCCCGATCTCTTCATCAGAGCCTAACGGGCGGATTTAAGGGAATCCACGTGCCTGCTTATCCGGAGACCATCAGCTTCTACGTTTTGCGCGAGGAGGTCGGCGAGCCAACGATCACCATCAAGCCGGATGGACGGCTGAAGCCGAGGAATCCTTCATTCAACGTGCCGCAAGTGAATGTGCTGCTGGAAATGCGAGGCGAGGGGATACATGTTACCGCCGCGCAGTACAGGTCCATGGTTCAACTGGCGCGCATCGTCCTGCATCGGCAACCCCTCGCCACAATCATCTTCAATGCCGCAGCCTCGCCTTGGGAACTCGATTACCTGCCGGACTATCACGAGAAGTGGACAACCACGGCTGAGGCCATGCGCATGCGTCCTACCAGGATCAAGAAGGTGTGGTTGCGCAAGAAGCCGCTGCACCCTGTTATCAGGCAAAGAAAGGCCGAAGCCGGAAGGAGGTTGAGATGATGCTGATGGTTCGACTCGTCGGGGCGGGCGCTTCCTGAGCAAGAGAAGCGATGCAATGCGAGAGCATTGCAGAGAGGCGATTGAGAAGGAAGCTGGGCGGCGAAATCCACGCCATCCGTTGAAAAACCACAGGATGTTAAGCCAACGTCGCGGCCTCCGTTGCGGCCTGGTGCGGCTCCCATTGCGGCGTCAGCGGCGGCCTATTGAGGCCTCGACAATCCGCCTCCCTTAATCTATACTAAGTATCTGTAATTATTCGCATAACTTACATTATGGAATGTTGAGTGGCCATCGCTTGTCGGCCATTCTCGCCCTGCCGAGCTTGGTACCTGTCGTTTCTGCCAGGGGCGGACACCTAGTGTCATAACCTATATCTGAACTGCTTATGTGGCCGTCCTGGTGGTCGGCCTCGCCTACATCCTGTTCGATAAGGTGAACCGTGGCCCTCCCGACACGTCGACCGAGCCCGCGCAATCAACAAATCCTGGAGCGCCGACAGAGTGGCGAAAGCTTCTACTCGATCGGGAAGTCCTTGGGCATCTCCGGGGTGCGGGCGAAACAGATATTCACGCGGGAGGATGCGCGTGTGAAGCGAGCCGCCGAGCTGGCGGAAGCGGCCGGGCTGCCGGAGCAACCCAACCCGTTGCAGCTCCCTGCACGCCTGCGGGATCTGCTCGCCAAGGTCTGCGGCAAGCCGGACTTCACGCCTGAGGATCTGATGGCCCTCGATTACACACCGGCGATGTTCTTTCTGCGGTTGCCCCTTAGCCGCCGCGACTGGAAAGACCTCAGCGCCTGGGTGGCAGCGGGAGGCCTTTCGCTGGAGCGTCCCGGGCCGAAATCGCGGAGAGCTTACCTATAGAGGGCCACGCGCATGTCGCCTCGCCTCACCCGGCTTTGTCAGCTTCACCAGCGGCCGGCGGCTGAGCCTCGGCCTGCTGCCGCATGTGCTCGGCAAAACGGGCGTGGATTTCGTCCTCGTTGATGATGCCCTGCGCGTTGAGCGCGGCTTGAAACTTGGCGAACGCTTGCATTTCGCGGATCTGTTGCCGTATCGCGTCAAGATGCACGCGACCCTTTTCGTCGGCTAGCAGCCGCGCGGCTTTTTGCTCCTCCGATTCCTCCAGTAGCGGCACGCTCATCAGCTCGGGATATTTGGCGCGTTCGTCCCCGATGATCTCGCCCACTTCGACGTTGCGCCACTTTACCGCCTTTTCGAGGTCCACCCTGGCCGCCTTGATGGCCTCGACGAGCCCTTGGCGGCTGGATTCCAGAAAACTGCCGCGCGAGATTTCAAAGCGCTCGCGGATCGTGGCCGGGTCGGTGATGCCGGCGAGTGCCATGCGGTAGCTGAACTCCTCAAATTCTCGCTGTGCGAGGTCGCCTATATCTGTGAGCCTGGTCTGCAGTTCGGCGATGCGCTTTTGGTGCGGCGCGAGCAACCTTAGCTCCACGTCCTGGATCTTGCGCGCTACGTCCCGCCTGACATTTCGCTCCGCTTCGTCCTTTTCCTCCCGGCTATAGCGGCGCGGCGCCGGCTGAGTTGACGGCGGCCTCATGATTTTCTTGTAGTAGTAGACGGCGCCTAGGACGGCGACGATCAGGACCAGGGCAAGGTAGAGCATGACGGCGGGCGGTGATCCGGGAAGCGGGCGCGAGCTGGGTCAGCATAGCGGCGGCGCCCCAGCGCCGTCGAGCGCAGCCGTGATGCAGCTAGGGAGAATCGAGCAGCTGGCCCCGTCCGAATCCTCCGACGTGGCAGGGCATATTTTCGACCTGGTGGAGCGGGCGCGGCAGTTCGCCGGCACAGAGCGGGCCGCGCGGGCGCCGCTGGTGTTTGCCGGCTACAAGACGGCGGTTCAAAAGCACGACAGCATTCATCGCGCCTTCGTCCAGTTGGCAAATGGCGGCAATCCATACATTGCGAACGACAGCGCCGAGCTGCGGCGGTTCGTGATTAAGCTCTACGATCCGGAGCGGCATAGCCCGGACTTCGGGGGCTACGTCAATTACCTCGGCGCCGTGAACGAGGCGCTTGGGCAAGCCGTGCTGCAGATCCTGCAGCGTTCGGCCGGCGCGCAGTTTCAGGAAACCGCGATGCGGATGCACGCCCATGTGGTCGGCGGGTCCGGCTCGGGCAAGTCCGAGCTGTTGAAGCTGATGATTCATCACCACGTCAAACACCCGGAACTTGGCGCCGTGATCGTGCTCGATCCGCACAGGAAGATGGTGCGCGAGGTGGCGCGCTGGCGCGAGTTCGCCGCTGATCCCGATCGGCTGATGTATCTCGATGCGCGGGTTGAGGATGCCGACGATCCCGGCGTGCCGGCGTTGAACCCGCTCGGCGTGCGCGTCGACAATGAGGATGCAAAGGCAGAGATTGCCAAACAACTCGCCGATGCGGTCGGCGTTCTGCGCGAGAACGACGTGATGACCGGCAACATGGTAAGCGTCGCGGCATTCTGCTTTCGCGCGTTGCTGGAGAGGCCGGGCGCCACGCTGATGGATCTGCGCACAATGTTGAGCGCGGGCAAAGACCACCCGCTGATACAAGCGGCCCTGCAGATGGAAGACCCGTATCATCGGCAGTTCTTCGAGCCTGCCGGCGCGTTCTTCAGCGATAGCTATCAGTCGGCTAAGGCGGCGCTGATGAAGCGGCTCGATGACACGTTGTTTGCGCCCAGGCTGCGCCGCGTGCTCTCGGCGCCCTCCCCGGTCGACCTGGAGGCGGCCGTGGAGGCGCGCAAGATCATTTGCATAGATGTGGGCTCGGTCGGTCCGCACGCGGACAACACCTTTGGCCGCCTGGTGATGGCGCAAGTGGCGGCACTCGGTCAAAGGCGGATCGCCGATCGGCGAGCCCCACAAACGCCGCTTCGCGTATTTGTCGATGAAGCCACCAAACTCATGTCACCCTCGATGTTCACGATTCTGCGCGAGCTGCGCAAAGTCGGCATCTCCCTGGTGATGAGCCAGCAACAGCTCGGCGATGGTGTGGAGCGGAGCCTGGTCGGCACCATGCGAAGCAACACGCACGTCAAGCTGTTCGGCCGCAACGCGACCATGGGCCAGATTTTCAAGATGATGAGTTGGGACGGCGATGTGCCAAAGCTGCGCAATGGCCAGTTTATCGCCGCGTGGGGTGATGAGGACCGCGTGGTTGTGGACACCTTCACCTCGCCGCACCTGGCCGACGACAAGAACGCGATGAGTGAGACGGCATGGCAAAGCGTGCTTGAGCAACAGCTGCGCCGGTACTATCGACGCCCCACTCCCCTAGCCGCTACGCCGATGGCGCCGCCGGCATCGCCTGACGATCCCATGGACATCTATCCCGCATGAAGCCTCTGCTGCTCAGCCGTGCCGACACGGAGATCCTGCAGGCCCTCGGCCGCTACCGGCTGCTGACGATCGCGCAAATCGTGAGGCTCGGAATTACCGACCGCAAGAATGCCGGCGAGCGCTTGAAGCGTCTGGCCGGCGTCAACTACGTGGACAGTGTTCGCGGATCTGCGCAAACGCCGGGGGTGTTCTGGCTGACGCCGAAGGCCGGCAAGCATTTTGCGGAGCTGTTCGGTGACGAATGGGCGAAGGCCGCAAGCGGCAAGGGCTTCGTCGACGGCGCGCACATGGGCCAGAGGCTAGCCACGATCGACGTGTGCATTGCAGCGCGTAGCTGGGCGCCTAGCCACGGTTACGACATCGCAAGTCTGCGGACTGACTTCGACGCTGCCGGCGCGGATCTGCAGCGCGCCACCACACTCGAATGGAACGGGACCAGATACACCCCCGACGCGCTCGGCGAGCTGGTTGACGCGCAAGGCGTGCGCTGGGTCTTCGCGGTCGAGGTGGAGACCGGCGGATTTTCGCAGCGCCTGGACAATTTCACGGCCAAGCTCGCGCAACGGCGCAACGTGATGGAAAGCCGCACGATGGATTACGCGCTCGGCCGACCACCTGGCAGCCGCGCTGCACGCATGCTGTTTGTGTTCAAGAGCGCAGAAATGCTCGCCAGTGCGCTCGCCACCCTCCCCGACCCAGCCGCTCGCGCCTGGCGTGCTGTGTTCTTCAGGACCCTGCCTGACGTCGAGGAGGATTTCGGCGGCGAATGGCTGCAAGCCGGCGGAGAGCGGCGTTTTCCATTCCAGCCCGTGCAGCGATGATTGCGCGGGCCACCTGCGGTTAAGGCTGCGACGCAATAGGAAGCCCGGTGGTGCGTTTTTGGCCCCAGCCTGGGGGCAGGCCGCTCAAGCCGTGAAAACGGCCTCCCTGCCCTTCCCTGTAAGCCTGGCTGTCCTTTCAAAGCGAAACCTCGACTTTGATGATGGCAAGCCCCTGCGCTCGATCGGCTTCGCCGTCATAGGGCGAAGCCTTGGGAGCTGAAGAGGCGCTAACGGATGCGTTCAACCCTCTTTTCTTCCAAAACCAATTTTAAAAAATCTGCCCTTTCTGTGATTCTGTAAGGCGTATTTCTGGAGAGAGCTTTCTGTAGAGTCTTTCTGGAAGCTTTCTGTTCTTTATATGCGCGCGACCTAATCAGCGTGGAAAGCGCGACCTGATCGGCGTAGCGGCGCGACCTAATCAGCGTAGCCTTGGCCGATAGCGCGACCTAATCAGCGTGGGGGCGCGACCTAATCAGCGTGCGCAGGGTCGTAACATGTTGGAATCCAAGGGGAAGGAAACCGACCAGGCGCGACCTAATCAGCGTAGCTAGGAGCCTATAGAATCAGCGTTTTTAGGATTGGGTAAGAGCGCGCTTGGGCAGCGACAAATCCGCTTGCGCAGTCGGTTCCAATTCCAGGCCACGCTCCGTGAGTTGGAGCGGAACCTTTGGGAATAGGTCTTTGATCGCCGCCACGTCGTCAACAAGCGCGGCGCGGAAATCCCGGTCTCGCGTGTAACCCTCACCGAACTGAGCTTTGAGCGGCTTCCAATCAAGCACGAGCTTGGTGCGCAAGCGGGTGGCGCGGTAGGTGATCCACATTAAGAGATCCAGCCGGCGCGCGGAGTTTGACAGCGCGCGCAAGGCGCGCACGTCAATGGGCAGCGCGTGGTTGCGGATCGCGTTGTAGAAGTCTGACGAAAAAGCGATGGTCGTCGGCCACAGCGAGCGTTGCGCGGGGTTTTCCGGAAACCACAGCTCGACCTTCTGCAGCGGCTTCACGTCAACCTGGCCGGAGCGCTTGCCGTCCCAGGTGGAGATTTCCATACGACAAGCTGCGAGCGCGCGGAGCTGTTCTTTGAACGGCTCGATATTGCCGTTCCGCCCTCCCCGTGGCTCGAAATTCATATCGCGCATGAAGCCCGACAGCGTTTCCGATGTCTCGACGATTGGCGAGTTGTTGCGTAAGGCCTCGGTTGTGAGGTGCGCCATGATTAGGCGCGCTTTGGGGCCGAACGGCACGGGCTGTTGCACGCGCTCGCCCGTAGGTGAGCGCAACTTACCGGCGGTCACGGTGACGGCCATTTGCCCTTGGGCGCGTTCAAACTCGAACGTGCCGGCCGGCAGCTGCTTGTACGGCAAGCCGCAAACGGCGAGCGGCGTCGGCATGTAACGCAGATTGTCAGGCGACGGGCCGGCGGTCTCGATGACCTCGCGCGCATCGAAGCGGCGGCGCTTCTCGCGCGGCATGGCTGCTCGGCGCTTTTGCTTTTCGGTCTCGGCTGCCCGCTCCTCGTCGCGCCTGGCCTGCATGCCCTGCAGGGCGCGTTTGCTGGTATCGAACAGGAACGACCCGCGCGCCTTTTCCAGGCTCTCCAACAGGTCGGCATCGCGTATGCCGTCAATAGGGACGAGCGCGAGCGGGGTGTCCGAATCAGTCATGCCTCAGGGTAAGCCGAGCCGGAATCCCCGCCTAGGCTAGGTGCCTGCCTATGGACCACTTTTTGTTGCCCCTCGCCTGTCCTCCATAGCGTGACGACGCTATAACGTGATGACGTGACGGACGGGTGGCCCATGCCCTTTTTAAGAGCTGCGTAACGTGATGGCGCTATGCTGTGACAGCGTGATAGAGCTGTGACGTTATGATGTTGTAGCGCTGTCACGCCATGATGCTATAAAGCGATGGCGCTATAGCGTGACTTCGGGGCACGGGGTTAAGGTGGGATCATGAAAATCATTAGTTTCGTCAATCAGAAGGGCGGAGCAGGTAAGAGCATCCTAGCCCTTAACATGGCCGTATTGGCCGAGAGGGAAGGGGAGAAAGTCGCCCTTCTTGACCTCGACCCTCAGGGTACAATCCTGCACTGGTATGACACGCGAGAGGTGGAGACGCCCGCCGTTGTCGGGGCCAAGGACGTCGGCAAATTGACCGATGCGCTGGGTAAGCTGGAAGCTGCCGGGTTCTCTGTGGTGGTCATAGACACCAAGGGCGAGGACGCCCACGCGACCCGTGCGGCGATGGAGGCGGCTGACCTTTGCCTCATTCCCATCCGGCCGGCAGGCCCGGATTTGCATTCGTCGCGGACGACCATGGAGGCGCTGCGGGCGATGGGGCGGAACTTCGCGCTTATCATCAACCAGGCCTCGCCGAACAAGGCGGCACGGATCACGGAGCGCGTGGCGATGGGCCTGACGGCCTTCGGGGTTGTCTTGCCGACTGCGATGGCTTCGCGCGTGGACTACCAAAACGCCTATGCGCTGGGGCAGGGGGTCTTAGAATACGACCCCCAGGGGAAGGCCGCGGAAGAGGTGAGGGCAATGTGGGGTTGGGTGCGCAAGCACATTGAGAGCGGGGCAGAGCGTAAGGAGGTGCAACGTGGCGCAGCATAAGCGGAATGCCGTGTTGGACGCGCTCTCGGGCTCGTTGGCGCCGACTGCGCCGGCGGCGGCAGAGGTGGTGCATCTGAACCCGGCGGCCCAGGAGGCCGCGCCGGCGGCGGCTGAATTGGTATCGGAGCCCATGGAAACGCCCGCCGCAGCGCCGGCCCGCAAGGTGCCGCAGCAACGGGCGAAGGCGGCGACCCGGAGCGGGCCAGTGGCGACCACCTACAAGCGGGTGTCGCTCTATTTGCCGCCGGCGGCAAAGCGGAAGTTTGAGGAGATAGCGTTTACTGAGGAGCGCAAGGAACACGACGTCTATATCGAGATCTTGCGGGACTGGCTTAAGAAGAAGGGACACCCCGGATTGTTGTAATCGCGTTATAACGCTATAACGTGATGAAATCATAAAATGATGGCGGCGCAAGCAATGAGCCTACGCCGCCGGTGCGGAACTAAATTCCGGTTCCTATTGGTCCTGCAGTCATTTCACTCTCCTTTCTCTCCTTTAGACGGGAGCGGTTTGTCGAGGTGAGCGTAGCGCAGGCGAAAAAACGCCATGCCAGGCTCCTTCGAAATTGCGACGACTTCCCCAGGGCAGTAGTCAAAGCTGCTGAAGCCAACATCGAGTTCGACGAGCCGCTCGTAGAACCAGTGCGCGGATTCAGCGTCTTCGATGAAGGAAGCCAGTTCGACGCCGTTGTAGGCGAGCTGCCAGGAATAGGGGTTTGCCTCCAGGGCCTTCTTCAAGACCTGGATCACTTGCTTGTCGACGAGAAGCTTCTTCACGGACTCGCGCGTCCGGCGGTAATGGAGCTTCTGCTGCTCAACGATCGCCTGCACCCAGTTGATGAAGATGATCGGGCGCAGCCAGCCCACGATCGCCTTTTCCTCATCCGTAAGCTTGGTGTCATCGGCATCGAGGGAGTTGAGCAGGATCATTCCCCGCACGCCTTGCAGCTCGGCCAAGCGCAGAAACTTTTTCCAGTTCTTGGGGCCATCGTACCAGCCGCTGTTCTTGTTGTGAGAGAGCGCTTTGGTAAGCTCCACCAGCATGCGCATGTAGCTGTAGATCAGCGCGCCGACGGGATCGGCGGGCTCAAGCACAAGCAGGCCCTCACTGTAATCCAAGAAGCGGCGGAGCTCGCCAATACCAGGGCGGGCCTTGAGTTCAATCAGGGTCTCACGCCAGCACAGCGCCCACTTTGGAAGCGGGATCTGCAGGCGGCTCTTGTACGATTGCAGGATGCTCTCCCTCGTCCTCTTGCTCACGCGGTAGCCAGGGACGTTTCGAATGCTCCACAGCAACTTGCTGTCGATGCCCAACACAACAGCGACCTCTTCCCACGTTGCATTGTGCAAGAGGTGCTTCATGTGTCGAACAAGAACCGGGATCGTCATTTTTCACCTAATGTTGAAAAACGGAATCTAATTCCCCCGGTACATGTTATATGCGTCTGCCCTCGTGTCATCGGGTAAAGCCGCGAAGGAAATCCCGATCGCAATTCTTCGACGGCGCTATATTCACCCCTGGTTCAGAAATCACTCACGCGGGAAATTCCGCCGGAATTTTCCTGCGCTGGATTTCCAGACAAATCCCAAAGGCTCTCCAACGCAAACGCGTTTCGCGTCTGGCAAATTTTTTGCGCGGGCAGCTTTGCCCGGCACCAGATCCAGAAGGAGAAGGCCCTAATGAAGAAGTTTGTCACCACTCTCGTCGCCACGACTTTGGTCGTGGCTTCGGCCATTGCGCCGGCGGCGGCGCAGACCTGCACCTACGGCGGCAGCTGCACTTACTCGCCGCCGCCGCCGGCGGGCCAAGGCTCCAGCTGCACCGTCTCGGTCAGCTGCACGACGCGTCGTTAAGCAGCCGCGCGCGTTCGCCGCTGGGCGAACGCGCGCCCCAAAAATTCAATCGAAAGGCTACGCCATGAAGAAGGTCGTTTTTGTCGCAATCATGATCGCCGCCTGGTCGCAGTCGGCATTTGCTGAGTGCATCTGCAATCATCTGCCCTGTTCGTGCCCGACCAGGGCCGTTTTCGAGAAGTGCCCCTGGACGGAGTATCGCTTCTGCCCGATCCGGATCAATCCGCTCGAACAGCTGCCTCCGGTCCCCGTAGCGTAAAGAGGTGTGACGAAAAAAAGGGCCGCGACTTGGACGTCGCGGCCTCACTTAAGCGGTTTTGTGCGGCGAGTATCCTCGCCGCACTTTTGCTTTTCGGTATCGTTCAAAAGCGGCGTTCGCCTCTGTATCTGTGGGGTAGGGGGTAGTGCGCACCTGGCCCGCTTGGCCGATGCGCCCCCATTCCCTAACCAGAGCCATTTCGCCGAACAGCGTGGGCTGCACGTCGAGGCGGTAATACCGGCGCATATTGTGAGCCACGTCGATGCGGGTGAGGTATGTGGTGCTCATGCCGAGGGAAGCCTTACGATGGTGGAGTGGCTGACGTTGAAGACTTCCCCAACCTCATGGGTCGATCGCCCGGCCGCGAGCATTGCGCGGGCCTCTGCCTGCTGGGCCTTTGTGAGCTTGTGAGGGCGGCCTAGGCTTTTGCCTTTGGCTTTAGCTCTGGCGCGGCCTTCGGCTGTGCGGGCGAGGATAGTGGCGCGGTCGAGCTTGGCCACGGCCGCCAGCACTACCAGCATGAATTCCGATAGCTCGCTGCTGGTGTCGGCCCAAGGTTCGCCGAGCGATTTGAAAGTCGCACCTGCCTCAGTCACCTCATGTACGATGTTGAGTAGGTCGCGAGCGGAGCGGGCCAAGCGGTCAATTTTTGTCACCAGGAAGACGTCGCCTTTGTCCAAGGAGGCGAGGGCCTTCTTGAGTTGCGGCCGGTCAGCTTTGACGCCGCTGATTTTGTCGAAAAACACCTTAGCGGCGCCCGCCGCGTTCAACGTCTCGACTTGGGCAGCTGTGTCCTGGTCGGCAGTTGAGACGCGGGCGTAGCCGAAAATCATCATTGAAATCTTTGGTTGTATATTATACTGTACTCGCGCTCGTCGCATCGAGATTGGTTAGCGAGGGAGGCCCCGTTGTAGCGGGGCCTTTCCTTTTTCCTACAGGCTGAAGGAGAAGCTGAAGATTAACTCCAGTCCCTTCCACGTCAGTCGCAGGAAGGCGCTCGCTTGTCGCATCGGCGGCCCTTTCTTGTTGGTTAGCGTGGACCGCTTTGCTCTAACGAGCATCCATAATATGCACCAGACTTATGCACCAGTCAACCCCTTTGATATTTTTGCATATTTTTTTTGGTGCGTAAGTTATGACTTATGAACCGCCTTAGACGCTTAGGCGACACTTCGCCTTAACGATGCCAAGCCCCTCGTCAGCTGGCGGGCTGGCGGTCACGCCCCGTAGCCCGCAGGGTGCCGATAGGCAGGGCTTGAGGGCCAGTCCGCCAGCTGGCTCTTGTTTCGGGGATATGGCTCATCCGGGTTAGCTGGCGCCCTGATGTTGCCATTATGTTCCGGAGACTGCAGTTCCCTGCTTCGGAACCCCGATACTTCATTTAGATATAGTACCTGCAACGTGCCCAAAATCTTGCGGTCCTCAACCCACCTCAGCGCCCCGATGGTGCAAAATATCTTCCGGGCATTTGACTTCGCAAAAGCCGGCGGCGCGCGGCTAAATGTCTATGTCGTCATCAACCTCCGCGACCGCGCCGAGCAATCAGCGGCGACGGCCTTCGAGCGCATCCGGCACAAGTACCGTGACTGGCTGGCGCATCATTCGCGCAAGTTGGGCGCTCGCCTGCCACCACTCTACGTGTTCACGTTCGAGGCGCCGGGCGTGCCTCACGTGAATTGGGCGTTGCGGATCCCGCCACGGCTTCATGCCGAGTTCTTCCGCAAGCTGCCGAAATGGGTCGCCA
>Ga0209758_1002136_pt1 | contig 20845 bp, 20 predicted proteins | sample AraplaMF_Col_mMF_FD_184258 | JGI IMG/M metagenome (GOLD analysis project Ga0209758, IMG submission 184258) | Arabidopsis root microbial communities from the University of North Carolina, USA - plate scrape MF_Col_mMF (SPAdes) (version 2) | ecosystem: Host-associated > Plants > Roots > Endosphere...
TATAATATAACGGATGCGGCTATACTGGAAGTACGGCGCGAACGCCGGGTAGAGCTGGCCATGGAAGGCTTCCGCTACCAGGATGTGCTGCGCTGGAAAAGAGGCCCGCTTTTGGCGGAGAATTTTAAAGGCGCATACTTTCCCGGTGTAGGCACCTACGACCTGGATGGTGATGGTAAGAACGACCTGGCCATTGTAAACACTATGCCCGCTAACCCGGATAAAACATTGCAGTATCTTTCCCTGCAGCCGGACCATGCGCTGAGCGAGGGCGCCAGCGGTAATATTATTGCGCACCCCTCTGCCAATAAGAAGTTCGTAGATCCCAAGCAGTATTTGTACCCGCTGCCAAGAACGGAGCTGCTGCTGAATACGAATCTGGTGCAGAATCCCGGATGGGAGAACTAAATTCAATTACGAATTATTTAATTACGAATTACGAATGGGTTGTGTTTTGTTGATGACCATATTTTTCATTAAAATTCGTAATTGATAATTCATAATAAACAAAATGAGTTCATTCGCTGCATTCAATTCGTAATTCGTAATTAAATAATTCGTAATTAAAAAAATCGTGTACATGAAATACTTTGTTACTTTCTGGATGGTGATGTTGTGTGGGCCTCTGTTTGGGCAGGATACATTGTTCCGGTTTGCGATGGTGTCTGATACGCATATTGGCAGTGAGACGGCGAGGGAAGATCTGGAAAGGACCATCAGAGACATTAATGCGCAGCCGGATGTGGCCTTTGTAATGTTCTCAGGCGATATTACGGAGTTTGGCTCTGATGAAGAGCTGCAGCTGGCTAAAAGCATCATCAACCAGCTGAATAAGCCCTGGTATATTGTGCCGGGCAACCATGACGCCAAATGGTCGGAGAGCGGGTGTAATACCTTCCGTACTGTGTTTGGTGCGGAAACCTTCAGCTTCCAATACAAAGGGTACTGGTTCCTGGGTACCAGCTGCGGGCCTAATATGCGCATGGGGCCGGGACAAATACCGCGTGAGAATATTGTGTGGCTGGAACGGCAGCTGCAGCAACAGCCGGATAAAAAAATGCCCATCATTTTTGTGAACCACTACCCGCAGGACAGCAGCCTGAATAACTGGTACGAAGTGCTGGACCGTATGAAAGACCGTAACCTGAAAGCTATCATCTGCGGGCATGGCCATGCCAACCACAAATATAATTTTGAAGGCATACCCGGGATCATGTGCCGCTCTAACCTGCGTGCAAAGGCTACCATTGGCGGTTACAACCTGGTATCCATGGTGCATGATTCACTGGTGTTTAATGAGCGCAGGCCGGAACAGGCCACCTTACCTGCCTGGCATGCCGTGGCATTACATACCAATGAAGCGCCGCAGTGGATGGCTAACCCACCCCGCCCCCGCTTTGAGGTGAACAAAACCTTTCCGCAGGTACATGAAAAATGGAGCCTGCAGGAGCAGGGAGATATTGGCAGTGGCGTAGCCATCACCAAGGACAAAGTAATTTATACCAACACCAATGGCGATATAAAAGCCGTAACGTTGAAAGCCGGCAAACCTGTATGGCAGTTCACTGCCAAAGGAAAAATATATGCTACCCCGTTAGTGCGGGGCAATAATGTGATTGTACCCTGTACAGATGGCAATGTATATTGCCTGGATGCACGCAACGGGCAGCTGCGCTGGCAGCAGGGCACACAAAAGGCCATCGTAAGCTCCGCAGCGCTGTACCGCAACACAGCCATCATAGCCGGTTCCGATGGGCATTGCCGGGCATGGGACATTAACAGCGGGCAGCAGCTCTGGGACTTTGACAGCGTACGAAATTTTGTGGAAACCAAACCGCTGATCTATAACAACAAAGTATACTTCGGTTCCTGGGGGAACGACCTGTACGCGCTGGATGCTGCTACCGGCCATCGCAGCTGGACCTGGAACAATGGGGCCAGCAACCGCATGTTCTCCCCTGCTGCCTGCTGGCCGGCAGCCTGCAGCAATAAGCTGTTCATAGTAGCGCCTGACCAGTACATGACGGCGCTGGATGCCAATACCGGGCAGCAGCTGTGGCGGCACCGGGATACTGCTAACCGCGTGCGGGAATCCATGGGGCTTTCGCCGGACAGTAACCGCTTATATGCTAAAACCATGCAGGGCGCAGTGATTGCTTTTAACACGCATTCCGCAGACCAGGAAGTAGTATGGAAATCGCCGGTGGCGCTGGGTTATGAGATCTGCCCGTCTCCTATTAATGAATACCGGGATGTGGTGTATGTGCCTACGCAGTCGGGCGTGGTATATGCCTTATCGGCTAAAGATGGCAGCTTAAAATGGATGCACAAGTTTTCCAATTGCCTGGTAAATACGGTGCAGCCGGTGAACGAGAGAACCCTGATAGCAACAGCAGCAGATGGAAAGGTGGTTTGTCTGGAGCTATCTTTTCTTCCGGTAGCCCATCGGTAGAAAGTATAACCAGAAGAAGCCTATCAGGAACAAGACCAGCGAAGCCAGAAACGCCGGTAATGCAATATCCGTATTTTGCCCAAGCGCATTATTAAGGCCGGTATACAACAACCAGACCTGTATGCTGACGTTTAAAATAAGTATAACGATCAGCGCCGACATGAGGGTGTTAGTCTTGTTCGGGTGCGCTTTATTCTGTGCGTCTTTAAAATTGCTCATCTTTTAAGTTTTATACTTTATTATGTCCGGGATGGATGGCTTTCACATAAACATCATCACCATTCAGCAGCACTTCCAGGGCCGGTAACGGCCTTGGAGGCGGCCCGGCCAGCACTTCGCCCGTCATAGCATCAAAGAAACCTTCATGGCATGGACATACGATCTGCCCGCTGCCAGGCTTATAATATACGGCGCAGGACAGGTGTGTGCATTTCTGCTCATAGGCCCGCCAGTTGCCATCTTCCAGGCGAATAAGAATATAGGGAATGCTGCTGCCTTCCAACACAAACGAACGCGTGCCTCCCAGGGGAACATCCATTGCCTTGCAAACAAAATGTTCGCCCTTCACTTCTTCCGGTGGAAAGAAGTTAGCTTTTACAGCTACATAAGCGCTGCCTGCCGCCAGTCCTCCCGATACCAGGCAAAGGAAACGGGCAAAGTCGCGGCGGCTTACTTTAGTGGATTGCGTTCTTTCTATTGGAAAATCCTGTTTCCAGTTAGGTTCTTTTTCTGTTTCGTCAGACATACCTTTCAGTTTAATGTATTTTCAGGTGCGTGCTTCCTTTGGGCATCATGATATTTACCTTGGTGGTAACTTCCTGCTGCCCGAAAATGAATGTATTTACAGGCGTGCTGTTAGGGCGCATGCGGCTGATCTCTTCCCGGGTGCCATAAAACAATGCCTGGCTGGGGCATACAGTTGCGCACATGGGCTTTTTACCGGCACTGGTACGGTCGTAGCACATGTTGCACTTCATCATCATATCGTACTTCTCTTCTTTAATGGGCACACCAAAGGGGCATGCCATCACGCAGTTAGAGCAGCCGATACAGCGGGCGGTATTGGCAGTATGCACCACGCCAAAATCATCTTTCGAAATAGCATCTGCAGGACATACCTTAGCGCATACCGGATCATCGCAATGCATACATACCTGTACCGTGGTTTGTATGGTAACAGCGCGTTCCACATAATTAACATGGATCATGCTTTCGTGGCCATTGGTCTCACATTCAGCACAGGCCATTTCACAGGCTTTGCAGCCAATGCAGCGCTGCATGTCTACAAAAAATTCCATGTCTGTTTTATAGGAGGTGACTTCCATTGTGAGCGTATTTAATGTGGTCAGATACTATCAAATGCATTTGTTTCACCGGGCTGGGTGAACACGCCCAGCGGCTCAAGCCGGCAGGCGCATACTTTAAATTCCGGGATCTTGGATACCGGGTCGAGCGTGCCGATGGTAAGCTGGTTGGCCGATTTTCTGCCGGGCCAGTGATACGGTATGAACACGGTATCTTTCCGGATGGTTTCTACAATATTAGCGGCAAAATCACCGGTGCCGCGGCGGGTGCTTACCCGCACGGTTTCACGCTGCCGTATGTTATAACGCTGCGCCAGCTCAGGATGTATTTCCAGCAAAGGTTCCGGCATTAACCCTACCAGCTTTCCTATGCGCCTGGTTTGCGTACCGCTGAGGTATTGGGATACTACCCGGCCGGTAGTGAGCACTATAGGATATTCACTATCTGTTACCTCAGAAGGCTCCCGGAATTTTACCGGGTTAAAATGTGCTTTACCATCCGGTGTGGCGAACTTTTTATCTTCCCATAACCTGGGCGTACCGGGATGGTCTTCTGAAGGACAGGGCCAGAACACCCCCATATTATCTTCTACCTTTTTATACGTGATGCCGTAATAGTCTGCTGTGCCTCCTTTGGAGGCGATGCGCAATTCATTGAAGATGGCTTCCGAATTTTCATAGCTGAACTTATCAGCTTCGCCAAGCCTTGCGGCCAGCTCTAAAATAATGGAAGTATCTGTACGGGCATTCCCGGGCGGGCTAACGGCTTTGCGTATACGAACTACCCGGCCTTCTGCAGTGGTAACCGTGCCGTCTTCTTCTTCATGCAGGGAGCCTGCCAGCACAAGATCCGCATGGCGGGCGGTTTCGCTTAAAAAGAAATCAATGCAAACATAAAACTCCAGCTTTTCCAGCGCTTCCCTTACATAGTTATTGTTGGGTAATGATATCAGCGGATTAAAGCAGATGGATAACAGGCCTTTTACCTCTCCCCTGTGGATGGCTTCTATGAGCTCCCACGCGGTGAGCCCTTTTTGCGGCAGCTCCGGCTCAGGGATGCCCCATACCTCTGCAATATATTTTCTGTGCTCCGGGTTGCTGATATCGCGGTTGCCTGGCAGCTGATCACATTTATGCCCATGCTCCCGGCCGCCCTGCCCGTTGCCTTGCCCGGTAATGGTGCCGTAACCACAATAGGGACGGCCAATGCGGCCGGTGGCCAGCACCAGGTTAATACAGCCCAGCACATTTTCCACGCCTTTGGAATGATGCTCTATGCCGCGGGCATGCAGCAGAAAGCTGGTCTTAGCCCTGCCCCACAGCTCTGCTGCCTGGCGGATCTTTTCTTTATCGATGCCGGTAACCGTTTCGGCCCATTCAAGGGTATAATCCTGCACAGCAGCAAGCGTATCTTCAAAACCGGTAGTATGGTTATTGATAAAATCGTGATCCAGCATATCATGATCTGCCAGGTATTTCAGCATAGCGCCATACAGGGCAGAATCGGTGCCTGGTTTTACGGGTAAGTGCAGATCTGCCGTACGGGCCAGGGGAATAACCCGGGGATCTATCACAATCAGCTTGGCGCCGTTATCTCTTGCCCGCCAGATCCAGTGTGTGAGGGTAGGAAACGTTTCGCTTACATTAGCCCCGGTTACAATGATCACTTCTGCATGTTCAAGATCTGCGTAGTTATTGGAGGAGCGGTCCATTCCAAATGCCTTTTTATTACCCGCGCCCGCGCTTACCATACACAGCCGGCCATTGTAATCCAGGTTAGCTGTTTTCACTGCTACGCGGGCAAATTTACCCATGAGATAACTTTTTTCGTTGGTGAGTGAAACGCCGGACAGAATAGCGAATGCGTTTTTACCGTAAGCTTCCTGGATGCGTTTTATTTCGGATGTTGTTCTATCAAGCGCATGATCCCAGGAAACAGGTTTAAAGCCCTCGCCTTCTACCCTTTCTATTGGATGCAGCAAACGGTCGGGATGATTATCCTGCAGGTAACGCTGCACGCCTTTGGGGCATAAGCGTCCCTGGTTAAAGGGAAACTCCATCCATGGCTCAAAGCCTACCACCCTATTATTTTTCACCAGCAGCTGAATACCGCATTGCATGCCGCAAAAGCAGCAATGTGTTTTCACGGTGGCATCCGGTTCATCCCTTCCGGGATAACCTTCCTGCGGGGCAAAGTTGAGGTGAGGACCAAAACGGGTAATGAGTTTTTCGGGAGACACGGGTAGTTTTGCCATGCTGGTCGTATTTATTTCGGGGACTGAAAAGAATGTAAAATGTAAAATTTTAAATCTTAAACCGACGAAGGTGGTTCATAGAGACCATTTAAAAGATTTTATGAACGAGATAAATGTAAAAGTAAAATGCCGCGAACGTAAGCCAGTGGTTATCCAAAAAATATTCCTCCTTCCTGCCGGGCTTTCAGGTGCGCCTTGGCCAGGAGCGATCGTTTTCCTTCAGGGCTGTAGTCGAGATGCGAAGTACCATCTTCCAGTGTAAAATCAAAGCCCAGCTGTTTAGTAACTATTTTCAGATCATCTACATGCAGCTGCGTAGTAAATTCCTTGCCGGTATGCGGACAAACGGCCATGCCTTTCTTCTCTCCTTCCTTTTTATAAATATGCGCGCCTATTTGTGCAGGCCGCTGAATAATGTGGAAGAACTTGCCGAAGGGGATCCATACCAGGAAAAGGATCACGGAAATGGCATGGGTTACCGACATAAAATCGTAGGCAATGCCTTTCATAAATGCATAGCTGAAATTGAGCCCCAGTCCTGTAACGGCTATAAAGATGAGCAGGATAAGCGGCAGCAGGTCGCCTTCAAAAGTTTGGGAAGCAATGAGGCCTGCATTGGTGAGCCTTCTTACAAGAAAGATAACTGCGCCGGCAATTACCAGCCAGGAGCACCAGGTAAGCGCATGGAAAATTAAAAATGCCAGTACGGATCCCAATTCAAAGCTCATCACCTTAAACCCGAAAAAGTTAGCGTTATATAATTTTACAGCGCCTGGGTCCAGTGCGGTGGCAGGGTCAAGCGTAAAGTTGATCCATCCCAGCGTAAGCGGAATGGTGATGGCAAAAGCAGCCAGGCAGCCGGTAGCCAGCATAAAGTGGGCAATCCACCGCTTTTTACCCCTGGGGTAAATGAAGTGCTGGAACAGCAGGTTTTTGATGGAATCTATTAACAGCGTGTAGGCGTGCACGAAAAAAGCACCGGTAAAGATCAGCTGCCAGGTACGCCTGAAATACATGCGGGTGGGCGGCCGTTGCAGCCATACACAATAACGGTAAATAACGCCGAACACGGCAAAGAGGGTACCAAATAAATAAGCAATTAATGCCGGGTCAAAATTCTGCAGCTTCCTGGACCCGTAAAATGAGATCACCACACAAAGCAGGGTAACAATAATTGCAATAAAGGCGGCTTTTTTGTTGAGAGAAAAATACATAAGCACCTTTTTATGGTTATCCGTAACGGAATAATGACGTTACTTTTTCTTCACTGATGCAAGATCAATAAATAAACCAATCAAAACAATGACCCAGGTCAGTAAAGCTAATATAACAAATAATGCCGAAATAGGTTTAATGAAGGTAAAGCCCGTTATACCTGCATACGTATAAGTACACACACCGTACATGCCAAGTGGGAACACCATTGACCAGTATTGGGGATCGTACTTCAATGGTACCCGGGCAATAAAGTGGCGGTAGGCGAACATCAGGAACAGCAGGGGGATCCACCAGCTGGCGAAAGCCCAGAAGAACATCGTGAACGACTGTATGAAACCGGCCCACTCTTTTAATTCTTCATGTACACGGGCATAGGCTACCAGGCGGGAACCGGCCAGCGTAATGATGGCTACGGCGCCCATGTTGATCCAGTACGGAGGCGTAAGGGTTTCTGCTTTCATGCTGAAGAAAAGCCAGCGGTAAAGGATGAGTCCAATAAGCACAAAGTAGAACATGCCGCCGGTCATATACGAGCACAGCGATATAAATGCAATGAGCCAGTGATACTGGCTGCTGTTGGCAATTATAGCGCCCAGCACAGCTACCGATTCTGTGGCAACCACTATCAGCAGCCAGGCGCCGCTGATGCTTTGCTGCAGCGCGGGCTTGGGCTCTTTGAGGATATTGACCAGGAAAAAAGTGTAGAGGATCAGCGCCCAGAGTATAAACCCGGCTATCCATAATACCAGCGCCAGATCCATACGGCCGGTAATAATAGCTATCTGGCTACCCAGCACATTAGTACCTGCTACCAGCGTCAGGAATGTTACGCCCCTGGCGGAATGGTGAAGATCATTCCATACAACCAGCGGGTACTTCACGATCCGGAGAATAAGAATGGTCCAGAGCAACAGGTAAAAGAATACATTCAGGCCCAGGAAAATACCGGCCAGCAAGGCATACTTCCACAGGAACATACCAATGGATACGATACCGGTGGCCATTACCAGGGCAAAATAACCGGGAAAGAAATTTTCCAGGGAAGTGGCCATAACCGGCTGGCCGGGATGTGCGAGCTGGGCTTGCGGCATATTGAGGGTTTTAGATGTATTAAGACCGTTCAATGGGGCTGAACGGCACTGCTACCGTAACATCCACCTCTTTTGATTCGCTGAGCTTATGCAGCTCCAGGATAGTGCTGTTGCCGGTTTCCCGGTACATAGGCACAAAGCGGCGGTTGAACTGGATCTCTTCGTACGTATAAGAAGTGCGCTTTAACACAAAGTTGGAGAACACATCGTCAAAGGCGCGGATGAGCACATAGATTTCCAGGTCAGCGGCCCTTAGATCGTCCTGGTTTAATCCCTGCAAAGGGCTGTTCTCATCTATCGGATGCACTACGGTCCAGTTCATGGGCAGGTTCTGGATCTTGCTGCGTTCCAGGGGCAGATCATAGAACTGGTATGCGGTTTTACCATTTTCCGTTACCAGCAATGCCGCGGTTACCTTTACTTCAACATCCGTAAGCGTATGATTGTTCTTATAAGATGCAAAACGGAACATCAGCCCCATTTTATCCTGATAGGGCGCTATTGTGGCATAGTCACTGAACATGAGGAAAGCTTTGGGCTTGGAAAAACGCCCGTAGATCAAACCGGTGAATACGGCCAGGTACAGGAACCCGTTCAGGGCTTCCAGGGAGGCCACCAGGTTGGCGCCATCGCCAATAGGGTTTACGCGGCCATAACCTACCGTGGTAAAGGTTTCTGTGCTGAAGAAATAGATCTCTTTGAACACCTGCCACTTGCTCTGGCCCATAATACCTACAAACTCATGCGCGCCCAATACCAGGTAAATGGCCGTGTAAATAAGGTTAATGGAAAAAAAGAACAGCAGGATAGCGCAAAAGAATTTCAGCGGGGACAGGTTAAGCATGAAGTGATAAAGGCTCATGCGCTCCCAGTAAGGGTGGCCTTCTTTACGCAGGTTAAAGGTACCATCCTTGTTCACGAAACGGCCTACAGAGCCGCTGGAGCTGCTCCCAAAACCAGTGTCGTTGTTTATTTTGGAGAATGGGTTGATGCGGAGTGCCATAATCAGATCAGATTTATCAGAACAAAGTTCGTATGCAAAATGCATTCTCTTTTTTGAAACAACAAACCTTGCTTTAAATAAAATTACAATAAAACTTTTTTAATCATTTACCGGAAATACGTGACTATGCATAGTATAAGAAAAATCGAACATTAATATTATTCACAATTTAATATAATTCCTTAATTCACTAAGGATCAATTTTTTGCAGTTTCAAATAATGCCCTATATTCGTCATATAAAATAACCATCAATACCCCAATTACCTATGAAGGAATACATGATCGTATGTTTTCTGTATTTAGGCATTTCTGCAATCTCCTGTAATAAGAATTCCACGCAGCTGCCCCCCATAAAAGCTCCGCAAAAAGAGCTGTCTGTATCTGCTAAAATAAATGGTTTAGCAACGGTTGATCTTATTTTCCGGCAAACACAAACGGCTACTGCCGATACGGTTTGGCTATCTGTGAAGAATACCGCTACCGCGTCTATCTCCAACCTGCAATTTGTAGTGGAACTCTGCAAAGCTACGCCACAGCAGTATGATAACTGCGATCTGCAGGTGACCAGGACCCTGCCGGATACCATTGCACCAGGCGGCACAGTTAACAATGTGTACATGTGGGCTAACAAAGGCATCAAGCTGGATGCAGGGCTTATTAATACAGGTATTATTGCATATACCGGCCTGCCACCCCACCCTTTAGCAGATGTGTATAACAATGTATATGCAGTGTTTGAGGCAACCGATTCTGCAGGCAACTATTATGGCAATATAAGAGGTTATATTCTTGCAGATGGTACCGCCACCTTCCGCCTGAAAGGCAAGGCAGATGAGTATTACAACCTGGAAGGGAATTTTACCAAGATGCTTTCTTTTAATGGAAGGCTTATGAAAGACAGTCAGGTACTTACTCCTTTTGCGCTGGATTCAGTAGGTGATGCCGGAAGCAGGAAACTGGTTGATACTACTGGAGACGCTTTAAAATTCCGCGTAAAGCTCACCACCCCAATTAATAATACCATTAACTCCATACTGTCCCTTACACTTAGAAATCAATAACTATGAAATATTTTTGGCTGTACTTAATCCCTGTGCTGGTAGCTGTTTTACCTGGTAAGCTGTATGCGCAGGATGATCAGGCGGAATTGCCGGCAAGAGATGTGACTATTAAGGAATCTAATTCGTTCTCCGTTCAGTATAGCGATAGCACGGGCACTTTACCTGTTACGCTTACGGCCTCGTATTCCAGTCTAAACAAAGAATACAGGATTTTTTGGAATCAGGAAACAACGGACTCTTTCAGACTGGCAGACCCTTTGAACATCAATACTTTCCGGGTCAAGATCACGAAGCTTTTTAATGATAAAAACCAATCAGCTAAGACTTATAGCGAATTTTCAATCAATGAAATTTTCCTGTGGTTATATAGTTTAAAAATAGAAGAAGGAGACCTCACTATAGGCAAATTATTTTTTAAACGATGGGCATTGGTATTTGAAGGTGACTCCTCCAACCATTTTAAGAATGCGAAGGAAAGGGAATTTTTCCTGGATACTATCAGCAAAAATTATGAACCTTTGGAAGTGGCCAGAAGCGTGAGTAGGAATGAATTCAGAACAGCGTTTAATGAAGTCAGACGAACTATTACGGCGGATACGATGCACAAGGAAGATACTTCTCTTTTAGACAAGCTTATGCAAAAGATCAATTCACCTCAGTATAATATTGCACTTCTTAGTACGGATATTAATGCGCTTAACCTTACCCATCCTAACCTACTTGAAGAAGGCAAAATACCAGAGCGATTAAAAAATTTTGACACCAGTAATATTAAGGCTATTCAGAAAAGGCTATCGTTAACAGAGCAAAGGGTATATCCTGTAAAAAAAATATCTATCCAATTTGAACGGGGGTATATAGAACGCATACAGATATGGGTGGGCAACCGTTCTGGTGGAAGCGATATATATGAGAACATATACGCCATAGGGTTTTCCTCCATCAACAATCTAAAGGCATTTCAGAACACCAAATTATTCATACGAAAGTCAGCCAAAAGTTATAATGACTTTATTTATCTGAGTGATGTGCTGGGAAATTATGACAACCTGCTGGACTTGTACACCCGCGATTATAGCCCTGCTGATACAGTGATCAACAACATTGATCCCTCAAAGAACCCTTATATATCCTTACGAAAGGAAAGAAATATCCGTTTATTTGATTCCAAAATATATTCCGATCTGTCGGGGCTAAGTGATGAAGCACCGAATGGGTTAGTACAAATCGAAGTGAGCAGGAAGTTTAATCTAAATACCTACCGCAAGCAGCTAGGCAGCCAACGGTTGGACTGGAATATCTTTTCCTATCTTAACTTATATGGTGCGCTCAGCAAAATTGAAGATAAAAACAAAGACCTTCCACTACGTAATGTTAATACCATTGTGAATAACAAACTGGTATCCCCATCCTATGTCACCAACCTGGATTTGCGCCGGTATGAAAATGCTTCACTGGGAATAGATCTCAATGTTTTCCTGTTCGATTATCCTGATACAAAGTTCACTGCTTACCTAGATGCGGGTATACGGTATGGGCATACCCGGATAGCCGATACCGTACGGAATGTTGTAAATGGTGTTATTGAACCCAGCGACAGTATCTCTAGGAGGTCCGGACATACGGCTACCTACTATCCCAAAATATCCTTTGAATTTTTCTCTGAAAGACGGGTAGGTCTGGTCATAGGTTATCAATTAAACTTTACCACGCTTTTCAGCAATAACCATTTTAAAAAGATCATGAGTGATGCCAAATCTGACCTGAATAGCCTGACAAATGAGCGCCTGGCCCGCAAATCGCATATGCTGGAAGTATTCTTGCGGGCTGAGACCTCCCAGGCTGGTAACGGCCAGCTATTTTTGCGAAGCCGGTTCTTCTGGCAGCAGGGTGATGCCAATACTTTCTTTTCGCAGATACAGGTTGGTTATGCTTACAGTATTATCTATAAAAAATAAACCTCAAGATCATGCCCCGGATACTGATTTTAATTTTCTTTAGCTGTTTTATTGTTAGTGTATATGCACAAACCAGACCCTGGCAGTCCTACAGGATCAAAGGCCCTTTTGTAAATACCGTGCAAAGATCAAAAGGGAAAGTAATGATACATTCCGTTATAACGAATATAGATACCGTAAGAGAAAACGGACAAACTTTTTACAGGGAAATTGAAACTAAAGAGACCAAAACATATTACAGCGATGGAAAAGTAATCATTGACAAGGTAGTTAACGGAAAAATTGATAATCACCGGGACCAAACCTCCATTCCCCTGGTGCTAAGCATACCTGGCGTTACCCCACCTGATACCTCAAATTTCGCACGATCACAACTAAGCACCCCAGGCGCTCCTGATAGTATTGTCTACCAGTTCTCAAAGGATACCATCTCATTAACTAAAAAACAACTAAGGATAATTTTTGAACATAATTACTTTATAAAACACCGGTCTGTAAGGTTCTATATCGGCCTGAACTTCTCCCCAAGTATAGCGACCCACATGGTGCTGGTGAACCAGCCGCAATTCTCCGACCAGACAAGTTTACAAACCCGCAATGAAAATGAAAGATCCATCTTTGGTTATGCATTTTCTGTTCCGGTAGGAATAGCGCTGAGCAAACGAGCCTCCTTATACGCTGAATACATTCACCTGAAACAGGGGTTTAAAAGCAACAATACCGGGGTTGACTGGCAAACCGGGCTTCCCATACCTGCTACTGGTATTAATACAAAAGAAACCTATCGTTTTCATTCAAATGGTGTGGGCCTGGGTTATACCAACAGCGGCTATACCCGTGCCTTTAACTGTATAATGGATATTGGATTGTATTATACGTGGCTCTCCTACTTTAAAGACCGCGCCAATAACAGCGTAGGATATAATGATATCAAATCAAATCCTGTTACCGCTAATCTAAACCGAAGTGCATTTATTGGAAAGTTGGGGATCGGTATTAATTACCGCATCAGCACTGCTTTTGAGCTTCACTGGTTGCCTACCCTTTATTATAACTTTACTCCTATTAACAGCGCGATGCTTAAAACGCGCTTGTATAACCTGGGTTTTACCACCGGCATTGGCTACCGCTTCGTAAGCAAAAATTAGTTTCTATATTTTCTACGCAGCCGTTCATCCATACTTATACTGCCCGGCCCCATAATAAATAGTGTAAACAGCATCAGGAAATAATACAGCGGGATCTCAAAACCATTATCGCCTGCGCTGAAACCATTGGGCCAGTGTACTGCAAAAATAGCTACCAGCATTACGATCATTAATGGAATGGTAATAAGGCGGGTGGCCAGGCCCAGTGTAAGCAATACTACGCCTGCGGCTTCTGTAGTGGCGGCCAGGTAAGCGCTTAGCGTGGGCATGGGAAAATGCATGCTGCCAAACCATTCCCCAATTGCGTTAATATCAGACCATTTCATTTTGGCGGGTGTGTAAAAACCATATGCCAGTATGAGCCGTAATAACAATAAGGGTATTGCCCTGGCTTTTTCCAGGGATGCCGCCGTGCGGGCGTAGGATGATAAGATGCTCATTCGTGTTTGCTTTTAAATCCGATGATCAGCCGGTTCTCCAGCGATTGTGTGATGAAAGCATGCGCCGCAGCCCGGATCTCGGGGCTAAGCTGCAGCTGCCAGGCGGCGCAGCATTGCCGGATCAGGGCATCCATGGTTTGCGGGCCTTCCTGCAATATTTCCAGCATGGCTACCAGCGCAGGCGAAAGGTTCATGAAATTCACCTCCCCGCTGTCGGGCTTGCGGAATAATACCAGGAAATAATCGCCTTTATCAGCGGGCGTGAGCTGTTTAGCCGTTTTCAGGTGAACGGGATATTGGAATTGCTGTAAATGATGTTCGGGATTCAGTACTAATTCATCGGTTGAAAGATCGCCTATGGTGGTGTAAGCGGCTGGCCGGTCTTCCATCATAAACAGCTCCACCTCCAGCCATTCCAGCCAAAGCAGCTCTAACAGGAACGGATACTTGTTTTTGAGCTTATGCTCTTTGGGTGACAGGTATTCGTAAAGCTCTTTGGGCATGTACCATACCTGCGGCGACTGGCAGGGATGACTGGAAAAGAATTCCTGTACCAGCGCATTCCACTCTCTTTTGGTAAGCAAATGATTTGTGAGCGGATAGGCTGATTCCAGCATATCATCCACAATATTATACACCAGGCGGCGGTACTGCGTTACATGCTGTTCGCGTACACCGGGAATGGCGCTGTACTTACCCGTGCGGCAATAATCCGCCAGTGCCGACTGGTGCTGGTGGGTTGTTTCAGGCAGTTGCATAATGCGGGTTTTTCAGGTGCACATTTTTGATCTGCTGCAGGCGGTTCATTTCCTGCTGCAGCTCATCCAGCTCAGGGATATTAAAATCCCTTTCCAGCAGCACAGGCACATCACTGTCCAGCCGCTGCATGGTATAGGCAAACAGGTCGTATACCGGGTCTATAATGGCCTCTCCGTGGGTATCGATGATCAGGTCGTCCGATACTTTTTCATGGCCGGCCATATGGATGTACGCTACTTTATCCATAGGCAGCTGGTCTATAAATGCTTTGGCATTGTACTGATGGTTAAAGCCGTTCACATACACATTGTTCACATCCAGCAGCAGGTTGCAGCCTGCTTCTTCCACTATGGCGTTGATGAAAGCGATCTCTGTAAGCTCCGGCGCTACCGGGGTGTAATAGCTTACGATCTCAATGGCGATCTTCCTTTCCAGGAAATCCTGCACCTGCCGGATACGGCGGCTTACATGACGCACGGCTTCCGCGGTGAACGGAATAGGCAGCAGGTCATATAAATGCGCGTTATCGCATTTGGAGTAGCTGAGGTGTTCGGAATAGATCTGCGCATTGGTATCCCGGAGAAAGGTTTTTACTTTTTGCAGGAAGCTCAGGTCCAGCTCATCGGGGCTGCCTACAGAAAGTGAAAGGCCGTGTGTGTACAGCGGATATTTTCCCAGCGCCTGGTTAAATAGTTTTTTCCAGTAACCGCCCACCCCTATCCAGTTTTCCGGCGCGACTTCAATAAAGGCCGGGTTGAATGAAGGGCTTTGCAACAGGGTGGTTGCAAAATCTTTTCTAAAACCAATTCCAACCATGGGAAGACAATTTGAGCGTGAAGATTTTTAGCGTTAGGGGGGCAACCGTTAGTTGGCGGTGGGCAGTAGTGGCGACTACTGCCCACTGCAACTACAACTAACTTTAACTACTGGCAGTTAACAACTCTAAGGACTGCACACTGCCAACTAACAACTGCCTACTGTTTACTTAGCTGCCGGCTTTGCTTTGGTGGTGTCCTTCATCTTTTTCTTACCACCTTTTTTATCGCCGCATTTGCCTTCGCCGCACTTACCATCTTTTCCGCATTTTCCATCTTTACCTTTTTTCATGGAAGCGGAATCTTTCTTTTCGCCGCAGTTCAGCTCCAGGGTACGGGCATGGCTGGGGCCGTCCATCAGGCGGGTTCTTACGGCTTCGCCGGTACCCAGGTTGTTGAAGCTAAACAGGTCTGCAGCATTTGCCTGCAGGTTTGCAGTAGCCAATAAGGCGCCGGCCAGCAGAGAGCCGGTTAACAGAACTTTCTTTTTGTTCTCCATTGTTGTCAGTTTTTATATGTGATTAGAATCTTTGCACGTATAGCCGGTACATTTACACCAACCTGACACGGTAATCAACAAGTTCTTAATTATTTTCCAGACGGTTTGTGATCTTTTCTTTCAGTGCGGTCTGCTCCTCTTCTTTTGGTGCGTGGGAATGTTCATGCTCGTGATGTAGCTCCATCAGGATCCGATGCAACAGCCGGCTGTGTTTTTGATACCGGTGACACATGCCACAGAGGCCGGTATGCAGGAACAGCCGGAATTTCTCTAATGCGGACAGCTTAAAGTAAATGTCCTTCTCAATCATTTCCGTAGCCGTTGTACAGGGAAGGAATATTTTTTTTAACACTCGTTTCATGCCCGATCTACTTTTTAAACCAGTTATTCTCCAGACAATTCCTCAGGTGCAGCTTAGCGCGGTGCATGATCTGCCAGAAATTAGACGGTGTTATCTGAAGATCCTGACAAATATCCTTCCCATCTTTTTCGTCCAGGTATTTCAATTTTACCGCTGCCAGCCAGTTGCCGGGCAGCAGGTGCATACAGTGCTGCAGAATTTTCCGGAAATCCGGGTTGTCCAGGACATGTGTATCCGTGGTATTCCAGGTTTGCGGACGGCGTTCTTTGCGCCATTCCTCCTCATCATCAAAGAAAAAAGATAAGCCGCCCTCTGTTTCGTTAACAACCGGGTGGCGGAATTGTTGACGGAAATGATCGCTGATCTTATTATTCAGTATAGAAAAGAGCCAGGTTTTAGGCTGACTTTCCTGTTTAAACTTATCGAATGACTGTAAAGCGGCCAGGAATGTATCCTGCACCAGGTCTTCTGCCAGCGCCTTATCGGTAGTTTTATGATAGGCCCAGGCGTACATTCCGTTTGTGTACAACTGCACCCATTCGCGGATGATAGCGTGATGACCGGTTACTGCTCCTTTAGCTGCGCTCATAAACAAAGTGTGGGTAAACAAAAATAGGGATATTCGTAACATATCAATGAGCCGGTCATCCAATTTATGCTGATTTTTACAAATATTTAAGAACTGCCCCTTTACTCCACACTTTTAGCTTATCCAGTGGGTGATTTTATTATATGAGGGTATTTGTTGCTGGGCGGCGTTATTTCATTAAGCATATTTTAATCTGCTTAATATTATATGAAGGCATTTCTTGCAGGTCCGGCTTTGGCCTGCGCCCGCCTGTTTGATTCTTTATTAGGCGGGGGATTGTCGTATCAGCGGATGATGCTGTTGGGCTTCATCAAGCGCGTCACGCCGGCCAAGGGCCTCCGCCCGGACCTGCCCGCGAAATACCAGTGGTACATGAGTAGTGCGATATGGCTGGATTGTTATTGGAAACCACCCTCACTATTCATAACTTAATGTAAATATTGTTTCTCTTACTTTAAAACAGTAATTACTATGCTCCCCAATATTGAATGCTCCCAGCTTTTTCCCACCCTCTTAGTTAAGGATATAATGACTGCTGTTGACTTTTATGTTAACCGCCTGGGGTTTTCCCATCACTTCTCCTGGGGAGACCCTCCTACGTTTGCCGGTGTAGGGTTAGGCCAGGTGAATTTGCATCTGCAAAAAGGCGAATCCTTTGTGAAGGGGGTATCTGAAGTAGCTTTCATTACAGAAAATGCGGAAGAGCTCTATGAATTTCACAAGGCCAATGGCGTGGAGATAACCGTTCCGATGGAAGACCGGGAGTATGGGATACGCGATTACAGGGTAAAAGATGCTGATGGCAATTCCCTGGTTTTTGGAAGATACATCTATAACCAGGGGCCTCCCATTAAAATTGAGCGGGTAGATGTACCTGTACGGCTTGAAAAGCGGCTGGCAGCGCTATTACAGGATCTTGCCGAGCATAAGCACATGAGCCTGAGCAGCTGCCTGGAAGAAACGCTGCTGCATACCTTTGAACGGGTTGGCGATTCCGTTGCAAGTCCTCATACTATTGGCACCTTAAACTATATACAAACACTAAAAAAGAAGCATAATATTGACTATGATACCCATGGCAGCTATCGCTTTGTGGAGTAGCCTGGGATATAAATTATAAGCATAAAAAAGCCTGAAGACCGCGAAGGTCTTCAGGCCAGATGAAGTAAATTATGTATTGGTGATTAAAGGTCCACCTATTAAAAATGCAGGCCACTTGCCGATGTTAGAAATATATTGCCTGAAGCATCATTCCATCTTCATCAGGAACAAAACGTATACGTGTGCGTATTTAACAATTTAGCAACCGCCTTTTCGAGGGGCATGCTTATAAATTATTTTACCATCCCGTTCTGCATATTCGCCTGATACTATTGGATATGCATACTTGGGTGCGTACGATACGCTATGGCTTTTTATAATTATTTTGTCGTTAACCTTCAGACTACGTAGCTGCTGAGGATCATTGTCAAACCTAAGAATATAATCATCACCATTAATCCTGGCCATCACTCCGAAACCTAATCTTGAGCCTGGCGGAAGAGAAAGAGAGGTTACAACAGCTTCCATATTGGTAAAAGCACTTACAGGCTTCCTTATTTTAGCAGCACCGGCAAGCACTTTTTTACCTTCGGGAGATGCTTCCCATTCTTTGAACTTTATACCAGCAGGGGTAGCCTCCCATTGTTCCCTTGCTGCCCTCATTTCAGCATCAGTAAGCGATTTTGGTGATGGTTTTTTAGAAGCGTCATTCTTGATTTCGTGACTAGCAAATGCTAGTCCGCCTACCACAACCAGCGGTAAGATCAGCGCATAAATAACTTTTTTCATGTTTTTGGTAGTTTTAGTTAACATAGATCTATCTCCTGATAGATCAGATCCGCTTAAGGCATTTCTTTTGTTTGTCATATCCTAAAGTTTGATACAGCGAAACTACCTTAATCCTTTCAGCCTGAAGGATCTGGATTGTAAATTGAAATGTAAACTTTGTAAATTATTGTAAATAGGCCCCTGACCTTAGAAACCCGTTGCTTAAGATTATACTGACAGCCCAAAAGGTTGCCGCTCCCTGAGATGGGGGATCAACGGATTGCGACCTTTAGGGTTGTGGAGTATTGAGTAATTTATAGGGAAAGAGTAAAGATGGTCTAAACTAGGGGTATTCTAATCTTGTTCAGTATATGAGGGCATTTCTTGCAGGTCCGGCTTTGGCCTGCGCCCGCCTGGTTTGGTTCTCTATTAAACGGGGGATTATCGTATCAACATATGTGTACTATTGGGCATCATCAAGCGTATCACGCCGGCCAAGGGCCGCCGCCCGGACCTGCCCGCGAAATACCAGCGTCATAATATTACTTCACTTGGCGAATTTGGGCTGTTAACAGGCAAAAGCAGCTTTAAGGAATCTATTTTTTGAATGCCAACTTTAGCTACGTATACCACAACTGCACCCATGAAACATTATACTGCCACGCAGTAATACCAAGGTCCATAGTTCCAAACTACGGACCTTGGCCGGCGTGACACGAACGGTGAAGCCTGAAAAAGCACCCAGGTTTGTACGCTTGATAAAGCCCCATAGACTTTATCACAGGCGGGCGCAGGACGGAGTTGGAACTATGGACCTGACAGCCCATAGGATGATGCCAGAGGACTATGGACTGGCACGTCACGTACCATGAAGAACGATAATGCCCCCACATTTGTACGCTTGATCAAGCCCCATAGACTTCATCACAGACGGGCGCAGGACGGAGTTGGAACTACGGACCTGGCTGCCCGTTGGGTGATGCCAATGCTACTCACCCGCGGGCGGCACTCGCGGTACCTACCTTCCCTTTCCTCGTTCTCAGCTTCCACACCACATATAATGTTAAGCCCACAACCACCATGATCACCTGGATCAGCACCCAGAACATAGTGCTGAAATCCCGCAGGGCCTTACCGCCCCAATCCATGAAATGGTGCTTGTGGAAGAGCGCAAAGGAATAGCCCTGCGGCAGCTCCAGGTCATCAACACGAACAGAGAGCCTGCCAGTGGAGGTTTCTACATAATACCGCTCATGATGACGGCTGTTATAACCTACTTTCCATACAGGCAGGCGTTTGTCGGCAAAGTTGTATTCGTCGTTGAACTGGGTAACATAGGCTGTATCAGTAATGGCGCTTGCAGGATTGTTGCTGAACTGCGTAGCCAGGTATTGCGCATACTGCACATCGCCGTGCGGCAATAAAGTACCGGTGTTTGCCGCTACATATTGAATGCCGGCCTTCGTATATACCTGCCAGTAATTACCATCCTGCAAATGCACCATGCTTACATTATTAACCGGGGCTTTTACTGCCTGCGCTAAAACATCAAAGGGAATGTTTACATCTGTGGCGGCAAAATGGCCGGTTACAAAATAACGGTCGCGGGTATCTGTTTGCAGCTTACTGAAGGCGTAATAGCTGCCGCTGAAGGTCCACATAAGGGTGAAGAGGGATGCTATTACGGCCGTGTAGCGGTGATAACGCCGGGCTTTTACCAGGCTGTTACCGTTTGAGCTTTTGCTTTTCGTGGTAAAGAAAATGTAGAGGCCCAGGATGGAGGTTATGAATGCCAGGGCCGCAATGCAGGCCAGCACAAAGTGTTTGGCTTTGCCTAACAGGTTCAGCCAGTCCCAGGTATGCAGGTAGCGGAAAATGCTGTCAAATACAGCGCGGCGGTTATCCATGGCAAAGGCAAAACGGTCGCGGGTAGTTTCCACATAGATCCGGATCCCATCCATGCGTTCAAAGGATACTTTGTACACCGGCAGCAGGCGGTTGATCTCCTTGTATTCAGGATCAAAGGCTGTGATCATGGAAGCGTCGTGCACTTTAGCGCCTTTTACGTTGTTTAATACACA
>Ga0209758_1002141_pt1 | contig 20813 bp, 20 predicted proteins | sample AraplaMF_Col_mMF_FD_184258 | JGI IMG/M metagenome (GOLD analysis project Ga0209758, IMG submission 184258) | Arabidopsis root microbial communities from the University of North Carolina, USA - plate scrape MF_Col_mMF (SPAdes) (version 2) | ecosystem: Host-associated > Plants > Roots > Endosphere...
GCGTCGTGATCTGCGACGCCACCAGCGCCGCCTTCGCCCAGGATCTGGACTGGACGAAGCTCGATGTCGTGACCTTCTCCTGGCAGAAGGCCCTGGGCGGCGAGGGCGCGCATGGGATCCTGATCCTGTCGCCGCGCGCCGTGGCCCGGCTGGAGAGCTACACGCCCGCCTGGCCGATGCCGAAGCTGTTCCGCATGACCAAGGGCGGCAAGCTGGCCGCCGACATCTTCGAGGGCGCGACCATCAACACGCCGTCGATGCTGTGCGTGGAAGACGCCCTGGACGCCCTGAAGTGGGCGGCCTCGATCGGCGGCCTGGAAGCCATGCAGGCCCGCGCCGACCAGAACCTGGCCGTGCTGGCCGACTGGGTGGCCAAGACCCCGTGGGTGGAATTCCTGGCCGCGACGCCCGAGATTCGCTCCAACACCTCGGTGTGCCTGAAGGTGGTCGATCCCGCGATCGCCGCCCTGCCGGACGACGCCCAGGCCGACTTCGCCAAGAAGCTGGCCAGCCTGCTCGAGAAGGAGGGCGCGGCCCTCGACATCGGCGGCTATCGCGACGCCCCGGCCGGCCTGCGCATCTGGTGCGGCGCCACGGTGGAAGCCTCGGACCTCGAGGCCCTGACGCCCTGGCTCGACTGGGCCTTCGCCACGGTCTCGGCCGAACTGGCCGCCGCTTAATAGCTTAGCGCTACTCCCCCCTCCGTCGGCTTCGCCGACACCTCCCCCCACAGGGGGAGGACCTCGTGTCCGGCCCTCCCCCTGTGGGGGAGGCGGCGCGAAGCGCCGGAGGGGGGAGTTCCCAAACATCCTCCGCAAGGAATCCCCCACATGACCGCTCCCCGCGTCCTCATCGCCGACAAGCTCAGCCCCGCCGCCGTCGACATCTTCAAGAACCGCGGCGTCGCCTTCGACATCAAGACCGGCCTGTCGAAAGACGAACTGATCGCCGTGATCGGCGACTATGACGGCATCGCCATCCGCTCGGGCGCCAAGCTCGACAAGGACGTGATCGCCGCCGCCCACAAGCTGCAGGTCATCGCCCGGGCCGGCATCGGCGTCGACAATGTCGACATCCCGGCCGCCACCGCCAAGGGCGTGGTGGTGATGAACACCCCGTTCGGCAACTCGATCACCACCGCCGAGCACGCCATCGCCATGATGTTCGCCCTGGCCCGCCAGCTGCCGGCGGCCGACGCCTCGACCCAGGCCGGCAAGTGGGAGAAGAACCGCTTCATGGGCGTGGAGCTCTACGCCAAGACCCTGGGCCTGATCGGGGCCGGCAACATCGGCGGCATCGTCGCCGACCGCGCCCTGGGCCTGAAGATGAAGGTCGTGGCCTACGACCCCTTCCTGAGCCCCGAACGCGCCGTCGAGATGGGCGTGGAGAAGGTCGAGCTGGAGGACCTGCTGGCCCGCGCCGACGTCATCACCCTGCACACCCCGCTGACCGACAAGACCCGCAACATCCTGTCGGCCGAGAATCTGGCCAAGACCCGGAAGGGCGTGATGATCGTCAACTGCGCCCGCGGCGGCCTGGTCGACGAGGTCGCCCTGCGCAAGCTGCTGGACGACGGCCATGTGGGCGGCGCGGCCTTCGACGTGTTCGTCACCGAGCCGGCCAAGGAAAACCCGCTGTTCGGCTCGGACAAGGTCGTGGCCACCCCGCACCTGGGCGCCAGCACCAACGAGGCCCAGGAGAACGTCGCCCTGCAGGTCGCCGAGCAGATGAGCGACTACCTGCTGACCGGCGCGGTCACCAACGCCCTCAACAGCCCGTCGATCACCGCCGAGGAAGCCCCCAAGCTGAAGCCGTTCGTGGCCCTGGCCGAGAAGATCGGCGCCCTGGCCGGCCAGATGGTCGATTTCGGGATCAAGGCCATCGATATCGCCTTCGAGGGCGAGGTCTCCAAGCTGAACGTCAAGCCGATGACCTCGGCGGCCCTGGCCGGGATCCTCAAGCCGATGCTGGCCGAGATCAACATGGTCTCCGCGCCGGCCGTGGCCAAGGAGCGCGGCATCACCGTCTCCGAGAGCCGCCAGGAGGTCAGCCCCACCTATGACAGCCTGATGCGCATCACCATCACCACCGAGAAGGGCAAGCGCGCCTTCGCCGGCACGGTGATCGCCGGCGCGCCGCGCGTCGTCGAGGTCAAGGGCATGGAGCTGGATGCGGGCTTCTCGCCGGCCATGCTCTACATCAACAACCTGGACAAGCCGGGCTTCATCGGCGCCCTGGGCATGCTGCTGGGCGAGGCCGGCGTCAACATCGCCACCTTCAACCTGGGCCGCGTCTCGGCCGACGAGGACGCCATCGCCCTGGTCGGCGTCGACCAGGCCCCGGACGAGACCCTGCTGGCCAAGATCCAGGCCCTGCCGCACGTCAAGGAAGCCCGCGCCCTGACGTTCTAAAGGCTTGAACCCTTCTCCCCTTGCGGGAGAAGGTGTCGGCCCCCCGGGTCCGGCTGAAAGCCGGCCCGAGGATAAACTCCGCCGACGGATGAGGGGCCTCTCAGAAGTAGACGCCGCGTCCAGCCTGACCGCTGGGCGCGGCGTTTGCGTTCGTGCAGAAGCCGTGCACCTGGCGAGGGGATATGGCGAAGTCCGTGCCTCGCCATGTTCAAGCCTCACCAGAACGGCTAGGTGCGGACGATCCCCAGCCAGGAGCCCCGATGTCCGTTCGCGCCCGCAAGATCAACCGCCTGGTCCTCGTCGTCTTCCTGGCCGCGTCGGCCTACGCCCTGGCGCGGGCCCTGCTGCCGGACAACGACAGCCTGGGCCTGATCCCCTGGGACAAGGCCAAGCACTTCCTGGTCTTCTACGTGCTCAGCATCCTGGCCAGCCTGGCCCTGCCGCAGAGCCGGCTGCACCGCATCGGCCTGGTGATCCTGGCGTTCGGCGGGGCGATCGAGATCCTGCAGGGCTTCGTCGGCCGCGACGCCTCGTGGTTCGACCTGTTCGCCGACGCCTGCGGCATCAGCGCGGCGTTCGGGCCGATGCTGGTGTCGCGGTGGTGGCGGGCCGAGGCGCGGTTCTGATCCGGTCCCTTCACAGCTCAAAGCCATCACGCCTTCGAGCCGCGATCCAGATACAAGGGAGCGACATCGCCGTGACGGGCTCCGCTTGACTCTCCAGGCCGGGAGGGTCAGAACAAAAGTGGAACATAAGCGTCCCTTGGGAGAACGGAGATGCCTGGGGCGAAGCCCGCCCTTTCGGCTTTGAGAGCCCGGATCGCCGCCCTGGAAGCGGGGACTCGGACTCCGCCTCCCGTCCTGCCGTTCGGCGATCCGCGCATCGACGGCTGCTTTCCGGCCGGCGGCCTGCCGCGCGGCGGATGGCACGAGGTGGGCGGGGCCGGACTGGAGGAGGAGACCGGCGCGGCGCCCGCGGCGTTCTCGGCCCTGATGCTGCGGCCGCTGGCCGCCCGGGGCGCGGTGGTCTGGGTGATGCGGCGCGCCGACCTGCACGCGCCCGGCCTGGCCGGGCTGGGCTTTCCGGCCGGCCGCCTGATCCAGGTCCAGGCCCGCGACGAGGCCGAGGTGCTGTCGGTGCTGGAGGACGCCCTGGCCACGGTCGGCGTCGCCGCCGCGATCGGCGAGGCCCAGAGCCCCGACCTCAAGGCCGGCCGTCGCCTGCAACTGGCCTGCGAACGGCGCGGCGCGACCGGGATCCTGCTGCGGCGGCGGCCCTATGGCGGGCCCGCCGGCCCAAGGGGAAGCCAGGGGCGGGAGATCTCCGGCGCGGCCGCCCAGACCCGCTGGCGCATCGCCGCCGCCCCCAGCCGGCCGCCGCCGGGCGACCCCGGCCTGGGCCCGCCGCGCTGGCGGGTCGAACTGGAACGCTGCCGGGGCGGTCGTCCCGGCGCCTGGATCCTCGAACAAGCGGAGGCCACCGATGGCCCGCATCCTTTCCGTCTGGTGTCGCAACTGGCCGATCACGACGTGGGCGAGGAAGAATACCGTCGCACCGCCTAGATCCTCCCCCTGTGGGGGAGGTGGTCGCGAAGCGACCGGAGGGGGGCGTGGTCGGAAGGTCGATCCTGCCGGTGGTCGGCGGTCTATAACTCCCCCCTCCGTCGCCTGCGGCGACACCTCCCCCACGGGGGGAGGACCTGTTTTGTCTCCCCCGCCGCTGGCCCTGGTCGCCGCCGAGGGCGGGACCCGCCGGCTCGCCGCCGTCGACGACGCGGCCGCGGCGCTCGGCCTGTACGTCGGCCAGAAGGCCGCCGACGCCGCGGCCCTGGTCCCGGACCTGGTCACCGCCGACCACGATCCCGACGGCGACCGCGCGGCGCTGGAGACCCTCTGCGACTGGTGCGTGCGCTTCTCGCCGGCCGTGGCCCTGGACGGGCTGGACGGCCTGTTCCTCGACGTCGAGGGCGCCGCGCACCTGTGGGGCGGCGAGACGGCCATGCTGGACGACCTGCTGGCCCGGCTGGCGCGCTGGGGCGCGCCGGCCCGGGGGGCGATCGCCGACACCCCCGGCGCCGCCTGGGCCCTGGCCCGCTACGCGCCGGACCGCACGATCGCCCCGCCCGGCGGCCAGGCCCCGCTGCTGGCGGCCCTGCCGGTGGCGGCCCTGCGGCTGGACGAGGCGGCCCAGGCCCAGCTGCCGCGCCTGGGCCTGTTCCAGGTCGGCCAGCTGCTGGCCCTGCCGCGCGCCCAGCTGGCCCGGCGATTCGGGCTCTCCGCGGTGATGCGCCTCGACCAGGCCCTGGGCGCGGCCCGCGAAGCCCTGGCCTTCCGTCGCCCCGCCACCCCGTGGTTCGACCGCCTGGCCTTCTTCGAGCCGATCAGCGCCCTGTCCGACCTGGAGCGGGCGACCGGGGACATCTGCGCCCTGCTGTGCGCCCGGCTGGAGGCCGAGGGGCGGGGCGCGCGGCGGTTCGAGCTGGTCTTCCACCGCCTCGACGGCAAGGCCATGCCGGTCGCGGCCGGCCTGTCGCGCCCTGGCCGCGACGCCGCCCGCATCGCCAAGCTGCTGAAGCCGAAGCTGGACACGGTCGACCCGGGTTTCGGGATCGAGGTCGTGACCCTGTGGGCCGCCGACGTCGAGCCGCTGTCGAGCGCGCAGCCCGGCCTGGACGCCGACGACGGCGTCGGCCTGGAGGAGGGCCTGGCGCCGCTGGTCGACCGGCTGGTCAACCGCCTGGGCGAGGACCGGGTGTGGCGGGCCGACCCGCACCAGAGCCACGTGCCGGAACGCTCCGTGGTCCGTCGCGCCCCGCTGGATCCCCGACCCGAGGACGCCTGGGATCCGGACCGTCCCCGGCCGACCCGCCTGCTGCGCCGTCCCGAGGCGATCGAGGTGGTGGCCAAGCTGCCCGACGACCCGCCGGTCCGCTTCACCTGGCGCGGCCGGTCGCGCCGCGTGCGCCTGGCCGAGGGGCCCGAACGGATCGGCCAGGAATGGTGGCGCAAGGCCTTCGACGAGGTCGGGCCGGGCAAGGTGCGCGACTATTACCGGGTCGAGGACGAGACGGGCGAGCGGTTCTGGATCTTCCGGGCCGGGCTGTACGGCGACGGGGAGACGATCCCGAAGTGGTGGCTGCATGGCCTGTTCGGCTGAACAGTTCCTCCCCCTGTGGGGGAGGCGATCGCGTAGCGATCGGTGGGGGGATATGGCCGAGGTGGGACTGCTCCCCCCTCCGGCCCATTCGGGCCGCCTCCCCCACAGGGGGAGGGCCTAGTCGTGACCCACCGCTACGCCGAGCTCCAGGCCACCACCAACTTCTCCTTCCTGCGCGGGGCCTCGCACGCCCAGGAGCTGATGCTGACCGGCCAGGCCCTGGGCCTGGGCGCCGTGGGCGTCGTCGACCGCAACAGCCTGGCCGGGGTGGTGCGGGCCTGGACGGCGGCCAAGGACCTGGACATCCGCGCCCTGACCGGCTGCCGGCTGGACTTCATGGACGGCGCGCCCAGCCTGCTGTGCTACCCGTCCGACCGCGAGGCCTTCGCCCGGCTGACCCGCCTGCTGACCGTGGGCCAGCGCCGGGCCGAGAAGGGCCAGTGCCACCTGTCCTGGAAGGACTTTCTCGACCATGCCGACGGCCAGCTGGCCCTGGTCGTGCCGCCGGCCCGGCTGGACGCGGCGTTCGAGGCCGACCTGGCCCGCATCGCCGGCGAGCTGCGCGGCCGGGTCTGGCTGGCCGCCAGCCGGGCCTACGCCGCCCAGGACCTCAAGCGCCTGGCGCGGCTGGACGACCTGGCCCGCGCCGCCCGCGCCCCGATGGTCGCCACCAACGACGTGCTCTATCACGGCCCCGAGCGGCGGCCGCTGCAGGACGTGATGACCTGCATCCGCGAGGGCTGCTCGATCGCCGAGGCCGGCTTCCGCCTCGAGGCCAACGCCGAGCGCCACCTCAAGACCCCGACCGAGATGGCCCGGCTGTTCGAGCGCTGGCCCCAGGCGGTGGAGCGCACGATCGAGATCGTCGAGCGCATCGGCTTCGACCTGGGTGACCTGAAGGAGCAGTACCCCGACGAGCCCGTGCCGCCCGGCAAGACGGCGATGGAGCACCTGACGGATCTGGCCTGGAAGGGCGCGGCCTGGCGCTATCCCGGCGGGGTTCCGCCCAAGGTCCAGGACAACCTCCGCACGGAGCTGGGCCTGATCGCCAGGATGGACTACCCCAACTACTTCATCACCGTGCACGACATCGTCCAGGAGGCGCGGGAGATGGGCATCCTGTGCCAGGGACGGGGTTCGGCGGCCAATTCCTCGGTCTGCTACTGCCTGGGGGTGACGGCGATCGATCCGATGGAGCACCGGCTGCTGTTCACCCGCTTCATCTCCGAAAACCGCGGCGAACCGCCCGACATCGACGTCGATTTCGAACACGAGCGGCGCGAGGACGTCATGCAGTACGTCTACAGGCGCTACGGCCGGGACTACGCCGCCATCTGCGGCACGGTGATCCATTATCGCCCGCGCAGCGCCATCCGCGACGTCGGCAAGGCCCTGGGCCTGACCGAGGACATCACCGCCGTCCTGGCCAACACCGTCTGGGGCAGCTGGGGCGACGGCCTGCCCGACGAGCACATCCGCCAGACGGGGCTGGACCCGAAGAACCCGCAGATCGCCCGCGCCATCGCCCTGGCCACCGAGCTGCTGCAGCACCCGCGCCACCTGTCGCAGCACGTGGGCGGCTTCGTGCTGACCAAGCGGCGGCTGGACGAGACCGTGCCGATCGGCAACGCGGCGATGAAGGACCGCACCTTCATCGAGTGGGACAAGGACGACATCGACAGCCTGGGCCTGATGAAGGTCGACGTGCTGGCCCTGGGCATGCTGACCGCCATCCAGCGGGCGTTCGGCATGCTGCGCACTGACCACGGCCTGCCGATCGTCGACCTGGCCGACGTGCCCGTCGAGGTGAAGGGCGTCTACGACATGCTGTCGGTCGCCGACAGCGTGGGGGTGTTCCAGGTCGAGAGCCGGGCCCAGATGTCGATGCTGCCCCGGCTGCGGCCCAACCGGTTCTACGACCTGGTGATCGAGGTGGCGATCGTCCGGCCTGGGCCGATCCAGGGCGACATGGTCCATCCCTACCTGCGGCGGCGCAACGGCCAGGAGCCGGTCGAGTTTCCCGCCCCGTCGCCGGAGCACGGCCCGCCCGACGAGCTGCGCAGCATCCTCGGCAACACCTACGGCGTGCCGCTGTTCCAGGAGCAGGCCATGAGCCTGGCCATCGAGGCCGCCAAGTTCACGCCCGACGAGGCCGACGGCCTGCGCAAGGCCATGGCCACCTTCAAGCACGACGGCGACCCGGGCCAGTACCGCGACAAGTTCGTCGAAGGCATGGTCGCGCGCGGCTACGAACGCGACTTCGCCACCCGCTGCTTCAAGCAGATCGAGGGCTTCGGCTCGTACGGCTTTCCGGAAAGCCACGCGGCCAGCTTCGCCAAGCTGGTCTATGTCTCGGCCTGGATCAAATGGGCCTGGCCGGACGTGTTCTGCGCGGCCCTGATCAATTCCCAGCCGATGGGCTTCTACCAGCCGGCCCAGCTGGTGCGCGACGCCCGCGAGCACGGGGTGCAGGTGCGGGCCCCGGACGTGCTGATGAGCGACTGGGACTGCACGCTGGAGGACGCGCAATACCCCTCCCCCGAGGCGCGAGGCGGAACGGGGAAGGCGCGGCGTATCGACCCCGACAAGCTCTCCAACGAAGACACCCGCCCCTTCTGGAAGGCCGTCCGCCTGGGCCTGCGCCAGGTCAAGGGCCTGAAGGCGGACGACGCCGAGATCATCACGAAGGCCCGCGCCGGCGGGGCCCGCGCCCCAGCCGACTTCGCCCGGGCCGGGGTCTCGCAGCGCGGGCTGGAGCTGCTGGCCGAGGCCGACGCCTTCGCGTCCACGGGCCTGAGCCGTCGCGACGCCCTGTGGGCGGTCAAGGGGCTGAAGGGCGAGGTCAAGGTCGACAGCCAGGCGCCGCTGCTGGCCGGCCTGCCGCTGTTCGAGGACGCCGTCGCCCTGCCGGCCATGGCCCTGCCCCAGCAGGTGGCCGAGGACTACCGCACCACCAGCCTGTCGCTGAAGGCCCATCCGCTGCGGTTCTTCCGGCCGATGCTGGACCGGCTGAACGTCACGACCGCCGAGCGGCTGAAGGGCGTTCGCGACGGCCGCAAGGTCTCGGTCGGCGGCCTCGTCCTGATCCGCCAGCGGCCGGGCACCGCCAAGGGCGTGGTGTTCCTGACCCTGGAGGACGAGACGGGCGTGGCCAATGCGGTGGTCTGGAAGGACTGTTTCGACGCCCACCGCCGCACGGTGATGAGCGCCTCGTTCCTGGTCGTCCACGGCAAGGTCCAGGCCGCCGACGGGGTGATCCACGTGGTCGCCGAGGGCTTCACCGACCTGTCGGCGCAGCTGGCGCGGATGAAGGACGACCCCGAGGCCCCGGCCCCCACGGTGCGGATGCGGACCTCCGGGCGGCTGCAGAGGAGCCGGGATTTTCATTAGGCCGTGAAGGTCTTGTCGCGGGTGTCGACCCCCTTGAACTTGCCGCCGTCGATGGCCACCAGGGCCGCGCCGAACAGCCCGATCGGCCGGCACGGCACGACGAACTGGGCGCAGGCGGCCTGGATCGCCGGGCCGTTGTCCTTCCTGAAGTCGGCCATGGTCTCGTGGTCGGGCGCCAGCCGCCCCGTCCGCCACATCCGCTCGACATTGCGCCGCGCCTCGCGCTCCGGCCGCCCGCTGGACCGCACCTTGTTCAGGGCGCCGTACAGGTACCGCTTCAGCAGCATCGCCCGGTGATAGGCCGGACATCGCCCCTCGCCCGCCGCCGCCTCTGGACACCGCCGCCCGTCGCGCGCCATATCCGCCCATGCGCGACCACGACGCCGACGTCATCATCGCCGGAGCCGGCATGGCCGGAACCACCCTGGCGCTCGCCCTGGCCTCGGCCGGGATCAAGGCCCTGCTGGTCGATCCCCAGCCGTTCGACGCCCAGCTGGCGCCGACCTTCGACGGCCGCTCGTCGGCCATCGCCTATTCGTCGTTCCGCCAGTGGCGGGCGATCGGGGCCGGCGAGGCCCTGGCGCGCCACGCCCAGCGGATCGAGCAGATCCTGGTCACCGACGGCAGGACGCCGGGCCCCGCCACGGGCGGTCCCTCGCCGTTCTTCCTGCGCTTCGACAGCGGCGAGATCGCCGACCGTTCCGAGGGCGAGCCCCTGGGCTACCTGATCGAGAACCGCCAGATCCGCGCCGCCCTGGCCGGAACGGTGATCGACAAGGGGATCCCGGTGCTGCCCCCGGCCGCCGCCCAGGCCCTGGAGGTCGGCCCGGCCGGCGCGACCCTGACCCTGACCGACGGCCGGACCCTGTCCGCCCCGCTGGTGGTCAGCGCCGAGGGCCGCTTCGGCGTGCTGCGCAAGGCCGCGGGCATCGGCGACATCGGCTGGAGCTACGGCCAGAGCGGCGTGGTCGCCACCGTGCGGATGCAGCATCCGCACCAGGGCGTGGCCCACGAATATTTCCTGCCCGGCGGTCCGTTCGCCATTCTTCCGCTGACGGACAATCGCGCCAGCCTGGTCTGGACCGAGAGTACGCAGCGGGCCGAGGCCCTGCGCAACGCCTCGCCGGAGGCCTTCCACGCCCATCTGATGCGGCGGTTCGGCGAGTTCCTGGGCGCGGTCGAGATGGCCGGCCCGATCTTCGTCTATCCGCTGTCGCTGTCGCTGGCCGAGCGGCTGGTCGCCCCGCGCCTGGCCCTGATCGGCGACGCCGCCCACGGCGTGCACCCGATCGCCGGCCAGGGCCTGAACCTGGGCCTGAAGGACGCCGCGGCCCTGGCCGAGGTGGTGGCCGAGGCCCTGCGCAACGGCGAGGACATCGGCGCCGAGGCGACGCTCGAGCGCTACGCCCGCTGGCGACGGTTCGACACGGTGTCGAACGCCCTGGCCTTCGACGGCTTCGTGCGGCTGTTTTCCAACGACAACCCGCTGCTGCGCCTGGCGCGCGGCGTGGGCATGGCGGCGGTCAACCGCATCGCGCCCGCCCGGCGATTCTTCATGCACGAGGCCGGCGGCGGGGTGGGCGACCTGCCCAGGCTGCTGCGGGGCGTGGCGCTTTAACGTTCCTCCCCCCTTTGGGTGAGGCGATCGCATAGGCCTCAAAGCGATTGTCATCCCGGACGAGCGCGCAGCGCGAAGATCCGGGACCAGGGCGTGAACTCGGCGTTTGCGGCGGTCCCGGATCGGCGCTCGGCTCCGCCGAGCTTGTCCGGGATGACAGATTTTTTCAGAGCAAATCCATAGGCGATAGCCCTGCCCCACAGGGGGAGGACCTTCAACACGCCCGCTACTCTTCCAGGCTGCGGGCTTCCTCGGGCAGCATGATCGGCACGCCGTCACGGATCGGATAGGCCAGCTTGGCGGCGTTGCTGATCAGCTCGCCCCGGGCGCGGTCGTAGAACAGCGGCGCGCGGGTGACGGGACAGACCAGCACCTCCAGCAGGCGGGGGTCGAGATCGGCGGGCGGCGGAGGCGGTGCGGCGGTCATGGGCAGGTTCTAGGGCCTTTCGGACCGGATGGAAACGGCGAGGCGGGGCTCTACTGCAGCATGGTCGGGTCTTCGTCGTCCCCCGCCGCCGCGTCGATCTCCAGCAGGGCCACCAGGGTCTCGCGGCGCTCGACCAGGGTCGGCGCCTCCAGCAGGGCCTGCTTCTCGACGGGTTCGAACGGCAGGGCCATGGCCAGGCTGTTGATCAGGGCGTCGGACGGCGCGGCCTCGGCGCTGCTCCAGTCGATGGCCAGGCCGCGATGGTCGAGATAGCGGCGCAGGGCGTTCAGCAGGGGCGAGGGGTCGCCGCCCGTGGCGCTGTCGGGCGTCCCCTCGCGCAGGTCGGCCTCGAACGCCGCGAAGTCGGCGCGTACCTGGCGGTAGGGCCCGCGCGCCGGCAGCTCGTCGCCGACCCGGAAGCGGCAGACCCCGGTCAGGGTCACCAGGTAGCGGCCGTCGCTGGTCTCGGCGAAACTGGTCACCCGGCCGGCGCAGCCGACGGGCGCCAGGTTGGGCCGCTCGGCCTCGCCGCCCAGGCGGGTCTGGACCATGCCGATGATCCGCTCGCCCGACATGGCGTCGTCGAACATGTTGAGATAGCGCGGCTCGAAGATGTTCAGGGGCAGCTGGCCGCCGGGCAGCAGCAGGGCGCCGTCCAGCGGAAACACCGGGACCACCAGCGGCAGGTCGTCCGCCCTTCGATAGGATCCTGGCATGCGACGCTCCCTTATCCGACCAACACGGTCTAACTGAACAGGATCGATGACAGCCGCTTGCGGCCGGCCTTGGCCACCTCCGACGCGTAGCCGGCGGCCTCGAAGACGGTCAGCAGCTGCTTGCGGGCCGCTTCGTCGTTCCAGGCACGGTCGCGTTCGATGATGGTCAGAAGATGGTCGGAGGCGTCCTGGAGGTGGCCGGCCCCGGCCAGGGCCTTGGCCAGTTCGAAGCGGGCCTCGTGGTCGTCGGCGTCGGCCGCCAGGCGCTTCTCGAACGGCGCGGTCTCAGACGGCGCCTCCTCGGCCAGGGCCAGGGCGGCGCGGACGCTGTCCAGGTCCGGGTCCTTGGCCCCGGCGGGGGCGGTCGCCGCGACCTCGGCGGCGCCCTGCAGGTCGCCGCCGGCCAGGTAGCAGCGCGCCAGGCCGCCGATGGCCTTCAGGTTGGCCGGATCCATCTGCAGCACCTGGGCGAAGGCCTGGGCCGCGCCGCCCAGGTCGCCGAGCTCGAGCGACTCCCTGGCCATGGCCAGCAGGGCGTCGACGTCGCTCTCGGCCGGCGGCCCGGCCAGGCGGTCGATGAACGCCTTGACCTGGCTTTCGGGCAGGGCGCCCTGGAAGCCGTCGACCGGCTGGCCGTTGACGAAGGCGTAGACGGTCGGGATCGACTGCACGCGCAGCTGGCCCGAGTAGCCGGGGTTCTTGTCGACATCGATCTTGACCAGCTTGACCGCGCCGCCGGCGGCGTTGACCGCCTTTTCCAGGGCCGGGGTCAGCTGGCGGCACGGACCGCACCAGGTGGCCCAGAAGTCGACGATCACCGGCTGGGTCTTGGAGGCCTCGATCACGTCGGCCATGAAGCTGGCGTCCGTGCCGTCCTTGATGTGTGCGCTCTTGGCCCCCCCTTGCCCATTGGGGCCGCCGGCTTGGATGGGAGCGGGTTTGTCGCCGATCAGGGCCATCGGGTCTCTCGTACTGGATAGGAAACGCTTAGGTCGCCAAGATGGTCCTTAGAGTGTCCCCACGCAATCGTCGGCGGGGCGACTCGTGAGCGATGCGGCGTTAGAGGATGACGGTCGGCTTTTTTTGGGGAACGGGATGAGACGCTTGCTGACGGCGACTGCGGGAATCGCCCTGGTCATCGCCAGCGGTGCGCCTCGCGCCGAAACGCCCATGGACCGCCCGGGCTTCTGCAAGGCGCTGGACAGGTTCGGCTCGGCGCCGCCCCATGATCGCTCGGCGGTGTTCTTTTGGCCGCTCCCAAGCGACGACATGATCGATATGCGCGCGGCGATGGGGGCCAAGCCGATGGATGCGGCGGCGCACGGGCTCTATGCCGCCTACAGCCAGGAGACCCACTACGTCCCCCTGGCCAAGCTCAAGGCCCGCCTGGACCAGTGTTCGACGGTCAAACTTGGCCGGGTTCGCCTCGAAGCGTCAGAGGCGGCCTGCGACGGCTATGGGTCGGACCAGCCGTGCCTGAGCATCCGCAGGGTCGCGCCGCGCTGATCCTAGGCGACCACCGTCATCGCCGCGAAATCGACGATCATCGGCGTGATCTCCAGCGCGGCCAGGAAGCGGCGGAAGCCGTCCTGCGACACCGCCGTGGTGGCGTCGTTGGCCAGGGGATGGAAGTTGACCGGGTCGGCCTGGGCCAAGGCGGCGTCGAGCACGAAGCGCACGCGATGCTCGACGTCGTTGATCAGGCCGAAGGCGGTGACCGAGCCCGGCGTTACGCCCAGGGTCTGGGCCATCAGGTCCGCGTTGCCGAACGACAGCCGGGCCGAGCCGATCACCGTGTGCAGGCGTTTCAGGTCGATCGCCGTCTCGCCCAGGGCCGAGATCAGCCACAGCTGACCCTTGGCGTCCTTGAGGAACAGGTTCTTGGTGTGGCCGCCGGGCAGGGCCGCCTTGATCTCCAGCCCCTCCTCCACGCGGAACACCGGCGGATGGTCGAGGGTGGCGTGGTCGACGCCGTGGGCGTCGAGGAAGGCGAACAGGTCGGCCCGGCTCTTCGTCGTGGTCTTCATGAGGGACTTCCTAGCCGAGCCCGCGCCCGCTAGACCAGACGCAAGACCAGCTAGGGAAGAAGAGAGCCGGCATGGAACTGGAGTGCTACCCCACCGAGGCCCGCCCGCCGGAGATCGTGCCGGGACGGCCCCAGCGGGCCTGGATGGACCATTTCGCCGACCGGCACCCCTATCGCTGCCTGCCCCTGACCATGGCCAACACCACCGGCTGGGAGATCCTCTGCCCGGTCGGCTTCTCGGCCACCTGGGACGGCGGGGCGCACCAGAACTGCATCACCTTCCGGGCCGACCATCCGCATCCGGGCTTCGACGACTTCGTCAAGTCGCACTTCTCGCGCGGCACGATCACCTTCCACACCGGCTACCTGTTCCGCACTCCGCCGGGCTGGTCGATCTGGACCATGGGCCCGCCCAACCACATCAAGGACGGCGTCCAGCCGCTGGCGGGGCTGGTCGAGACCGACTGGCTGCCCTTCCCCTTCACGATGAACTGGATCTTCACCCGCCCCGGCACGGTGCGCTTCGAGAAGGGCGAGCCGTTCTGCTTCTTCATGATGATCCAGGACAAGCCGCTGGAGCAGGTGCAGCCGGTGATCCGGTCGATGAACGCCAATCCCGACCTGCGCAAGCAGTACGACACCTGGGCCGCCAAGCGCGGCGAGTTCAACGCCCGGATCTTCAAGCGCGAGCCCGAGGCGATGAAGGAGGCGTGGCAGCGCTTCTACTTCAAGGGCGAGTATCCCGAGGAGGTCGAGGCCCCTGCCCCCGCGGCCCACGTCAACAAGCGGCGACTCAAGGCGCCGAAGCTGGGGTGATCAGGACAAGAAGCCACCGCACGCCGCTGACGATCTGGATCATCGCCGCGATCTGGTCGCTCGGCGCTCTGGCGCCGACCACGCGTTCGGCGATGTCCGCGGGGTCGACTGGCGGGGGAGCGGTCGTGGCCCTGCTGATCGTGACGCTTGTCCTAATCGTCTACCACGCCGCCGCCTTGATCCGCCTCAGCCGCTGGCCGATCGTGCTGCAGAGCGTGACGCTCGCATGGAGCGTCCTGGGCCGAGTCCTGACCGGAACCTTCGACGTGGGTCCCAGCTCCGTGTCCCGCCTTCTGCTGATGTGGGTCCCGTTCGGGGTTTATCTCGCCTGCACCTTGCCCCACTGGCGCAAGATGAACTGGGCCCTGTTCGGGCGACCCTATCGACGGCCCGAGGACCAGGTCGAGGTCTTCGCCTAGGTTCTGTCGATCGTTGGGTGTTTGGCGTCGAGGCCGCGCCCTCGTCCTTCAACAGGCTCAGGATGAGGGCTACTGGTAAGACGGCTGAGTAGAATTCCTCATCCTGAGCTTGTCGAAGGACGAGGAATTCGGCCCAAGACCGCCAACTGTCCACAAACCCTAGCCGTCAGACCCCAGGCGGTGTCATCCCGGACGCCTCGCGGAGGCTGTCCGAACCTAGGGGCGGCGCCGACTTCGGCATACGCAATGACCTGGTCGCCCGCGCCTCTCCGTGGAGACGCCAGGGACGCCATCACCATGCTCCGCGCTGAATCGTCGAACGAACCTGTTCGACGAGCCATCGGTTCCTCGTCGGCGGGGTCGAATGCGACGGAACGGGTAGGATTGCAGAACACTCTGCTTGACAGAGTATCCGTCCGTGATAACTCTGCATGACAGAGCGCTCTGGGCGCGAACCTCAAGGAGGGTGCAATGGGCATTTCCAAGACCGAGGCGGCGTCCGCGCTGGCCGATATCGAGAGCACGGCCGGCCGCGGCCGGTTGCTGAAGGGCTACCAGATCGGCGGGCCGATCCTGATGGTCTGGGGGGCCGTGTGGGCCCTGGGCTATTCCGGCATGGGCCTGCTGCCCCCCGAACGCTGGGGCCTGGTCTGGCTGGTGCTGGACGTGGCGGGCATCCTGGCGACCATACTGCTCGCCCGCGGCGCCAAGAGCGGCGCGAAAGCCGGACAGGGCTGGAAGATCGCCGCCAGCGTCTTCGCGATCATGGCCTTCATGGCGGCCACCTACGCGATCTTCCGCCCCACGTCGGTCGAACCCGCCATCGTCTATCCGGGGCTGATGACCGGCCTGGTCTACGCCGGCGTCGGCATCGCCTTCGCGCCCCGCTATCTGTGGATCGGCGCGAGCGTGTTCGCCGCCACCCTGATCGGCTGGTTCTTCTTCCAGCCCTGGCTGGCCTTCTGGATGGCGGCGGTCGGCGGCGGCGGGCTGTTTGTGGGCGGTCTGTGGATGCGGAGGGCGTGAGCGTGGCCGAGCTGGACGAACTGATCCATCAGCCCCTGAGGCTGAAGATCATGGCCGCGCTGCACGCCGAGCGCGACGCCGAGCCGGTGGAGTTCTCGCGCCTCAAGGCCGTCACCCAGGCGACCGACGGCAATCTGGGCAGCCACCTGAACACCCTGGAAAAGGCCGGTTATGTCGAGATCGCCAAGGACTTCGTCGGCAAGAAGCCCCGCACCCGCGTCGCCCTGACCCAGGCCGGCCGCAAGGCCTTCCGCCGCCACGTCGACTATCTGCGCGCCGTGGTCGAGGGGGTGGACGGCGACTGAAGGCCAGAAGTCTTGAGCGCGCCCGGGGCGAACGGCTGACGCCTTGCCCGGCGCGCTCTAGGTAGACCCCCTTAGGGGGCGTCCGTTAGGGAGCGCCCCCGAATTTCGCGCCGCCTGGGCGAGGCGTATCACATCCTCATGAACGGCTCGAAACGGGCCGGACCGGGGATAACGACCATGACCAGCCCAGCCATCGACCTGACCGTCCACCACAAGCCCGCCGGGGCCTCGGACCGCGTCGCCTACGGCTTCGTCAAGCTGCTGCGCTTCTTCGCCGACACCTTCTTCGCCAAGCGCTACGGCCACCGGGCCGTGGTCCTGGAGACCGTGGCGGCCGTGCCCGGCATGGTCGGCGCGACGCTGAACCACCTGAAGTGCCTGCGCCGGATGGAGGACGACCGGGGCTGGATCAAGACCCTGATGGACGAGGCCGAGAACGAGCGGATGCACCTGATGACCTTCATCCAGGTGGCCAGGCCGACAATGTTCGAGCGCTTCGTCGTCGTCGCCGCCCAGTGGGTGTTCTACCTGTTCTTCTTCGGCCTCTATCTCGTCTCCTCCCGGACCGCCCACCGCGTGGTCGGCTATTTCGAGGAAGAGGCGGTGATCAGCTACACCCACTATCTGGCGGAGATCGACGAAGGCCGGTCCGAGAATGTGGCGGCGCCTCAGATCGCGCTGGACTACTGGGACCTGCCGGCGGGCGCCACCCTGCGCGACGTGGTCGAGGTGGTGCGGGCCGACGAGGCCCACCACCGCGACGTCAACCACGGCTTCGCCAACGAACTGCGCGGCCTGCCGCACGGCCAGATCGCGCCCTGCCCGCCGCACGTGGTGCTGGAGCCGAACTGGAAGACGGCGGCCTGACGCCGCCGGCCAGCTCAGGCCCCGCGCGCCCCGAGGGTTCACCCCTCGGGGCGTCGCCCATGGGCTCCGCGCCGGTCGAGCTCGGCTAGATCGCCGGACCCATGCCGTAATAGGCGGCGATGTCGTCGCGCCAGTCGGGACCGGCGCCCAGCGTCTCCAGGTCCTCCCGGGTCAGCGCCGGCGCGGCCTTGAGCTCTTCCTTGCTCAGCGACACGACATAGCCGCCCTTTTCGGGCTGGTATTCCAGGCGGTCCCACGGCAACGGATGCAGTTTGTCGCCGATGCCGAGGAACCCGCCGAACGACAGGATGGCGTGGGCCACCCGGCCGGAAACCTTGTCGATCGACAGGTTGTCGATATGGCCGATGTGCTCGCCCTCGCGGTTGAACACCGGCGTGCTGGTGACCCGATCGGCCATGATCAGGGGATGGCCGGTCGTGGTGGGGGAAGTCGAGCCGTCCATGGGGAAACTCCCTTGGGGTTGTCTCTCCTAAACGGCCGAGGCGGCGGCGCCGTTGCGTCTCGTCAGATCGCCTTCACCGCCGAGACGATCGATCTGACCACCTTCTTGACCAGGGCCGGGTCGTCACCCTCGGCCATGATGCGGATCAGGGGCTCGGTGCCGGACGGGCGGACGACGATGCGGCCCGCGCCGTTCAGCTGGGCCTCGCCGTCGGCGATGGCCTCCTTGACGGTCTTGTGCTCCAGCGGCTTGCCGCCGGCGAAGCGGACGTTTTCCAGAAGTTGCGGCACCGGCTCGAACTGGCGGCCCAGGGCGCTCATCGGCTGGCCGGTCTGGATCATCACCGCCATCACCTGCAGGGCCGCGATCAGGCCATCGCCGGTGGTCGAGAAGTCCGACAGGATCACATGGCCCGACTGCTCGCCGCCGATGTTGAAGCCGCCCTCGCGCATGCGGGCCATCACGTAGCGGTCGCCGACGCTGGTGCGCTCCAGCTTCAGGCCGTTGCCGGTCATCAGCCGCTCGAGGCCGAGGTTGGACATCACCGTGGCCACCACGCCGCCCGATTTCAGCTTGCCGGCCCTGGCCAGGGCCAGGGCGATGATGGCCATGATCTGGTCGCCGTCGACCACCACGCCCTTCTCGTCGCAGATCACCAGCCGGTCGGCGTCGCCGTCCAGGGCGATGCCGATGTCGGCGCGGTACTCGCGCACCAGCTTGGCCATGGCTTCGGGATGGGTCGAGCCGCATTCGGCGTTGATGTTGGTCCCGTCGGGCGTGACCCCGACCTCGATCACCTCGGCGCCCAGCTCGTACAGCGCCGTGGGCGCCACGCGATAGGCCGCGCCATGGGCGCAGTCGATCACCACCCGCAGGCCCGACAGCGACAGGTGGCGCGGAAAGGTGGCCTTGACGATCTCGACATAGCGGGCCTGGGCGTCGTCGATGCGCTTGACCCGGCCCAGGCCGCGCGGCGGCGCCAGGCCCTCCTGCAGGCCCTCGTCCATCAGGGCCTCGATCTTCAGCTCCTGCTCGTCCGACAGCTTGTAGCCGTCAGGGCCGAACAGCTTGATGCCGTTGTCGGCGAAGTCGTTGTGGCTGGCGCTGATCATCACGCCCAGGTCGGCGCGCATCGAACGGGTCATCATCGCCACGGCCGGGGTCGGCAGCGGGCCGAACAGCCGCACGTCCATGCCGACGCTGGCGAAGCCGGCGACCAGGGCGGGCTCGATCATGTAGCCCGACAGGCGGGTGTCCTTGCCGATCACCACCAGGTGACGGCGATCGTCCTGCGAGCGGAACAGCTTGCCGGCCGCCAGGCCGACGCGCAGGGCGACCTCGGCGGTCATCGGATGCTTGTTGGCCTGGCCGCGGATGCCGTCGGTGCCGAAATAGGCGCGTTTGGTCATGGTGATCTGGTCTCGCCCGAGCGTGACGGCGTCACGCCCAAATTGTTGTTCTGGATCATTCCTGCGGAATGACCCCAGGGTCTAGGTCGGACAGCGTAATGATCCGAAATGCAGATTTATGAGGGCTGGGTCTGCACGAATGTTAAAGCCCCAGCGCGAAATAACCGTGTCATAGCCATAGTCCCTGGCGCGGCGTTCTACAAAGGATCATGGCCCATGTGCGGCATCATCGGCATCGTCGGAAAAGAGCCCGTCGCCGGGCGCCTGGTCGACAGCCTCAAGCGCCTGGAATATCGCGGCTACGACTCGGCCGGCGTGGCCGCCGTGGTGGGCGGCAAGGTCGAGCGCCGCCGGGCCCAGGGCAAGATCAAGAACCTCGAAACCGTGCTGGCCGAACAGCCGCTGGTCGCCCGCAACGGCATCGGCCATGTCCGCTGGGCCACGCACGGCGCGCCCAACGTCACCAACGCCCACCCCCACACCGCCGGCCGCGTGACCCTGGTGCACAACGGCATCATCGAGAACTTCGCCGAGCTGAAGGCCGAGCTGGAGGCCGCCGGCCGCGCGTTCGAGAGCGACACCGACACCGAGGTCATCGCCCAGCTGATCGACGCCGAGCTGGCCACCGGCCTGGCGCCGCTGGAGGCGTTCAAGGCCACGCTCGACCGCCTGACCGGGGCCTACGCCCTGGCGGTGCTGGTCGAGGGCGCCGACGACCTGATCCTGGGCGCCCGGCGCGGCAGCCCGCTGGTGGTCGGCGAGGGCCAGGGCGAGATGTTCCTCGGCTCGGACGCCCTGGCCGTCGGTCCGTTCACCAACCGGGTGATCTATCTGGAGGAGGGCGACTACGTGGCCATCGACCACGGCAGCGCCCGGATCTTCGACGCCGCGGGCGCGCCGGTCACGCGCGCCGTCAAGGTGGTTCCCGCCTCGGCGGTGATGATGGAGAAGGGCAACTACCGGCACTTCATGGAAAAGGAGATCCATGACCAGCCCGAAGGCTGCCAGCGCACGATCTCGGCCTATGTCGACGCCCTGACCGCCCGCACCGCCATGCCGGGCGACATCGACTTCAAGGCCCTGGAGCGCATCCAGATCGTCGCCTGCGGCACGTCCTATATCGCCGGGGTGATCGGCAAGTACCTGATCGAACAGCTGGCCGACCTGCCGGTCGACGTCGAGATCGCCTCGGAGTTCCGCTACCGCCAGCCCGCCCTGCGGCCTGGCTCGCTGGTCATCGCCATGTCGCAGTCGGGCGAGACCGCCGACACCCTGGCCGCCCTGCGCTACTGCAAGGCCAAGGGCATGAAGAGCGCCGTGGTGGTCAACGCCCAGGAGTCCACCATGGCCCGCGAGGTCGACGTGGTCTGGCCGATCCATTGCGGGCCCGAGATCGGCGTGGCCTCGACCAAGGCCTTCACCGCCCAGGTCAGCGTGATGATCGCGCTGGCGGTGGCCGCCGCCAAGGCGCGGGGCCGGATCGACGCGGCCGAGGAGCAGCGCATGGTCCGGCTGATGCTGGAGGTCCCGCGCCTGATCGCCGAGGCCATCGGCCTGGAGGACAGCCTCAAGGAGATCGCCGTCGACATCGCCAAGGCCCGCGACGTGCTGTTCCTGGGCCGCGGCCCGATGTCGGCCCTGGCCCTGGAAGGCGCGCTGAAGCTGAAGGAGATCAGCTACATCCACGCCGAGGGCTACGCCGCCGGCGAGCTGAAGCACGGCCCGATCGCCCTGGTCGACGACCAGACCCCGATCATCATCCTG
>Ga0209758_1002142_pt1 | contig 20807 bp, 20 predicted proteins | sample AraplaMF_Col_mMF_FD_184258 | JGI IMG/M metagenome (GOLD analysis project Ga0209758, IMG submission 184258) | Arabidopsis root microbial communities from the University of North Carolina, USA - plate scrape MF_Col_mMF (SPAdes) (version 2) | ecosystem: Host-associated > Plants > Roots > Endosphere...
GACCGATGGGGAGCTTCCTGGCATTCACCATCTCGTTGGTCTCTTTGATTTGGGCATCGGTTAGCTTGGGCTTCCGGCCGCCGGCGCGACCTCGGGCAGCTACAAGGCCCGCTCGCGTACGCTCACGGATCAGGTTGCGCTCGAACTCGGCGAGCGCAGCAAAGACGTGGAAAGCGAGCTTGCCTGCCGCGCTGCGCGTCTCGATCTTCTCGGTCAAGCTCTCGAAACTAACGCCCTTTTGTTCCAGCTCGCCAACAATACGCACGAGGTCGGGTAAGCTGCGACCGAGGCGATCCAGCCGCCACACGATAAGGGTGTCTCTCTCTCGCAACGCCTTGAGGCACGCTGCCAGTTCCTTGCGCTGGGCGTCCTTGCCGCCAGCCGTGTCAGAGTAGAGGCAGTCGTCGCCGACGCCAGCCTTATGCAGCGCGTCGAGCCGCAAATCAAGGTTCTGGTCCTCCGCCGAAACTCGGGCGTACCCGATGCGCTGCCCCATTGGCCGATACCCACCTTTTAGACACAAAAATGTCCAGCAAAGCGATGTTTGCTGGACGTTGATAAATTGACGGCAATTTTAACAGCGAGAAAGTACTTCGAAAAGGAAAACCCCCTCTTACTGCGACTGTTCAATAAACCACCGTTTGCTGCACAAAACCCTCCTCATGGAAGAGGAGCTCAAACGCAGAGCAGCAAAAGGCAACATAGCGCTGGCCACGGAGATCATTCCGGGGAAAAACGATGGTTGCCAAGACCAGTCGAGCCTTCGATATCCCCCATCGGAGATAGAGAAATAGGTAGATGGGCCAAGCGGGGCATAAAGAATGCCTTGCGGGCCTAGCCCCTAGACGCACCCGGGCAATACAATGTCAGATCTAGGAACTCCAGGAAGCCATCAAGGTGCAACGAATAGACGGACGTCTACATCAAGGTTAGCACACGCACCTATCCAACCTTGGATTATCTGGTAGGCCTGTAGCGATTCACTTCGACCATGGGCACCCAGGCTCATTTGAGTTGCGAAGTCTGACCTTGAAAAACTGTTTGCTGCGACGATCCAAACCTCTTTTTTAACCGCGATGTTCTTTCGCTGATCAGCGATAATCGACCACAAACGCTCCATGTCCTTTTCTACATTCGCGCCGCTTCCATTAAAGCGCTTCGCATCTAGCAGCCGAATTCGACTCGCAAGCCGATTCTCAGCATTATTGCTTGGCCAATCATTCAACAGCTCGGTCCAGTTTCCGGCCCGCAGATTGCGATCTCCGGACATAAGCATTTCCAAGTTCTTGACTGCTTGCGACCCTACTTCCGCGATAGCACCAGCGGAGGACTGAGGTTGTTTCGAAGATTTTCCGCACTTCACATGCACGTAAACAAGTTTCTCTCGCGACGAAATGATGAAGTCAGCTGGCTCTGTACCCATGTCCGCGCAAAGCAAAATGTCAGGATGAGAAACATAATCGTAGAACGGCCCCAAGTCTGCGAGTGAAGGATTCGCGTTCGCGTAATTCTTCAGTTGATCAATAAGATAAAAAACCGAACCAGAATCGAATTGATCATCAAGGGGTCCTATATCCGTTCCCTTTTCTGTGAGACCTTCTTGCAAAAGCGCGGGAAGCCCAACTATGATGTTGCCTAACTCTGTCTTTTCAATCGCGATCCCCTCCTGAGTCGGAAGTCGAAGTTCGTAAAATCTCCCACCTGAATAAGTAATGCCATTCTTGAACAATGCCTTGCTAAGGCGCTCGCGAAGGAGATCGTCGATATCTTTTTTTGTGCCATCAATATTTTTCGCGGCCATGTCAGTGCAAGCGGAGAATTCTATATACGGTTCCTCATGACTAACACTGACTTCGACGGTTGTGGATGCGCATCCTGACACGATTTCAAATTTATCTGAACACTCAAAGAACAAGAACTCATCTTCGACCTTAACGGACACTTCGCCCGCCTCTATATGTAAGGCTTGTTCGGGTTCCATGAATTCAAACATCAACGCTTCAAGTTCAAGAGGGCCACTTGGGGTAAAGGGTTTTGCAAATGCACTGAGAACAGGGCTCGTGGCCTCATTACTCGATGCAAGACAATCCTCGATCATATCGAACCACTCCTCCAGATCGGGTAGACTGAACTTGCGATCCTTATGGTCGGATATCCTCCCCGAATCGACCCCTACATAGAAGCTTCCAGACTTTTTCCCCTGATCATTTAACGTATCGCACTTCAACGTGGACATACGATACGCTGAGAATTGCTGTTGACCACCAAGTTCATCTAAGTTGGCTCCCTTGATGTGCATCGCCTCAGGCCGGCGTAGGGGTTTACCAATAGCGCGGGTGCTAGTTTCTTTCGGGCGCATTTTCCCATCTCTGGTCATGACTTTCAGTAGCTGTTCTTGGGGTAAAGGCCCCGCCAAGTCCAACTCCGTATCGCCAGAAAACGATCTGCCTCTGCTATCAAAAATCGCGACAATTCCGTTCTTCATTTCCCGCAATAAAGTGATCTCGAGGGTTGGCTCAAAGAACAATTCATTTGCCAAGAATCTGGACTTATTAAAGGCTACGGACAATACAACTCGTATCGAGGTCGACCGTGAAGTAAAAATCTTGCAGAGCTCGCCGCAATTTGTGCCCCGCCAATATAGCGTATCCAACGCCTGAGCAATTGAAAAATCAGATCTAGTGTGAAGGAAGCAAATCGAGGCTGTCGGTATCACGAGGGCTTCATCGGGATCAAAGTTATTGATATTGAATTTCCCAACAAATCTACTCTGGTGATAACTAAAATCAGGGAATGCTTCAAGGTAAAGCTCGATCAATTTTGCACTATCCAAAGAGCTCAGGAACTTTTTAACGCCAGCGTCAGACCGTAGCGATGCATCGAAGTCGAGATAGCTTTCCCACATCACTCGATTCGCTTCGCCATCCATCTCAAGTACGACTGGTTCTTGCATGTTGAAGGCACGCACGACACGTCCAATTGTCTGGACAAGCTCACGCCCACTACCAACAACATACGTGAGTACCAGCATCTTCGCGCAAGGAATATCTACGCCTTCGTCCAATTTGTGCTGGTGGACGAGAATACGATATTCGCTTGTGGCAATGTCTTTCGGAACCGACACTCGTTGAACGTCAAGCGAATCGTTCTCGAACGCGTCATGCACTGCAATAGTCGATGCAAGCTTGGACAATCGATCAAAATAACTCTGGACCTCTTCAAAATTTTTACACTTTATAATGCACTTGAGTTCGGGATTATTTACCAGAAAATTATTGATAATGCCTTCCAATTCAGCGCTACCTATTGTTTCTAATCGGGGAGCAAAAAGGACTTCGTCCTCGGCAGCCTCGGCGAAGGTATAGATATAGCTAGCGCTGGGGCTGACGTCAAATTGAAATAGGTCATTGCGATAAGGAGTTGCCGTGACAATTATTCGATGAGCGCTTGTTCCACGTACCAACGTACGCCAAATTGGCGAGGGCTCGGAGTGACCTTCGTCAATAATGATGAGGTCGAATTGCTGGCGAATTTCTTCAAGATGTTCGGGCACCTGCCTCGAAAGCATCTGAAATGTCGTAACATAAATACCGTTGTGGCTAAGGTCTTCAATAGAATCGAATACCGTTCGCTGTGCCGTCATTGCGGCAGGCGCTGTCTTCTGAAAAAATCCACCTTGAATTTGCTTAGCAAGTTGATTGCAAACGTACCGGCGATGGCATAGAACAAGTATTTTGTTCTGGGGTGCATAATGGGCAAGTGTAGCGATAACTCCAGACTTCCCAGCTCCCGTTGGTAGGCTCAGTAAGCAAGATTTATTTTTTTCTTGCGCCAAACTAGATGCAAGGTAGCCAATACCGCAACGGACTGCACTCTTCTGACAGTCTCGCAATGCAATCCAAATATTTTGATCGATCCCGAGATCATTTATAGTCGCTTGATCCATCCGATACCTTCGCATATTTCTTGAACTTCGGTCTAAGGTGATCGCGTAGTTTCGGGAGCGATACCGGTAGTATTCAAGCCTACACTTCAGCACGTGACGTTCGTCAACAACGCTCGTTGGTCGGCTCCGGAAAATCCCCTCTTAAAATTGACGTTAACGCTCCTTGGGGGAACCTGTGTCCAGCAAATCGGTAACTATCATCGAAGTCGCTAACTCCGATTCTTTCGCATGCTATACAACCAATTAAGGCGTAATCACGTGGGTAGGGCGAGGCCGAGGCCAATGAACCCCAGCCCCTATTTCTTGCGGTTGACATTGTCGGCCTTGGAGTGGTCTGGATTATCCCGGACATACTCGCGATTGTTGATCTTCACCACGTGAGTGTCTGGATGGAGTCCCTGTTTTACCTCACGTACTGCTTGCGCTCGCGGCACCTCTTTGCGCGAGCCAATTTGATAAGTCTCATTGCGACCACCTGGGCCATCGTTATTACCGATAATTTTCGACATCTTTGTTTCTCCTAGCTCAAGAGAAAAACCATCGTTCAAAGTGAAAATCGACCTCATCAGTTACAATTCTACACGGGATCTCTAAGACACAAGATCTAACCTCAAGAATTTCAGACCTGCAGCACTACGCCCCCAACAAACCAACTCAACCTCATACATCTAACGTTCACTGTCGAGGCAGCTCCCTCGCGAGCAAGCGTCTCGACCTAACCGCAGGTATGAGATCAAGTCTGATCTGGTGCAAACAGCCGACTACCAGTTCAAATGCGGGATCGCTTCCTTCGCTGCAGCTGATCGTGTGGGTAGTCTTTCTAAGAAGGTGATACTTTGAGCAATGAAATAATTGATCACTGCTTCCCATTCTTTTACCCCAGTGATCGGTAAATGCACATTAAATTGCACGACGTCCGCAGATCCAGCCACAGAGCAGAAATTGAATCCCCCCCAGCCATATTGATCTTCGATTTCGAACCGAAAATAGTCCATGATGGCACTCGATTCCGAATCTAAAGAGGAAACGCTAGTCGGTCGCCGTACCCGAAAATAGATCTGGCTACCGTTTCGCTCGTATTCAAACGGAATCCGTGCCTGGCGGCGGTGCAATACCGTTAGCAAGCGGTTGATCCTACCAAACTTCTTGGCCACATCACTGATGCTGCGCGTCATGTTAATAGATTTACTTAGCAATCGATCTCGCCGGCGCTTTCGTCGTACATTGCCCTGCGCTGACGGAGGGAGGGCCACTCCCATTTTTAGGCCATCTAACTCTGGCATATTCGCGCAATATATTTCAAGGTACTGCAAAGCAATCGGGAGTGCCGGCTTTGCGCGAAGCTCAGTTTTGCCATCGCCTTCCATAACAAATACTGCAAACTGCGCCAGCAGCGACAACAAAGCCCCTTCCACCTGACGCACTACGGCTAACGGAGCTTGTAAGTAATACGAGGCATCGTAATTCACAGGCCCCCATATACGTTGAAGAACAGCGATCCTTGCATGGATATCGTCTGCTTTTCCAATCTTGATGTAATCGCCGTCACGGAACACCAAAATGTAGAGGTTACTCATTTGCATTTACCTAGGTCCTTTTTCAACGTTTAGTTGAGGTGCTTGCTGAATGCCGTGTGCGCGGGCTCAATCGATCTGACAAAAGGCCTCAGGTCACTTACGAATCTCTATATCTAAGGTCCAGCTAGGGGGGAATCTTGAAGGGTTTTAGAGGGCATCTCTTATGGAGAGCAAGTATCCAGCAGCTGAAGCCTCTATCTGATGCCCGGCCGAGAGCCATAGTGGAGAACCCGAAGCCCCGGCCACCTTTCAACTAGCGGTTGCGTGGGCATAAACGCGCTCCCTCTCGAAAGCAACCATCTGGCGCCTTTGTTCAAGACTAAGTTCGCGCACATGCGCCCGAGCGGCGATACGCTGATACTCAACTTCGCGGTGTAAACGAAAAATATCAAAGAACCCGTCGCCTGGCAGCAGAGTGCCAGTTTTCGCGAGAACGACGGAATAGATCCCTACACTCCAGTCCGCCAGCTGAACACACGCAGCCTCAAGTGTGTCGTATACATCATGTGGCGCCACATTCTCATCGAATAACTGAAAAATCTGAGGAAACGATATTGTTGCTCGACGAACTGCTGCACTTCGCAACAACTCTCGCATCGCCGAAACCCGTCCATGAATTACCATTTAGCGCACCTTGAAGTGTTTAGGGAAGCAAGTTGGTCAACAATGCTATTTTCCTCATATAAGATTGCCATGAGGAAAAACAAGAGCGATGCGATATGTCTTCGATGGGCCTGCTCTTCGAGACGTAGGCTTGTTACAAACAGTTCTACGACTGCAAATCAGTAAATTTGGAGGGAATTTAAATTCTGCCACATCATACAGATTGCTTGAAACCCAACTTAACCAGCACTTTGTCGACGGATTTCATCTTGAGCATTTCCAACGTTGGAAACGACATATTTATATCATTATCCTTTAAAATCAAGTACTTATTTACAAACCCATTGTAATCAGATAGGGTTATGACGTTAACTTCCTCTGTCGGATAACCCAAAATGAGCCCGTTTGCGGTTTACCTAAATAAACTAAGAATGCGTCATGATCTTCGCCAGACCCAAATGGCGGAGCTGATGGGATACGAGCAAGGCTACATTTCCGCTTTGGAACTTGGGACAAAAAATCCTTCCAATGAAGAATTTTTGGCCAAGCTGGTTCAGACGTTCGAAATGACGAGCCATGAGCAGGCAGAGCTAGCCATCGCGGTCAAGGAATCGCAACTGCGTTACACCCTTCCACGTGATGTCCCTCCAGAAGCTTTCCGATTCTGCTCCCAACTTTGGGAGAAAATTGACCGGCTCCCTCAGACGCAATGGCAAGCTTTGTTGGCACTCTTGAGCCTGGAGGTCCCACCAAAGGAAGGCCGCCTGCTGTCCTTGAAAACAAAGGAAACGGAGGCTCAAATGTAAAAACGGGACAAACCTATCGGCTTGCCCCGTTTTTGGTAAGCCATAGCTGCGAGCTACAGAAGACCTAAGGAATCCTCAGTATCTCGCTACCAACCGCGCGCGTCAAGCCGCTCCCTCCAAATATATACCACTTTCGCGTTGAATTAATACTCAATGCTGGGACCTTTCGTCCTGAAATTTCACGAGTGGTAGCTATACCGCCTAGATTAATTCTGGCGATCCAATTCATCTTGCATTGACAATGAGCGAGAGGTACCGCGTATGGCAACAAGGAAAGTCGTGACCCGATCCGGTCGTAGAGTTCGAGGTGTCTTCCCATCAGCAAAAAATCAACGCATGGTGGCATGGGAGTCTTTGCTGGAGCGAGATGCCATCGTTCTATTTGAGCTTTCCCCCGGGGTAATTGCTTATGAAGAACAACCATCCATCGAACTGTATTACGAGGACTCTGCGCCCAGAAAGTATTACCCCGACTTCGCATTGACCTTGAGCGACGGAACAGTAGCGCACGTCGAGGTTAAGCCTCAAAAGAAGCTGGCGAAAAAGGACGTCGCCCAACGCTTTAATCTAATTGCTTCGAGCTATCAGCGCCAATCGCGACAATTCTGGATTCTGACTGAGGAAGAAATCCGCCGGCAGCCAAGACTAACGAATCTCTCGCGATGTGCGTACCACCTGAAAGCTCGAACATCCGGCAAGCCAACATCATGGCAATTGCTCGAGCTACGCCGCCGCGATGACTGGACCTTCGAGCATCTCGCTGCGGCGCTCAAAGAGCCACACGCCGTCTATCGCCTGCTCGCGCTCGGCCTCGCCTCCTGTGACTTCGACAAACCAATTCAGAGCAGCACGTCAATTACCTTTCCACCTTCGGGAGGCAAAAATGATTCGCTTTACTTTTAGAAAAGGGCTGCGCTTCAATGAGCGCCAGCAGACCTGGACACTGATTCGACGCCTCGCAAATCAAAAACTACAATTAGAAGACGACGCTGGCGAGATCGTCACCTATACTGAGTCGGAACTGCTTTCCAGATGGCTCAAGCGGGAGCTGGTCATTGATGAGAGCTGCCTATCAGATCCAGATGCCATCTTCCGGACAGCGACGCCGCGGGACCTATCAACCTACCCAGCGAGCATCCGCACGGAATCCTTGAGGCGCCTGAAGTACGTGGTGGCACTCGATGGATGCAATGTTACTTCGGTAAGTAAGCTTCTACAGCCGCAAATTAGCAAGATCGCCGCAACGATCGGTGATCCGAAACCACCGAGTCCAATGACGTTGTACCGTTGGCTGAAGTCATATCGGATGTCACGGGCAGGAGCACAGATGGTCAGTATGCGCCATCGCTCTGGACGTCCCAAAAACAATGCGGCAGATGATCTTCTGGAAGAGTCAATCTCTACCGTCTATCTTGATCAGCAACAGCATTCAGTATCCGATGTCTATAACGATGTGTGTGCCCGGGTGAAGAAAGTAAACAAAGGCCTTGATCAGGCCTCCCAAATTCGCTGCCCATCCAGAGCGACGGTATACCGTCGCGTAGAAGGCCTCGAGAAAGAAATCGTCGATCGTGCTCGTCTTGGAAAGAATGCCGCTGAACGAAAGTATCGTCCAGTCCTGGGAACGGTAAAAGTCAGCAAAGTACTTGAGCGCATTGAAGTCGACCACACTCCGCTAGACGTCATCATTATCGATGCGGACACCAATTTGCCATTAGGGCGACCTTGGCTCACGATCGCGATAGACAGATATAGCAGAGTGATCATGGGGTTCTATGTCGCATTCCATGAGCCGTCTTCGTTCACAATACTTCAGTGCCTCAAACGTGCAGTATTGCCTAAAGACGAATGGCTCAGCAAGTACCCAGATATCCAAACCAAATGGCCCTGCCACGGCATTCCCGAGTTGATCGCTACCGACAATGGCATGGATCTTCACTCTGCGGCATTCAGCGACATCTGTTTCGAATTGGGCATTCAGTTACTTTTTTGTCCTGCGAAGAAGCCTGAATACAAGGGCTCTGTCGAACGGTTCTTCCGAACAATCAGCGAAGGACTCGTCCACAAGCTTCCTGGAACGGTCTTCTCAAACATCAAACAACGCGGCGATTATCCCTCCGAGGAGCTTGCTGCCATTGATCTGAAAACCTTGATGCACCTACTCACCAAATGGGTCGTGGAGATATATCACTGCTCGAAGCATCGTAAGCTTGGCATGACCCCGCTGGATAAATGGTACGAGAGCGCTCCGAATTGCTGCATTGAGCTGCCCGCCTACCCGGATCAATTAGACGTCCTTGTTGGCATCCCTGCCGAACGAACGCTTTTCCGATACGGCTTAGAGATAGACAACCTCATGTACAACAGCGATGAACTTCAGACCATTTTTCTTCGTCTTGGCGCAGATGCCCGCACTAAGGTCAAACTCAAGTACTACGAAGACGACGTCTCTTACATCCATGCGTTTCATCCTCCTACCGAAACCTACATCCGCGTTCCAGCCGTAGATTGGGACTACGCGCAGAAATTGAACAGACACGTTCACACTCTAATACAAGCAGCAGCAAGAGAAAAATACGGAAGCAGGATCAACATTTCGAGACTGTTAGAGGTCAAAGATGAGATCCAAAAAATGGTCTCGGATGCCATCAATAGCAAAAAAATGAGAGAGCGGAAGCGCGCTGCCAGCTTGAAGAAGCGTGACAGCGAAGCAGTCATTAAGGAGACGCAGTCTCCCATTGAACAGGCGCGCGCCAAATCGAGATCCGCGAAACCCAAATCGAATATTCAGCTTGATTCCGGCCTCGACGACAAGCTGCCGGTATTTACGGTCTCCGCACGAAATGTACGCAAATCGGGAGCTAAAGATGCCCAATGACTCAACATCTCAGCGTAGCGTCCGATCTGACTATATCGCGGATGAGGGAAAATACATTGGCTTTTCAGTCCGCCACCAAGTAATCGAGTTCAACGCGTTTCGTGAAGGATGGCGAAAAATCTCCCACGTCCATGACCGCGGCATCCACGCACAGATCGCTGGAGGGCTCCTTCTTGTCGGTCAGTCTGGCGCAGGTAAAACCACTCTAATCGAGCACTACAGGGACAGCTTTCCAATAACTGAGCACCCCGAACAGACTCTGGTGCCAATCCTGGTTGTCCAGACCCCAGCAATGCCAACGGTGAAAAATCTAGCAGAGGCGATTCTTCATGCGCTGGGCGATCCAGATGTCAACAAAGGATCTACCGAAGAAAAGACTCGCCGCATCTTCAAGCTGTTAGTTGCTTGTCACGTAGAGCTACTCATCATTGACGAATTTCAGCACTTCTGTGATTCGCGACGCCGTAGTGTTGCGAACCAGGTGGCAGACTGGCTAAAGGGGGTCTTAAATGTTGCTCGCATACCTGTCGTCGTCGTTGGACTACCGCGCGCTGAAGAAGTCATTCGTATGAACGAACAACTCGCCAGGCGCTTCTCGTCTGTCTTCTTCCTTCGGCCTTTTAACTTTCATACCAAAGAGGGGCAAAAAGAATTTCGAGGGCTGTTAAAGACTGTTCAAGAATTCATCCCGGTCCGGTGCATTGAATTTCATGAGGCTAACCTAGCGCTGCGATTCTTCATTGCCACTAATGGCCTGATTGATTACATCGCAAAGATCATCGATGAAGCCGTACAAATTGCTGGTCGTAAGAGAGACCCTCGCATAGATTGGAATGTTCTGGCCCAAGCATTTGAGGAGTCAGTATGGAGAAACGCTCCCAAAAAACTTAACCCTTTCAATTCCGATGCAGAACCTCGCCCGCTCAACAAATTGGGAGAGCCATTTGAGCGTTGGGGTAAGCTTCTTTTACCTGGCGCAACGAGCGAGGAGGAAATATGAATATGCGACTTGCACCAGAAGCTCAAGGGTCTCCAATTCTACTTTCACGACCCTCTCGTGTCTCCACTGAGGGACTGCATGGCTATCTCCTACGGCTAGCAGAAGCGAACGGCCTAAGCGGCGTAGCTCAGCTTTGGCCTGATCGCAAGCCGTCGATTGATGTACTAGAGAGCAGACTTGGCGCCGACCGATGGCCTCAAAACAAAACGATGCTACAAGAAGTGATCCCACAGATGGTCTCAACTTCCGGCTCACCGCCTATTTGGAATCAACGCTCCAGCCGCTATTGCCCATGCTGCATTAACGAATCAGCACAGTGGCGATGGGAGTGGGAATTGACGTTGGTCACATGCTGCCATCAACACGGTGTGAATTTGATTGAAGACTGCCACAGCTGTGGAAAAAAACTGAACTGGCGCCGCCACAGTCTGATGACTTGCGACTGTGGCGTGCCACTTTCTACACATATCCAGACACCTTCTTCCACTGCAGATAACGAGCTTTCTGAAATTTTTTTCGCGAAGCTACACCAGCTTCCAATAAAGCAGCGCCACCTCTCTGATCTGTCACTCGAACAGCTGAACAAGGTAGCCTTCATGCTTGGAGCTTATGCCAAGAACAGCGGCCGCAAATTTTCACAGAAAATTAGCAATCTACATGACATTGCAGTCGTACGCCCTGTTGTAAATGCCGCTGCTGAAATCCTGACCGTTTGGCCCCGCAATTTTCACGCACTGCTTAAGTCGTTTCACAAGGCGGGCGAAATAGACGTACAAGATCAACGACTATCAAAACGTTTCGGCTTTTTTTACCCTTACGTGTATCGAACTCTAAAGGATCCGGAATACGCGTTTCTGTTGCAGGCGTTTGAAAAATTCATTTCGCGTACTTGGCGAGGGTCACTGGCTGAGCGCAATTCGAGGCTTTCGCACACTACTCGCTTGCGTCACAATTGGATTCCCATCAGCTCGATGGCGAAGGAGCTAAATACTACAACGCGCCAAATTCAGCTGTTGATTGATCAAGGACGAATCGCGTGCTATGTGCGGCAGACGCCCAAAGGCAGGTCGCTAAAGTGTGTGAGCCGAAAACAAATCACGGAAATACGTAATGCGTTGGAAAACGTTATCGATTTTAGACAGACATACGAGCTCCTTGGGCTCACGAAATCACGAGCGATGCAGCTTGTCAACGGGGAGGCGATCGAGGCGATCTTCAAACCAAGAAGTTCTGGAACGTCACGCTGGGGAATCCCCCAAGACCATGTAATGGCCCTTGTGTCGTTCGCTTCAGGTCTTCCCATAGTAGACGAAAAAGATGCGACGGATACCATCTCACTGGCACATGCATTCCGCTATTTGCTTAGGGAAAAGTATCTCTTTCCAGCTCTAATGTTGGCGGTGATAAAAAAGGAGTTGAGTCCTGTAGCGGTATCAAGCACAAGAGAACTGCTACCCGGCTGGTTATTTGACCGACCATCGTTGTTGAATTGGATCGAAGAGCAGCGTCAAGTCAGTTATTCTGGATTTTTGTCGGTTCCAGATACCGCTAGAAAACTGGGGGTGCGCCAACAGGCTGTTTACAGTTTTGTTTATAGCTCAAAACTATTCTCCATCCGTCATACTGAACGCCATCACATTCTCGTCGCCGAACAAGATATCGAAAGATTTTCAAGCAAATTCGTCTTCTGCCATGAACTTGAAACCCAGTTCAGTTTGCTTCCCGCATACTTTGTCCCTAGGCTAATCGAGCAAGGGATTCATCCAGTCAACGGGCCAAAACCCTGTAAAGACGAAATCTTGTTATTTAATAGGGAGCCTTCCCTCTTCACTGCGATGCACAGCATCGTTGCAAGGCGCAAATGTAGTGGCATCGATAGGGCGAAGGATGCAACTCCCTAAAAGCGGTGCCCGGAACCCGAGCCAACACACTTACTCATGCTCAGAAAAGCAAAAATGGGCGATAACTGCAGCACGCAAGGAGAGACGACATGCATAACGACCATGACTATCTTGACTACCAAAAGCTTCTGGTAGCCATGGCCTGCGTCGATGCGTTCGAAATAACCACAATCAGGCAGTGGAGCATTTCTAACTTGGATCGCTGGGAGTCCAATGGCACTTGGTGTTCGGCATTTGATGAATGGCGAGCGATTATGACGAGTGGCAGCGACGCAGACGTCATCGCGGCCATGACTGGACTGGATCAACGAGCTAATAGATTGCGGCAGTCGTCACCATATGCCGGGCTTATCGACCGAAACATAAGGGCCTCCATAGTAAGAAGGGTTCAGCTTCTACGAGCAAGCAGAAGTAATATTGATCTTAGTTGTGATAAACCAGACTTCATCTGATAACCACTGTCAGATGACAGCTAGTCTGTCTGATCCTATCGCTACGCCTCATTTTCCGACGCCCCCAGTCCGAATATCGACGCCAAGGTTTGATGCCGGTATTGCCGCCTATCGTCGGGATGCTCCCCACGCAAGATGATATGACCCTGAGTAAAGTCCGCGACTGGAATCAAGTAGTATCCCAGGACACCGGCGTTAGCAGCATCCATCTGCACACATAGAACGAAGTCCGGTACCGGCGAGGTGTGGACTGGGATACGCCATCTGATGTGACCAGCAGGGTCGTGGCGAGAGCGCGCCACAACTAGCTTGAGTGTAACCTTCCCGTTGAGTTGCAACAGCCAGCGGTGTTCACATTGCATATGCCCCCCGCCTGCCTGTTCAATTGCCATCTTGATCGCTGACATCGTCGCCTCGCGCAACTGCCTAACTGATCGAAGTGTTCGCGCGCGCAGGAGTGGTCTTGCCGCCGGCAGCCCTGCAGCCAAGTAAGCCTCAGCCAAGGTTCCGAATCGGGCGTTAAAGTACTTAGGGTTCGGAACACCATGCGCGGCGTTGATGATCGATACGGTAACCTTGCCATGTTTCTTGTACAGCGTCCGCAGCATCTGGAGCAGCTCATCGGACGTTTTAGGTCGATTCCGTCGTAGCCGCTCATAGGCGGCCTTCTCAAAAAGCTGCGGTGTAACGATAGGCGGGAAGGCATCATCGATGCAAATCCAGTCATCCGGCGGGTTGAGCGCCCGTGGTGTACTCATCTTCGCTGACCCGCGATTAAACATGAGTCGACCGACGTACTTTTCATTAGTCAGAATGCTCTTCACCAGAAATGGGGTCCAAGGTCTGCGCCATTCCGTCGGCACTTTCAGCGCATTGAGCTTGGCCGCAATTTCTGTATCACCTAATTTGTCGTCCACAAACCAGCGATAAATCTGCTGAACGGTTTCAACTTCGCGTTGCGGCCCCCAGCAGAAGCGCACGCGATCCGTCGCTGCGGCCTTCCGCTCTCCCGGCTTTAGTATCCGGCGCCGTTTACCGTCCCGGTCATATGACACACGCCGCAATGCATAGCCTGCATAGCCCCCCATCTTGAAGCCTTGGGTTGCAAACCTGCATTGAGCTGAGAAAACCTTGGCGGACAGCTCGCGGCTATACTCAGCAGCCATTGTGCGCTTCATGCCTTTGAGAATCGAGGCAATGGCCGAACCGTCGTTCTCAAATTGCTCCGCGCAGTAAATCACTTGAATCCCGGCCTGGCGGCACAAGTATTCATAATGCGCACCTTCATCGGTATCCTGAAATCGCCCCCAGCGACTAACGTCATAGACGAGCACCATTTCAAAGTCCGTCTTCTTGGCAGCAACGTCATCCATCAGCTCCTGCAGGCCGTCCCGGCCATTAATGCGTAATCCACTCTTTCCAGGGTCAGCGTACATCTTGACAACATCAACATCGTGCTCATCGGCGTATTGCTGAAGCCGCTCACATTGATGTTCGATGGAGCGATCTTGCGGGCGGCTCGACATGCGAACGTAGATTGCGGCGCGCCGCCGGTCTCGTGGAATCGAAGGAGGCTGCGGCGTTTGTTGGCGGGCCATAGGATCTTTACGTGCCTTTGTAGGCCAATCCAAGGCGCAATGCCTCCCCCACTACCGCGCGCTCGTCACGGCCACATAGATGTCTGCGAGTGGCGATGAGAATCGCCGCTCGATGATCACGCACGAAATCGGCAGAAAAATCGACACCATGGCTTTGCGCAAGGACACGAAGCACAGCGGAGATTACAGCCTGCTGGTACGTGAATTCGCTGTCGAGTTGGATAAGTCGGGGTTCTAGCACAAAGCCTCCGCGTCCAAATGGTTCAACGTGGCCTCACTTCAGGCCAAGCTAACAAGGTCCCGCACCTCCGGCTAACGGAACGATTGGAGTAGATTACACCATTCACGATTCAGCAATTTGAGCCAGCGCAAACAAGCAGTTTCGAAACCATCTGACAATCGATGCCAGATCAAGTATGAGCTGCTACAGCTTAGTCTTTTTGATTCTCTCCGACCGCACGTAGTTAAGAGGGAGAGTTGAGCTCGCCACTCAACGAGTTAATAGCAAAATTGCGGTTTCGAGGCTCACGCCCGCCTCGTTCAGCATACACGCAGAAAAGAATACGCCGTGAGAAGCCTTCAACTCAAGCGCTGCTGCAATTATTTTGTGTACTTTCCATAGATCTTCGTTCATACGCCCCCCACGAAGAAGTCTAGAAGTATTGACTGTGGAGCGTATTGAGCTTCCTCAATATGAATCGCTGAAGATGGAGGGGAAATGACAGTCGACCGGCTCCCAGCTAACGCTCTGAGAGGCCATATGGCGAAAGTGCCGCTGTTTGCCAATTCGCCGCCCGTGAGCGGATTGGCAGGCCAGCGGCGTGCCTGTCGACCATCATCTTCGGCGCAGATGCAATACCTCTGCACTGAGGACGATGGCCCTGATACATTTCGATTTTTAAAGAACGCAGGCTCGTCGACACATGCAGCAGTACGAGCGTCTATCCAAACGAATACTTACGACCTCTCACCTGCACATGCCGGCTACTTATCCAATACCGCCATGCTGGCGATAGCGTCGAATTCGTTGAGTACATCAGGGTGATGCTTTGTTAGATGACGCAGTATCGCGTCGTTCGCCATCAGCTTTGCCAAATACCCTTTGGCCAATACTAGGTTAAGAACGTCCTGCCCATAGGACTGCTCAGCCAGCTTGAATTGCTCTTGCAGATTTCCCATTTCCCGTTCCATCTTTGCCATCTGATCAGCACTAACACCAGCCATTTTTCTGGACTTAGTTTCCCCAACAATCATATTGCTGGGCGTGGCCGCAAACAGAGCCTGCGCGTAGGCGACGGTGAGATTATTAGCGCTCACCATCAATTCAACGCATTCAACCTGCCTAGTCGGCTTCAGTTTGCGCAGCACTGCGCCGAGATTGGCAGAGAACACCTGATCGCGCAGCAATTCCGCTGCCTCGGGACAGATCCCGTCAAGTAGATTTAGCTTTTTAAGAATCTGGCTAATATCAACAGCTAGTGCCCTAGCGAGTCTCTCTGGTTTAACGCCACGATCAACAGCACGTCTGATCATGACGTGCTCCTGAATGCTAGAGAGACGGTTTATTCGATTGTTGTAGGTATAGCTCTCGTCGTCAAGAGCCACTAAACACGGCGCCTTCTCGAATCCCAATTCCTTTAAGGCCGTGAGCCGCGAATGCCCATCCAACAAGATGTACTGCCTATCGCGGTCGGGCTTACCAACAGATAAAGGCTCGATCAAGCCGACGGCCTCAATGGACGCGATGATTTGTTTAAATTTTCGGGAGGTGAACAACCCATCCGGCATTTTTCGCGAAGGCAGAATTAATGAAAGCGGCAAGCTCAATGGTTCCGGAACAAAGCCTAGAGGCGATTTTCCCATAATCAAATTCCCTTCGTCCATACTCGGTCAGCAAGATACTGCGGCAATGTGTCCAGTCCCTCGGCACGCAAGAGGTTCCCAAAGCTCTCGTCTGCAAGCAGCTGGCGCAACGCGCCAACGATGAACAGCAGACTCCGCTGAGTGATTTCCGCTTTCCTAACGAGCTGCTTTTGCCGCTCCACTTCACGCTTATAATTGCGTACCAGACTCGATGAGGTGACATCTTCGTTATGCTTGCGGGGCGTCGCTTTCCCGCCCATTCCTCGGCCTCGTGTTCGACGACGTTCAATTACTCTACGTGCATGGATCAAGTGGCTACCACGCAGCTTGCCGGACTCGTAGGCCTCCTGCAGCGCGGTCTGGATTGCTTTATCGTCGTTGCCAGCGCCGGCGATAGTTATGGCGGCATTGAGCGGAATTCGCCCGCTTCCGACTGCCATCAAGAGCCGCTCCTCGCCGTTCTTAAGCAGGTACAGAATGCCCTGCACATAATCAGTGCTCAGTCCCGTCTTTTCCGCAATAGCTTTTTTGTCGTAACCCCGATCTCTCAGCTTCTCGATGCCAGAAAGCAGTTCCAGCGGACTGAACTTGCGCCGAGCGATGTTCTCCGTCAGGCTCATAATGAGAGCCGACTCATCATCGACACTCATGACGATCGCAGGAATTTCTGACTGACCGAGGCTTCTGAACGCTTTAAAGCGGCCTTCGCCGCAAATGAGCAAGTACCGAACGCCATCACCTCCTGGCCGTGGCGTCACAACGATGGGTTTCTTTAGGCCTAAGCTTTGGATGTTGGTAACGATTTGCTCAAACACTCGATTATTACGGTCGCGCGGGTTGAGCACGTCGATCCTTTCCAATGGGATCATCCGCAACTCAGAATGCTGATAGCCCTTGTCATGGGTCATGCGCTCCTCCGTAATCGACTGCGCCGCGCCATGCCATATAGGTAGTCCAAGCTGTCGAAGTGGTAGCACTCGAACTCGATCCCGTTGTGGTCGGCCAAGTGGATCCGAGGTTGCCCGAAGTCGAGTCTGGGTAACAAGTAATAATCCAGCGCAGTCTGATTTTCACTATCCAAGCGTACTGCCACCGTGATATCTGGTGCGAGTGTCGCATCGAAGCGCACCTTCCATCTCCGTCGTCCATTTTCGAATGACTGACAGCGAGCCAGCACTAACGAGACTGTGAATTCGCGATTGACGTTGAGAAGATCCGTTGCCGGATCACGCTCAACTACTCCACCAACGTCAGAGATCATTCGTTCTGTCTCAGTAACGATTTGGGGATGCAGTCGCCGCAAAAATTTATTGGCTTCGAGATACTGGTAATCCCTGTCCGGCGTAAAACCAACTGCATGGTAAGCACGGATCAGACTGCCGAACCTATGTGCATAGGCTGCTGCCGAAGGCATGCCTTCAGCTTCGTTGATGATTAATCCTGAGAGATATCCATGCCGCTGGTACAGATTGCGCAGTTTCTCGACCAGTTCCTCGTTACTATATCGGTGCGCCCGTGCGCGCAAAATGCCTTGTGCAGTGAAAAACAGTTCGGCTGGAACAATGCCATCGAAAGCCCCTTCTTTTTTGATCCACATATCCGGGCTGTTGACCACACGATGCTTCTTAAGTTTGAACGACCGGCGGTTGTAGACGTTGTTTCCAATATACTTTTCATTGGAAAGGACTTCCCTGACTGTGGCCCGCGTCCACGCGCGCCCGAGGTCAGTCATGATACCTCGGCCATTGAGCCGCTCTGCAATCTCAGATTCCACCAGGTTATCATCGACAAACCAACGATAGACTTGATTGACAACGCTCACTTCCGAATCTGGGCCAGGCTGAAGAATAACGCGGTCCGTTTGTAAGCTTTTGTGTTCGCCTCGCGTCAGCTCACTTTTGAAAACCCCCGTCTGGTCGACCAGGACGCGTCGTAGGCCATACCCGGCAGGCCCGCCCTGTCGAAAACCGAGCTCAATCAGACGACACTGGCCGGCGAACACTTTGGCCGACAGCTCCCTGCTGTATTCGCCCGCCATAGCGCGCTTGACGCCTTTTACTATCGTGGACACTGGCGAACCGTCGTTCTCAAACTGCTCTGCGCAATAGGTCACCTGAATACCAGCGCGCCGGCAGATGTACTCGTAATACGCACTTTCATCGGCATCCTGAAACCGCCCCCAACGGCTCACATCGTAAACAAGGATGATCTGGAAATCCGCATTACCTGTCTCAACGTCTTTGATTAACTGCTGCAAGGCTTGCCGGCCATCGATGCTCAGCCCGCTTTTCCCCGAATCCGCGTAGGTACGGACGATCTCAATACCGCGACGCTGCGCATAATCGCGGATCTTGTCAGCCTGGTTCTCAGTCGAATACTGCTGATGCTCGGTAGACATCCTCACGTATTCAACTGCACGGAAAATTGCCGGAGCTTTCGGACGGTCGGGCACGCCCGATGATTGTTCGTCTAGGTACATGACACCCGCTCCCTCCGTTTTGATGTGCACGCTCCCGGATCAGTCCATGCATGGCCGCGACCAGATATGGCCAAGCACATTTCGCCGGAACTTTCTTATCCAGCCGATCGAAAGCACAATGGACTGAAAATACCGAAACTTTGCAAAAAAACCTAACACGTCCTCTCTTTGCACACGTCCTTTTTGCAGGGACAATCTAAACACACTGCTGTAATTTGGACGACCAAACTATCGCTGCCACTTACTCCGCAGCCTCTGACAGGTGCAATTTTGTACATCCCCGGCGGCAATGAAATTGGTGGAATCCACACGTCCATCTTTGCACCGACGGCGTTACTAAATGGCCCCGACTGTTGTCGATTTCGGCGGCGCTCCGCATACTGAGGGTGGGAATCGCGATAGTTGCGCCAATAGTCGGGGTGGCGCGATTGCCAATCGCGTTGTGCCTGACGTTGGTTAGCTCGGTAGTCAGGGTCGGATTGCAGCTTACTCCGCTGCCATTGGCGTTTTCTGGCACGCTGGCATGTCGGCGCTGAGCAGAAAGTTTGATCGGGAGTTTGTGGGCGCGGTTGAAACGCCTGACCACAGCCAGCGCATTGCTTGATCGTCATTGATTTCTCCATAAGACGGGGTATGGAGTGGAGTGGCGAACTTAGCCAGAAGGTATTCGCTACCCAACATAGCGCAAACATCCCCCTTGCCGTGGACAAATGATCTAGCGGATTACAGATTTAGGCGCCCATTGGCGGCACCGCTGAAGCCATGAAGGCTTCGCTATGTCGGAAGGGGGATGAGTCGTGGCGCCCCTGCTACTCAATAAACTCGAAATCGTCAGACCCACCGATTGGGGGACGAATCAACTTCCGTCTCGACGAGACGTCCGGTAGGAAAATTTCAATTATTTTGAGATTTTTTTAGGAAAATTTCACTTATTTTGAGACGACTAACCCGTTTCGTCTCATAAGTCGTGTTCAAGTCCTTGATTTGTAAGACCCAGAATTTCAAATTTTTTGAGATCCTACATAAATCTCCATTCCAAAGCCAACCATTCGGTTGGCTTTTTTATTTCCAAAATGGTTTAATGCAAGCGAGCTCAGCATTAGAACCCTCTTGGAAAATACGAACAATGCCAGCCTACTATAGGGCAACCATCTCAGAATTCCTGAAAACCGATCCCAACAATATTCTGGGAAGGCTGCAAGCAGCTTATGCAGCTGATGGCTTCTCCTCACAGTACTCAAAGCAGACGCTGGCGTGGGAGAGTGTCATTCCTTTGTTCAAAGAGCAGTTCCGGTCCCTCATCCAATCACAACCGGCTGCTGAAGCCTGGACTATCATCCTTGAATATCCGCTGTACAGATTACGCAGACGCATTGATGCGGTGCTTCTTACGCGATACCCTCCTGGATGAAAAGATCCTCCCCTACGCTGATATAGGATTCGATTCGATAAAAGGCGCCGCTGGACTGGCGAACACCAAAAAGAATTTTCTGACCAGGAACCACGCCTTGTCTCACTGTCCCGACAAGTGACCCCGTCCGACGAAGTGGACCTGAGGTATAGGCCCGTTCTGCTTCAATTTCGGCTACCCGGTTTGAAGCCTGCGACTGTCAGGTCGGATTCAGTCGTTCAATGTGATGATTTTATCGCGCCACGCCTCCTTTCCGTCAATTAGGGTTTGCATCGGTGTCCGTCCGCAGCACA
>Ga0209758_1002147_pt1 | contig 20766 bp, 23 predicted proteins | sample AraplaMF_Col_mMF_FD_184258 | JGI IMG/M metagenome (GOLD analysis project Ga0209758, IMG submission 184258) | Arabidopsis root microbial communities from the University of North Carolina, USA - plate scrape MF_Col_mMF (SPAdes) (version 2) | ecosystem: Host-associated > Plants > Roots > Endosphere...
ACGAGCTCACCAAGGAAAAGGCCGATATCGAGGCGCTGCTCGCCTCCGACGAGAAGCAGTGGCAGACGGTTTCCTGGGAAATCGGCGAGGTGAAGAAGAAATTCGCCAAGGCCACCGAGATCGGCCGCCGCCGAACGCAGTTTGCCGAAGCCCCCGAGGCCGATGAAGAAGCCATCCAGCACGCGATGATCGAGAAGGAGCCGATCACCGTCGTCGTCTCCGAAAAGGGCTGGATCCGCGCTCTGAGGGGTCACATTTCCGATACCTCGGCGCTGACCTTCAAGGAAGGCGACGGCCTGAAGGTCGCATTCCCGGCGCAGACGACGGACAAGATCCTGATCGTCACCACCGGCGGCAAGGTCTTCACGCTCGGCGGCGACAAGCTGCCCGGCGGCCGCGGCCATGGTGAGCCTCTGCGCATCATGATCGACATGGAAAACGATCAGGACGTGCTGACCGCCTTCGTTCACGACGCGGCCCGCAAGATGCTGATCGTCTCGACTGTCGGCAACGGCTTCGTGGTGCCGGAAGCGGAAATGGTCGCCAATACCCGCAAGGGCAAGCAGATCATGAACGTCTCCATGCCCGACGAGACGAAGCTTCTCGTCCCCGTGACGGGCGATCACATCGCTGTCGTCGGGGAAAACCGTAAGATGCTGGTCTTCCCGCTCTCGCAGGTGCCGGAAATGACGCGTGGCAAGGGCGTACGCCTGCAGCGCTACAAGGATGGCGGCATTTCCGACGTTCGCTGCTTTGCCATCGCCGATGGCCTGAACTGGGAAGACAGCGCCGGCCGCACCTTTACGAAGAACAAGGACGAGCTTGCCGAATGGCTGGCCGACCGCGCCACAGCCGGCCGCACCGTGCCGAAGGGCTTCCCGCGCAGCGGTAGATTCGCCGGCTGATCCAGGAATTTTGAGACTCCGCCCTTGGCAGGCGGGGCAACTCCTCTATCTCTGTCCTGTCACCAAAAATAAGGGCCAATAAGAAGGGCAATGTCGTTCCGTGGGCGGGCGGGACGGCCATAAGCCGTGCGCTTGGGAGCGCGCGAACAATGGAGACCCCTCAACGGAGGAACGCCGATGTCTGCCGCCAATACCATCAAACTGCATGTCGCCCACAGCTACAGGGCGCCGCCCGCCAGGGTCTATGATGCCTGGCTCAATCCCGAAATCGCCCGCCGCTTTTTATTTGCGACCGACGACGGCCATGTCATCCGCGCCGATATCGATCCGCGCGTCGGCGGCCGCTTCATCATCGTCGACCGCCGCCCGACCGGCGATGCCTTTCATCACGGCGTCTTCCTGGAATTGAAGCGCCCCAGGCGCATCGTCTTCTGCTTTTCGGTCGAAGAGCACGACCATAATTGCGATCGTGTCGAAATCGATATCGAACCGCTCGGCAGCGGCAGCCGCCTGACCCTCACGCATGAAATGTGCGCGGAGTGGGCGGAATACGAGGAAAAGACCCGCCAGGGCTGGACGCATATCGTCGAAGGGCTGGATCGGGAACTGGAGCTTTCCGCAGGTTCGAAACGATCGAATCCCGAAGCGGGCCATTCCGCCGGCGCTATGGCGTGAGCGGGATCGTGTGATCGCGCAGGAAGCGCGTTGCGCCGTCCTCGTCGATTTCGCCCGTGGCGATACCCATGACGAAGGTGTAAAGGCGTGCGTCTGTCGTTTCTATCGAATAACCATGTCGAAGCAGGAAAACACCGCAGCTGACGATGGCGATCCGTTTATTCCAGTCAAGAAAGGCGTGATTGCGTCCCGGCCCGAAGAGATATGCGGCAGCTAGTTCGACAACGTCGTCGCACCCAGCCGGGATGAGTGATCGAGAGTCCTGAAGGCGGACGAGCGGGATGTCCATGGAAAGCGCCAGTCCGCCAACTGCCGTCAGCAGCAGGCTCTTCCGGTGATCGGAAAGGTGGGGAGGGGCATCAGTCCTGCGGATCGTCCTGGAGGGAAGAGGGATCGAAGCGTTCCCAGCCGCGCGGCGTCAGATGTTCCTGCGGCTGGAAGCGCGTCTTGTAATCCATCTTCCGCGATCCTTGAACCCAGTAGCCGAGATAGACGTGCGGCAGGCCGAGCGCTTTCGTGCGGCGCACATGATCGAGGATCATGAAGGTGCCGAGCGAGCGCCGGTCGAGATCAGGATTGAAGTAGGAATAGACCATCGAAAGACCGTCACTCATCGTGTCGGTGAGCGCGGCGGCAAGCAATTCGCCCTTCGGCCGCGTTTCCAGTCCCGAGCCTTCCTCGCGCCGCCGGTATTCGATGATCTTGGTGTTTACATGCGTATCTTCCACCATAATCGCATAGTCGAGCACGGTCATATCGGACATGCCGCCCTGCTGGTGGCGAAAGTCGAGATAGCGGCGAAAGAGGGAATATTGCTCGCTCGACGGCTGGGCCGGAAATTCCGTGGCGATGATATCGGAATTGGCGGCCAGCACCCGCTTCATCGATTTGGTGGGTTCGAACTCCTGCGCCAGGATGCGCACGGACACGCAGGCGCGACAGGCCTCGCAGGCAGGGCGGTAGGCAATGTTCTGCGAACGGCGGAAGCCACCCTGGGTCAGGATATCGTTCATCTCTGCCGCTCGTGGCCCGACGAGATGGGTGAAGACCTTGCGCTCCATCTCATGCGGCAGATACGGACAGGTAGCCGGAGCCGTCAGATAAAACTGAGGGGATGGCGTGGTCTGCGTATTCATCTCTTGCGGAGATTTCCTTTCGGGGCGCCTGTCATTCCAGACAGCATGACGCAAGAATAAAAAACGTCAACAGCGCGGCATTCAGTGCCGCGCAATCGAATATTCGATTTCTTGGATATGGCGCCCTTTTGTGGCCGGCAAAGGGCGGGCGGAGACTTTATTTCGTCCCCTGCCGGAACGTAGTCAAATCGTGCGGATCGTCGCCGTGCCGACGAGGAAATCGTGCAGCAGGCGCGAGCGCTCCGTGAACAGGCCGACCAGCAGAATCAGCGGCGTCAGCACCGAGTTCAGGATCCAGAACAGCGCCAGATGCGCGATCGCCATGAAGAAGTCCATCTGCCGTCCGTCGACGCGCACGATCGCGATTCCCATCGCGCGCATACCGAGAGAGGCCTGTAACGGACCACCGACGCCAAGGCCGAAATAGATGCCGGCGACGATGACGTAGAGGGCCGGAAAGAGAAAGAAGCCGAGCCCGAACGTGACGATGCCCAGGAAGAACACCACGACCGCGGCCGGAATGCAGAGCAGGGCGATGATGATATAGTCGAGGATGAACGCGAAGACGCGACGGCTGAGCACGCCGCTATAGGCGCGCCAGTCCTCCGGTGCGGCATAGAGCGGGTTGGGATTGTAGCTCATCCATATCTCCCTTCGAAAGACGATGCCGCTGATATGGTATCGTCAGGGGGAAATGCAATAATTCGCCCGAAAATCACCTTTTTGCGAGGATTTTTGCCACTTCCGGCGCGAAATAGGTGAGGATGCCGTCACAGCCGGCACGCTTGAAGGCCAGCAGCGTCTCCATCATGATCCGCTCGCCATCGATCCAGCCGTTCATCGCCGCAGCCTTGATCTGCGAATATTCGCCCGAGACCTGATAGGCGAAGGTCGGCAGGCCGAAAGCCTCCTTCACGCGCCAGCAGATGTCGAGATAGGCAAGCCCCGGCTTGACCATCAGCATGTCGGCACCCTCCTCGACATCGAGGGCGGCGTCGCGGATGGCTTCCGTGCCGTTGGCCGGATTGATGTAATAGCTGTTCTTGTCGCCTTTCAGCAGGCCCTTGGTGTTGATCGCTTCGCGATAGGGACCGTAGAAGCCGGAGGAGAATTTCGTGGCATAGGACATGATGCCGACGCTCTGGTGTCCGGCGGCATCGAGTCCGCGGCGGATCGCGCCGATGCGCCCGTCCATCATTTCCGACGGTGCGATGATGTCGGCGCCGGCATCGGCCTGCAGGATTGCCGCCTTGACCACCTGGTCGACCGTCTCGTCATTGACGATCTCGCCGTCGCGCAGGATGCCATCGTGCCCGTGGCTGGTGAATGGGTCGAGCGCCACATCCGTAATAATGCCGATATTGGGGACCGCCTTTTTGATGGCTGCCGTTGTCTGATTGATGAGGTTATTGGCGACGAGGCTGTTGGAGCCCGTTTCGTCACGCAGCTCTATCTCGATATCGGGGAAAGTGGCAATTGCCGGGATGCCGAGATCGGCTGCTTCCTTCGCCGCCTCGACCGCCTTGTCGACGCTCATGCGGTTCACGCCCGGCATCGCTGCGATCGGATCGACGATGCCCGTTCCCGGGACGATGAAGATCGGCCAGATCAGATCGTCGACCGTCAGCCGGTTTTCCTGCACCAGCCGGCGCGTCCAGTCCGCCTTGCGGTTGCGCCGCATGCGGCGGTGACCGGTGATTTCATCGACGAGATGTGTCTTGTCCTGCATGATATCTGTCCCTGGGCCATTCCATTTATCGGAGCGCTCATTATCATGCGCACCGGGAAATCCAAACCGGACCATTGGCCGCGGCGGGTAAAACCCGAAAAACTGAAGCTGCGATCCGAATGTGAGGTCTCGCCATGGAAACCGATTCTCCGACGATACCGAAACGCACGCTGACGGATATCCTCTTCATCTTCTTCCTGCGGCTGGTTGCCGTTTCCTGCTTCTGGTTCGGCCTGCAATATTGGGCGATGCTCGTCGGCTATTCGCTGGTCGGCGCCGGTCGCTTCGATCTCCTGAGCCTGCCGTGGAAGGTCGCAAGCACCTCCCTTGCCGTTCTGTTCCCGGTCGCCTCGCTCGGCCTCTGGCTCACTGTTTCCTGGGGGCCGGTCATCTGGGTGCTTGCCGCCGGCGGCCAGATCCTCATGTATGGCCTGCTTCCGCAGATCTTCGGACCCAACCGGCTGATCATCCTGCTCCACGTCATCGTGGCCGTCATCTACTGGATTTTCAGGCTTTCCCTGTGGCTGGAGCGGGGCCGGCAGCGTCGCCAGGTAAGTGTTGATTTACCCTGATACATCGAGGGGTTTTCGTAAGCCTCTGTTAAGCCTGCGGTTTAAGTCGAATTTTATATGTATTCGATAGGGTCTCACTCAAGGCGGGAAGAAAACGACACCGCCAAACAAAACAGTGAGGCAGTCAAATGAACACGAAAATCAAGCCGCAGGCGGCATCGACTTTCCATGCACACGAACAGGGCATCCGTGATCTTTACATGGAATCCCTTCATCTTGTCGAACGTCTTCATCGCCGTCTTCTCGACGTCATCAAGGACGAGTTCGACCGTCAGGGCCGCAGCGACGTCAACGCCATCCAGGCGCTGCTCCTCTTCAACATCGGCAACTCCGAACTGACCGCCGGCGAACTCCGCTCCCGCGGCTACTATCTCGGCTCGAACGTTTCCTACAACGTCAAGAAGCTGGTCGACCTCGGCTTCATCAACCACCAGCGCTCGCGCATCGACCGCCGCTCAGTCCGCATCAGCCTGACCGAAACCGGACAGGACATCGCCGAAACGGTAGCCCGGCTCTACGAACGCCACATCGCCTCGATCGACAAGGTCGGCGGCATCGGCACCGACGAGTTTACGCAGATGAACAAGCTCCTGCAGCGTCTCGATCGCTTCTGGAACGATCAGATCCTGTATCGCCTCTGAGACCCGAGACCTCCTTTCAGGGTTGATGAAAACCGGATGCGTTCCCTGCGCGTCCGGTTTTGCCGCTTAATCCGGGGCGATCTTGAAATCTATCCACTATGCCATTCACCTCTGCGTGGCATCTTTGCAACGCCCACCAGCCAAGCGCAAAGCCCGGTATTCAAGCCGTTTTTTAGTCGTTATTAACCCTCACGGTTTACCCGTCATATGGTTCGTTGCATGCGGTCGCCGGCAACCGGCAGTCTGTCTTGCGGTCCGGAAACACGAATTGGCCATATTGATGTGACAGCGGAATATCGATAGCCGGCGTCCTCGATGGGCCATTGGCGCCATCCAGGCTGCTCCTCGCAATCTTGTGATGGGACTGGCGGAATTTCCAGGTGCGCCGGAAGAACGAACGGATAGGGATCTGCGTTAAGGCGCAGGATATCGCAAAGGGCCGCGGCTTCCTCCACCGCGGCATTGAGTGGTTGGGACGAATGTCTAAAAAGAACGGAATTGAAGCTCTCTCGCGCCGCGCTTTCCTGGCGTCGGCGGCAACGGTTGGTGCCGGCGCGCTTGCCGGCCCCGCATTCGCGCAATCGGCGCTCGATGGGCTCCTGAATGCCCCGAAACGCGGCAACTGGGATGACCAGTTCGACGCCAAGGCAGCCTCGCGCACGGCGACTGCCGTTCTCTCCAATACGCCGATCCTCAGCCCGCAGTCGGTGCCGAGCACGCAGCAGGCGATCATGCAGTATCAGCAGATCGCGTCCGCCGGCGGCTGGCCGGAGGTCAATCCGGGCGATCAGCGCCTGCAGCTCGGTGTCAGCTCCCCCGCCGTCCAGGCGCTGCGCCAGCGTCTGGCGATTACCGGCGACCTGCCGCGTGAGGCCGGTCTTTCCAACGCCTTCGATTCCTACGTCGACGGCGCCGTCAAGCGCTTCCAGGCCCGTCACGGCCTGCCGGCCGATGGCGTGCTCGGCGAATTCACGCTGAAGGCGATGAACATCCCGGCCGATGTGCGCCTGCAGCAGTTGAACACCAACCTGATCCGCCTGCAGACCTTCCCGGAAGACCTGGGCCGCCGCCATCTGATGGTCAACATTCCGGCCGCCTATGTGGAGGCCGTCGAAGACGGCAGCGTTGCGACGCGCCATACCGCGGTTGTCGGCCGTCTGAGCCGCCCGACGCATCTCGTCAACTCGAAGATCTACGAAGTCATCCTCAACCCGTACTGGACGGCACCTCGCTCGATCGTCGAGAAGGACATCATGCCGCTGATGCGCAAGGATCCGACCTATCTCGAGAAGAACGCCATCCGCCTGATCGACGGCAAGGGCAACGAAGTCGCCCCCGAGACCGTCGACTGGAACGGAGAGGCGCCGAACCTGATGTTCCGCCAAGACCCGGGCAAGATCAACGCCATGGCGTCCACGAAGATCAACTTCTACAACAAGAACGGCGAGTACATGCACGACACGCCGCAGCAGGGCCTGTTCAACAAGCTCATGCGCTTCGAATCGTCGGGCTGCGTGCGCGTCCAGAACGTGCGCGACCTGTCGACCTGGCTGCTGCGCGAAACCCCCGGCTGGAACCGGCAGCAGATGGAGCAGGTGATTGCAAGCGGCACCAACACGCCGATCAAGCTCGCGACCGAAGTTCCTGTCTATTTCGTCTACATCTCGGCCTGGGGCATGCCCGATGGCGTCGTCCAGTTCCGCGACGATATCTACGAGATGGACGGCAATGCCGAACTGGCGCTCGACACGACCTCGGGCATGGAGCAGCCGGTCCAGTAATCCGGACATCAAACGATCCTCAAAAGCCGCGCCATTTGCGCGGCTTTTTTCATTCCAGCGGGGCCGTAGCCAGCGCAAACTACTCACCCCGCGCGCTTAGCCCAGCAAATGTCGTTCTTCGTATTGCCCTCGCATCGGCGGAAGGCTAATACCTTGCCGCATTCCACTGTAGGAGCCAGCCCATGACCAATGCTTCCACCGAATCCTTCTTCAATCGCTCGCTTGCGGACGTCGATCCGGAAATCTTCGGCGCGATCGGAAAGGAACTCGGTCGTCAACGGCATGAGATCGAACTGATCGCATCCGAGAACATCGTTTCCCGCGCCGTTCTGGAAGCCCAGGGCTCCATCATGACCAACAAATATGCCGAGGGTTATCCGGGCAAGCGCTATTACGGCGGCTGCCAGTTCGTCGATATCGCCGAGGAACTCGCCATCGAGCGCGCCAAGAAGCTCTTCGGCGTCAACTTCGCCAACGTTCAGCCGAATTCCGGTTCGCAGATGAACCAGGCCGTATTCCTGGCGCTGCTGCAGCCGGGCGACACCTTCATGGGTCTCGACCTGAACTCCGGCGGTCACCTGACGCATGGTTCGCCGGTCAACATGTCCGGCAAGTGGTTCAATGTCGTTTCCTACGGCGTACGCGAAGGCGACAACCTGCTCGACATGGATGACGTCGAGCGCAAGGCCAAAGAACACAAGCCGAAGCTGATCATCGCCGGCGGCACGGCCTATTCCCGTATCTGGGACTGGAAGCGCTTCCGCGAGATCGCCGATAGCGTCGGTGCCTACCTGATGGTCGACATGGCCCACATCGCCGGTCTCGTTGCCGGTGGCGTGCATCCGTCGCCGTTCCCGCACTGCCATGTTGCGACCACCACCACCCACAAGTCGCTCCGCGGTCCGCGCGGCGGCGTCATCCTGACGAATGACGAGGATCTGGCGAAGAAGTTCAACTCCGCCGTCTTCCCCGGTCTCCAGGGTGGTCCGCTGATGCACATCATCGCCGCCAAGGCCGTTGCCTTCGGCGAAGCCCTGCAGCCCTCCTTCAAGGAATATGCCGCCCAGGTCGTCAAGAACGCCAAGGCGCTCGCCGAAACCCTTGTTGCCGGCGGCCTCGATGTCGTCTCCGGCGGCACGGACAACCACCTGATGCTCGTCGATCTGCGCAAGAAGAACGCCACCGGCAAGCGCGCAGAAGCCGCACTCGGCCGCGCCTACGTCACCTGCAACAAGAACGGCATTCCCTTCGATCCCGAAAAGCCCTTCGTCACCTCGGGTGTCCGCCTTGGCGCCCCGGCCGGCACGACGCGCGGCTTCAAGGAAGCCGAATTCCGCGAGATCGGTAACCTCATCGTCGAGGTTCTCGACGGCCTGAAGGTCGCCAATTCCGACGAAGGCAACGCCGCCGTCGAGGCTGCCGTCCGCGGCAAGGTGGTGAATCTGACCGATCGCTTCCCCATGTATGATTACATGGGCTAAGGAGAAGGCATGCGCTGCCCCTATTGCGGTTCGGAAGACACTCAGGTCAAGGATTCCCGCCCGGCGGAGGATAACACCTCCATCCGCCGGCGCCGTATCTGTCCGGATTGCGGCGGCCGTTTCACGACCTTCGAGCGCGTGCAGCTTCGCGAACTGATGGTCACCAAGAAGACCGGCCGCAAGGTTCCTTTCGATCGCGACAAGCTGGTCAGGTCCTTCGATGTGGCATTGCGCAAGCGCCCGGTCGATCGCGATCGTATCGAGCGTGCTGTTTCCGGTATCGTACGCCGCTTGGAAAGCTCGGGTGAGACGGAAATCTCCTCCGAGCAGATCGGCCTGCAGGTTCTGGAAGCGATGAAGAGCCTCGATGATGTCGGCTTCGTGCGCTACGCCTCGGTCTATCGCGATTTCACGCATGCCGAGGATTTCGAAAAGCTGATCGCCGAGCTCAACGCCAAGATCTCCCGCGATCCACTGGACGTCTGACCATGGGTGAGGGGATCGCTCAGGCTGAAGACGAACGCTTCATGGCCGCCGCGATCCGCCTGTCGCGATGGCACACGGGCCAGACCTCCACCAATCCATCCGTCGGCTGCCTCATCGTTCGCGATGGCGCAATCGTCGGCCGCGCCGTGACCGCGCCCGGCGGCCGTCCGCATGCCGAACCGCAGGCGCTCGCCGAAGCCGGTGAGCTTGCCCGCGGTGCGACGGCCTATGTCACGCTCGAACCCTGCTCCCATCATGGCAAGACGCCGCCCTGTGCCGAGGCTCTGATTGCCCATGGCGTCGGCCGTGTCGTCATCAGCGTCACCGATCCTGATGTCAGAGTGTCCGGTCGCGGCATTGCCATGCTGCAAGCTGCCGGCATCGAGGTGACCTCGGGCGTGCTGGAGGAAGAGGGCAGGCAGTCGCTCGCCGGCTATCTCACCCGCCAGACGAAGAACCGCCCCTATGTGACTCTCAAACTTGCCGTTTCCGCCGATGGCATGATCGGCAGAGCAGGGGTAGGGCAGGTGGCGATAACTGGTCCGGAAGCCCGCGCCCAGGTTCAGGCGCTGCGGGCCGAAACCGATGCCATCCTTGTCGGCATCGGCACGGCGATATCAGATGATCCGCTGCTGACGGTGCGAACACCGGGTCTTGAGGCGCAATCGCCTGTTCGCATCGTGCTCGATCCGATGCTGGCGCTGCCGCTGACGAGCAAGCTCGTCGAGACGGCGCGGGAAGTGCCCGTTATTGTGGTGGCGAGTGAAGAGGTATCGCCGTTAGGGTCCGAGGAAGGGGCACCCCCCTCTGTCCTGCCGGACATCTCCCCGACAGGGGGGGAGATCGGCAAGGGGCCTGCTCCCAGTTCCTCATCTTCTGATAGCAGTGTCTCCGCTTCGGCAAATTTAGGGCAGGGAGCCAGCCCCCAGCCAATCTCCCCCCTTGTGGGGGGTGAGGTGCGTTCCGGCGAAGCCGGAGCGATCGATCCAGTGAATCGATCGCAGCACCGAACGTCCGGCAGGACAGAGGGGGGTATCTCACCCGCCAACCCTACGGAGATGGACACCCGCCGCGCCGCACTCGAAGCCGCCGGCGTCGAAATCCTCTACTGCAATCCCTATCATCCCGAAGTCCTGCTGCCAGCACTCGCAACGCGTGGCATTTCCTCGCTTCTGGTCGAGGGCGGCGCAAAGACTGCGAAGCTCTTCCTTGAAGCCGGTCTCGTCGATCGCATCCAGCTCTACCAGGCGCCTCTCGTCATCGGCGAGGGTGGTATTGAATCTCCGTTGCAGGCAACCGACATACCATCCGGCTTTGCCCACAGGGGCACATATATATTCGGCGCGGATCGCCTGGACGAATACGAAAGAGAGACTTGATGTTCACCGGAATTATCACTGATATCGGCACGATCGAATCCGTTTCGCCGTTGAAGGAAGGCATCAAGCTTCGCGTCACGACAAATTACGATCCGGCGACCATCGATATGGGCGCTTCCATCTCCCATTCCGGCATCTGCCTCACCGTGACCGGCCTGCCGCAGGCGGGCAGCAACGGCCGCTGGTTCGAAGTCGAGGCATGGGAAGAAGCGCTGCGGCTCACCACCGTTTCCGCCTGGCAGGCTGGCAGCCATATCAATCTCGAACGGTCGCTGAAGATCGGTGACGAGCTGGGCGGCCACATCGTTTCCGGTCATGTCGACGGCAAGGCCGAGATACTGTCGGTGACGGAGGAAGGCGATGCGACGCGCTTCCGCCTGCGCGCGCCGGCCCATCTCGCGAAATTCGTGGCGCCCAAGGGCTCGATTGCCCTCGACGGCACGTCGCTGACCGTCAATGCCGTCGATGGTACGGATTTCGACGTGCTCTTGATCCGCCACACGCTCGAGGTCACGACCTGGGGTGAACGCAAGGCTGGCGACTTCGTCAATTTCGAGGTCGACACGATGGCGCGTTATGCCGCCCGCCTTGCTGAATTTCCTAGCGCGAAAGCTGAATGATCGGGCCGTTATAGTCCGTCCGCGCCGCTTCCTTGAAGCCGAGCTTTTCGGCAACCCTGAGCGACGGCATATTGTCCGGGCTGATGATGCAGGTCATCAGCCGCCCCGGAAATTGTGTCTCGCCCCAGCCGATGATCGCCGCCAGCGCTTCGGTGGCATAACCCTTGCCATGCGCAGATGGCATCAGTGCCCAGCCCACCTCCATCGTCCCTTCGATCGATGGCTGCATGTCCCGCTTGGCTTCGAGAAAACCCGCTTCGCCGATGAAGCGGCCGCTTTCCTTTTCTTCGATCGCGAAGAAACCGAAGCCCATGTGATGCCACATGCCGGCAATACGCAGCAGCCGTGACCAGCTCTGCTCGCGGCTGGAGGGCACGCCGCTGATGAAACGCACGACGTCTTCGTCGCGCCAGAGTTCGAAATGTGCATCGAAGTCGTCACGCCGATGCGCGCGCAGAATAAGCCGTCCGGTTTCCAGTGTCGGGATATCGATCATGAATAGGATGCTCTGAAACGATTTGCGATGAAGGTGCTGATATCAGACGCCGGGTTCGCCATCCCAGTAGTCGAGGGCGTTCTCGCCCCGGCCGATATGATCGAAGGAGCTGCCGTCGCGATTGGTCTTGGCGAGAAATTTGCCGGAATCGGGATATTCGCAGATCTCGGTCTTCGCCTTGGTCGACAGGCCCAGATAGATAAGCGGCGTCGATCCGGTATTGATGATCTGATGGGCCGTTTCCGGCCCGCCCGAGGGCGCGCCCAGCACATCGCCCTTCTTGATCGGATAGCGCTGCTCGCCGAAGCGATATTCGCCCGTGCCCTCGATGATGTAGAAGAGCTCGTCTTCCACATGATGATTGTGGAAGGGGCAACCGGATTTGCCTGATGGCACTTCATTATAGCTGATGCCGAGATTGGTGAGCCCGAGTTGTTTTCCGAAAGACGTGTCGCGGCTCTCGAAGAGCCTTCCCCGTGTCCAGTGTTCGAGGGGGAGATCGGCCGTATTGATGACCGGTTTTACGTTTGTCGCCATAGGGTCCTCCGCTTTGGCGAGAAGACAATCCTATCCGGCGGAAAATGCAACAGCGATTTCGATAAAAGGTGAGCATGGGCGGTGAGGAGATCAGCCGCCCATGCTCGCCTTCCAAGTTGGCAGCCTCAGCGAACGTAGAACGTAATGCTGCCGTCGGCTGCCTGTTCGGCGTTCACGACATTGCGGATATTGACACCGTCATTGTTGAGCTTGCGTGCCAGCGACCTGTTGGCGTCGATGGAGGCCTGGATGGCGTGGACAGCGCTTTGCGGGCGCTGAATGACGGAGCGCGGACCCGTGGTTTCGTTGTCGAGATTGTGCCAGTTATAGACCGGTTGGACGTCGAAGTCGCCTTGGAAGGTGCGAAGCGTCTGCTCGATACCTTGGGCGGTATTCATGCCGAGGCTTTCAGCCCGGCTGACGCCGGCAAATGCAAGGGAGGAGAAAGCGGCGGCGATGGCGATTTTAGCAACGCGGTTCATGATGGTATCCTTTCGTCTGCTGTGACGGTCGGCTGTCGTTGCAGGGGATCGTCGGCGTTACGATTGGGATTTGGCACTGCAGCATTGTCGTTTCAATGACGTAAATCACTGAAAATCAATTAAAAATTGTTCATGAAATCTGCCTTGGATTTGCCGTTTTCGCGTCACTCAGCTAAGCATGTTTTTCACGTCGTCGCGCCCGACAATGCCGAGCTCTGCTATCCCATTGCAGATATTTTGTCTTTCCTTTTGGAGCGCCACCCGAATTTGCTTGCCATTCGTTCGAAGGCATGTTTTGACCGCGGCCTGCCCGAGTGGAAAACGCCCCTCCAACCGAAGGTGAACCATGCCGAAAGAGACCGCTCCCCATATTTTGATCGTCGAAGCACGCTTCTATGACGACATGGCCGATGCTCTCCTGGAAGGCGCGACCTTCGCGCTGGAAGAGGCCAGCGCCACTTTTGACGTCGTCACCGTGCCCGGCGCGCTGGAAATTCCGGCGGCGATTGCCATGGCGCTCGATGGCGCGGATAATGACGGCACGCAGTATGACGGTTTCGTCGCACTCGGCATGGTCATCCGCGGCGAGACCTATCATTTCGACATCGTGTCGAACGAGTCTTCGCGCGCGCTCATGGATCTTGCCGTCAGCGAGTCCCTTGCCATCGGCAACGGCATCCTGACCGTCGAGAACGATGAACAGGCCTGGGTGCGAGCGCGCCGCTCGGAAAAGGACAAGGGCGGTTTCGCCGCCCGTGCAGCTCTCACCATGATCGAGCTGAAGAAGAAGTTGGGTGCATAAAGAATGACTGACGAAAATACCGAACGACCGGTCAAGGCTGCCAATCAGCGGGGCGCGGCGCGTCTTGCGGCTGTGCAGGCGCTTTATCAGATGGATATCGGCGGCACCGGCGTTTTGGAAATCGTGGCGGAATACGAGACCCACCGCCTCGGCCAGGAAATCGACGGCGCGACCTATCTGAAGGCCGATGCCGGCTGGTTCCGTTCGATCGTTTCGGGTGTGGTGCGCGACCAGCTTCGCCTCGATCCGCTGATCGCTTCCGCCCTGCAGGACGACTGGGCGCTGTCGCGTCTGGACAGCACAGTCCGCGCCATCCTGCGCGCCGGTGTTTTCGAACTCGTCGACCGCAAGGATGTCCCGGTTGCCGTCATCGTCACCGAATATGTCGAGATCGCTCGCGCCTTCTTCGACGACGATGAGCCGAAGCTCGTCAATGCCGTTCTGGACCGCATCGCCAAGCAGGTGCGCGGCGACCAGAAGAAATAGGCACTTAGCAACCAAACGATCCCTCCCTTTGTTTCTGCGGAACTGCAAGGCTTTTGAGGTTTTGCAGTCTTGACGCGACGTTATCGACCACGCAATCTTCGCTCGCCTGCTGGGCGTTTCTGTGGAGAGGAGTCGATTCAGCGGTATTCGTCGCCGGAGAAGGAGTGAGCTCCGGCTTATGGGAGGAAAGAGCGAATGACCATTCTTTTATTGGTAATCGCATGTGGCCTGCTCTCGGTGGTCTATGCCATCTGGGCAACCCGGTCGGTGCTTGCTGCCGATCAGGGCAACAGCCGCATGCAGGAGATCGCGGGCTATATCCGCGAGGGCGCGCAGGCCTATCTGACGCGCCAGTATAGAACCATTGCCATCGTAGGCATTGTTGTTTTCATTGCAGCATGGCTGCTCCTTTCCGCCACGGCCGCGATCGGTTTCCTGATCGGCGCCGTCCTCTCGGGTGCTGCCGGCTTCATCGGCATGCACGTCTCCGTCCGCGCCAACGTGCGCACCGCCCAGGCAGCGTCCACGAGCCTCAAGGCCGGCCTGGACATTGCGTTCAAGTCGGGCGCGATCACCGGCATGCTGGTTGCCGGCCTCGCGCTGCTCGGCGTCTCCATCTATTATTATGTGCTGACGATCGTGCTCGGCCATGAGGCCGGCTCGCGTGAGGTCATCGACTCCCTCGTGTCGCTCGGCTTCGGCGCTTCGCTGATCTCGATCTTCGCCCGTCTCGGCGGCGGCATCTTCACCAAGGGTGCCGATGTCGGCGGCGACCTCGTCGGCAAGGTCGAGGCCGGAATCCCGGAAGACGATCCGCGCAACCCGGCAACCATTGCCGATAACGTCGGTGACAATGTCGGCGATTGCGCCGGCATGGCGGCAGACTTGTTCGAAACCTATGCGGTGACCGTCGTCGCGACGATGGTTCTTGCGTCAATCTTCTTTGCCGGCGCACCCATCCTGCAGTCGGCCATGATCTATCCGCTGGCAATCTGCGGTGCCTGCATCATCACCTCGATCATCGGCACCTTCTTCGTCAAGCTCGGCCCGAACGGCTCGATCATGGGCGCCCTCTACAAGGGGCTCATCGTGACCGGCCTTCTGTCGATCATCGGTCTCGGTGCCGCGACCTCACTGACCGTCGGTTGGGGGTCGCTCGGGCAGGTCGCCGGTTTCGATGTCACCGGCACGAAGCTGTTCTTCTGCGGTCTCGTCGGCCTCGTCGTCACAGCGCTGATCGTCGTCATCACCGAATATTATACCGGCACCGGCAAGCGCCCGGTCGTGTCGATCGCCCAGGCATCGGTCACCGGCCACGGCACCAACGTCATCCAGGGCCTCGCGGTATCCCTGGAATCGACGGCGCTGCCGGCACTCGTCATCGTCGGCGGCATTCTTGCCACCTATCAGTTCGGCGGCCTGTTCGGCACCGGCATCGCGGTCACCGCCATGCTCGGCCTTGCCGGCATGATCGTGGCGCTCGATGCCTTCGGCCCGGTGACGGACAATGCCGGCGGCATCGCCGAAATGTCCCATCTGCCACCGGAAGTGCGCAAATCCACGGATGCGCTCGATGCCGTCGGCAACACGACGAAGGCCGTCACCAAGGGTTACGCGATCGGTTCGGCCGGTCTCGGCGCGCTGGTGCTCTTTGCAGCCTACGCGAACGACCTGCAGTATTTTGCCGCGCATCCGGACCAGTACCCGTATTTCCAGAATATCGGCACGATCTCCTTCGATCTGTCGAACCCTTACGTGGTTGCCGGTCTGCTGTTCGGCGGCCTGATTCCCTATCTCTTCGGTGGCATCGCCATGACCGCCGTCGGCCGTGCGGCGAGCGCGATCGTCGAGGAAGTGCGCAAGCAGTTCCGCGAAAAGCCCGGCATCATGCAGGGCACGGAAAAGCCTGATTACGGCAAGGCCGTCGATCTTCTGACCAAGGCTGCGATTCGTGAAATGATCATTCCGTCGCTCTTGCCGGTGCTGGCGCCTATCGTCGTCTATTTCGGCGTGCTCATCATCTCCGGCTCCAAGGCGTCGGCCTTTGCAGCACTTGGCGCATCGCTGCTTGGCGTCATCATCAACGGTCTCTTCGTCGCGATCTCGATGACCTCGGGCGGCGGCGCGTGGGACAACGCCAAGAAGAGCTTTGAGGATGGCTTCGTCGACAAGGACGGCGTGCGCCACATGAAGGGCTCGGACGCCCACAAGGCTTCTGTGACGGGCGATACGGTCGGCGACCCTTACAAGGATACGGCCGGTCCCGCCGTCAACCCGGCGATCAAGATCACCAATATCGTCGCGCTGCTGCTTCTGGCGGTTCTCGCCAGCTGAAATGACGGAAAGAGCGAAGAAAAAATCCGCCGGAGCGATCCGGCGGATTTTTCTGTCTGGGAAACGGCTTGCGTCAGCGCAGGCTGGACGGGTTCTGCGGCGTGCCGCCGGCGCCGCCACCGAAGAGGCTCTTGGCCGCATTCGCCGCGCTGCCGCCGGACAGCATCTGCTGCAGGAAGGTGAGTTCGCGACCACCGGTCGGCGTGACGCGGGAAATCGTGTCGAATACCTTGCCGTCCTGCAGAGTATAGTTGGCGCGGCGGGTCACGACGCCGTCCTTGTCGAAATAGATGGCAAGAATACTCTGAGCGGTGACGCGCAGCTTCTGGTAGGCCATCGAGCGCTGGCGGCGCTGCGAAATATAATAGAAGACTTCGCCGTCGAAGGTTGCCGTTGTCGAGGGTGTGCCGAGCGACAGCAGCACCTGTTCGCGGCTGGAACCCTCAGGCACCAGCGCCAGCGACTGCTGGTCGACGATATAGCCGCCGTTCAGCACGGTGCTCGTCTGGCAGCCTGAAAGGGCGGTGGTGGAGGCGATTATGATGGCAATGGCCGCATTGCTGAAGAATTTCATGTCTGACTTGAAATACCGTTTCTTCAACGACATCTACTCCCTTGAGTATCGATAGCAGCCATTCCAAACACTGCGTGCTTCCTCCTGCAAAACCATTGTGGCCATTCCGGGGTCGAATTCTCCCGATCTGCCTCGTTGTGCACGGGAGCGCACCTGTCTCGAAACCGGCCACGAACAGCATTGCAATTCGCGCCTGCTTCGGTAAACCAGCTTTCGAAATCATGCAACAAGGCCCGGTGCCGCTCGGCGCCAAGAATGCGGCATTTCCGGAAAAAACAAATGATCTTCGGGCTCTTCGGTAAGAGAAACAGCAACCAGACCATCGTCGAGCGGCAATATGCGGCCCTTACGGCTGCCGCCCGCATGCCGGAGCTCTATGAGCGCCTTGACGTGCCCGATACGGTCATGGGCCGCTTCGAGATGCTGTCGATTGCCATGATCCTGTATTTCCGTCGTACCCGCACGTCCGGGACGAGCGGCCAGGAGATCGCCCAGGAAATCGTCGATGCTTTTTTTCAGGATATCGACTATTCGATCCGCGAGCTGGGTATCGGCGACAATAGCGTGCCGAAGCGCATGAAGAAGCTGGCGGGCATGTTTTATGGACGGCTGGAAGCCTATTCGAAGGCCATGGATGCCGGCGACGCTGCCGCACTTTCCGTGGCCCTTCAACGCAATATTTATCCCGAAGCAGCCGAGCCCGCCGACATGAGCGGGCTGGCGCAATGGATGATGGCGGCGGAAGCCCACCTGTCGGCCATTCCCGAAGAGACGATCGCCACCGGTTCGGCGACGATTCCTGGGGTCGCCTGAGGAGTAGAATCATGAAGAAAGATCTGAGCGAGATTCCCTTTTCCTATCCGGTCAAGGTCGGCCACATCTCCGCCAATCCGGTCGAGGTCCGCGTGAGCGCCGACAAAGACGAGCTGAAGGCGCTGGCCGAAAGCTGGAACGTCGTGTCGGTGGATGATCTCCATGCCGATCTGCAGATCAACAGGTGGAAGCGCGACGGCATCCGCGTCAAGGGACGCGTGCAGGCGAAGATCGTCCAGTCCTGCATCGTCACGCTCGAGCCGGTCGAATCTGCAATCGATGAGACCTTCGAGCAGATCTTCGTGCCGGAAAATTCCAAGCTCGCCCGCCATCCTGCCAATGATACCGGGGAAATGGTGCTGGATCCCGACGGTCCGGACCTGCCTGAAATCTTTACCGGCGATACGATCGATGCGGGCGAGATCGTCGCGGAATTCGCAGCACTCTCCATCGATCCCTATCCGCGCAAGCAAGGCGTGGAGTTCGAGGCTCATATCGAGGATACCGGCGAAAACGACAGGAAGCCTTCCGCGTTCGCCGCGCTCAAGGATTGGAAAAAGGACTGAAGCTTCCCCGGCATTTGCCATAATTCAGTTGTAAGCGACGCCAAAACCGGTATTTTGGCCGAAATTTCGCCCCTGAGGCGAAAGAGAAGGATCAGGGACGCGTGATCAGAATATCTCTCGACCTCATGGGTGGCGACTTTGGTCCCCAGGTTGTCATCCCCGGTGCTGCCAAGGCGCTGGACAGGCACCCGGATATTTCCTTCGTCTTTTACGGCATCAAGGAACAGTGCGACCCGGTTCTGGCGAAGTTTCCCAAGCTCAGGGAAAAGTCGACCTTTCACGATTGCGAACTTGCCGTCAGCATGGAAGAGAAGCCGAGCCAGGCGCTGCGCCGCGGCCGCTATGTTTCCACCATGTGGCGCACCATCGAGGCGGTGAAGTCGGGCGAGGCCGATGTCGCCGTTTCCGCCGGCAATACCGGCGCACTCATGGCAATGGCCAAGTTTTGTCTGCGCACGATGGCCAATATCGAACGCCCGGCGATTGCCGCCATCTGGCCGACGATGAAGGGCGAAAGCATCGTGCTCGATGTCGGCGCCACGATCGGCGCCGATTCGCAGCAACTGATGGATTTCGCTCTCATGGGCGGCGCCATGGCGCGCGCGCTCTTCGAGGTTGAGCGTCCGACCGTCGGCTTGCTGAATGTCGGCGTCGAGGAAATCAAGGGTCAGGAAGAAGTCAAGGAAGCCGGCCGCCTGCTGCGGGAAGCCAATCTCGATTCGCTCGAATATTCCGGCTTCGTCGAAGGTGACGATCTCGGCAAGGGTACCGTCGATGTCGTGGTTGTGGAGGGCTTTTCGGGTAATATCGCGCTGAAGGCTGCGGAAGGTACGGCACGACAGATCGGCGCCTACCTGCGTGCCGCCATGTCGCGCACGCTGCTTGCCCGCATCGGCTATCTCTTCGCCAAGAGCGCCTTCGACATGCTGCGCGAGAAGCTTGATCCGAGCAAGGTCAATGGCGGCGTGTTTCTTGGCCTGAACGGTATCGTCATCAAGAGCCATGGCGGGGCGAATGCCGAAGGCATCGCCGCGGCCATCGAAGTCGGTTATGACATGGCCAAGAATGGCCTGACCCAGAAAATAGAAAACGATCTCAAAAAATACCATGCCAAGCGGCTGCCCCCGATGGGGCCGGAAGCCGCGTGAGCAACGAGGTTCAAGCAATATGATCCGATCTGTGGTTCGCGGCTTCGGGGCTGCACTGCCGAAACGCGTAATGACCAACCGTGAAATGGAAGGTATCGTCGACACGTCGGACGAATGGATCGTCCAGCGGACCGGCATCCGCCAGCGCTACATTGCCGGTGATGACGAAACCACGGCATCGCTCGGCGAGGCGGCAGCACGTGCTGCACTCGCAAATGGCGGCCTGACGCCGGACGATATCGACCTCATCATCTGTGCCACCTCGACGCCTGACAACACTTTCCCAGCGACGGCTGTCAATATCCAGAACCGTCTTGGCATGGCGCATGGCTTCGCCTTCGACGTCCAGGCCGTCTGCACGGGCTTCGTCTATGCGGTCACGACGGCTGACGCCTATATCCGTGGCGGTCTTGCGAAGCGCGTGCTCGTCATCGGCGCTGAGACCTTCTCCCGCATCCTCGATTGGAATGACCGAACCACTTGCGTGCTTTTCGGTGACGGCGCCGGCGCGATTGTGCTGGAAGCGGCCGAAGGCGAGGGGACGACGGCAGACCACGGCGTGCTGACTGCGCATCTGCGCTCCGATGGTTCGCACAAGGAAAAGCTTTATGTCGACGGCGGTCCGTCCTCGACGGGTACGGTCGGCAAGCTGCGCATGGAGGGCCGCGAGGTCTTCAAATATGCCGTGGGCATGATTACCGACGTCATCCAGGCCGCTTTCGATTCGACCGGTACGACATCAGAGGATCTCGACTGGCTGGTCCCTCACCAGGCCAATCGCCGCATCATCGATGGTTCGGCCAAGAAGCTGAACATTGCCCCGGAAAAGGTCGTCATTACCGTCGATCTGCATGGCAATACGTCTGCTGCCTCCATTCCGCTGGCTCTTGCGACGGCTGCCGGCGACGGACGCATCAAGAAGGGCGATCTCGTGATGCTGGAAGCGATGGGCGGCGGCTTCACCTGGGGCGCGGTTTTGCTGCGCTGGTAGGCACGAATCCTAAAAAACTGGCGGCGAACAAGAGCTTGACCGTGAGGCACAAGACAAATAATCTTCGTCCACTTTCACAAAATATTTTCTATTGGGCGGGGAAACCATGACCGGAAAGACAGTGACGCGAGC
>Ga0209758_1002148_pt1 | contig 20744 bp, 22 predicted proteins | sample AraplaMF_Col_mMF_FD_184258 | JGI IMG/M metagenome (GOLD analysis project Ga0209758, IMG submission 184258) | Arabidopsis root microbial communities from the University of North Carolina, USA - plate scrape MF_Col_mMF (SPAdes) (version 2) | ecosystem: Host-associated > Plants > Roots > Endosphere...
AGAGTTATCGCGGCAAAGGCCCGTCATGCGTATCGGGATCGCCATGCGTATCAGGATCGCCATGCGCATCGGGATCGCCATGCGTATCCTGATGGTCACCGATGCATGGCGGCCGCAGGTCAATGGCGTGGTCCACACGCTGGAACGCCTCACCGAGGCGCTGAAGCCCTTCGACGTCGAGCTCGATTTCCTGACGCCGAACCTCTTTCGCACCTTGCCGATGCCGACCTATCCCGACATCCGCCTGGCGCTGACCACGCCTGGCCATGTCGCGCGCATGATCGAGGCCGCCAAGGCCGACCACATCCACATCGTCACCGAGGGTCCGCTCGGCATCATGGCGCGCCGTCATTGCCGAAAGGCGGGCCGCCCCTTCACCACCAGCTACCACACGCGCTTTCCCGAATATCTCAGCGCCCGCCTGCCGGTGCCCGAGAGCTGGGCTTACAACTGGCTGCGCGGCTTCCACAATTCCGGACAGGGCACGCTTGTCGCGACGCAATCGCTGGCGGACGATCTCGCGGCGCGCGGCTTCAACAAGCTGAGGCCCTGGACGCGCGGCGTCGACACCGAGCATTTCCGGCCGGACAAGCGCAAGGAAACCGGATTCCCCCACCCGGTTTTCTTGTGTGTCGGCCGCGTCGCGATCGAAAAGAACCTGACCGCCTTCCTCGATCTCGACCTGCCCGGCAGCAAGGTTATCGTCGGCGAAGGACCGGAACTGGCAAAGCTCAAGGCGCGCTATCCCAGCGCGCATTTCCTCGGCCACCGCCCGAACGACGAACTGGCCGAGATCTACGCGTCGGCCGATGTCTTCGTCTTCCCGAGCCGCACCGATACGTTCGGCAACGTCATCATCGAGGCGCTGGCCAGCGGGACGCCCGTCGCCGCCTATCCTGTGACCGGACCGATCGACATTGTCGGCGACGGTGTCGGGGGAGCCGTATCGAACGATCTGGGCGAGGCAGCGATGAAGGCACTTCACGTCGACCGCGCCGAAGCCCGCCAGCGCGCGATGCGCTACAGCTGGCAGGCCTGCGCCGAAATGTTCCTCGACGTGGTCGACGAAGCGCTGGGAATGCCAAGCGAGCGCTCCGGTCGGGATAGGGTGGCTCCAGGTCGCCCCAGGCTCGTCCTAGAATAAGGGCCCGCCGTCCGGCACCTTGCGCTCGATGGCGCCGAGCACGACCGCGCCTTCTTCATCGGGAAAGCCGAGCGTCAGCACTTCCGACATGAACGGGCCGATCTGGCGCGGCGGGAAATTGACCACCGCAAAGACCTGGCGGCCGATCAGCGTTTCCGGCGCGTAGTATTTAGTGATCTGCGCCGACGACTTCTTCACTCCGATGACCGGGCCGAAATCGATCTTCAGCTTGATCGCCGGCTTGCGCGCCTCCGGAAACGGCTCGGCCTCGACGATCGTGCCGGCACGGATGTCGACACGGTCGAAATCGGCAAAGCTGATCTCGGGCTTGCGCTCGCTACTCGAACTCATCGGCGATATCGGCTTGGCTCAGGCGTTTCCATGGGTCTCGAAGAGCACGCTGGACAGCGCGTCCTTGGCCGATGTACCCGACCAGACGACGAACTGGAAGGCCTGGAAATAGCATTCGCAGGCTTCGAGCGCCGAGGACAAAAGCACCTCGACCTGCTGGCTCGACGGCTCGACCCCGCCGGCAAGCAGCAGCGACTGCCTGAACATGATCGCGCCTTCCTGCTCCCACAGGTCGAAATGCCCGAACAGCATCTGCTCGTTGATCAGCGAAAGCAGCCGCATCACTTCCAGCGCGCGCGTTTCCGGCACCTTGATGTCGAAGGCGCAGGCCAGATGCAGCGCCTCGAAATCCTCCATCCAGGAAAAGGAGACATGATAGTCGGTCCAGCTGCCGGCCACCGAAATCGAAATCTCGTCGTCGCCGGCGCGCTCGAAGGACCAGTCGTTGTTGTGGGCCACCTGCTCGATGACATCCACCGGGTGGATTTCGCGGGAGAATTCGAGTTCGAGGAGTTCCATGAATGCTTCCTGTGTTCAGGGGAGCGCCACACGCTCCGTGGGGCACACACGACGAACAATCTTGTCTAGAACTCGGACGGTCAGGACTTTCCACGCAAAGACCCCAACCGGACCCCACCGCCCGGCGCATGACCCTGCTTCGAATCATGCAACAAATTCAGTCTATTGATCGGGAGTCGCGTGAACAGCCCAATTTTTCGCACTGCGTCATCCGCATGTGGAAAGGTCGCTGTCACAGAGATTCATGCAATGCCGGTAAGCGATTCACGGCAAAGCGATTTTTCGGATCGCGCTATGTGGAAAAGTTTAACGATTATTTTTTTGCGCGGGGCTTTGCAGCACCCGCTGGTGCGGCCTGGCCGGTCAGTTCGGCGAGCTTGGCCTCGAGCGCCTCGACGCGCGTCGCCAGCTGGATGTTGTCTTCCCTTGCCTTGACCGCCATCTCGCGCACGGCCTCGAATTCTTCGCGCTGCACCACCTCCATGGAATTCAGCATGCGCTCGGCCTGGGCCCGGAACGCCGTCTCCACCTCGCGCCGCACGCCCTGCGCGGCACCCGCGGCATCGGTCATGATCTTTGCGAATTCATCGAGAATGCGGTTCGGTCCGGTCGACATGGCAGATCCTCGCTTGGTTCGTTTTGACGTAGTGGCGAGTGATGCGGAATGCAAGAACGATAAGGGTTGATGCGTGCTGTGCGTTGCTATGGCGCATGGCGACGCCATGCCTACGCCAGGCTTTCAAATCGCCCCAAGCTGTACTTGAGGACGCCAAATCGCCTATTGTGGCGTATCGCTTCAGCACTCGTCAGGGTCAACCTATGGCAACACCACCGCGCCGACCGACAAATCCGATGGCCGCCGCAGAAGCCGCCTTCAAGCCGGCCAAAAAACCAGTTGCCCCAATTCGCGAGCCCGCTGGCGCTCCGAACGCCAGAGAACTTGTTTCGATCAGGATCGATCGAGCTGTGCTGGACCACTTTCAAGAAGATGGTCCCGGCTGGCAGGACAGGATCAACGACGCTTTAAGGCAAATTGTCGCCAGCAAACCGCAGGGCTGAGACCGCAACCTGTCGTCGCTAATGTAACCACCGCCTGCCTTGACCCCGCCAAAACCCTGCCGCATGGTCCGCGCCCGACGAACGACCGCAACCGGGAGGCCCCTGTTTGAGCGAATATTTCCTGCTGCCGCTGGCCTCCTTGCCCTTCCCCAACATCGATCCGGTCATCGTCCATATCGGGCCGCTGGCGGTGCACTGGTACGGCGTCGGCTATATCGTCGGCATCCTCTTTGCCTGGTGGTACGCCAAGCGCTTGGTCACCAACCCTCGCCTGTGGCCGGACGGCAACCTGCCGATGAAGCCCGAGGACCTCGACGACTTCATCGTCTGGGCGGCGATCGGCGTCGTGCTCGGCGGGCGCACCGGCTACGTGCTCTTCTACGACCTGCCGCGCTACCTCGCGCATCCGCTCGACATCTTTGCGGTCTGGCAGGGCGGCATGTCGTTCCATGGCGGCCTGCTCGGCGTCATTCTCGCCATGACGCTGTTTTCGCTCAAGCGTCGCATCCACACCTGGACGCTGTTCGACGTGGTGTCGGCCGGCGTACCGGTTGGTCTCGGCCTTGTGCGTGTCGCCAATTTCATCAATTCGGAGCTCTGGGGCCGGCCTTCGAACGTTGCATGGGCGATCGAATTCCCCAACGGCGGCCCGTTCACCCGTCATCCGAGCCAGCTCTACGAGGCCTTGCTCGAAGGCTTGGTGCTGTTCCTGGTGCTGCGCTTCCTCACCCATTCGCGCCTGAAGCTGAAGACGCCGCGCTTCGTCGGCGGCGCCTTCATCTGCGGCTACGGCCTGTCGCGCATCTTCGTCGAGTTCTTCCGCGAGCCCGACCAGCAGCTCGGCTACCTGCTCGGCACCGGCTGGCTGACGATGGGCATGATCCTGTCCACGCCGATGGTGCTCGCCGGCATCTGGGCCATGGTCACCGCAAAGCCGATGGCGCAGCCGCAGGCGGCATGACCCGGCTGAAGGAGCGCATCAAGAGCCTGATCGGCGCGACGGGGCCGATCCCGGTCAGCGAATATATGGCGCTCTGCCTGTTCGATCCCGACGAGGGCTACTACACGACGCGCGAGCCCTTCGGCGCCGCCGGCGACTTCATCACAGCGCCCGAGATCAGCCAGATGTTCGGCGAGCTCGTCGCCGTCTGGCTCTACCAGACCTGGCAAGGTGCCGGCCGGCCTCTGCCCGCGACCTTCGCCGAGATCGGGCCGGGCCGCGGCACGCTGATGAAGGATATGCTACGGACTTGGGCGCGGCTCGACCCGGCGCTCGTGGCCGGCGCATCCTTCGCCATGATCGAGACCAGCCCGCTCCTGGCTGAAATCCAGGCACAGGCGCTTGCAGGTCAGAGCGCGGCGCTGGCCTGGCACCAGACCATCGACACGCTGCCGCGGCAGCCGCTCTTCATCGTCGGCAACGAATTGTTCGACGCCGTGCCGATCCGGCAGTTCGTGCATGTCGGCGAAAGCTGGCGCGAGCGCGTTGTCGGCCTCGACAGCGTCGATGAACTGCACTTCTTCGCTGGCGCGGGGTCCGTCGAGGCGGCACTGCTGCCTGCCTCCGCGGCCGATGCGCCGCAAGGCGCCATCGCCGAAGTGGCGCCCGCCCGTTCGGCGCTGATGGCGGCGATCGCCGAACGCATTGCCGGCCAGGGCGGCGCCGGCCTCTTCATCGACTACGGTCACCTCCAGCCGGGGATCGGCGACACCTTCCAGGCGCTGCGTCGGCATCAGCGCGAAGACGTGCTCGCCAATCCAGGTGAAGCCGATCTCACCGCCCATGTCGATTTCGCCCCCCTTGCCGACATCGTGCGCGCTCAGGGTCTCGATGCGCAATTGTCGACCCAGGGCGAATTCCTGCTCGGCATGGGCCTGCTCGAGCGCGCCGGCACGCTCGGCGCCAATGCCGATGCCAAGACACGTCAAGCCATCTCCGACGCGGTCGAACGCCTTGCCGGCCCCGACGCTATGGGCGAGCTGTTCAAGGTGATGAAGGTCCTGCCGGCGGCGAGGGCAGGCTGAGATCGACGGGCTGGTCCTGCCGCATGGTCCGCTTCCTCGTTCGAACTTCGCCTTGACGAGACCGCCCCGCACGGACGACAAACCCAACCATGCTGAATCAGACCGGACCCGATCCAGTACGCTCGCCGCTGCTTGAAAAGGCGCAAGGCATGCGCCACGGCTACTTCACCCGCATCGGCGGCGTCTCCGACGGCATCTATCGGGGGCTCAACATCGGCACGGGCTCCAGCGACGACCAGACGCTGGTCGCCGAGAACCGGCGACGCGTTGCCAACTGGATGGGCGTGTCGGCGGATCATCTGTTGACCGCGCATCAGGTCCACTCGCCGGATGTCGTCGTCGCCAGGGAGCCCTTCGCGGGCCCTCGCCCGAAGGCCGATGCCATCGTCACCGACCGTCCAGGCATCGCCATCGGCGCCTCGACAGCCGATTGCGGACCGGTGTTGTTCGCCGATGTCGAGGCGCGCGTCATCGGTGCCGCCCATGCCGGCTGGAAGGGCGCCTTCACCGGCGTGCTCGAGAACACCGTTGCCGCGATGGAAGCCCTTGGCGCCAGCCGCGGGCGTATCGTCGCCGTGCTCGGTCCTTCCATCGGCCCCGACAATTACGAGGTCGGGCCGGAATTCATCGCCCGTTTCGTCGAGGCCGATGCCGGCAATCACCGCTATTTCAGGCCATCGAAGACCGCCGGCCACTCGATGTTCGATCTCAACCAATATACGGTCGACCGGCTGCGCAAGGCCGGCGTGACCGCCGAGGGGCTTGGCCGCTGCACTTACGCGGAAGAAGACCTTTTCTATTCCTACCGGCGCACCACACACCGCAAGGAAGCGGATTACGGACGCCAGGTTTCGGCAATCGTTCTGGAGAAAGAGTAATGGCGCTGCATTTCGAACGTTCGGAATTCGACGCGCGGCGCGACCGGCTGTTGATCGAGATGGCCGAGAAGAAGCTCGACGCTGTGCTGCTGTTTGCGCAGGAGAGTATGTACTGGCTGGCCGGCTACGACACGTTCGGCTTCTGCTTCTTCCAGTGCTTGGTGGTGAAGGCCGATGGCTCGATGGTGCTGCTCACCCGCTCGGCCGATCTCAGGCAGGCGCGCCACACCTCGACCATCGAAAACATCGTGCTGTGGACCGATCGCCAGGGCGCCAATCCGGCGATCGACCTGCGCAACCTGCTCAACGACCTCGACCTGCTCGGCGCCCGTATCGGCGTCGAATACGACACCCATGGCCTGACCGCCTACAACGGCCGCCGCCTGGACGAGCAGTTGCAGACCTTCGGCCAGATCGCCGATGCTTCCGGCATCGTCGGCCGGCTGCGCCTGTTCAAGAGCCCGGCCGAGATCGCCAAGGCGGAAAAGGCCGCCAATCTCTCCGACGACGCGCTGGACGCCGCTCTGCCCCTGATCAAGCAGGGCGGCGACGAAGGGCTGATCCTTGCCGCCATGCAGGGCGCGGTCTTTGCCGGCGGCGGCGACTATCCCGCCAACGAATACATCATCGGTTCCGGCGCCGATGCCTTGCTCTGCCGCTACAAGGCCGGCCGCCGCAAGCTCACCAAGAACGACCAGCTGACGCTCGAATGGGCCGGCGTCTTCCACCACTATCATGCCCCGATGATGCGCACCGTGCTGACCGGCAAGGTGTCGAAGCGTCACCAGGAATTGTTCGACGCTTCCAAAGCCGCCCTGCTCGCGGTCGAAAAGGCGATGACGCCGGGCAACACGTTCGGCGACGTCTTCGATGCGCATGCCCGCACGCTCGAAGCGCACAATCTGACCAAGCACCGGCTGAATGCCTGCGGCTATTCGGTCGGCGCCCGCTTCACGCCGTCCTGGATGGACATGCCGATGTTCTACCAGGGCAACACGGAACCGATCGCACCCAATATGACGCTGTTCGCGCATATGATCATCATGGACTCCGAGACAGAGACCGCGATGACGCTTGGCCGCACCTACCTCACCACGGAATCGGCGCCGAAGCCGCTGTCGCGCCATGATCTCGACTTGATCGTACAGTGAATCCATAATGGTTGGTTCACGCCGGGGCGTTCGCCAGTAGGGAGTTTTCAGGCAGATGAGACGATCGCGGGTGACGACCGTGTCATTGCTTGCGGCGCTGGCGCTTGGCGCCTGCACCAACGCCAAGGACGTCCTGGAACCTTCGGCCATCACCCCGCCGGCGAGCTCGGCCCAGTCTTTGCCTGCTCCGCAGGGCACATCGACGACGGCCACATCTCCGACCACGACCGCGCCCGCCCCTTCGCCCGCGCCCTCCACCACAGCGTCGCCCGCGACACGCGCAACGCCGGCACAAACCGCTGTCCTCGCCAAGACGCGGCTGCAGGTGGCGCCGATCGTCGGCGCGTCCGTGGAGGCCGCGGCGCCCTTGACGGCGGAACTGCAGACCCGTGCCCGGCAGCGCGGCCTGACGCTTGTCGGCAGCACGGACCAGACGGCCACGCATGTGCTGAAAGGCTATTTTTCGACGATGTCCGAGGGCAAGGACACGACCGTCATCTATGTCTGGGACATCTACGACCCCTCCGGCAATCGCCTGCACCGCATCAACGGCCAGCAGAAGGCGCCTGCGGCCGGCAGCGGCGAAGGCTGGCCAACGGTGGCGCCCGCGACCATGCAGGCCATTGCCGACCAGACGATCGACCAGTTCGCCGCATGGCTCGGCAGCGGCGGCGCCGGGTGACCGAACTGTTGCCGGCTTGCGATGTTTTCAGGGTTTGTTACGGCCGCCGGAAGGATTCCCAACAACGAGGCTTGCAATACCGGCCCGGCCCGCTAAAAGCCCGCATAAAAGGCTCATGAGAGTCTCTCCAGCCTTCACCAGGAACGGTGCATGAAGCTTTTCGCGGGCAATTCCAACCGGGTGCTGGCCGAGGCGGTCGCTCGCTATCTCAACGTCCCGCTCGGGAAGGCCAGCGTCAGGCGCTTCGCCGACCAGGAAATCTTCGTCGAAATCCAGGAAAACGTGCGCGGCGAGGATGTCTTCATCCTGCAGTCGACCTCTTATCCGACCAACGATCATCTGATGGAACTGCTCATCATGATCGATGCCTTCATGCGCTCCTCGGCCAAGCGCATCACGGCGGTCATCCCCTATTTCGGCTATGCAAGGCAGGACCGCCGCGCCTCGGGCCGCACGCCGATCTCGGCCAAGCTGGTCGCCAACATGATCACCCGCGCCGGCGCCGACCGCGTGCTGACGCTCGACCTGCATGCCGGCCAGATCCAGGGTTTCTTCGACATCCCGACCGACAATCTGTTCTCGGTGCCGGTGATGGCCCGCGACGTGAAGGCCAAGTACAAGCAGCTCGGCAATGTCGTCGTCGTGTCGCCCGACATTGGCGGCGTGGTGCGGGCGCGTGCGCTGGCCAAGCGTTTCGACGCGCAGCTCGCCATCGTCGACAAGCGTCGCGAGCGTCCCGGCGAATCGGAAGTCATGAACATCATCGGCGCCGTCGCCGGCAAGGACTGCCTACTGATCGACGACATCGTCGATTCCGGCGGCACGCTGTGCAACGCGGCCGACGCGCTGCTCGCCAATGGCGCGACCTCCGTCACCGCCTACATCACCCACGGCGTGCTCTCCGGCGGCGCCGTGGCCCGTATCGCCGGCTCGAAGCTTCAGGAACTGGTGATCACCGATTCCATCCAGCCGACGCAGGGCGTGCTCGACGCCCCGAACATCCGTGTCATCTCGATCGCCGACCTGATGGGCGAAGCGATCTCGCGCACGGCCACCGAAGAATCGGTGTCGAGCCTGTTCGACTAACCGGAATTGGTCGCCGCGGGCGCATAGCGCAGCAGCGTGACCCCTTGCGCGAGGCGCTCCGTGCCGAGCGGCTTCAGCGCCAGCGACAGGCCGGCCCGGAAATACGGCTTGCCACCGCCCAGCACGACCGGATGCACATAAAGCCGGTACTCGTCGATCAGGCCTGCGCGTGCAAGATGGGCGGCCAACTCGGCGCCGGAGACCGAAATCTCGCCATCGGTTTCCGTCTTGAGCGACCTTGCCACCGCCTCCGCGTCACCCTTCACCAGACGGGCATTCGGCCCGACCTCCTGAAGCGTCGTCGAAAACACGATCTTCGGCGTCTCCCGCCAGGCGCGGGCAAAATCCCGCTCGACGTCTTCAGCGGCGATCTCGCGCTCCGGGCTGTCCCAGAAACGCATGGTTTCATACATCCTGCGCCCGCAGAACGCGATCGATGTCCGTCTCATCTCGTCGTTGAAATGCCGGTGCAATTCCTCCTCGGGAACCGGCAGGTCGATGTCTCCGCTCGGCCCGGCGATGTAGCCATCCAGCGATGTCAGCATGGCATAGACGATCGTCGCCATGGGGAGCCTCCGATTTCGCGTTCTCGCAAAAGGAGCATAACTGATTGCAATTTGCAATCAGAATTGGGCCAAAGCCCAGAGCCGGCGCACCGGCTCAATGCCGCCGGCGCTGTTTCACGCGGCGATCGGACCGCCTGTGCGGCGCGGGTTTTCACCGGCATCGCGCGCCCTGCGCATATAGCCGCGCGGCGAGGCGCCGAGCATGCGCTTGAACATGGTGATGAAGGCCGGCACGCTGTCATAGCCGAGATCGAGCGCCACCCTGGTGATCGGCTCGCCGTCGGCGAGCCTTGGCAGCGCCGCGAACAGGCAGGCCTGCTGGCGCCAGGTCGACAGCGACAGCCCGGTCTGGCGATGGAAGGCGCGGGTGAAGGAGCGCCGGCTCATGCCCGCGGCGTCCGCCCATTCGTCGATCGTCGCATGTGGCGACGGGGCCGCCACGAAGCGCCGGCAAAGCGCCGCGAGCCTCGGATCGGACGGGAAAGGCAAGCCGAGCGGCCGTTCCGGCAGGCTGGGGATCTCGTGCAGCAGAAGTCCCATGATGAGCGCTGCGCGCCCTTCGAGCTCGCCGCCCTGCGGCAGCTTCTCCGATTCCACGATCAGGCTATGCATCAGCTCGGTGATGCCGACGACACGCAAGCCTTCCGGCAGGCCGGCAATGGCGTCCGGCACGACATAGACCGAACGCATCGAGACGTCGCCCAGCATCTCGACGGCGTGCTCGGTGCCGGCTGGGATCCACATCGCATGGTCGGGCGGCACCATCCAGCGCCCGTGCCTGGTCGTCACCAGGACCACGCCGACCAGCGCATGCAAAAGTTGGCTGCGGCTGTGGCGGTGCCGCGGCACATGATAGCCGTCCGGATATTCGGTCGGCAGCGCCACCGCCGGTCCAACCGCCTGCTCCAACCACTGCCAGCGGCTTTCATGCAGCCGGCCGAGCTCGGCAGCGTCGCCTCTGAAGATCTCCCGGTTATTCGGCATCGGATGTGGCCCACTTGCGAAACTATTGGACCAAACCACGAAAGAAGTCGCTTGGCAACAAGTCTATAAGGCCGCCTGCGGTTCGCCGCCAAAAGACTACGGAGCATTGCCTTGACTGATACGACCGCCACCTCCGTCGCCGCACCGGCGCCGGCAAGCAACATCTCGGCGCAAGCGACGGCCTTCACCGTCATTCTTGCGGTGAGCTTCTGCCACTGCGTCAACGACATCATGCAGTCGCTGCTTTCGGCGATCTATCCGCTGCTCAAGGACAATTACGGCCTCGATTTCTGGCAGATCGGCCTTCTGACCTTCACCTTCCAGGTGACGGCCTCGCTGCTGCAGCCGGTGATCGGCATGATCACCGACAAGAAGCCGATGCCTTACTCCTTGCCCTGGGGCATGGCCTCGTCGCTGGTCGGCCTGGTTGTCCTCGCTCATGCCGGCCATTACTGGCTGCTCCTGATCGGCGCCTCGCTGATCGGCATCGGCTCGGCGATCTTCCATCCGGAATCCTCGCGCATCGCCCGCTTCGCCTCGGGCGGCCGCTTCGGCCTGGCGCAATCGCTGTTCCAGGTGGGCGGCAATTTCGGCCAGGCGATGGGCCCGTTGCTCGCAGCCTTCATCGTCGTGCCGTTCGGCCAGACCAGCATTTCCTGGTTCGCCATCGGCTCGCTGATCGGCATCGTCGTCTTGTGGCAGGTCGGCGGCTGGTACAGCCGGCTGCGCGCCTCGATGGCCACCCGCAAGCAGGCTGCCCATGTCTCGCCCTTCGCGCGCAAGAAGGTCATGTGGGCATTGGCCGTGCTGACGCTGCTGGTGCTGACCAAGAACGCCTATATTGCCTCGCTCTCCAGCTACTTCACCTTCTACGCCATGCATAAATTCGGCGTTTCGGTGCAGATGAGCCAAGTGATGCTGTTCCTGTTCCTCGGCGCCTCGGCGCTGGGCATCCTGCTCGGCGGTCCGTTCGGCGACCGCTACGGCCAGAAGGCGATGATCTGGTTCTCGATCGTCGGCGTGCTGCCCTTCACGCTGGCGCTCCCTTACGCCAATCTGGAATGGACGATGGTGCTTACCGTGCTGATCGGCCTGATCCTGTCGTCGGCCTTCTCCAACATCGTCGTCTTCGCGCAGGAGCTGGTTCCGGGCCGCGTCGGCATGATTGCCGGCATCTTCTTCGGCTTCGCCTTCGGCATGGGCGGCATCGCCGCAGCGGTGCTCGGCGTCGTCGCCGACATGAAGGGCATCGACTTCGTCTACCAGATCTGCTCGTACCTGCCCTTCCTCGGCCTGCTGACTGTCTTCCTGCCCAACATGAAGGAAGCGCGGAGGGCCTGAGATCAGATCTTTCCGATCAAACCCAGGCGTTGCAAAAGGCCGTGAACAAAGCGGCCTCGGCCATCGGTCGGGTTCGCCGGCACTTGGCGCTGCCGCCTCGGCAGCGCTGCGAACTGCTCGGGGAGCCTCTGAAGCGTCGAACTCCAAAGCAGCGTATCGAGCTGCGCGATGTCTGCCGATTTCAGTTGCTCAGGTTCGCTTCTGAGCGCCTGCGCAAGCAAATCCCGGAAGTCTCCCGGCCTGTCCGCCAGCCGGACATTCCGCCAATGCTTGAATTGTTCGTAGCCACGCAACGCGAAGGATGTCGCCACGACCGGCTTGCGATTGTACAGCGCTTCCGCGGTCTTGATGTTCGTGCCGCCGCCCTCGACGATCGGAAGCATCACGACATCGGCAAGCTCGATCAGCGCGCTGAGGGTCGCGCCGTCCCGCGCGCCGAGCAGCTCGATGCGGGCATTGTCGGCGCCACGGTGCCGCAGGAATCCGGGATCGTTCCGTATCTGGTCGGCAACGCCGCCGACCACTACAATCCGTTCCGAGGGTGAGAGAAAGCCAAGGTCCGGACCCGTCATCTGGAGAAAGCCGCGGACGTTGGGCGGATGGCCCGACCCAACGAACAGCGCCGTGCGCAGGCCGGCGAACCGCGATGCCCAACGATCGAGGCCGACGGGCGTTTCGCGCGGCCATATGCCGTTGGCAGCGACCACCACGCTTGGATTGAGCTTGCGAAAATAGGCTGCATCCTGCTCGCTGACGGCGACGACCAGGTCCGCCCTTGCGGCAAGATCGGACTCGATGTCCGCCGCCCGTTGAGTGCTCCAGAGGTCCGTTTCCGCGCCGGCTATCGCGGCCTCTTGCGCCAGCATTTCCTGTTCGACGTTGTGCGAGCTGTAGACGATTGAAAAGCGTGCCTCGGGCGAGCACGTTTCAACATACTCACGCAAAGCCGGCCAAAGCCAACACTGCTCCACTGCGATGACATCCGGCCTGAAGTCGTCGAGAAATCTTGCGATTTCACGGCGATGGGACCTGCTGTGCGCGATGAATTCGGCGGTGGCAACGTCGGAACGCCATTTGCGCCTGGCCATCTGCTTGCGAAACCGGCGCGGCATCTCGATGAAAAGATCGCCGGCCTCCATTTCCCGCCTGGCGCCGCGATTGGGCGTAACGACGACATGGCATGTCTCCCATCCACAATCCCGCAAGACCTTGTGGATGGCGTTTGCCCGCAACTGACCGCCCTGGACCGGCCGCCGGATCGGATACGTTCCCAGCGAAACATACCTCATCGGATCGGCGCGATGCTGCGGCCGCTGGCATCAGGCAGCCATCCCAAGACGGCACTCATTTTCTGCTCCCCCTGTCCAGACGTGACGCTACCATTTTTCGGCGCCGAGTCTGGACATGATATTGGCGGATGGGTGCTGGCTTCCCTTCTTGTCGAGCACCCGCCCGCGGGCGGGTGCTTTCGCCTTTTCGGCAAGCAGGTGTCAGGCCTTGAAGAAGGCCAGCAGGTCGGCGTTGATGACATCCGCATGGGTCGTTGCCATCCCGTGCGGAAAGCCCTTGTAGACCTTGAGCTCGCCCTTCTTGAGCAGTTTGATCGAAAGCAAAGCGGAATCGGCGATCGGCACGATCTGGTCGTCGTCGCCATGCATGACCAGCACCGGCACGTCGATTGTCTTCAGATCCTCGGTGAAGTCTGTTTCCGAAAATGCCTTGATGCAGTCGTAATGCGCCTTGGCGCCGCCCATCATGCCCTGGCGCCACCAATTGTCGACGACGCCTTCGGAAACCTGGGCGCCGGGACGATTGAAGCCGTAGAACGGGCCGGCCGGCACGTCGTGGAAGAACTGGGCGCGGTTGGCCGCCAGCGCCGCCCGGAAACCGTCGAACACCTCGATCGGCAGGCCGCCGGGATTGGCTGGCGTCTTCAACATAATCGGCGGCACCGCGCCGATCAGCACGGCCTTGGCGACGCGGCCTGCGCCGCCATATTGCGCGACATAGCGTGCGACCTCGCCGCCGCCGGTCGAATGGCCGACATGGATGGCGTCCTTGAGGTTGAGATGCTCCGCGAGCGCCGCCACGTCCGCGGCATAGGTATCCATCTCATTGCCGGTGTCGGTCTGGCTGGAACGGCCATGGCCGCGCCGGTCATGGGCGATGACGCGGTAACCCTGCGCCAGGAAGAACAGCATCTGGGCGTCCCAGTCGTCGCTGCTCAACGGCCAGCCATGATGGAAGACGACCGGCTGGCCAGTCCCCCAATCCTTGTAGAAGATCTGCGTTCCGTCCTTGGTGGTGATCGTGCCGCTGCCCGAGCCTGACTTGGTCTGCGAGGTCATCTCAATCTCCTTCGGTTGATGCCGCGATAAACAATATCGCGATAACTATCTCGTAGAGGAGATTGTGAGCCTTGTCCATGGAAATATGTATCGCGATATCATTTTCCGTGGTACATAACGAATGCTCAGTCGGCAAAAGGAATGTGCCGTGCCTCTCCCGTTGGACAATCAGCTCTGCTTCACGCTCTACGCCACCAGCATGGCGATCAACCGCACCTACAAGCCGATGCTCGACGAGATGGGGATCACCTATCCGCAATATCTCGTGCTCAATGTGCTGGGAGAGACGGACGGCATGTCGGTGGGCAGCATCGCGCATCGGCTGGCCCTTGAATCGAGCACCATCACGCCGCTGGTGAAGCGAATGGAGCAGGCCGGCCTTGTCACCCGCCAGCGCAGCCAGAGGGACGAACGCCAGGTGCAGGTCGACCTGACCCCCGGCGGACGAGCCTTGCTCGTCCAATGCAATTGCCTGAACGAGACGCTGATCGAGCGTTCGGGCATGAAACTGGCTGAACTCGATGCCTTGAACCGGCAAATCCAGGCGCTGCGCGATGCGCTGAACGGCGGCCTGGCGGTCGACGCCGCCTGAGAGGTACGGTCACGCCTCGATCTTGACCGATGGAAGCGGCGGCGCCTCCAGCCCCTGGAACGGGTCGCGCCAGGCGTCGATCGCCTCCAGCCGGCTATACCAGCGACGGATGGCCGGGTAATCGCCAAGCGGCAATCGGGCGGCGTCGTTGAAAGGCAGGAACGTCGCCATGCGGAAGTCGGCATAGGAGATTGACTTGCCGACCAGCCATTCCCGGGCGGAAAGCTCAGGCTCGAGCACCGCCGCGGCTTCGTGGAACTGCCTCAGCCCTTCCTCGACCAGCGCCTGATCGATAGGACCGAGCCCATAGCGCTGCTTGGTGCCGCGCTCGAAATGCACCATGTCGCAAGCGAAAGCGAACCGTTCCTTGCCCCAGCTGATCCAGCGGATCATGTCCGGCTCGTCCTCCCCGCTGCGCCAGAAATCCGAATGCGTCTCGCGCGAAAGCCGGCAGGCGATGGCGTCGGCCTCCCAAAGGCTCCATCCCGGCCCGACCAGGATCGGCAAGGTCAGATTGGGGTTGAGCGCGCGAAAGCGTTCGGCCTGCCCCGGCGCCATCGGCGACGCGAACTCGAACGCGATCTCAGCCTTGAGATAGCGCGCCGTCGCGACCGCGAGGCGAGGATTGGGATTGCGGCTGAACAGAAGCTTCATATCGGTCCCCGTGGGTCTGGTTGCTGCCGCAGGACGGCTGAGAGCCGCCCGCTCCTACATTTGTCGCAAATGGGATTTCCGGTCTATGCTTTCGGTGCTGGAAACAACGCCGCAAGCCTTCCGGCCCAACCGCTTGCGCCCTTGCCCGCCTTCCGCTATAGACCCGCCACCCGCGTAGACACCCTTGGAGGCAACGCGGAGGAAGGCCGGCCAGGCCGCGCATGATCCCCAAAGCATTTGGACAGCCAAAAGCGTTTGGATCGACTGTGCAAGGCCGCGACGGTTTTCGACGTTTACGGGCGGGTTTGCCGGCCGTGGGCGCTCCACAACACGCGAAAGGAAATGCCATGAGCCACGATGCTTATGAGCTGAAAGCCGAAGCGCGCGAACAGGTCGGTAAGGGGTCCGCCCGTGCAGTTCGCCGCAACGGTAAAGTGCCTGCAGTTATCTACGGCGACAAGCAGCCTCCCCTGGCGATTGCGCTCAACTACAAGGACCTCTTCTACAAGATCCATGGCGGCGGGTTCCTGACCACGATCGCCACGATCGATGTCGACGGCAAGAAGATCCAGGTCCTGCCGAAGGATTTCCAGCTCGACCCGGTCAAGGACTTTCCTGTCCATGTCGACTTCCTGCGCATCGGCAAGGACACCCAGGTCAATGTCGACGTGCCTGTCCACTTCATCAATGAGGACAAGTCGCCAGGCATCAAGCGCGGCGGCGTGCTCAACATCGTTCGTCACGAAGTCGAGTTCCACTGCCCGGCCAACGCGATCCCGGAATTCATCACCGTCGATCTCACCGGCACCGACATCGGCGATTCGATCCACATCTCGGCGGTCAAGCTGCCAGCCGGCGTCAAGCCGGTCATCTCCGATCGCGACTTCACCATCGCGACCGTTGCCGGCTCGTCGGCGATGAAGCCGGAGACGGAAGCGACCACGGAGGTTGTCGAAGAGACGGCGGCCCCGGCGGCCGAAGAGAAGTAATTCTCCGAGCCGGATGATTTCATCCGGCTCCAAATCAAAGAAATAGCGCATGATGTCGTCCGAAAACCGCTTCACACTTTTCGGCATCATGCTCTAGGTCCGGAGGCGGCGATGCTTGTCTTTGCAGGCCTCGGCAATCCGGGCGCGAAATACGAAAACAACCGGCACAATGTCGGCTTCATGGCGGCGGACGCGATAGCCCGCCGCCATTCCTTTTCGCCCTGGTCGAGAAAATTCCAGGGCCTGATCTGCGAAGGCACGCTCGGCGGCGAGAAGATCCTGTTGATCAAGCCGCAGACCTTCATGAACCTGTCCGGACAGTCGGTCGGCGAAGCACTGCGCTTCTACAAGCTCGAACCATCCGCCCTCACCGTCTTCTACGACGAGATCGACCTTGCGGCCGGCAAGCTCAGGATCAAGGTGGGCGGCGGCTCCGGCGGCCATAACGGCATCCGCTCGCTCGACCAGCATGTCGGCAACGCCTATCGCCGGGTGCGCATCGGCGTCGGCCATCCGGGCGTCAAGGAAATGGTGCATGGCCATGTGCTTGGCGATTTTGCCAAGGCCGACCGCGAATGGCTCGACGTCCTGCTCGCGGCAATCGCCGACGATGCCGCGCTGCTTGCCAAGGGCGACGACAGCTCGTTCATGAACCGGGTCACGCTGGCTTTGCGCGACAAGCTTGTGCCGACCGGCGATGACGACCGCCCACCGCCCAAGGCGCCGAAGCAGCAAAGCCATGTCCGCCAGGCGCGCCCGCAGCAGCCGGCGGCGAAACTTCCCGAGAGCGGCCCGATGGCCGCCATGCTGAAGAAGCTGTTCGGCAAGGAGTGAGCGTCTAACGAACGTCGCCCCAGGGCTTGACGTTCGTCATCCCTATCGCCCATAGCCCTCACCAAAATCGAATTCCGACAGGATTGGACGAACATGGGTTTCAAATGTGGCATCGTTGGCTTGCCCAACGTCGGCAAGTCGACGCTGTTCAACGCGCTGACCAGGACGGCCGCCGCGCAGGCGGCCAACTATCCTTTCTGTACCATCGAGCCGAACACCGGCGAGGTGGCGGTGCCGGATCCGCGCCTGCAGAAGATCGCGGCGATCGGCAAGTCGAAGGAGATCATCCCGACCCGCATCTCCTTCGTCGATATCGCCGGCCTGGTGCGCGGCGCCTCCAAGGGCGAAGGGCTGGGCAACCAGTTCCTCGCCAACATCCGCGAGGTCGACGCCATCGTGCATGTGCTGCGCTGCTTCGAGGATGACGACATCACCCATGTCGAAGGCCGCATCGACCCTGTCGCCGACGCCGAGACGGTCGAGACCGAGCTGATGCTCGCGGACCTCGAAAGCCTCGAGCGCCGCATCGCGCAATTCCGCAAGCGCGCCGCCGGCAAGGACAAGGAAGCCATGGCCGTCCTGCCGATGATGGAGGCCGCGCTCGAATTGCTGCAGGCCGGCAAGCCGACGCGCTTCCTGCTCAACGGCATCGCTGCCGAGGACCTGCGCATCCTGCAGGGGCTGAACCTGCTCACCTCGCATCCCGTTCTCTATGTCTGCAACGTCGCCGAGGCGGACGCCGCCACCGGCAACGAGCACACCAGGGCGGTGGAGAAGATGGCCGCCGCGCAGGGCGCCGGCACGGTGGTGATCTCGGCGGCGATCGAGGCGGAAGTCGCCCAGCTTTCCGACGAGGAGGAGATGGAGTTCCTTGCCTCGATCGGCCTCGATGAGCCGGGCCTCAACAAGGTGATCCGCGCCGGCTACGAGCTCTTGCATCTGATCACCTATTTCACCGTCGGGCCGAAGGAGACGCGCGCCTGGACGATCCATAAGGGCGACAAGGCACCGCAAGCGGCCGGCGTCATCCACACCGACTTCGAGCGTGGCTTCATCCGCGCCCAGACGATTGCTTACAACGACTTCGTCACGCTGGGCGGCGAGGTGGCCGCCAAGGAAGCCGGCAAGGCGCGCGACGAAGGCAAGGAATATGTCGTCCAGGACGGCGACATCATGCTGTTCAAGTTCAACACCTGATGGCAGCGACAACCTCATAGGGTTGGGGGCGCCTACTAATTCTTGATATGAAAAAATTCCTAGAGTAAACTCGTTAGGGTGTTTGCGATCTTAATGCGGTCTCGAAGCCGTCGAAGAGAGGCGCGAAAATGGCCGAAACATCAATCGAATGGACTGACGCGACGTGGAATCCAGTCGCAGGATGCACAATCCTTACGGCAGGGTGCACTAACTGCTACGCAATGCGTATGGCCGCTCGCCTTGAAGCGATGGGCGTTGAGAAATACGCCGGGCTAACACGGAAAAGTGGAGGCCGTGCAAAGTGGACCGGCAAGATAAGGCTTGATGCGACCGCGCTCGAAATTCCTGCTTCATGGAAGAAGCCTCGCCGCGTTTTCGTGAATTCGATGTCGGACCTTTTCCATCCGGATGTGCCTAAAGACTTCATTCGCATGGTTTGGCGTGTCATGGAAATCACCCCGCACCACACGTATCAGATCCTTACAAAGCGGCCAGACAGGATGGCTGAAATCCTATCGGCAAATAGCTTCAAAGTGCTGCCAAACGTCTGGCTCGGAACAAGCGTAGAGGACAGTCGTGTGCTCTACAGATTGGATGAACTTAGATCTGTCCCGGCGGCCATTAGATTTGTGTCCTATGAGCCATTGATAGGCTCTGTAGCGGGTGGAAGCCTGACAGACATTCATTGGGCAATTGTTGGTGGAGAGAGCGGTCCCAACGCCCGCCCAATGGACCCAATCTGGATCGATGAGATTTTCGACCAGTGTACTGATGCAGACGCAGCCTTCTTTTTCAAACAATGGGGCGGGAAGAATAAGAAAGCGACGGGGCGAACCTATCGCGAGCGATTGTGGGATGATCTACCAGAATTGAGAATGTGAGATGCCATCTTGGTCGCCAACCTCACAGCTGCCGGACTAGTATTCGAGACCGCAAAGAAAAGTGACGCAAGCGGTGCCCCGTTTTTGTGATGAAGCCGCACCGGATCAAGGACAGCGCCTTTGAAGGCGGTTTTGAGGCGCCCTTTCACATAAGCTTCAATTGCGTTTACATCAGCTCGGCGCACTGCTTGCCCTTGCGTTTCGAAAATGTCTTCTGGCGCAATTTCATGATTGTACCAGCAGCTGCGCCAATCACTGGCACCCAAGACCCGATCTAGACTTGCTTGCTTGCTAAGATCGAGTTTTGCCGGATCGTGCGGAGCGTTCCTATACAGGCCGGACAGCGGGAAGAAATACCAGCAATCCAGCGCCTGGGTCTTGGCAATTGCTTCCACTGTCTGCCAAGACACCTCCATGCCGTATGGATCTAGAAAGACAACACCGCGTATTCCACGGCCAACAATTTCAGAGCCTCGCCAAGGGGTATTTGTGCACAAACGCTGCACGAGTTTGTTAGCGTCACCATTTCGGACGATGATTTTGCGATCTGGATACTCGTCGACCAGAGTTTGAAGTTCTGAAAACCGGGACGTGTCTTGCTCAATGAGGACAATTGAGTGCAGTGGTGGCTCGATCTCGATCGCAATCCGCGCCGATCCTGGTGTCGTTATTTCCTCCGGCTCTGCAAAATCCGGTCCGAACAGCGGCAAGCCGGGACGTACTTCCGTGCGAGTACCAGAGCCGGCAAACGCGTCAATGTAGATGCAAGCGAACCGCTGATTTTGGAGCGCAATCGAGAACGCCTGCAAATATTCTTTCAAACATCTAAGTTTTCTCGACGTATCAGGTCCACCAAAGACATGCTTTGCCAATTTGAACATCCCCACCCCGAACATATCCAATCTGGAAAATAGATAGATGTCCAGATGCTTTAGCATACGCGGAAGGAATAACGCCAAGCCTGTAAAACGCTCGTTCACCTCTATGCAAACTGTCCGGGCAAGTGCGATAGAGCGTTGACGAGCGCGGCGCAGACAGGTTTTCAGTCTGCCTTGACCTTGTCATACGGGGGGGCTAATCGACTGCAGCACACGGTCGGAGCTCTCATCCAAAGTGCACCCTCCGGGCAATCCGAAATAATGCATCCGTCCTGAACATACCTTTGACCCCAGCAAGGGAGACCCGGCGATGATAAAAACCTTCGTCGTGGACAATGATCGCCTGCGCCTCACCGAGGACCTTGCGGCGGACGGCGACAGGGTTGTCTGGGCCGATCTCTTCAACCCGACCAAGGAGGAAGAGGCGCGCGTCGAAAGCTGGCTGGGCATTGCCATCCCGACCCGCGAGGAGATGGAAGAGATCGAGATTTCGAGCCGCCTCTACATCGAGGACGGCGGCTACTTCATGACCGCTGTGCTGCCGGCGCAGACCGAGGCCGACGATCCCTTGATGTCGCCGGTGAC
>Ga0209758_1002149_pt1 | contig 20731 bp, 25 predicted proteins | sample AraplaMF_Col_mMF_FD_184258 | JGI IMG/M metagenome (GOLD analysis project Ga0209758, IMG submission 184258) | Arabidopsis root microbial communities from the University of North Carolina, USA - plate scrape MF_Col_mMF (SPAdes) (version 2) | ecosystem: Host-associated > Plants > Roots > Endosphere...
ACTCCAATGGAAACGTTCTTAGCAAGTAAACACCTGGCTCAAGAAAAACAGATAAATGAGTTATCTTTAGCTACTACTTAATCTTGCAAAATTCCCTGTACTGTCAGATCAAGTAGTAGCTATTACAGTTATTCCCAATTCGGCAACCTAAACTGAACGCTAATGCCGAACCGTGTTACCTTTATTGCCTCCGGCTACTGACCGGTCCTTATTCAGTGTCTTTTTTTCTATACCTTTCCCGTTTTTATGACTCTCCGTAGTATTTGTTTTTGCACCATTTGACGTAACGATGGAAGGGCTGGTAGTATTTGCAACAGCAGCATGTGTAGTAGCAACCTTTGCATTGATTTGTTTATAATCACTACTTTTTTTGAACTCAATCGTTTCGCCTATTTCCCTAACCAGGGGGTTCTTCAGATATTCATTATGATTAGCAATTTTTTCGCCTGTTAACTTCAAGAGATCCAGCTTTTTTAACGAGGGGTTGGCCCTGATTTTCACTTTTCGGTCGCCCGTGTCATTGAGGTTATTGACAATTATTTCTGAACCCTTCTTCAAAAAATACAACGTATTATTTCTGCCGTCATTATCGGATAGCAATTCGCGGAAGTTGTAACGATTTGCCTCCTGGAACACTTCGAATCCCCAGGCCTTACCATACATTTTCATAGGCCGCATCCCCTTTTCATCTGGTTCTTTGCTCCAGTCAACCTGTACCCACGCATTGTAGGCTATATTCTTAACACCACCGTCTGGCCAGTATTCCACTGGATCGCCGTCCTTCGGCTTTCTGAATAAATCCTTGTTCACTGCTCTGTCTGGATGCATGGCATTGTATAACTCAATCGGAGATAAATTAAAATAGGTGTTAAAGGTATTGGTAGAAGTGACCGATTGAACTACCCTTTCCTGCTCGTCCTGTAACGCCGTAGGCACCGTGAAATCAAGCGATGGGTTATATTTGGCAACCATTAACACAAACACCTCCGGTTTATGGTCCATCAAAGTTTTCATGTCATTGCTGATACCTTCCCTGTGTTTGTATTCCAGCGCCTGAAATTCCGTACTGTTAACCGGACCCCGCAGGTCGGGCGATGGCGGATTTTTTATCCTACTTTCCAAGCTAAGCGTATTAACACCCTCAATTTCCTGATGCGGGATAACAATATCCTTGCGAGAAATCAAATCCGCCTTCACCGACTGTTGATAGACTCCCCTCCCACTTTCATCCGGACCGTAGCGTAATTCTTCCTTGAGGGAATCAGCACCAAACCGGTACTCGTGATTGACGGAAAAGGCTGTCACGCCCTTCTGAAGATACCCGGTTACTTGTTCCTGGTAATGAGCGGCACGATTTGTATTCTCTAACTGCCTGTTAATTCTCTCAACATCTTTTTGCATATTCTGTTCCATGTGTTCCTATTTTTTAAATTGAAAAGATTGATTTAAAGTTTAACTTTTTGTCCTGCCGCAACAGGCGCAACGTTCCGTGCACGGGTGAACGATTTACGGACCAACTGTTGCACCCCGTTTTTTTGCACATCGGAGGATTCTTTTCCACGCAACTGGCTACCCGTTTTTTCACTTGTATCACCGAGCTTGTTCTTCTGTTGCGTGAGGTGCTGAGCAAATCCCGCTTGATCTCTTTTATAATCCTTCGTGGCGACCAGGTTGTCCAGGTTTGTTGACCGCAACGAATTCACATTAGTTTTAGCTTGATTGGTTATGGGGATTGCTTTGTCAGAGAAGGTATAGTCCTTTACTGGGACAATGCTTCGTTCATTGTAATAAGCAGCTACCTTCTGGCCGATCTGAAAGGGTACGTTCGCCAGATTAATAAGTAATCTGGCGGCATTGACGATCAACCGAATAAACTTGTTCGGGTAGATCCGCCTATTTAACTGCTTCATCTGTCCACGTAATATCCGGTCGGAAATCTGTTCATCAAAACTAAGTTTCGCGCCCGCATGTTTGTTTCGAATCTGTTGCAATACCTGGTACTTCGCTTTCAGAAAGTCTCTGTCTTTGCCCAATTCGCTACCAAAACTATTCACATAATCCTGCTGTCGCTGATTCCATATGTGTAAGTCCGCGTCTATTCTATTACGCGGTAATTGGTTGGTACTCTGTTTCATACGTTCTTGCTTTTAATAATAGCTACTACTACTTGTCGAACACCGCACCAACGATTTGCCTGTCGGGCAGTGGCTTGGCGCGTAAAATGGTGCGCCCTTTCAAATTGAGCTTCAAATGTCTGTCTCCCCCATGCTCAAACAGTTCCACACAGAAGTATTTCAGATCGCTTATAGTAAATTGCTCGAAGGCGGCAACAAAAGGAACGGATGAATGGGCATTGATTACCTGTTTTCCCTCATCTGAGGTGGTTAGTGGATGCATATCCCGCTCCATGCTTGAGCTACGCCGTGTCTGAAAACGGTCGCGTTGATAAAAGCGAACAAAGTCCATGGTGAAGGGTATAGTTGAACGGTTGGTGATTTTAAACTTAAAATAAAGCACACCTGCTTCAATGTAGCAAGCTTGCAGACTCATTTTCATTCCATGATGCGCTATGGTTGGACCGAAGCGTTCCGGCTTCAATGAAGCAATAAACAGGCAGTTGTTTTTAACCCGAAATTCCTCGGTACCTTTTTTTTTCTGCATGTAAGGCACGCCATCAGCCGTCATGGTGCTGTCCAGCATAGGATAACATAAACTATCCGGCGACGCATCGTACTTAACGGAGATTACGTGGATGGTACCATCGTCGGTAAACACCGATAAGTTGGTTGGCGCGAAATTTTCTCTGGCCGCCTTTACCTTCAATACACTGGGAAATCCGCTCACTTGCTGGATCATGATATCATCTGATCCCCTATCCGCATCTCGGATATTGGACGAAAAGACGAGCGTGGTGGTGTTGTTGGCACTGACCTCTATTTTCTTCTGAAGCCTGGTGTGAACCGCTGGCGGTTGTTGAGCATACAATGAACAGGCTATAATAGGAGCCATCCAAACCCAGGTCGCTAACATTAAGATTGCTTTCATATTCTTGTAGTATTTTTTAAGTAGAATAGTCTATCTATTGGCGTTATTATCCACGAGCAGTACGGGGTGGTCTGCTTTTACGGTAACCTTGATGAGCTTTGTCTTTTTACTCAAAAAGTTTTTAACCGTTTCAATGCCTGCCGACGCTGCTTGCGCACCGATGGAAGGATCAAGGGTTGCTAGTTGCAGGCTTTGAATGGCTTCATCTGTCCCCTGTTTGGCAACATCTCGAGTAATGGCCCCCGGTACACGTATGCCTGGCATTCCATCCGTCTGATCATACACAAGAAGAGAAACAGGGAAAACGGCATCTTTGTAGTGGACTTGCCGGATAGTACAGTTCAATCGTTCTCCCGCAAGCGAACATTCACCGTATACAAATGTGCCGGCCGGAATGAGTTGACCCTGGATATATATGTCCTGCATCAAGCGAAGCCGCAATGTAGCTCCGGTCACCAGCACCTGTGTAAGATGAGCTACCGCAGGTATTGCGTTACTTATATCAGGCGCAGTCGTTGCATCCTGGATACCGAAAAAGGCATTGAGCCGCTTGTGCCTAACTGGTTCGGACACCACCACTCCATTCGTGGAAGTGAGGACTGAATCCGGGATAGTTAGGGGAACCTTCCGAAGCAGCTCAGTAAATCCCTCTTTGGTTCTCCGCTCGACTGAATACACATTGCCTTTATTTATTTCAGACGCTTCTTTGGCCCGATCCTTTACCCGGTCGGGATGCTGAATATCCAGAATTTTGGACAGCATGGCGTCCATCTGCGTTAGCTCAGGATCTACCTGCGTAGCAGTAGGTGCCTTAAGATTTTGCGCGAGGGTCTGTAGGTTATCCAGCCCTGTATCATCTGTCGTAGTGAGACCCGTTTCAAGGGGGACTTTTCTAGTTGTGTCCAATGGCGAGTCCGCCAACATTTTTTCCAACGAATGCAGTCGTTGCTGCACCTTCTCTTCGTTAGGGTCCGTGTAGAGTGCTGATTGCATGGGGTGGGAGGTTGTATGCCGAGGCATCGTAGCGGAAAACGGACTTTCTTCTGCCGGGGTCGGCCGCCGGTACTTCCCCTCAGCCTCCTGGTATAGGGTATCTCTAGGCATCCATTTGGCAAAAGGATCAAATCTTTTTGAATCTTCCTTTAAAAGCGAATCCTTTTTAGCTAGTTCGTACATGCTTAATTTATCCAATGTTTGCCGGTCATCCAATTGAGCGGATGGAAGCGAAAAATTGAATCCTGATGACTGGGAGTAAACGGGTGTATCTTTAACTTTCCCTCCGCCACCTGCCCAAAACAATAGGACAATAAAGGGTAATACCAAAATTGGCAATACCAGTTGTGCTTTTTTCTTTCTATCACTGATCATATTCGTCTGCACAGTTCAACGTTTAAAAATGAAATAATAGTGGTTGTTCTACCAGCCCTTCGATTTGATCCAGGCTATCGAGTAATCCCGGATGTTTTCGTTGAAACCTCTGGTATTGGTTCAAGCCATCAGGCGTAGATTTCAAACTGTCTACAAACTGCCGAAATGCCCTTATTTTCTCCCGATCTTTGCGGCTGAGTATTTCGGGCGCTTGCGCGGCCGGTTCGGGCGGAATCACGGGCATCTTAATATAGTCAGCTGACGGTAAATCCTCAGTGCCACTGGTCAATGAGCGAACGAAGATGCTCGCGCTATACCCACCCCATACCAGTACAACCGCCACTAAAAAAATCCGTTTGGCCCGGTTGGACCAGTGCCGGGTCCTCCCATTCAACCGGTCTGTCACCTTACGCTGCAGGAGGTCCGTGCCTTTCACCACTTGGGATAATAACGTGGCTCCAACGGCCGCAGTTTCTGCTTTCTTCCTTTTCCACCACATGATCCTATCTTTTACTTATACTTAAATCTCTATTTTCAATGGTTGTCCACCGCTCTATCAAAAATCCGTGTGGATTGTTATCTGACCGGTCAACGGTTCGCAAGTAACCGTCCGTCACCAGACTTCTGGTAATGATGGCACTGGAACGAATGATCCGCTGTTTGCCGTAATATTTAAAGTAATAAGGATAGCTGCTGGTGTTGACCATGACACTGTCATATACTACCTCCTGACTAACATTGGCACTGATTACACTTGCGTAATACCCCTTTTCCTTCAGATCATCATATTGGGCTTTTGCACTTTCATCTGCCAGGTACAGTGCTTTTTGAATGGTCGCTTGAATGGCCTTTTCGTCAGGCGATAAGGTGTGAAACAACGAGTGGAAAACCTTCACATGATCGCGGGCCTCTACCGGAATGTTCTCCTGGCGGGTACTGGCAAATGCTTCTACAGCCTTCCCGTTCACTACTAAGTACACACGTTGCTGGGCTTTCTCAATGGCCTGGAAACTGGATGCTATCATGAAACAACAAACAATCGTGTAGGCAACCAACAGGACTACATTAAATAACCGGATATGCTTAAAAGCGGTGTCTATATTTTTTAATTGCTGAAACATCTTACTCACAATTTTCCTCTGCACAAATCTGTTTCCGGGATTATCCGGATATCTTATCTTTAAAATAGCCGCCAGCTGCTCCTTTGCCGGCGACACCCGAAGAAATGGTCAGGGCAGCATCTCCCATGGCATCCGCAGCCATGCTCACGCCACCACCTGCAACGGCCAATGTGCCGCTGGCACCCGACGAGCCCATCCCAGTAGCGCGTGAGGCTACATACGTGGACATATTATTGACCTTCGAGGTTAAGGCACTGCCACTGCCAACGTGTATGACGTGTCCGGCAACGTTGGGTATGGTGGTATAGCCCACAATCGCAATAATCATAAAAATGATATAGCCGATATCATAAGAACTAAACATGGTATCGCCATACTGCTGCACCTGGTTAATATCCATTTTCAGCATCTCTTCTTGGATCTTAGCAACGATTGACCCGAAGATGTTGGCAATAGGCAACCACAGAAAAGTGTTAACATACCGTGCCAACCAAACCTGCAGCGTGTGCTGAAATCCATCGAAGACAGCGAAGCCAAAAACAAAAGGGCCCAAAATGGCAAGTATCAACAAATTGAAAATTCGGACTGTATTAATACAGAGTGAAGCCGCTTCATATAAAATCTGCAACAGAAAGGAAAGCGCTTGTTTGAACCAACTTTTCATATTGTAAAATGCTTTCGAAACGGCGAATTGAACATCGTATCCGATACTCTCCATCCACCCCTCTCCGTCTTGGGCTACTTTTGGATGCGCGTATTCCAGCCAAAGGTCACGGTTGCCTTCGCCGTTGTTGGAACCGTACATTCCGTAGAAAGGTGATTTAGTAATCTCTTCTTCCTTTTTCTTCAATAACGCTTCCACACCAGCATTTGCCTTAGCATACATATGCGCGGTTCCTATGTTGGTTGGTTCCAGGATACCATTAATGGCGGTAATCACGAGAGGAAAGTTCAAAATGCAGAAGCCTAAGACAAAGGGCCGCATAAGCGGATAGAAGTCGATCGGCTCTGCATTAGCGATATGCTTCCACACCCGGTGTCCTATATAAAAGGTAGCCGCGAACCCGGCCAAGGCCCTGCCGACGCCAATTAAATCGCCGCATAACGGCAACATCTGCTTATACAGTGTGTCCAACACGCCATGCAGTCCGCGAATTTCGTCGGGAATGGACTGACAAAACGCCCATTGGGGAATAATCAGCACGGCGAGCAGCACAAGGCCTCTTATACACATTTTCATACTTCGCGTTTATTTTTTCTTACTCCTGCACCCCATGCCACTGCCTGAGGGATTGAATATCAAGTTTTGCTTTCTGTAACTCCGTCGCTAAGAGCGTATACTGTTCATTAAAACTTCGCAGAAAAATGAGTTTATTTTTCATATCGCCCGCTATACGGTCTATGGCCTCTAGTCGTTCATTATCGCTCATCCGGAGCTTCTGAGCGGTGATGACCATCGCCAGTTCGTCCAGGTTCTGCATACTTCGATCGAGTAGATTGGCATACACACTGGAGATGTAGGAGAGTTTTCCTTGGGAGAACACCCCGATGGACTCAAACTTTTGTAAATGGTATTTGTATTCCTTTACCATGTCCAGCTGGTATTGTATGATATCAGCGACTCTGCGATACTTTTTAATCTCCGGGTTAACCAAATACAATCCGTCTAAAAAGACCTGGTGAAGTTGAAAGTTGCCGGATGTGATATTTTTCACTTTATCATACCCCTCACTGATGATTTTGTAACCGTCGTACATCTGTTGGAGGATCTGCTTAAACTGACTCAACTTCTCCACATTTAATAGCAATTGGGCGATTTCTTCCGCCTGGGCATAAACCCTGCTAGTAAAGCAGGTAGAAAGCGAAAAAACAACCACGAAAAATACCCCCTTACACATGTTCATCTTATTCATTTTTCGATTTGTAATTGCAGGTACTCATTCTCCAGATGCTCTCTTAGCCGGTTGTGGTGGAGTTCTGAATAGTCAGTCAAGAGGCTTTGGCAAAACTGATACAGACGTTTCGTGCGCAGGTATAACTGGTCAATTTGCCTTAGCCGCTCGTCGTTCGTCATTTCCAGTTTTCCATCGGTAACAATCGCCATCAGCTGTTGTCTGTCATTTGACAGATCAGCCAGTACATCTATACAAATGCTTTGCAACCATTCGTTTTCATGGACCAATGAAAGCGCTGCATCGTTAGCTGCACGTACCAATGCATGGCAGGTATTTTTGATCTCCTGGTGGCACGATAGGATAGCCGCCACCTTAACAGATCCGCCAATGGCCGGATTCACCTTTTTCAGCGAGGTATAAAACACGTCATGTAGCCCGAACTCCCCGTTTTTAATATTCCTGATAGTGGTTAGTCCCCCATCCACAATGTTGTAGCCCTTTTTTAATGCACCCAGGTACACTTGCAACAAGCCAATTTGTTGCGCCAGGTACTTCTTTTGAGTTTTCTTCTGCTTAAACCATTCGGCAAATGTTTGCCCGTGGGCCAGGTGGCTCACCACCATTAGTAGGGTGATGACTACTGTTACTTTCTTCATATCTCACATTTTCACGTTCACTTGGGTACCCCGTACAGCTGCCTTAAGTATTGCAACTCGTGCGCGTCTTTAGCCCGCTGCAGGCTTAGTACTTTGTTTTGATTTGTAAACTCGCGCAGATGGGCAATATTTTTGTCGATATTAGCGCCGGCCATTTCTACCAGCTCCAACCGCTTGGCATCCGACATCTGGGTGGAAAAGGAATTGATCACTAGCACAAGCTCGTCCAGATTCTTTATACTTTCCTCAATAATACCGGTATATACCTCATAGATATAGCGTAATTCTTGCGCAGAAAAATGGCGATCCTTTTGAAATAAACTGTACGCGCGTTTATACTCCTCGACGAGCTGAATCTGTTGCTCAATGATACTTCGCACACGTTTGTAGTAGCTTATAGCGTTCTTTACTTTCCATAGCTCGTCATAATATTCCTTAAACAGGGCGCGTTGTTTTTCCCCCCAGTCGGCAATTTCCTTCAGCTTCAGTTTGGACATAGCGTTTTCAATCGCCTTCTGGGCGTTCTGAAGTTTGATGGTTTCATTCTGCAATCGCTGCACCATGAGGTCCATGGCCCGAATGACCTTTTTAACAGCAGCTTTTATTATTTGCACAATGGGAATGATTGCATAGCTCCGTTGAGTAGGCAAAACGGTCAACAGCGGCAATAAAGTAATAATACCAATCCATACACACTTTTTCATACATCACATTTGGCTTTAAAAACTCACAAACAACAAAAGGCTACTTCTTTTTGTATTTTGTATCTGCGTGATTGATCGTAAAACTCTTCTCCTTTAAATCAAAATACAGCTGTTTACTCGGGTCTTCCAGCTTTAACACTTTACTGTCAGGCAAATATTCGCCTACATATTTTGCCGTTTCTTTAGCAGTATCTAAAACACCCGCAACGTTGCGGTAATGGGCGGTAATTCTCCGGACTGAAAAGGTATTCGCAGGCTGCATCGGTATAATTTCAAATTGATCTTCGACCCTTCCAAATTTATTGTTCCATTCTCCTTTGTAGGTGCCTGCTATTTCGTCCGTGCTCGCGGTGTTACAGGCAAATTGCGTGAGTAGTGCGGCAGTTAACCAAACATGTTTCATAGATAATAATTTTGTACACATAATTTACGAATTATTTTTCCGATCCACGTACTGTTACACTTTTTCAGCTAACATGGCCACAATACCCTTGGCTATGTTCCCATCATACCGTTGAGCATATTCATGTACTTTCACTTTCTCTGTCTCTTCTGTGGTGTAAGCAAAATATTCCTCCGGAGAAACTTCCGTCCGGTATACCTTGCTTACCATCCCGCCCAGGCTAATGAACACCTCTTTATACTTGCGTCCCGGTTCCAATGATTTGTTCATGCTCAATATCAGCGCCTTTTCTTTTTCTGTTAGTCCCAATAGTTCCTGAATGAGGCTGAATTTGTTTTGATACTTACTTTGATCCAGCAAAATTTTGCAGTCTGAATTGTTAATGATTGCCTGCTTTACGATCGGGGAAGAAATGATGTCCTCCACTTCTTGGGTTACCACAATCGCCTCTCCATAGAATTTGCGGACCGTTTTGAATAAATACTTGATATATTCCGCAAACCCTTCCTTCATCAAGGCCTTCCAGGCTTCCTCAATCAAGATCATTTTACGTATGCCTTTGAGCTTTCGCATCTTATTGATGAAGACCTGCATAACGATCAGCGTCGTAACCGGAAAGAGCGTCGGGTGATCTTTGATCGCATCGAGTTCGAAGATGACCAGGGGCTGTTGTAACAGATTCAAGTTCTCGGTAGCGTTCAGCAGGTAATCAAATTCCCCGCCTGCATAGTATGGGCGCAAGACATAAAGGAAATTATCCATATCAAAATCCTTTTCCTTTACCTTATCGGCTTGCAGGATGCCTACATAATCATACCGCAGAAAATCATAAAAGCTATTGAAGCAAGCAAATAGGTCGGGGTGACTTTCCAGTTTATCATAATACAGCTGCAGGGCATTGGACAAGGCTACATACTCACTGCGATTAAAGGTTTCTGTATCCTTCTTCCAAAGGGCGAGCAGTAGCGTTTTAATACTTTCTTTTTTCTCTGTATCCAGGTTGTCCCCCTCTTCGATAAAGAAAGGATTGAAACGGATCGGGTCTTTTTCCGTGTACGTGAAATAATATCCATTTACCATATCGCACAGACCTTTATAGCTATGTCCTACATCGACCAAAACAACGTGGGCCCCCTGTTCATAGTAGCTACGCACCATGTGGTTCGTGAAGAACGATTTTCCGCTGCCCGAAGGCCCCAGAATAAATTTGTTGCGGTTGGTACAAATCCCTTTTTTAACCGGCTCATCGGAAATATCCACGTGTACGGGCCTTCCGCTGATCCGGTCACCTAGTCGAATACCCACCGGCGAAATGGAAGAACGATAATTGGTTTCCTGATTAAAAAAGCAGGATGCTTGTTCGGCGAAGGTGTCAAAACATTCGTTGACTGGAAGATCTGCTGCGTTGCCCGGCAAGCCGGCCCAAAAAAGTTGCGGGGCCCCGTTGGTTTCCTGTCGGGGTGAGGCATCCATTTGGGCCAGTGCCGCGGAGGCCTTATTACGCAGCTCCTTCAGCTGGTCCCGGTCGGACGACCATACCATAATATTAAAATGAGCTTTCACCGGAACACGTTGCTGGCTTAACGCCTCATTCAAAAATGCATTGGTAGCATCCCGGCTGATGGCGTTTTCACGGCTGTAGGCGGACAAAGACTGTAAGCGCCTGCGCTTTGCCTCGAGCTTTTTGAGCGTTTTAGGACCATCTTCGATCGTAATAAACTGGTTGTAAATGTGGTTGCATGCGAGTAGCTGACCTATGGACGCGGCAAAGCCGGTACTAAATTTGGATTTATCCGTGCTATAGCGGTCATAGGTGATGCGCGGACCGCAGAGCGCTGGTAAGTCCTCCACGTCACTGATGGAATATAGTTGACAGTAATTGTCGCCGATTTTCCATTCGGGTTTGAAAACGATGTCACGCAGTACGGGCTGCTCGGTTTCACTGAGCAGAAAACAATATTTCTCTAACAAACCGACTTTGGACGCAGTTCCTGCTAATTCATCCGTCATTACACGGCGGGCGTTGATGTAACCGCTATCTGATAATAACTTGGCAAACTGCCCGACCTTATCCAAAAAATCCTCCATGACCTGCTTATTGATAGCTTGCGGCGGACTAAGGTTCGGGCGCAATAAATTGGAAAAAACAGACGACGCCGGTTTGCGCGACATAGCCTTCTTGGTAATCATCACATAACAGGCATGATCCAGGTAGGGACGTTCATTAAAAAAACGCTCGCTGCTATGAGAAAGAAAAGTATATTCCGGCTTGTCAAAATCTGCCTGGTGCGATGCATCAACAAACCAGTCCTGCTTATGGAGAATAGAGTTCGGTGGTAGGATTTTTATCGCCTTGATCCATGCGTGGTGCAGGGCCTCGTATTCATCATTGGACAACGTAAATATCTCCGGAAGCTCCAGTTTAAATACAACGGTTATATCTCCTTGCTTAGACAGTATGCAGTCCTGTTCAATTTTATAAAGGGGGATAATTTTTTCCAGCCATCTTGAATTTAATTTCGGTTCCCTCAGTTGCAGCATCAAGGCTGCCAGCACAATCATCACTACTACCAATGTCACTATCATCACACTTTACTTTATCTAATTAGAATTTGAAACGCAGGCAGTAACACCAGCGTGTCGATGCATATCTGCTAACACATCCGGATAGTTTTTGGAGAACTTAGTTAGCATTTCCATCCGTCGCGTTTGCATGTTGCTTGTTTAAACAAATGAACAACTGTCTGCTGCGGCAGATTATAGCGGAAGGTACCTGCCGAAAGGCTGCTTTCTTCATCAAGCCATATTGACCGTACTTGTGACTAAACCGGTATACCCAGGTGAACAACACGAATCCCATAATTCCCACTACCGGTAAAATCAAATAAACAGGTACCCCCGCTATGAATGCCACCGCAAAGAGCAGTAATAAGCCAACCAGTCCCACTGCCAGATAACCGACATATTGCGCCTTCAAACCACGAAACTCAATTGGCTTATTGATGCCCTTATTTATTTCATACACACTTGCCATGGTTACAGCTTAAAGAATGCTTTAAGCACTGTTGCTACCACCACGAGAAAAATACAGGAGCCGAACCATGCGGCAGCCACCTTCCCCGTGTCCTGCTCTCCGCTGTTCCATTTATTATACACTTTTACTGCCCCCACCAGTCCAACCAGCCCGCCGATGGCATACATCAGGTCCGTCCCTACACCAAAGTATCCTTTGACCTCATTTTGTGCAGCCGTTATGCCTGCAGCACCCTGTCCGGTACCCGTCTGAGCACACACCTGTTCGTAAAAAGAGACCCCGGCACATACCATTGCTACCGCAATAGCTTGCTTACGTTGAAACGACACTTTAGCTTCACGTAATCTCACCACACATTTTCGTTTCATTTATCGCACGTTTTATTTTCAGAAATCTGATTTGTATGTCGCATAGCAACTTATCTGCTACGCTGCTGCGTTCCAAAGCGCATCTGCTTCATCTTTATGAATGGAAAGAAGGCATTCCAATTGTGCCTCACGAATGATCATTCTATTGATCGCCACGCGGAAAGCGTGGTGATTTAATTCAGGGAAGCGGGCAATTTGATCCTGAAGTTGGACGAGTAACGCAGGCTTATCAGGATGCCTGCCTGCGGCGACAATGGTCTGCTGGACATTGGCGGCCAGGGATTCCAGTGCGTCGAACAGCGGTTCGTCGTCGCTGGAAAGGTCAGGATCAGCCAAGTCATTTTCGGTTATTTCCTGCTCGACTGGTTTTTCCTCCGCAGCTATCTCCTCTGGGCTTCCTTCCATATCCTGCTGCCCCTCTACGGCATCGGTAACGGGGGTCGGATCTATTTCTTCGACACGCCAAATCCTTTTTTTGGCAGGTACCATATTGTTGGGGGGCTGCCCTGATCCCGCTGACTGTCGTCCCTTCACTAACCCGTCTTTCGCACTCATCACAAAAAGAACCGCGTAATAAAGGACCAGTGCGCCCCCCAAGTAACCTATGAATTGTATCCATGTAATTCCGTGTAGCATATCTTCACATTTTCAGTTCCACATTTTTTATTGCCGATTGACAACACAAATATGGCTTCGTGGTGAAGCGATTTCTCACACTATGATGTTAGCTAACAAAGATTGTATGAAATAAAAAGGGCCTGGTAAGATGGCTACCAGGCCCTTGCAAACAGGTATCAGTAGATTAAAACCGGGGATTTTCGTCTGTTTCATCCACCCACTGAGTAAAGCTTTGTTTGGCTCGATCCCAAAATTGCGTGAGATTTTTCTTGCGAATGCGAATACCCTGGATAACCCGGTAATAATTACCAAGGTCTATGTGAAGGGTTTGTTCGAACCAAGTGGCGATTTGTTTCATATCGGCCGTTCCGTTATTAAACGCACCCGCTGAACGCAGGATATACAGGAGCTCTATAGCATCCGCTTTGGAAGCCGTCCACCGTAATTCATAGTCTGTAGATATACTTTCAGTAGGCGTAGACAGGCCGCTCAGCTGTTGGAGTCGTCGCTCCAGTTCTTTGGTCAACATTTCGCAACAGCGAATGCGGGAAAAGTTAACACTGCCTATGGTACAAAAGCGGGTATCGGAAGTGAGCGAATGTTCGAGCCCCGTTGGATCACTGGCTGATTCATTACGTAAAAAGTATTTCTCATCTAAATAGGTGGCATAGGTCCTATAGTAGGTGACCCAGTGCCGTTTTCTCTCAAAAAAGTTACTAATGCGACGCAACTCCTGTTCGAAGAAAAGTCGCCGGTCTTCCTGACTAACCGGGGCGTTAATTTCAATTTCCAATACCCTGTTGTAATAGAGTAAGCTGCTGTACAAAAGGGGCTTCAGGTTTTTAAAGAAGTCTATTTCTTCTTCCCGCTCCTGAAATTGGTAGCCTAATACATACGACTTTAACTCAGCAATTGTCTGGCTAACAACGTGGGTTTGCATGGTAGCGGTCCTTACCGGATTTTGTTCATTTTGGGCGATGTCTTTAAGTTTCACAGACATGGAATTATACAGCCCCACAACGATGTCCTTCATGGTTATTCATTTCAAGTTCACAAAACCAACTATTTCACCGGTCAGAGATAGGAATGAACAAAGTAATGAAGTATGTTTCAATAAAATATCTAACCCTGGTACATGTACCGGGTTGACAAAACTGATTATCAGCACATTATGAAGGAACCATTTTTAGACGCGTTTTGAGATTTTGGGGTATTCAGTGAGCCACCTGCGTAACACTTTGATGCTTTCTAATTGACGATGCAAAACAGACTCAATGGCCGGCTTATGCAGGTTAAACTTCTTGCTTTTGATGCTGCCAATGCTCAGTTCGTCCGAGCCCACGGTGGTAAATTTCTCCGCGACAGCCCGGTACAGTTCTTCATTTACCTTGTTCACAATAATATTCACCTCTTCCTGCGCGAATAAACTAATATACACCACGAGTTCACGGGTAGAGAGCGCGGTGCGTATCTTGTCATCACTGGCGTTTATGCCGGGATTATTTGCAGTAGCCTCAGGGGACCGGATTGTTTTCTTTTGCAAGAACGAAATTTCATGCTCCAGCCAGACTTTAATTTGTTGGGTAACACTCTCCTCTTCGGGAATCAGTGAATAGCTCGGCTTGAGCCGTATCTGGCTTAAAAACTTTAGATACAGTTCCATGACCCATAGGTGCTGCGAATCCGGTAGTTCATTGTATTTATCCAATAAGCCTTTTATGCAAAAGGCCACGAATTCCGGCGAGTTGAAATTGATGTAAAGAAGGGTGATATTCAGCCTTAACGTATTACGTGTCTCTGACCGGCCGATCTGCTGGAGGATGTTTTCAATGAGTTCCAGATTTAGTACCATATAGCCAATGCCGTTATCGTCGTCTAACCGGGACAACTGATCCATTAATTCCTGGTAATAATTCAGCGTCCGGTAGGTCATGGTATGGGGCCCATTATCCCTTACCTGTTCGCGGATTGGCTTCAGCGCGATGTCTACCAGGTTTTTATTGATTTCCATGCGGGCAAAATTGCTCTCCAGCTGTTCCAGCTTATGCCGTAGTTCGTCAGAAGCGATGATTCGGTAGCCTTGTGGCACCGGCAGATTGACGTCAAAATACTTGTCGAAGTGTTTTAAGATGTAACTTAACAGGCTTTCCAAACACGCGCAAATTTCCGTATAAAACTGACGGATTTGAGGATCGGTGGCAGCCTCCATGTATCCAAGCAGCGTATTGGCAAGTGCGTTAGTTGCCCGCTGATGTTGCTGGATATAGAGTTCAACGATCTTTGAATCGGAGGTTTTGAAAACACCGTTATTTAGCGCCACGCAGATCCGGTCTTTTTCCGTTTCCACGAATTGCATCCATTCTTCTTTTTGCGCCTGAAGCAGGGGTAAGATTAGGCGGGATGGTCGAATATGACTTACGAGTCCTTCGAGTAGGGCCATTTCATAGTGCATTCGCATAGAATAAATATTTAATACCTGCCTTGGGGGTGGCAATTATTTCATAATAGGGTTACAGCTCGTACCGGTAATGAGTTATTTGAGCTTAATTCATATTGTCCCTGTTACTCTCCCAATGATTATGTGTTACAACATTAATTTACTACAATTTTCTTATTAAACATAAGGTTGGCAGACTGAACATTTACAACTCGCTAATATTGTACCAGACTGCTTTAACGTATTACACCAGCATCGTCGTCGGTACGATTCAATAGCCTATGTTTGCCAACATGAGAAAAGCCCTCCTGGGTAGGAAGGGCTTTTACACATGGACGTACGTGATGGAGCCTTTTACACCTCCTTGGTTGAAGGCCCAGAGATGCCTGGACCGCTACGAGCCTCCCGTTTAATTTCTGCTGAGAATTTTACCAGATCCTCTAAACACTCCAGCACTACAGCAAAGATCTTGTCTTTTTCAGCATTGCTCAGTGGGTAACCTCTGACCTTTCGATAATAGGTGGGTATGCTATAATCACACTCCTCCGTCACTTTTTGTCTGACTTTCAATTGTAAACCCTCAAGTGGCTTGTATAGGTCGTATAGTGAATTTTTCACTTCAACCTTTTTAATTGGTTCGATTCGCTTCATAGTCTATTTTTTACTGCATGTTGACCGAGGTACACTTGGTCTTTATGAACGATGTATTATAATCCCTTTCTCCGCTTTACCAGCGTGAAGAGTATTTATCATGGGTCTCTTCGAAACCTCTTTACATACTCCATGGCCTGTTCTATTATTTCATCCATGACAACAACTGCCATTTCCTTTTCCGCATTGCTTAAGGCGGCTGGCATGCGTCCGTTTACTTTTTCTGTTACATTTTCAGCGATGTGCATCTTTCTGTAAAAGGTAGGTATGCTCCAATGACAGTTGTGACACAGCCGGTCTCTAAAAGCCAATGGGACATTGGCGAGAAATATGTGAAGGTCACGTAAGGAAACGGGACCTTCTTCAGGTGATATAAGCGTGATCATTTGAAACTGAGTTGGTAGGTTCTGCAATTTGTACTTCCTGATAAATGGTTCTTAGAACTGGCATTGTGGCTGGGTGCAACGCGGCTGGATCTGTGATACCCCACCAGCAACTGCCGTAGGCGATTAAGACGACTTCTTGTTTTTTTATGAGTTTTTGCGCCAGCCAATAGGGAACAGTCCACCACGAGAACACCGTTCTTTTAAACGCTTGTGCATAGTCTAAGGCTTCGGCTGCAGCAGTAACTTTGTTTACTAGGTCGCCTGTTGCCACTTGTTCTGCATTATGGGTAGGCATATGTCGTTTTCCAGTCCCCAATGCTTTCAGCTGCTGCTCATAATGTTCCACGAGCGAGTGATATGCCTCTTCTATCAGCACCAGGTGTCCGTCAGGCATATCAACATCATACGCCCAAATGTTGAACTCTCTGATTTCGTCCAGTTCAGGCATCTCTTGCCGCCGCTCCTCAGTAGCCCATTCATTAATAGCCAATAAAGCAGCAACTACCTCGGTCTGCTCCGGCCAGGCGAAATCATTCGCTACGGGAGGGCTTTGGTTAGTACTCGATTCCATACATAACGATTTTTGAATTATCTTAAAACACTTCTAATACAATTAATTACACTCCTGCTCTCTTAAATACCCGTCTGAAGGTGTTTTTTATCATCAAAATAAAGTTACAATAAAAACACACTATACATGTGTTTTTACACACTTTTAAGTTATATAATTATACCCAGAATGTTTTTATTGTTAAAAACCAGTTATTTACGCTTTGTTATCTTTACTGGGCAATGGAGAAACGGCTCATAAAATATAACCGGTTAAAATCTGTACTATCCGATAAAGGAAAGACCAATGAGGACTTAGCCGAATTTTTGGGTATGCATGCGAATTCGGTAACGAAATGGAATTCAAATAAGACGCAACCATCCATACCTGTACTATACCGGATCGCGGAATTTCTTGAAGTACGCGTATATGATTTATTGGAGGAAACACCGAAGGTAATACAACCTGTAAAACGTCGAACTAATAAAAAGGGATAGAGGCCAGGTAGAAGATTGTTCCAATTCATTTAAATAAAATTAACCATGCAGATATATAGAAAAGCCTTCCCAATGCAAGAAGCCTTCTTCAAAATGTACGCGGCACAACGCACCATCATTTCTTTGTCCCAATCCACGTGTGAGAAGGTTTCTGATCCAATGTTAGAGTTACACCGTTAAAGGAGCTGGAAATGTATGGTCCCCAACATCCAACACAGGAAGGATAACCATCAGCGTTATATCCATATTAAGATTTCGCTTATCAATGTCACTATCGGAAGCCGGAAATGGAATCGTTTGACTTCCCCATGTAATTTCGCACCAATACGAGTCGCGTCGACATAATAAACTTATAGGCACTTGTATTTCATGAATTCGAACACGTCGTTAAAATCATTCAAGTAGGCGATATCCTTGTTTATACACAGATGAGCCTAAGAGTGCCATTGGTATCGTTAAAAGATGAGTTAGCATCTGCATTAGTCAACATAAAATAATAGGGTGCCTGAGTTGTCTCGTAGAATTTCTTTTGCTGTAGCTCATAACAACAACTCCTAGGGCGACTATTAGGATGTACTGAAATAACGATCTATGTTTGGCCATTTGGCCGACCGGTTGGTTCTTCTCAGGGCAATCAATCCTATGAAGCATTATTCGCACAGATTTGTTGCCGTCTAGCATTTCCTTGGTTTACTCCTTCACGGATCTTACCCTGCCTTCAAGTGTTTGAGTTATCAGTTTCTAAATACAAAACCAACTAATAACAAACAAAAAACTGACTTTTCTATGTAGAATTTGCCATGGTCTGATACCGTTAACAATTATTTTAAATAATTGTAAACAATCCTCTCCAACAACTTCTGTCATCGGTCATTGTCAAAACTAATTCGGACAAAAGATTTATTTGTTAAAGATTCAGCACTGCGAACAAATTTCAGTTAAGGATTGATAGTTTTGTGGTGTACTTGAAATAGGAATAAGCTAAAGGAAACAATATGGAGATTGTATGAAAGCCATGTTGGCAATAAGAAACGCCATTTACCTAACTACAACAGACCTCAAGTGTGATCGGCCTCCAAAAAATTAAAGCTCTCAAACCGCAGTCCATTAAAGCGCGAGCGTTATGCAAAGTTTTAAACTTTACATAATCTGATTCTGACACAATCAAATCTTTATTGGAGATTAGATCTCATAGCTATGTTTGGCAATCTGCGCATTCAGCAATAGTATTGTTTCAAACTTTGCCCAGTTTGAAACAGTTACTTCGACTCTTGCTGTGATCCCCCAATGACACATCATAACGCAGATCCTAAACCATAGGAAGAATTTAAATACAACTTTATCCGGTAACAAGAAAAACAGTCGTAGCAATGGCAATAGTCGGTGAAGAGTTTACGCAAGGCCATAGCGCATTTTCAAAGGATTCTGCCAAGGTACTTATCTTCGTCGGAGTAACAGACCAAGTGAAGGAATGGCTACAGACCATTACAATCCGAATGTTATTAACCCTTGAAAACTATCTAAATGAATAAGAAGAAAATTCTGTTAATAAGTGAAGTCATCTCATTGCTATATGTCTCACTATTTTTGTACACAGCATTATCGAAGCTAAGAACTTATACGGAAACAAGAGAGCAACTTTCTCTAATGCCCCTTATGGATGGAATTTCAGATCTGATGTCCTGGTTACTTCCGGTCTTTGAAATTATTGTTGGTATGCTAATCTTTATTCCCACTACCAGAAAGAAGGGATTGTACTTGGGTATTGGAATCATGATCATGTTTACTTTGTATGTAGCGTACCTGTTGGTCTATCATCCTCACCTGCCATGCACGTGCGGTGGCTTCCTGCAAAACTTAACCTGGCCTGAACATCTGGTGTTCAACATTGGCTTTATTGCCCTGGGATTAGTTGCATTAGTGTTGTATAGGAAAGAAGCCCACTTCGAAAAGGAAACAAAGTATCATTTAGAATGATTTAAAACTTTACAGAATGTATAAGTCTATATTAGTAATTTCCCTGCTGATGTTGGTTGCGGCTTGCTCAAAAACTTCAATACTTCAACCTATAAAGACCGGACATGAAGGAGAGGGAATCCCCAAACTCAGTCTTCTTTTGTTGGGCAACAAAAGTTTTTACAGTACTGCAGATTTACCAAGGGGAAAAACAAATGTGCTATTTTATTTCTCCCCTGTTTGTCCTCACTGTAGAGTTCAAATGAGAACCATAGTTGACAACATGCATCGTCTGAAGGATGTTCAATTCACAATTTTGACGATCGCAGATTATCCCTCCACCAGACCTTTTTATGATAGATATAAGTTGAATCGCTACTCCAATGTTGCAATTGGAATTGATACAGGGTATATCTTTCCAAATTATTTTAAAATTGACAAAGTGCCATTCCTTGCAATTTATAAGAACGGTGTTTTAAAGGATGCCTTTATTGGCTCCATCAGTTTTGACCAACTCAATCATGAAATTCAATCAAACGTTATTGCGCAATCAAATCGACCCTGATCAGGTCCAAGACAGATGGTTATATATACTTGTATATGCCAGATGTTCAATAATGGGAAAAGCCGAACACCCACAGAAAAAAGTAGGCATGTTAATTCTATGTTTCAAACTCTTTTTATGAAAAAGTTACTTTTCAGCGCTGCTGCTGTATTAACAATTGTTGGTTCTGCAATGGCATTCAGATCTACAGATAAAGTTTTTTGTCTGAATACTGCTGGTACTGCTTGTAACGTTCAAACTCCACAACAGTCTGTGGTTGATCGTGGTTTGGGTATCATTGCTACAAAACAGTGCGCGGCTACCGCAACCAACTCACCTTGCCCTGCAATTACCATTTACAGAGGCTTGTAATCTTGTAAGCTCCCCTAATATTTGATCCAATTGGGATTAGAATTTGCAAATTTTCTAAGGGTTCAAAAGGTCATAGTTTAGATGTATTCCAGAGGAGGGACAAAGCCGAGTGCCTGGTGGGGCCTC
>Ga0209758_1002159_pt1 | contig 20688 bp, 19 predicted proteins | sample AraplaMF_Col_mMF_FD_184258 | JGI IMG/M metagenome (GOLD analysis project Ga0209758, IMG submission 184258) | Arabidopsis root microbial communities from the University of North Carolina, USA - plate scrape MF_Col_mMF (SPAdes) (version 2) | ecosystem: Host-associated > Plants > Roots > Endosphere...
CGGACGCGATGGATCTCATCCGCACCAGTGCGCTCAATGCTTCGGTCCGTCTCAAATTCGCACGCCTTGCCTTCGGTGCATCCGGTTCCGTCGGCGCCTCGATCGATACCGGCGAGGCCGAACGTGCAGCCAAGGATTTTGCCGTGGCCGAGAAGAAGACCGAAGTGAACTGGAGCGGCCCGCGCGCGATCGTCGCCAAGAACAGGGTCAAGCTGCTCCTCAATCTCTTCCTCGTCGCATATTCTTCCATTCCGCGTGGCGGCAATCTGGATATTACGCTGGAAAATCCGGAATTCGATGCCAGTTTCAAGCTCGTCGCCAAAGGCAAGCTGATGCGTGTGCCGCCGAAATTCGTCGAAATCGCCACCGGCACCGCCGAGGAAGCGATCGATGCGCATTCGATCCAGCCTTATTACACTGTGCTGCTAGCGGAAGAATGCGGCATGGTTCTGGATTATTCAGCCAGCGCCGAAGAGATCGTCTTCACTGCCAAAGTAGCCGCAGCGTAGTGCACCGATTGCTGATCGAAGCGGTGCAGTAACGATTCCTTAGCCTGATCAACCTATCCTCAAAGGTTAGGAAGACCCTCGACGGAGACAGCGCGAGGGGTAAGGAGCTGCCATGCAGAGATTCATGATCACCGACAGTTCGGACATTGTTCGCAAGGTCGGCAAGCGAATCCTTTCCGAACTCGATTTTCTGGTCAGCGAAGCTTCGAGTGCCGAAGAGGCGCTGCAGCACTGCCAGGCCGAACTTCCCGAATATCTGATCGTTGATTCAGGTATGGAGGGAGCACTCGATCTCATTGCGGCCATCCGGACCATGGACGGCGGCAAAGAGGTGAAGATCTATTATTGTGTCATCGAGGCCGACCTGAAGAAGCTGATGGCCGGCAAGCGGGCAGGGGCCACCGACTTCCTGCTCAAACCCTTCGACCGCAAGATCCTTACCGCCGTGTTCGGAAATCGCGCAATCGCCGCCTGAGCAGGTCGCGTAAATCGTTAACGGGAGCCGTCCTTTTGGGCGGCTTTTTCATTTCCGCATATTCCCGACAAAATAAAAGTCCCGCCGGAGAGACGGGACTTTTCATTCGATAAGGGGATTCGGCGGATCAGGCGGTTTCGGCGTATTCGGCACCGTCGGGCTCGCGCAGCACGTAGCCGCGGCCCCAGACGGTTTCGATGTAGTTGGCGCCGCCGGCAGCATTTGCGAGCTTCTTGCGCAGCTTGCAGATGAAGACGTCGATGATCTTCAGTTCCGGCTCGTCCATACCGCCGTAAAGGTGGTTCAGGAACATTTCCTTGGTGAGCGTGGTGCCCTTGCGGAGCGAGAGAAGCTCCAGCATCTGGTATTCCTTGCCCGTCAGATGAACGCGCTGGCCGCCGACTTCGACGGTCTTGGCGTCGAGGTTGACGATAAGCTCGCCCGTGACGATGACCGACTGAGCATGGCCCTTGGAACGGCGGACGATGGCGTGGATGCGGGCGACGAGCTCGTCCTTGTGGAAGGGCTTGGTCATATAGTCATCGGCGCCGAAGCCGAGGCCACGAACCTTGTCTTCGATGCCGGCCATGCCCGAGAGGATCAGGATCGGTGTCTTGACTTTCGACAGGCGGAGAGTGCGAAGCACTTCATATCCGGACATGTCGGGAAGGTTCAGATCAAGAAGGATGATGTCGTAATCATACAGCTTGCCCAGATCCACGCCTTCTTCGCCGAGATCTGTCGTATAAACATTAAAACTCTCAGATTTGAGCATCAATTCGATACTCTGCGCCGTAGCGCTGTCGTCCTCAATGAGAAGTACCCGCATAATTATCCCCTTTACCGCCGCCGAAAGGTGGCATGGCCCCCTACGCGATACCGAATAAGCTACGTGATTTGGAAGCTGCCACGAAATGGTTAACAAATTCTAATTCACTCTGGCAAGGAGTATCGAATTTATTAAATAATTTTTCCATTTCACTGTTTTCCAATAGGAATCTCAAAACCCATTTCTCAACTATGACATTAAGAAGCTGCGCTAAGTGATTCATCTGACTCGCCAATGAAAAGGTTCGGCATTCCTGTCCCGGTGTTTACCGACCCTTAAATCATCGGGCCTATCATTAACGATGCCCGTAAACGAAAGGTTACCAGCGGTAGGTTTTTGTTAATATCGCAGGAAATTTTTCGGCAAACCGTGTCAAAGCGGCGCGTAAGGGCGATTTTAAGTTGAGCCGGGGTCTCGCATCACGGGAGTAATGCGTATGAAGTCGCGAGAGAGCCTCGTTCGCCTGAAAGAGTTTCAGGTGAACGAAAAACGTCGTCAGCTGCAGCAGTTGCAGATGATGATGTCCGAATTTGAACGGATGACGAAGGATCTGGAGAGCCAGATCGTCGTCGAGGAAAAGAAGTCCGGTATTTCCGACCCGAATCACTTCGCATATCCGACCTTTGCAAAGGCCGCACGTCAGCGCGCCGACAATCTTCAGGTTTCGATCAAGGAACTGAAGGTTCAGGAGGAGGCGCTGGAACTGGTGCTAGAGGAAATGCAGGCGGAATATGCCAGGGCAACGGCGCTCGAAGAGCGCGACGGCGCAGTTCGCGCCCGGGCCTGACGAATATTGCAGGCGCCGGTCCCGGCGCCTTGGGGATAACCACAGAAGCCATGCATGACGGGCGCGGTGTCCGTCATGCATGGCTTTTGGTGTTTCCGTCGGATGACGGGCGCGTTCTCAGTTCACCACGTCGTTCCATTCGGGGTGGCGCTGCGCCTGTGATTTAAAGAAAGGGCAGAGCGGGATGATCTTCCAACCGCCCTTTCGGGCGGCCTCGACCGCATGAAGGGCGAGCGCCTGGCCGACGCCCTTGCCGCGCAAAGCGTCCGGCACGCCGGTATGATCGATGATGATGAGTTTCGGCGATGTGCGGGAATAGGTCATTTCCGCTTCATGGCCTTCCAGCGCTGCAATATAGCGGCCGCCCGACGTATTTTCCTCAATCCTGATATCCATGTCTGTCTCCTGACGAATTATGTGATCGGGAACGTGACATGGCGGCATCGGCATGCCAAGCCGTGGCGGCAGGAGACAGTGTGTTCAAAGAGGAGGCGGGAAATTGAACAGGCTCCCGGCGATTCGGCCTGTTCTGCTGGTGACAGCACCGTTTCTTCTGGCGCTTGGCCTTGTCCTGCCGCTCGTCCGCTTCGAGAAGCTCTGGTTCTTCGACGAGACGCCGTCGCTCCTGGAAATCGTGGCCTCGCTCTGGAATGGCGGCGACGTGGCGCTTGCGGCACTCGTTGCGCTTGTCTCGATTGTGCTGCCGGTTCTGAAAATGATCGGGATCGCGGCGGAATCCATGGCTGCCGGCGGCACCGGCAGCCTGTTTTATCGCAATGTAGTGCCGCATTTGTCCAAGTGGTCCATGATGGACGTGCTGCTCGTCGCGATCGTGATTGCGGCGGCGAAGACGACCGGACTTGCGAATGCGTCTACGCAGCCCGGCCTCTGGTGTTACGCGGCCTCGGCAATGATTTCGGGCCTTCTTCACTCCCTCGAAGGAAATGCGTCCGGCCCGAAATAATCAAATCGAATGGAACGTGATCAGTGGCGGTACTGCTGGATGCGCGTGGTGCGCAGGCCGGCGAGACCATGGCTGTTGATGGAGGACTGCCAGGATAGGAATTCTTCGACAGTGAGCGTGTAACGCTCGCAGGCTTCTTCCAAGCTCAACAGGCCACCGCGAACGGCCGCGACAACCTCTGCCTTACGACGGATGACCCAGCGCCGCGTATTTGGCGGCGGAAGATCCGCAATCGTCAGGGGGCTGCCATCGGGGCCGATGACATATTTTACTCGGGGACGTATCATTTCGGTCATTGGACTCTCTACACAACGCAAGACCACGGACGCCACTCTAACTTGCCACATTTAAAAATTGCCTAAACCCATCGTAAGACTTTGATAACAACTTTAGACGCCGGTTGCCGGTGATTTGCGGATCGCCTGCCGTTACGTCAATTTGAGGCGGCTGCATGGGAGCCATGCGGAATAAATGTTACATATTTTTCCCGGACAATTTTATAAGCGCTGCAACATAAGCATGAGCGCAAAGACTTCGTCTCCGTTCTTCTCGCAGTATCAATAAAGATTGCCATTTGAATGCTTCGTATCCTTCGGATGCGGGGCAAATGTCGTCTTTCCTGATCGTCCGGCGCGTCCAATCCGCGGCCGGTTGCGAGGCCGAGCCGAAGCCAGGCCCGTGAAGGAACATAGAGAATGAAGAGACGTGAACGCGCAGTCAGTGACTGCGCCGATGATATCGCATTTTCGCCGTTCGGAGCCCGTTCTACGGGCCTTTCCGCGGTCGACGGCGCGAGCCGCCTGGACGAGCTGACGAAGGCTGCCGGGTTCGAATTCCACCTGTTTTCCGTATTCCCGCGCGGGGACCGAACGGCCTTTCTCGAAAACAAGCTGATCAGCAACTGGCCGCAGAGCCTCGTCAGCTTTTACGAGGAGGCGGATCTCTTCTATTGCAGCAAGCTGGTCGCTGTCATGAAGCGCACTATCATGCCTGTCTTCTGCGAGGAGGGACCTTTTGGCGGCAATGCAGCGAATCAGGAAAACCGCCGTCTGAACACGATGTTTCAAATGCACGGGCTGAAGCATACCTTCGCGTTCGCGCTGCACGACGCTGACCTGAAACAATACATCTTCGCTTTTTCGGGTACGCGTGCCATGCCCTCTCGCGAAGAAGCGACGGTGCTGCTTTATGGCTGCATGGAACTTCTGGACACGCTTCCGAGCGACGAGAAGCCGGAAGACCGGCCATCGGAAAGCCTCACCCGTCGGGAGATCGAATGCCTGCGCTGGTCGGCCGCGGGCAAGAGCAGCGACGAAATTGCGATCATTCTCGATCTCTCGTCGCATACGGTGGTGGGATATCTGAAGAGCGCCATGCGCAAGCTGGATTCGGTCAACCGCATGCAGGCTGTCGCCCGAGCATTCCGGTATCGGCTGCTCTAACAGCCGATACGCTCTCTTTTTCCAATCAGAAGCCTTTGCCGCCGTTCAGCTCGGAAATCAGTGTTCCGAAGATGATGCGGATATCCATCAGCAGCGAGAAGTTCTCGACATAATGGAGATCGCTGGCAATGCGAGCGCGCGCCTTGGCCGGGCGGTCCGTCGGGCCGCGCAGGCCGCGCATCTGCGCCAGACCAGTGATGCCGGGACGCATGGCGTGGCGGTGATGATATTGCGGAACCAACTCTTCATAGAGCATGCCGCCGGCACGCATGCCGATTGCATGGCATCGCGGTCCGACAACCGACATGTCACCCTTCAGCACGTTGAGAAGCTGCGGCAGCTCATCAATGTTCGAGCGACGCAGGAAAGCGCCGACGCGGGTGACGCGCGGATCGTTCTTCACGGTTTGAGCAACGCCCGTGACGTCGCACAGGTCGGTGCGCATCGAGCGGAACTTGTAAACCTTGATGGCCCGGCAGTTCTTGCCCCAACGCGTCTGCTTGAAGAGCACCGGACCGGGGCTGTCCATCTTGATCAGGGCTGCTACGACCAGAAGAAGCGGAGCAAGCACGATAAGTGCGCTGATCGAGGCAAAAATGTCAAAGGCTCGCTTCAGCACGAACTGCATAGAGGCAGGCGGCGGAACGATGCTGTCGAGTGCGGTAACTGGGAACCTCGCGTTTACCTGACGAACAGGCGTAACGCGAAAGCTCTCTTCAGAAATACTCTTGTTAAGGTCCATGACGCTCAAGGATCTACCCTTTGTATTTTGAAGCTTTCGGCGGTGTCATTCGCTGGCTTGGTTAGCGCCACATTAAGGCGCCAGAATGTTAGGCGACGTTTAACCCTACTACATCCTAAATTTGCGACATTTGTTTAACCGAGTCCAGAGAAATTTCGCATTGCAGCAAACTTCGCAGTTGCGTTAAGTTAATGCAAAATCAGGAGTTTTATTTTTCAACCGGGGTTTTTATTAGGAATTTTATGTGTTTGGCAGATTCGAGGCAGCAAACGACGGTTGTGATGGTTATGGCTTACACTGTGCCAAAACGCTCCATCCCCGGCAGGGCCGGGGCGATCCCGGTCCCGTCAGGATCGAATTTATCGCTATTGCGCCGGAATGGGAGTGAGGGGACCTCCCGGAACGAGTATTCCGAAACTATGGTTTAGCTACCATAATTGTGCCTGCCTGCCGCGGCTATGTTACCGAAGTCACACGATGTGCACGGCGGTGATTGTGGCGACATTGTGTCGAGAGAGCATGCGACCGGAAAAGGAAAAGGGGTGCCGGCTCTGATTCAAAGTGAAGACCGGAGACGGAAACTACCGGATGATTCTCGAGGCGGGAGGGCAGGCGGGCGCCGATGTAAAACCGCCCTGCTGCAATATTACTGCGAAGAAGCTGAAAGTCGCCAACTTCGCGATCGTTACGCCGGCTCGAGCGCAGGTTTCGTGCCGCCCCAGGAGACGAAATGGGGATTTGCGAAGTCGAAATCGGCAGCTGCACCGGTTTTGCCGTAGGTGAGCGGCTGGCCATCCATCGTGACAGTCGACCCACCGGCCGCCCGCAACACCGCATCGCCGGCCGCGGTATCCCACTCCATGGTGCGGGTGAAGCGTGGGTAGACGTCGGCCTTGCCTTCTGCCAGCAGGCAGAATTTCAGGGACGAGCCGATGTTGGTGCATTTGGAGATCGCGTGCCTAGCGAGGAAGAGGCCAGTCTCGGGACTATCATGCCGAAAACTCGCGAGCGCCATACTTTCTGTGGGCTGTTTGCGCACTTTGATCGGCATTCTCTCCGTTATCGCAAAGTTCTCGTCGATCACTAGTTTCTCTGCGCTTCCGCGCTCGCCGGAAAAAGCGATGCCGAGCGCCGGGGCATAGACGATACCGGTGACGGGGATGCCGTTTTCCACATAGGCGATGTTGACGGTGAATTCCTGGCGCTTATCCAGGAATTCGCGCGTGCCGTCGAGCGGATCGACAAGGAAAAAGGACTTTCCGGCGATATCAGGCACTTTGCCTGCTGCCACCGATTCCTCGGCGATGACAGGGATCTCGGGGAAATCGCGTTCCAGATGCGCCAGTATGATGCGCTCGGCCTCCTGATCGGCGATCGTCACGGGGCTTTCATCAGCTTTCGTTTCCACCGGGCAGCCGTTGCAGAAGACCTCCAAAATAGCCTTGCCGGCTTCGAGTGCCGCTCGTTCAAATGTCCTCAGCATATTCCTGCCGTTCGTCTGCGAATTCGTCTTGAAACCACCGCGCTATATATAGTGTATAGGAGGTGCTGCCGCACCCCTTTGCTGGAATCCCGTAACATTAGCACAGGCTCGTGGGGTTTGCACAAAGCGCGTCAGAAGCGATTGCTCGTGAAATGCCATTTGCAATTGACAGCATCTTCGAGTTTGAAATTTCGTCAATTTCCTTGCTTGTGGAACAATTTACGCATAAGGGGAGCGTTTCTGGTTTCGTTCGGTGCCAAAAGATTAATTGACGAAGCCTGCTTTGGCTAAAAATTTGCCAGTCGATGCCGCTTTTATGTGGATTTTGGTTTGAATTGCGCCATTTAGGCCTGTTTACCCAAGATTCTGGCGCAATAAATCCTTTTTGTCTTCACATTTCCAACGAAACCGCTATGCAATGCGACTAGTGGCTCGTGTGAAAGCACGCGCGATAAAACTAATAAGAGATGCAACTTAAATTTGGTTCGCATCCAGGGGAAATGACATATGGAGTATTTTATCCAGCAGCTCTTCAACGGGCTGACTCTCGGATCCATCTATGGCCTTGTGGCTATTGGCTATACGATGGTTTACGGCATTATCGGCATGATCAACTTCGCCCATGGCGACATTTTCATGCTCGGTGGTTTCGCTGCTCTTATCGTCTTTCTCGTTCTCACATCCATCTTTGCAGGTCTTCCGGTAGCCGTGCTGCTGCTGGCAATGCTTGTGGTTGCGATGCTGATGACGAGTTTGTGGAATTGGACGATCGAGCGTGTCGCCTACCGCCCGCTGCGCGGCTCATTCCGCCTGGCACCGCTGATTACCGCGATCGGTATGTCGATCACGCTGTCGAACTTCATCCAGGTCACGCAGGGTCCGCGCAACAAGCCGATCCCGCCACTTGTCGGCACGGTTTATAATGTCGGCAATCTCTCGATCTCGCTGAAGCAGATCATCATCATCATTGTGACCGTCGTCCTGCTCGCCGCCTTCTGGTACATCGTCAACAAGACGGCACTCGGGCGCGCCCAGCGCGCAACGGAGCAAGACCGCAAGATGGCAGCCCTGCTCGGCGTCAATGTCGATCAGACGATCTCCATTACCTTCATTATGGGTGCGGCACTTGCTGCCGTCGCCGGCACGATGTACCTGATGTATTATGGTGTCGCCTCGTTCAACGACGGCTTCGTTCCGGGCGTCAAGGCCTTCACCGCGGCCGTTCTCGGGGGCATTGGTTCGTTGCCCGGCGCTGTTCTCGGGGGGCTGATGATCGGTCTCATCGAATCCTTGTGGTCGGCCTATTTCACCATCGCGTACAAGGATGTCGCTACCTTCGCCATTCTTGCATTCGTGCTGATCTTCAAGCCGACGGGCATTCTCGGCCGGCCGGAAGTCGAGAAGGTATAAGTCATGGCAAAGATCGACACTTCCGCTGGCAAGTCCGACGCCGGGCTTGTCCAGAAGGGGCTCAGGGAAGCCTTCTTCTCCGGCCTCATCGCACTTGGCCTGTTCGTTCTCTATGTTGGTCTCGGCACGCAGCAGAACATCAACAACGAGTTGATCGTCGTTCAGCGCTGGGGATTGCTGGCCATTTTCGTGCTGGTCGCCGCCATCGGCCGTTTCATCGTGGTCGTTTTCGTCAGGCCGCATCTTGATCAGCGCAAGCTTTCGAAGGCGCGTCGCGGCGATCTTGAGATTTCGACAGAGAAGGGTTTCTTCCGGACGCATTTCCTGAAGATCGCGCTTGTATTCCTTCTGGTCTATCCGCTTGCCACTGCCTATTTCCTCGGCCCGCAGGGCGCGTTGAAGTGGGTGGACAATTTCGGCATCCAGATCCTGATCTATGTGATGCTCGCCTGGGGTCTGAACATCGTCGTCGGCCTCGCCGGGTTGCTCGACCTCGGTTACGTCGCCTTCTACGCTGTCGGCGCCTATTCCTATGCGCTGCTTTCGGCCCATTTCGGCCTGTCCTTCTGGGTTCTGCTGCCGCTCGCCGGCATCTTTGCAGCTCTTTGGGGCGTCATCCTCGGCTTTCCGGTGCTGCGCCTGCGCGGCGACTATCTGGCGATCGTCACGCTTGCCTTCGGTGAAATCATCCGCCTGGTCATCATCAACTGGACGGAAGTGACCAAGGGCACCTTCGGTATCTCCGGCATCGCCAAGGCTTCGGTCTTCGGCATCTTGAGCTTCGATGTCGGCAAGGCGAACAATTTCGCCAAGGTTTTCGGCCTGCCGTCATCATCGGCCTACTACAAGATCTTCCTGTTCTACGTCATTCTGGCGCTCTGCATGTTGACGGCCTATGTGACGATCCGGCTGCGCCGCATGCCGATCGGCCGTGCGTGGGAAGCATTGCGCGAGGATGAAATTGCCTGCCGCTCGCTCGGCATCAACACGGTGACGACGAAGCTGACGGCTTTCGCCACCGGTGCGATGTTCGGTGGCTTCGCCGGCTCCTTCTTCGCCGCACGCCAGGGCTTCGTCTCGCCGGAATCCTTCGTGTTCCTGGAATCGGCCGTCATCCTCGCCATAGTCGTTCTCGGCGGCATGGGTTCGCTGACGGGTATTGCGATCGCCGCCGTCGTCATGGTCGGCGGTACGGAAGTGCTCCGCGAAATGGACTTTCTCAAGGTCGTCTTTGGGCCGGATTTCACGCCGGAACTCTACCGCATGCTGCTCTTCGGTCTTGCCATGGTCATCGTCATGCTGTTCAAGCCGCGCGGTTTCGTCGGTTCGCGTGAACCGACAGCCTTCCTCAAGGAGCGCAAGGCGGTATCCGGAAGTTTTACCAAGGAGGGCCATGGTTGATGAGCCCCGTCGAGAATACGATGTCGAATGACACTTTGCTCAAGGTCGAGCACCTGTCGATGAAGTTCGGCGGCCTGATGGCCATCAACGACTTATCCTTCGAGGCCAGGCGCGGCGAGATCACCGCGCTGATCGGCCCGAACGGTGCGGGCAAGACGACCGTCTTCAACTGCATCACCGGCTTCTACAAGCCGACGATGGGCATGATTACGCTGACGCAGAAGAGCGGCAAGCAGTACCTGCTCGAGCGTCTGCCGGACTTCCGCATCACCAAGGAAGCCAAGGTTGCCCGTACCTTCCAGAACATCCGCCTGTTCTCGGGCCTCACCGTTCTGGAAAACCTGCTGGTTGCCCAGCACAACAAGCTGATGAAGGCTTCGGGCTTCACGGTGCTCGGCCTGCTCGGCATCGGTCCCTATAAGAAGGAAGCGGCTGCCGCCATCGAGCTTGCGCGCTTTTGGCTGGAGAAGGCCGATCTTATCGACCGCGCCGACGATCCGGCCGGCGACCTGCCTTACGGCGCCCAGCGTCGTCTGGAAATCGCCCGCGCCATGTGCACCGGTCCGGAGCTGCTCTGCCTCGACGAGCCGGCTGCCGGTCTCAATCCGCGTGAATCGGCAGCGCTCAATGCCTTGCTGAAAGGCATTCGCACCGAAACTGGGACCTCTATCCTGCTCATCGAGCACGACATGTCGGTAGTCATGGAAATTTCCGACCACGTCATCGTTCTGGAATACGGCCAGAAGATTTCTGACGGCAATCCTGACCACGTTAAGAACGACCCGAGGGTTATTGCTGCCTATCTCGGTGTCGAGGATGAAGAAGTCGAAGAGGTCATTGCGACCGTAGAGGGGGGCGCAATCTGATGGCGGCCGGAGAACAGCTTCTCAAGGTTCAGGGCGTCGAGACCTATTACGGCAATATCCGCGCGCTCGCCGGCATCGATGTCGAGGTGAAGAAGGGCGAAATCGTCAGCCTGATCGGCGCCAACGGCGCCGGCAAGTCGACGCTGATGATGACGATCTGCGGCAGCCCGCAGGCCCGCACCGGCTCGATCATTTTCGACGGCCAGGACATCACCAAGCTGCCGACGCACGAGATCGCACGGCTGCGTATTGCACAGTCGCCCGAGGGACGACGCATCTTCCCGCGCATGACCGTTCTGGAAAATCTTCAGATGGGCGCGGGTCTCGACAACCTCAAATATTTCAATGAGGACGTCGAGAAGATTTTCACGATGTTCCCGCGCTTGAAAGAGCGCCAGTCGCAGCGCGGCGGTACCCTTTCGGGCGGTGAACAGCAGATGCTTTCGATCGGCCGCGCGCTGATGGCCCGCCCGAAACTCCTGCTGCTCGACGAACCCTCGCTCGGCCTCGCGCCGCTGATCGTCAAGGGCATCTTCGAAGCCATCAAGGTGCTGAACGAGAAGGAGGGGCTGACCGTCTTCCTCGTGGAACAGAACGCATTCGCCGCACTTAAGCTGTCGCACCGTGCCTATGTGCTCGTGAATGGCAAGGTGACGATGAGCGGCAGCGGCAAGGAACTGCTTGCCAATCCTGAGGTTCGTGCTGCCTATCTCGAAGGCGGGCGGCATTGACCGCGGCAGAAGGGAGAGTTTGATTATGCAGGGACTTTTCTTCGAAAGTGACAACGGCGTAAAGATCGTCATCCGCGGACTCGTTGTGCTCATCGGTTTCTGGACGGCGTGGCGTGCCGGCAGGGCGGTTGCGGACGGCTGGAACAACTATCCGCTGGTCGTCGTCTATACCTTCCTGCTCGCATGGGCGATGCAATTCCTGCATCACGCGCTGTTTAACGGCCCGATGCTCAGCGGCCTCTTCTACATTATCGATTTCGTAACTCTGCTGATCTTCTCGACAGCAGGGTTCCGCTATCGCCGCACCAACCAAATGGTGAACAACTATTACTGGCTGTACGAAAAAACTTCCGCGTTTTCGTGGAAGGAGAAACATTGACAGCCCGTTGAAACTAGGCATGAATTGCCTTCAGAGCGGAACAGCTTTCCTGGCGCAGTCAAAGGTGGGGTATGCGTCAGGCCTTGGAAGAAACCCGCCCAAAAATTGGGAGTAACAATATGAAGAAGTCTCTCTTGTCAGCGGTGGCACTGACGGCGATCGTCGCTTTCGGCGGCATCGCACGAGCTGACATCCTGATCGGCGTGGGTGGTCCGCTGACCGGCCCGAACGCTGCGTTCGGTGCCCAGCTGCAGAAGGGTGCCGAGCAGGCAGCCGCTGACATCAATGCTGCTGGCGGCATCAACGGCGAGCAGATCAAGATCGAACTCGGCGACGACGTTTCCGACCCGAAGCAGGGTATCTCCGTTGCCAACAAGTTCGTTGCTGACGGCGTGAAGTTCGTTATCGGTCACTTCAACTCGGGCGTTTCCATCCCGGCTTCTGAAGTTTACGCTGAAAACGGCATTCTCGAAATTACCCCGGCTGCTACCAACCCTGTTTTCACCGAGCGTGGCCTGTGGAATACCTTCCGCACCTGCGGCCGTGACGACCAGCAGGGCGCCATCGCCGGCAAGTATCTGGCCGACCACTTCAAGGACGCCAAGATCGCCGTTGTTCACGACAAGACCCCATACGGTCAGGGCCTTGCCGACGAAACCAAGAAGGCTATGAATGCCGCTGGCGTCACCGAAGTCATGTACGAAGGTATCAACGTCGGCGACAAAGACTTCTCGGCCCTCATCGCCAAGATGAAGGAAGCCGGCGTCTCAATCATCTATTGGGGCGGTCTGCACACCGAAGCTGGTCTCATCATCCGCCAGGCTGCCGACCAGGGCCTGAAGGCAACGCTCGTTTCGGGTGACGGTATCGTTTCCAACGAACTGGCCTCGATCGCTGGCGACGCCGTCGCCGGTACGCTGAACACCTTCGGTCCCGATCCGACGCTGAACCCGGCCAACAAGGACCTCGTCGCAAAGTTCAAGGCCGCCGGTTTCAATCCGGAAGCCTACACGCTCTATTCCTACGCTGCGATGCAGGCGATCGCCGGTGCCGCCAAGGCTGCCGGTTCGACAGACGCAGAAGCCGTTGCTACGGCCATGAAGCAAAAGGGTCCGTTCCCGACGGTTCTCGGCGATATCTCGTTCGACGAAAAGGGCGACCCGAAGATCCCCGGCTACATCATGTACGAATGGAAGAAGGGCGCGGACGGCAAGTACACCTACGTCCCGCAGGCTGCGAAGTAAGGCTCTAACCGTAATGTCTTCACGGAGGCCCGGTCATCGACCGGGCCTCTTTCGTTCTGCCGACATGTTTTGAAATTGTCCGTCGTTCCGAAGGCCATTCCATTCGCGGCTTGATTGCCCTAAGCCAGAGACAAAGGGTGGAGGAACCAGATTCATGCCCAGACCCCGCATTCTTGTCACCCGGCGTTGGCCTGCCGCCGTGGAAGCCGTGCTCACCGAGCGCTTCGATGTGACGCTCAACAGGGATGATATGCCGCTTGGCGAAAACGAGCTGCGCCAGGCGCTGTCGGACTATGATGCGGTGTTGCCGACGGTTTCCGACAAGCTGCCGGCTGCAGTCTTTGCGGGAGATATCCGCACGAAGATGCTTGGTAATTTCGGAGTCGGCTTCAATCATATCGACATCGCCAGTGCAAAGGCAAAGGGCATTGCGGTGACGAATACGCCGGGCGTCCTGACCGATTGCACCGCCGATATAGCAATGCTGCTCTTACTGTCCGTCGCACGTCGCGGTGGGGAGGGCGAGCGGCAGGTGCGCGCCGGCGAATGGAAGGGCTGGTGCCCGACGCATATGGTTGGCACCAAGGTGACGGGCAAGACCGTCGGCATTATCGGCTTCGGACGAATCGGCAAGGCTTTCGCACAGCGCTGCCATTTTGGTTTCGGCATGGATATCGTGTTCTACAACCGCTCACAGATCGATCCCGCCGAAGGGGCACGCTACGGAGCGCGTCAGCTTGCTTCGGTGGAGGAGGTGCTCGCGGCATCCGATTTTGTTTCCCTGCATTGCCCCGGCGGCGCAGAAAACCGGCATTTGATGAATGCTGCGCGGCTTGCGGCAATGAAGCCAGGCGCCTTCCTCATCAATACGGCGCGCGGCGACGTGGTCGATGAGACGGCGTTGATCGCGGCGCTCGCAAACGGCACCATCCGTGGCGCGGGGCTCGACGTTTACGAGGCGGAGCCGCATGTGCCCGAAGCGTTGCGGCGGATGGAGAATGTCGTTTTGCTGCCGCATCTCGGCAGCGCGACGGAGGAAACGCGCACGGCGATGGGGATGAAGGTCGTGGAGAATGTGACTGATTTCTTCGACGGTCGAGAGGTGCCTGACCGGGTGGCCTAAGCCCTCCCAATGTCATCATATCTCATGCAGCACATGCGCCGCCTTCACGGCGGCGGATGCCCTGTTCTCGACGCCGAGCTTCACATAGATCTGTTCCAGGTGCTTGTTCACCGTGCGCGCAGAGAGGCCGAGAATTTCGCCGATATCGCGGTTGGCCTTGCCTTTTGCGATCCACATCAGCACCTCGGATTCGCGCTGTGTCAGCAAGAAGTGCTGGCGCAGGACCGCGTCGTCGTTGCGCTGGTTGGCGGCCGTCAGGCGGAAGAGATATTCGTCCGGACCGATGGCGCCGAGGAAGGCGAGTTGCAGGGCAGTCTGCCCGGCATGAGCGATGGAGATAAGTGCATCGCGGGCGGCTGCGGCGCGTCCCTTCATCCAGTTGCCGATCGTGCGGGAGACGACCTCCATGCCGTCGTCGCTCCCCATGGCGGCGTTGACGAGGCGGGTTGCCTGTGGCGTCGACCAGTGGATCGCGCCATTGCCCTTCACGGCCAGGAGGTGGCGGCCGGCGGCATCGAGCGCCACGCGCGCGCTCTGCGCCGAGCGGGCGTTGCGCAGGTGAACGCGGATGCGGGCGCGCAGTTCGTCGATATTGATCGGCTTCGACAGGTAATCGACGCCGCCTGATTCCAGGGCGTGGACGACATGTTCGGTTTCGGTGAGCCCGGTCATGAAAATGACGGGCACCTGGGCGACGGCGGCATTGGCTTTCAGCCTGCGGCAGGTTTCGAAGCCGTCCATCGAGGGCATGACTGCATCGAGCAGGATGAGATCGGGTGTGATGCGCTCGACGATGTTGAGCGCGGCGGAGCCCGATGTGGCGATCAGCACGGAAAAGCCTGATTGCTCCAACGCGTCGGTCAAAAAGCCGAGCGCCTCGGGCGAATCGTCGACCAAGAGAACGATGTCGCGAGGAAGCTCAGCCAACGGTTTCACCCTTTTCTTCGAATTTGTGCAGGAAATCCATGAAGCCGGCGAGATCGAAAGCGGCGACATAGGAGCGGAGCTTCTCGGTGAATGGCTGATTTGCCTCCACTTTGGCAAGGTCGGCGAGCTTGGCTTCTATGCCCCTGACGTAGCCGATCTCGCCAAGCCGCAGCAGTTCCTGCACATGTGCAGCCCCCGGGCTCTTCAGCGATATGGCTGCAGGTGCCGGAGCAGGGGCTTGATCGTCGGCATAGAGCCACTTCAGGTCGAGATGCAGGGCCAGCTTATCGCGCAGTTGTTTGATATCGACCGGCTTGCCGATCGCATCATTGTGGCTGTCGTCGCTGTCGCTGTGAGCGGCTGCGTCGCCGATATTGGCTGATAGCATCACGATCGGCGCGGCGCGTCCCGTCTCACGCAGCCGGGAAACGAGTTGCCAGCCGTTCATGCCGGGCATGGAGATATCGACGAGGAAGAGATCCGGCTCGATGCCTTCGACGAGCGTCAGACAGTCCAGGCCGCTTGCTGCCGTCAGCACGATGAAATCGAGTGGGACCAGGATCTCGCGCATCATCTCGCGATGATCTTCGTTGTCATCAACGATGACGATCGTACGGCGTGGGCCGTCATAGCTGACGATCTTCTTTTCCTGCGGCGGAGCGGCAGGGCGCATCACGGCCGACAGCATGAGGCGGACACGGAAGGTCGAGCCCTTGTTCTTTTCGCTGTTGACCGCGATTTCGCCGCCGAGCGTGTTGGTCAGAAGGCGGGTAATGGTCAGGCCAAGCCCGAGGCCGGGCATGGGCCGCACGCTTTCTGCTTCACCGCGCTGGAAGGGCTCATAGATGCGCGTCAGATCCTTTTCGGCGATGCCACGGCCGGTGTCGGAGACGGTGAAGGTCGCGACCTGGCTGCGGTAGCCGATATCGAAGGTGACGCTGCCTTCGTCGGTGAATTTGATCGCATTGGAAAGCAGGTTGACGAGGATCTGGCGCAGGCGTTTTTCGTCGGTGCGCACGAATTGCGGCAAGGCCTGCGAGCGCTCGTGAACGAAGGACAGCCCTTTCGCCTGCGCCTGCGGCCGGAACATATCGACGATCTGGTCGAGGAAGTCCTGGATGTTGATCTCGTTCGAATAGACTTGCAGGCGGCCGGCTTCGATCTTCGAAATATCCAGAAGGCCATCGATCAGGCCGGAAAGATGCTCGGCGCTGCGGCGGATGACCTTGATGGAAGATTGCCGGGGGGCGGGGATCGTCTCGTCGCGTTCGAGGATCTGGGCGTAGCCAAGGACGGCATTCAGCGGCGTGCGCAGTTCGTGGCTCAGGCCTACGACGTAGCGGCTCTTGGCGCGGTTGGCGGCTTCGGCCGTCTCCTTGGCGGTCTGCAGGGCTGCGTCGGTCTTCTTGTGGGCGGCGATTTCCTTAAGCAGAAGCGTGTTCTGGCGGGAGGATTCCTCCTCGGCGACGACGCGGCTGTCATGGGCAAGCACATAGAACCAGCAGGCGATGCCGGCGATGACCGAGAAGACGAAGAAGACGATCAGGATGGTACGGTTGACGACTTCGGCCGTCTCCGGCGAGGCTGAAGCCACCTGATGGGCGATCATCGCAAGGATCGCGCCGACGGCCGTCAGCGCCAGCGCGACGGCGATGCCGTAGCGGCCGAGGCGGGTCGTCAGTTTCTGGACGATGGTTTCCGGCAGCAGGGTCTTTGCGACGGCGCCGACCTGCGCATTGAAGCGGGCATTGGGCTTGCACATGTCGTGGCAGCGGCTGTCGAGCGAGCAGCAGAGCGAGCAGATCGGCGCGGCATAGGCCGGGCACCAGGCCATATCCTCCGGCTCGAAGGGATGTTCGCAGACCGAGCAGGTGATGGTGGTCAGGTTTTTCCAGGCATGGCGCGGCTTGCGGGCGAGATAAAACTTGCCCTTCGTCGCCCAGGCGAGGGTGGGGGAAGCGATCAGCGCGATCACAAGCGTGATGTAAGGGGCAAGCGAGGCGGCGACCGAACCGAAGGTGCCGAAATGGGCGATGAGCGCGACGCCGGCCGACAGCGTCATGGCGCCGAGGCCGACCGGGTTGATATCGTAGAGATGGGCGCGCTTGAACTCGATGCCGGGAGGGGCAAGGCCGAGCGGCTTGTTGATGAAGAGATCGGCCGAGATGGTGCAGAGCCAGGCCATGGCAATGATCGAGAAGATGCCGAGCGTTTCCTCGAGCAGCCGGTAGATGCCGAGCTCCATCAAGAGCAGCGCGATCGCCACGTTGAAGACCAGCCAGATGACGCGGCCGGGATGGCTGTGGGTCAGGCGCGAGAAGAAATTCGACCAGGCAAGCGAACCTGCATAGGCGTTCATTACGTTGATCTTCAGCTGCGAGACCACCACGAAGGCGGCCATCAGCAGCAGGGCGGCGTTGTGCCAGGGGATCATGTAGCCGAAGGCGGTCAGGTACATCTGCGCCGGGTCGGCGGCGCGGTCGAGGGGCACGCCGGAGGTGAAGGTCAGCACGACGAGAAATGAACCGGCAAGCAGCTTCGGCGCACCGATAATGACCCAGCCGGGGCCGGCCAGGAAGACGGCGAGGCGGTGGCGCCATTTGCGCTGCGGGTCCGGCGGCAGGAAGCGCAGGAAGTCTGCCTGTTCGCCGATCTGCGACATGAGCGCCAGGATGACGGCGGAGGCTGCGCCGAATTCGACGAGATTGAAATCCGCGACCGTGCCGGGCGGGCCGGAGACGTGGCGGATACCGGCAAAGGCGCGCCAGACATCGAATTGGCTCCAGTCCATGATGGCAATGAAGATGAAGGGCAAGATGTTCAGGATGATCCAGAAAGGCTGGGTCATCAGCTGGAACTTGCTGATCAGCCGCACACCATGGGTGACGAGCGGGATCACCATCACGGCGCTGATGATGTAGCCGATCCAGAGCGGAATGCCGAGCGTCAGCTCCAGCGCACCCGACATGATCGAGGCTTCGATCGCAAAGAGCATGAAGGTGAAGCTGGCGTAGATCAGCGAGGTGATGGTCGAGCCGATATAGCCGAAGCTTGCACCGCGCGTCAGCAGGTCGATATCGACGCCGTGGCGAATGGCGTATCGGCTGATCGGCAAGCCGATCGCCAGCATGGCGACCGAGGCAACGATGATGGCATAGAAGGCATTGGTGGTGCCGTAGGACAGTGTGATGGCGCCGCCGATCGCCTCCAGCGCCAGGAAGGAGATCGCGCCGATCGCCGTCTGCGAGATGCGCTGAGAGGAGAAGCGGCGGGCGCTCTTGGCTGTAAAGCGCAGCGCGTAATCTTCCAGCGTCTGGTTGGCGACCCAGCGATTATATTCGCGTCTCACCGGAATGATGCGTTGGCGCGCTGTCATGCCCTCTTTCCGGCGTTCCGGTCAGCCTATCGTCTCCGAGCTACTTTTGGCGGGATGGGCGGGAAAGGCAAGAGGCGGAATGCCGGCAGATTCACAGAACGGCAATATTTTTGAAACCGGTCTGTCACATAAGGGCTCTAACTCTCCCGCCGTCCGTTCAACCATTTCGGGTATCACCATGTCTGTTCCAAGCCTTTGCCGCCTGAGCACCGCGCTCGTCTGCCTTCTTTCGATCGTGCCATCGCTTGCCGCTGCCGAGCAGGCCTCGGCCGCAAAAGCGCCTTATGTGGAGGCCGGAAACACCAACAAACGTGGCGACGCCTGCTTCTCGACGGCGGACACCAATGCTGCCGTCCATCTTCTCTCCGGCTTTCTCGACGTCTGGACGCCGCGCACGCCGTTCGTCGATGCCGGTGTAGAGGCCCCGGCCAAGGACAATTGCCCTGCGGTTGCCAAGACGGATTGGGACGGCATTCCCTTAAGCAAGACTGACGGCCAGGTGGTCAACAGGCTCGTCCATGACGCGAACATCGCCTATGTCGTCAAGGCGACGCGAGCACGGACGGCCGATCAGGCGGTTGCTGCTTATCTCGACGATCGGCGAGGCAAGAATGCCAGCATTGTCGATGGCCTTGGCCCGCTGACCGATGCCTGGAAGGCGGGCTCCAAGCAGACCACCACCATCACCGAAGTCGCGGCCGATGCGACGACCGTCAAATACGACGACAAGGGCAACAATCGCGGCGCCGGCAGCAAGCCGGACACGGAAAACAAGACCGACGCCAATCCGGACATGGGCCTTGCCATCGACTTCATCAATGCCGCAAGCGGTGACGGCTCGACGGAGCCCGCCAAGCGTTATTTCAAATATGGCCGTCCCTACCGCTGGAGCCAGGAGGTGTCGGTGGTGCCGACGCTTGAGCCCGCCAAGAGCGGCAAGCCGGTCGAGGACGGTGGCTTTCCGAGCGGGCATACGGCGGAAGCCTGGCGGGATGCGCTCGCCATGGCCTATCTCGTGCCACAGCGCTTCCAGGAAATGATCACGCGCGCCAGCGAAATGGGTGAAGACCGCATCCTTGCCGGCATGCATTCTCCGCTCGACGTGATGGGCGGCCGCATGCTCGGCACCGCCACGGTCGTCTACAATCTGAACAAGGCCGACAACTCAGCGCTGAAGAGCGATGCTTACGCCCAAGCGCAATCCTGGCTCATTGCCAAATCAGGCGTTGTTGACGCGGGCGCGCTCGAAGTCATGGCTCATGCAGCGCCGCTCGCCGCAGACCGTTTCGCCGATCATGACGCCAACCGCGCTTACGTGCTGCAGCGCCTGAGCTATGGCCTGCCTAGTATTCATGAGACCAACCAGCTGGCCCGCGTGCCGCAGGGCGCCGAAGCGCTTCTCGAAACGCGTCTGCCCTATCTCGACGGCGAGCAGCGCCGCGATGTGCTGAAGACGACTGAGATCACCTCGGGTTATCCGCTGCTCGATGATGCGGAAGGTTACGGCCGCCTCAACCTGTTTGCCGCGGCAGACGGCTATGGTGCCTTCGATCAGGACGTGACCGTGACGATGGATTCCGCAAAGGGCGGCTTCAATGCGATCGATACCTGGCGCAACGATATCGGCGGCAAGGGCAAACTGGCGAAGCGCGGCAGCGGCATTCTCGGCCTTTCCGGCGCCAATAGCTATGCCGGCGGCACGGTGCTGGAAGAAGGCGTGCTGGTGGCAGGCTCGCCCTCGGCCTTCGGCACCGGCGGACTGTCCGTGAACGGCGGTTCTCTCGTCTTGGCGGCCGATAAGCCCCTGACTGTAGGCGGTGATTACCAGCAGCTTGCCAATGCCGCGACGAAGCCGACGCTCGGCGCTGACGGTGCGGGCACGCTGGTCATTGCGGGTAAGGCGGCGCTCTCCGGCGACCTCGACGTCACTCTTGCCTCGGGCTACGCCCCGGCGCCCGGAACGAAGATCGAGATCCTGAAGGCGGGAGCTATTACCGGCA
>Ga0209758_1002160_pt1 | contig 20677 bp, 19 predicted proteins | sample AraplaMF_Col_mMF_FD_184258 | JGI IMG/M metagenome (GOLD analysis project Ga0209758, IMG submission 184258) | Arabidopsis root microbial communities from the University of North Carolina, USA - plate scrape MF_Col_mMF (SPAdes) (version 2) | ecosystem: Host-associated > Plants > Roots > Endosphere...
GACCACGGCCGGCAGCAACTGCGTCAGCGCGTCGCCGGCGGTGGCGGCGATCGCCTTGCCTTCGAGGTCCTTTGGCTTGTTGATGCCGGCGTCCTCGCGGGCGACGATGGCGAAGATGCCGCGGTTCATCAGCGACATGGTGGTGCGGATCGGGACGCCGCGCACCGCAGAGACCACCACGGTGCCGCCGTCGACGAAGCCGAAGGTGTCGCTCTTGGCGCCGATCGCCTGCGCGGTGGCGCCGCCGCCGCGGCCTTCGTTGATCTTCAGCTCGATGCCTTCATCCTTGTAGTAGCCGCGCTCGACGCCGAGATAGAACGGCGTGTGCATGCCGAGGATCTGCCAGTTGAGCCGCAGCGACACATCGTCGAGGGCCTGCGCCGGCGAAGCGGTGACCGCGGCGACGAGACCGACCGCGCAAAGAAAGCTGCTTAGAATTTTCATGATATCCTCCCAGATGGCTTTTTGAACGACGTGTTTCTTGATTGTCAGTGACTTGATTTCCTAGTGGCTTGATTTCTCAGTGGCCCGCCGAAGTCTGCGCATGCCGGGCGGAGACATGCCACGGCATGATCAGCCGCTGCGCCAGTTCGACCGCATAGTAGAGAACGAGACCGAGCACCCCGAGCACCAGCACGTCGGCGAACACCAGCGGCGTCAGCATCTCGCCGTTGAACACCAGGAGCAGGTAGCCGAGACCGCGGTCGGCTGCGACGAACTCGGCCACCACCGCCGCGGTCGAGGCCAGCGCTGCGGCGACCTTGAGGCCGGTGAAGATCTCCGGCATCGCGCTCGGAAACCGGATCTTCCAGAACGTGCCGAACCAGTTGACCCCGGTCGAGCGCGAGAACTCCAGAATTTCCGGGCTGACCGATTTGAACCCGGCGACGCCCGCCACCACGATCGGGAAGAACGACAGCAGGAACACCAGCAGGATCTTGGGCGCCAGCCCGAAGCCGAACCAGATGATGAACAACGGCGCGATGGCGATCTTGGGCAGGATCTGCAGGAAGATCACGATCGGATAGACCGATGCCTCGAAGGTGCGCGAGCCGGCGATCGCCATCGCCAGCGGGATCGCCACCACGATCGCCAGCAGATAGCCGCAGACCATGCTGGTCATGGTCACCATCAGATGTTCGGCGATGCGGCCGCGCGCCTTGAACAGTTCGGTGAGCACCTCGCTCGGCGGCGGCAGCAGGTAGCTCTTGACCTGGAAGAAGCGCACCGCGCCCTCCCAGAACAACAGAAACACCACGACACCGGCCAGCGACAGCAGCAATGGGCCGACCGCGGGATGACGAAAGGCGGAGAGGATCTTGGTCATGGATTGTGCTCCGCGGCCCGCGCCCGGCTTCTCGGATCGCGGTCACCCTTCTTCGAAAACGGCGCCAGCACCACCAGGCGTGACAATTCTTCGGCGCTCTTCATCACGTCGGGCGCCATCTCGGCGAGATCCGCCGCGGAGATCCGCGCGCTGGGTCCGATCACCGCCAGCGCCGCGGTGACTTCGTTGCGCGCGCCATCCGAAAAGATCGGCGCGGCGACCGCGGCAGCGCCGACCTCGGACTCGTCGCGCGCCGTGCCGAAGCCGCGGCGGCGGACCCGCGCCAGGTCGGTGATCAGGGCCGGCATCGAGGCGATGGCGTTCGGTCCCAGCGATGCGGCGCCGAGCAGCCCCTGCCGGGTGACGGCCTCGGCCGCCATCTCCGCCGGCATCCAGGCCAGCAGGCACTTTCCGATCGCGGTGGCGTGCAGGATCACCGCGCGCCCGAGGTTGGAATCGTAGCGCAGGCCTTCATGGGCGCCCTGGGCCTCGGCGACATAGACCAGCCGGTCGCCGTCACGCCAGGCCAGGCGGACCAGTTCGCCGGTCACCTTGGCCAGCCTGTCCAGTTCCGGCTGACAGACGTCGATGAATCCCTTGGTCATCAGGAAGCGGTTGGCCAGCACCGACAGCTCGAGCGTCAGCGCGTACACGCCGGCATCGCCGACCCGGCAGACCAGGCGGCGCGCCTCGAGATCGGCGAGCAGCCGATGCACGGTGGGTTTCGCCATTCCCGTCGCGGCGGTGATCGCGACCAGCGGCAGCCCGTCCGGCGCATCCGCCAGGGCTTCCAGCACGTCGAAGATTCGATCCACCGCGGAGGTCATCGGAAGAGTCCTTGGACGAAACGCTCTCTTAAAAAATCCGGAACGCTATTCCGGATTTATTGCATTGGACGGCCGGCGTTGTCAACCGCGATGCCAGGTGCAATCCCGCGACAATCCGGCGCGCGCGGCAGTTCCCCGAACGTGGTCTGGATCGGACGTCATCAATGCAGTAACCAATGGTCTCCTCCACAAGAGCCCGCCGGATCGTTCAGTTTCGCCGTCGGACCAACGAGTAGCCCATGACCCGTATCGACCGCCTGCCCCGCCTGTTCGCAACCGTGCTGACCGCTCTCACCGTGCTGGCCTGCGCGTCGCCGCGCGCCGCGCAAGCGCAAAACTATCCGACCAAGTCGGTGCGCATCGTGCTGCCGTTCGCGGCGGGCGGCGTCGCCGACATCACCGCGCGCATCGTCGCGGAAAAGCTCGCCGACAAGCTCGGCCAGCGCTTCTACGTGGAGAACCAGCCGGGCGCCGGCGGCATCGCCGCGGCACGGACCGTGATCTCGTCGCCGCCCGACGGCCATACGCTGGCGCTGCTCTCCAACGGCACTGCCGTCAGCGTTCCGCTGTTCAAGGCGTTGCCGTTCGACCCGCTGAAGGACTTCGAGCCGATTTCCAGCCTCGGCTATTTCGACTTCGTGCTGGCGACCGGCGCCAAGTCGGACTTCAAGACGCTCGGCGACTTCATCGCCGCGGCCAAGGCAAAGCCCGGCGCGCTCAACGTCGGCACCATCAACATCGGCAGCACCCAGAACCTGTCGGCCGAACTGCTCAAGACCGCCGCCGGCATCGACTTCGTCATCGTGCCGTTCCGCGGCACCCCGGAAGTCCAGGTCTCGCTGCTGCAGGGCGACATCGCGCTGATGATCGACAGTTACTCCTCGATGAAGGGCAACCTCGGCGACGGCAAGATGCGGGCGCTGGCCACCTCGGGCACGACGCGCTCCGAAAGCACGCCGGACATTCCGAGCGCCAAGGAAGCCGGGGTCAACGACTACGACTGCGTGTCGTGGAACGCGCTGTTCGCTCCCGCCGGCACGCCGCCGGCGATCGTCAAGAAACTCAACGACACATTGCAGCAGATCCTGGTCGATCCGGAGGTCAAGAAGAAGCTGCTCGAACTCGGCATCCAAGCCAAAGCCTCCACGCCCGAGGAGATCCGCGACCGGCTGAAGGCGGATATCGGCAAGTGGGGCAAGGTGATCGAGAAGGCGGGGATTCAGAAGCAGTGAAGAGCGGCAGCCGTCCGCCACTCACTCCCGGCAGTACCCCACACCCTGCCCGTTACCACCCGACTTGATCGGGTGGCCTAGTATTGCAGAGCGCTGATGTTGAATAATTGAGGCTCTGCCATACTGGATCGCCCGGTCGAGCCGGGCGACGATGGTGGTATTGGTGGCCGCGCATTCAAAACCGGAGATCGCCATGACCGCTTCCATCGATCCCAAGCAATGGACCATCGGTCTCGTCGGCTACGGCGAGGTCGGCCGCATCCTTGCCGAAGACCTGCGCAAGCAGCAGGTCCGCGTCCGCGCCTACGACCTCAAGCTCGACGGCGACCAGGCCGGCGCGCTGCGCGAGCATGCCGCGCAGTACGGCGTGACGCTGGCCACCTCGCACGCCGACCTCGCCGCTGTGGCCGACTTCATCGTCTCCGCGGTGACCGCGAGCCAGGCCGTGCCGGTAGCGCAGGCCTGCGCGCCGGCGATCAAGCGGAACGCGTGGTTTCTCGACTTCAACTCCGCCTCCCCCGGCGCCAAGCAGCGCGCCGCCGCCCTGATCGACGCGGCCGGCGGCCGCTATGTCGAGGGCGCGGTGATGACCTCGATCCCGCCCTATCGCATCAAGGTGCCGCTGCTGCTCGGCGGCAGCGGCGCCGCCGAACTGGCGCCGTTGCTGATCGACCTCGGCTTCGACGCCAAGGTGGCGAGCGACAAGCTCGGCGTGGCATCGGCGGTGAAGATGTGCCGCAGCGTGATGATCAAGGGCCTGGAGGCGATGGTGATCGAAAGCTTCACCACGGCGCGCGCCTATGGCGTCGAGGATGCCGTGCTGGCGTCGCTCAAGGAAACTTTCCCCGGCATCGACTGGGAGAAACAGGGCGCCTATTTCTTCCAGCGCGTCATCGAGCACGGCCGACGCCGCAGCGAAGAGGTGCGCGAGGTGGCGGAGACGGTGCGTGAGGCGGGGCTGACGCCGTGGTCGGCGCAGGGGACTGCGGAGCGGCAAGGATGGGTGGCCGATCTTGCGGATGAAGGGTTGTTTGGGGAGAAGGGTACCGCGGAATTCGCGCGGAGTGCGGATTGGCGAGCCGAGGCGGATCGGATTTTAGGGGCAATCAAAAAGGACTAGGCATTCAGCCAATTGCCGAAAGGTGTCGGTAGATCGTCGAATAAGCTCGTCCAAGCCCTTGCCGTCCTCGTGCGCCCAGGCGGCGCCGACCTTGGTCCAGTAGGCCTTCTCCCCTTCACCTTCGACCACGTAAACCGCGTAGGGTTTCTGGCTCTTTTGGTTCGTCTTCATCGGAATTCTCTCGTTGGTTACTCCAGCTGCGCCAATCGCGGCCGGGCGAGAGTGCAAATGGACCAGAGGTCATAAGCAGCGGCGCAAGGAGGCTCCGACCGAGGGCCCCTCCGGGATACGGCTGGATGCCTTGCGCCGGGGCGCCTCGGTCCTAACTTCCCGTCGTTACTGGCCGTGCATTGAACGGAGCGCCATAACGGGATGAGGCCCCTGAGACGAAGCCGGGGCCGCGCAAAGTCGGTTTGCCGTCGAGTGATGCCCACCCGAACGCCGAGCAGGTCGAGGTGCCCAGTTGGCCTGTAAGGCAAACTGCAACTAACGATTGCACTTCGCGTCTCGCCGTGCAACGGTGGCCCTTTGCCACAAGCACATTTTGCGGAGCACCGATGCAGGCCCTGCTCAACTTGATTGTCACGCGCACGCAGTTGAAGTTTTTCCGGGAAAACAAGGCCGGATGCGGATTTGCGGCTGTCGCCGCGAGAAATCCGCGCAAATACGGTTGGATGCATAACGTAACGGCGCCGGACGCGGACGCCGTAGACCAAGCTATCGAGCGAGCCATCGCCGATGATCGGACCAGCACGCTCTCCTTGATCTTCAAGGATTGTAAAAGCCTCGAACAGTTGCGTGACCTCGTAGGACTTTTGCAACGTTGTCGGCATATCTTTCTTGGCCAGGACGTTGTCTACGAGGGGTTTCGGTGCCTCGGATTCAGAGTGCGGGTCGACGACCTTGAGTCTTGGGCATCAGGCTTCGGGCCATTTGCTTTCTTTCCCAAGACGAGACAGGCGCCCTACACTGAGTTAATTTTTCGGGTAAAGCCTCGACCGGCATACAAAACGGTGATGAAAGAAGCACCTGAAGGCGTAATTCATTTGGCCGACTTGGACATGCTGGGCGTACCGAGGAATGAATTTAACAAACTATGGAACGCATCACATGAAAAGACCGCTAGCATCCTTGGGCACAAGCCTGATCTTAAAAGCGCGGCCAAAACGACCTTCGCGCTGGTTCTCGAATAAAGGCCGCTCGTTGTGCAGGTGACTCATCTGTTCTTGAAGCCCGAGCCGCGCGTGGACATGAAGCCAGTCGAGCAGCTGCAATTCACGCCGAATGGTCTTAAAGACAACGTTCCCTGCCAACCTCTGCGACATGTGCTGATCTCATCTCTTCCGATCGCAACAGAGTGTGGTCTGGTGCCTGGTGACTTGCGTGAGAATATTGTGGTGGATGACCGGGAACTTTACGGGCTGGCATCAGGCACTGTCGTCGCCATTAGCGAGGCCCGTATCCGCCTCACATTCCATTGTGAGCCTTGCAAGGGCATCCTCGCGAAAGTCAAACTGAGGGACATCCTGCATAAGCGCGGGGTTCTTGGGTGCTTCCTCAACAGCGGCGAAATCCGAGTCGGTGACAGCTATTCTGTAGAGCGGAAGCAGTTCGATCCTATTCCATACGAGATAAAAGACCGCATCAAATGGTACGTGGCACAGCAGAGCACGCCGGTTGCGGCTGATAAACTGGTGTATGAGATCGGATTATCGAAATCGTACCTGCGCGCGCTGCCCGCTTTGATCAGGCGCACGCCAGACCTGGACCCGTCCCGCATCACCTTCAAGTCTCACCAACAGACGGCGGAGCGCACACGCGCATAGATGACCACAACCTACGTCTTGATAGCGGGACTTCCCGGTTCCGGCAAAGGCACACTCGCAAAGAACCTTGCGAGCCGATTCGAATGCACTCACGTCTCGTGCGGCGACGTATTCCGCGATGAAATAAGGCGCCAGACACCCTTTGGCTTGAATGCGATAAAATACATCGAAAAAGGTCAGTTGACGCCCGACGGCGACACGTCGCGGATATTTCTCTCCCACCTCTCCGCGTTGTCCACCGGCAACTATTTGCTTGAGGGATATCCGCGAACGACGACTCAACTCCGGGAGTTTGAGCGACATCTAGATGAGACGCGGAGGACGCTCAATTCCGTCCTCTACCTCGACGTAGTGCGGGACGAACTCATCAGGCGCGTTACAGATCGCCGCACGTGTAAAACCTGCGGCGCGATTTACAACCTGCGCACAAAACACCCCCGGCAGACAGATATCTGCGATATTGACGGCACCCCACTCATGCAGCGCCCCGACGACCAACCCGCTGTCGCGGCTTCGCGTATCACTCTTTACGAAGAGAAGGAGCGCGATGTCCTCGCCCATTTTCGGGCCAATGCGAGGTTCGAAAACGTGGCCGCTGGGACTTCGGCCGAAGACGTGCTGGAAACGGCCGCGTCGCTTCTCGCTCCGCTTCTGGTTAAACGGCGGAACTAGCGCCAAGTACTGCCCCTCAGTTTTTACCGGCATCTCACGTATGTTCGACTCCTCCCAGCGCCGCAAACTGCTAGATCCATTGGATCGGCCCATTGGTTACTCGGCCCACACGCCACTTTCGCGCCTTGAGACTGACGATCTCACCCTCGGTAAGCGCATCTTCGCGCATGGCGAGACAAAGGAGATGCGTTGGGCGGGTCATCGCGACATAGTGCTGCTTCAACCGCGATTGGCCCAGCGCGCTCTGCTGTCCACCACCCGTCTTCTGCCTCAGAAGCCAAGGCTTCAACGTCGCAAGGTGATGAGCCCGGAAATAGGTATCGCATACCAGCGTAGCCGTGTGAGTCTCACCCTTTATGGAGTGAATCGACCCAAGGCGAACCTCAACGGTCGGAGCTTGTTCGGGATATCTGAAGCGGTTATCCCGCTGTCGGAGAGTCGTTGCGGTCACCTGCTCCCATTCCAAGAATTCCGCAGCACGGCCAGCGTCAATCGCCGAGCCGGTGATTTCCGAAGCAACAAGCCTCACGACCGCAGCCCATTTGGCTTTCCATTCATCGGGAGATGGGATGGTCCGATTGGCCGCGAACGAAGTTACAAACTCCGAATAGGCTGCTCGCGCCTCGGGCTTCGCGGACAACACCTCCAACAAATACCGATGCTTACGCTGATGGTTGGCGATGTTGACCAAGGGTTTCTCGCGTCTGGCAAGCGCGATAATGCCCTCGGCCAGCAGTTCAACGAGCGGATACGCTTCTCCCACCTGTTCGGCACGTTTCAGTCCCGCCATGTAATATTGGCAGAACGTCTTTGGTTTGGGTTCGGATGCCGCCAATTCAGCATCGTAGTCGGACCAGTAATTGCCGACGTGTCGGGGTAAATTGTTAATGTCCTCGCTGGGCCGGTGAACAGCACCGACGGCGGTGAATGTTCCCAGCTTCAACTCCGGTGTGGAAAATAACTCGCAAAGATAAGCCGAGTAACTGGGAAGAATGTAGCTAATCGTCGCGTCGCCGAAAAGAAGGATAGCGTGCTTATCGGTCGCGTCCGTCGCTATCGGACTCGCGGGAGGGCCGTTTCCAACCAAATTCTGCGGGACGACACCAAGAGGTTTCGTGAAATCCGCTATCTGCTGGCCGAATCGATGGCTATTTGGGATCTCCTTTCGGATCGTTTGGTCGGGGAATTTGTCGGTGTCGGCACCGACGTCATCGCCCGCATAGCGGTAGATCGCTTGATTAGAGTCGCCGTATCGCTGTCGAACAACGGGCGCGCCTCCATCGCTGAAAAGACGAAACAGCAAGGAGGACTGTATCTCGCTATTGTCTTGCACTTCGTCAATGAAGAGTAACGGGAAACGATGGCGAATGATTCCGCGAATATCCGGGACGACATCAAGAAGATGATCGGCGAAGACAAACATCTCATCGAAACAATAATAGCCTTCCTCCGCTGTCGTCTTGCAGGCTTCCTGCAAGGCCTTATACGTCTCCGTATCGCGACCGAGCTTGTTCCCCTTCCCCCAGCGGATATCCCCCAAATCATATTCCGTCGTCTTGAATTTCATTATGCTCGGAGCATGTCCGGTTTTTTCCAACGCGTTCTTCGTCGACCATTTTAGCTTCCCCCAGCGGCGCCTTTGACAAACCTCGTCGTCAATCATTCGGACGGGAAGATCATGGGAGCGCAAACAAGGAAACGCGAGAAATTCGTTCACGAAGCCATGTATCGTTCCTACGAAATGCGGATAACCAAGCAGCTGTTGTCCCGCCGCCGTATTGCCAAGGCGCTGCTCAATTTCTCGCCTGGCGACGTTGGTGTGGGAGAGAACACAGACTCCGCGCCTCGGTCCTGTCCATTTGCGCGCGAGGATAGCCAACTTCGCCACGAGCAGCGTGGTCTTCCCACTGCCGGGACAGGCTTCGACGTCAAGCGCCGCCGTTGACTTTAGGACGTCTCTCCTCGGGTCTAAACCATCCACGCCACCGAAAGCTGTTTTCGGCAACTTCAGTACGTCGCAAACCCACGCGATATCGTCATCGGTGATGGACGGAGGCTGAAATCCGGCGACGCTAGTCACTTGCGCCCGCCGTACTCGCGGCATCCGGCTTGTACGTCACGTGCTCAATCGCCTTAACCAAGTATGTTGGCAGGAGGGAATTCAGCGCCTTCGCGTCAAGCCTTCCTTTTCCGACGGAGCGATCCAAGATCCATGCAAGGTATTGAGCGGACACTGTCTTCGAAACGCTAGAACCATCAGCGAACATTCCATAGATGTGCGAGCACATTTCTTCTTGTGAGGTCGTCTTTGCTTCCAGCTCCTTGAAAGATCTGAGAGCAGCCTTGGTTACCGCGACGATCGTGGTTTTTCCAGCATGGATATTCTCATCGGCCTTTGCGAAGTGAGCCGCGAGCCAAACTTCTTGACTAAAACCGGCCAATGCCAAGTCATATTCAAGCGTCCATTCATCCGCCACGAAGGTCTCGACTCTCTGGCCGGATGCCTTTGCTTGGATTTCCAAGCGGCGCTTCTCAAGCGCGTCTCCGGGAAAGTCCTTCTTCGCACGCCAGCGACGACCCTTGGGCCACGCCTCGCCGGGCTTCACCTTGCCAATGATTTCGGGCGCGCAGTCCGGCATGACATCGAAATCAGTCACGCATGCGACTGGAATGCTGATTTCTCCGTCAACGTCCGCGTTCTTGCGCTGAAAGATACGAGCGAATCGGCGCAACCCAACGCCGCCGACATTCACGATCGACACGCCACTTTCGGTGAGATCTCGCCCGAGCAAACGCGCGAGCGTCGGTAGCAATATGTTTTCCGCGTCACCTTCGACGATTAGCACACCTCTAGCGAAGAACAGATTAGCCTTCGTCACATCAAGGAATCGGGCGAGGAATCCGTAATCAGACTTACTTAGTTCCGTGCGCCCGGCGGCAAGGGAGAACGCTTTGCGCCCTTGGAGAAGTAACAAATTGTCTAATTCGATCGCCGAAGCGAGATTGGGACTGTGAGTTGTTAAGATCACCTGTATTTTCTGACCGTCGGCCCGGGCTTCGCGAACCTTGGTTTGCAAAAACTGGATAAGACGCAACTGCCGTTGTGGATGCAAATGCGCCTCAGGCTCTTCAATCAACAATAGGGGCAGCCCATCTGACTCGGATCCCAACAACAGCAACTCACAGGCCATGAAGAGAATATTGTTCGATCCCAAGCCTCGGTTCGGCGGCATTCCTGGTGCTAAGGTGTCGCGCAACGCCAGATCCAACTTTTCAAGCAATAGGCGCAGCCTAGCCGACGTTTCGCCCTTCGAGCCGCTAACCGAGATGTTACCCTCTAGTTGAGCTCCCGCGAACGAAAGCTGTTGCAGGTATTTTGTATTTAGATTGTCGGATGCGCTCTGAACGCCTTTGTGCTGACTCAACAACGCATTCGCGAAATCACCAATTCCTAGGACGCTAAGGGTGCTTAAATCCTTCGGCGCACCGGCTTTATGGTCATAGTCGGTCCCAAACTCCCTGATTTCCGTGGTATGCTGTAACACTTGGGAAAGGCGTGAGCCTCGCCCGGCGGACATCGCGCGTTCCGCATCACGTAGTGGGCGCAGGTAGGTAGCGCATAAAAGCGCTTTGGCCGTTTGGTCAAATACAGGTCCATCCGCCGCCTTTCCGGATCTCGTCTCTACAGTGGTGAAACGTCGTTGCCCGCCCGTTTGAATGGGCGCTATTGCCTTCCAATTGAGGACTAAAACGGCGACTTTGCTTCCCTCGTGATCTTCATAGGTCAGATGTTCAGCAAATGCGGCTCTATCAGCGAGGGTTAGATCTTCGAATCTACAGCAAATACGGATTTCCTTCGCGCGCGCGCCTCCGTCGCTCGGTTGATGGAAATCATTCTCATCAACCCGAAAATGCTCTTGGTCTCTCGTTCCTAGAGCGAGACGAAGTGCGTCAACGACGGCGCTTTTTCCCGTATCGTTCTCGCCGACAATGGCAGTCAGACCAGGGTTGAGCGCAAGCGTGAGGGCATCCTGACCTTCGCCAAACGCCCTGAAATTCTCAATACGAAGCTGCGATAGAAACATTTAAGTATTGCTTTTCCCTGGCGATTCTCCTTGAATTGCAATTATAGGCAGCAAACGCATCGCGTGTATATTGTTTACGTAATGCTGGAGTTTGGGAGACCTAGGTGCGAACCAGCCGCGTAAGGCTGAAAATTGGAAAAGAGGGTGAGCGATGGCGTACACCCAGCGCGTCAGGGAAAGCATCCTCCCTCTTTCAATTGCGGATACCTTACCGCAAGCCTTCGCCGAATGGCGCTTTACTGGACACACCCACGATCACGAGCAGCCTATCGAGACGTGCCATCTCTGCGGGCAGGAAGGTCTCCGCTATCACTTTGAGATCCAAAATGATCTCACCCATCATGCGCTCGAAGTAGGCTCGCATTGCATTCTTCAGTTCAATGTCGCGGTCTACGAGAACGGTCGGCGTCTCACGCCCGCCGATGCTAAGCGGCGCCTGGACAAACTCATGCAGAAGATGCGTTTGGACTCCTGCGTCGCGTCTTTAGAGAAATTAGCCCGAAGCGAGAGAAACGACATTTTAACGGGCGCATTGGCGCATTACCGGACAAACAAGAAGCTAACGCCCAAGCAGGCTTTCGTCGTGTTCTGGCGCCTGCGTCACAATTATATCGACCACGATCCCTCCTTCTTCAACGTTACGCTTAAGAAAAAGCGATACATGGATGACCTCGCGGCAATGGAAACGAGCAAGATCCATTTCTTTTGGAAAGCTCTAACGCCCAGTCAGCGGCGAACAGCGGTCGCCTTGGGCCATATAGCCCCGGCTAAAATCTCCTAACCCTTTGTATTACATCGAATATTTGGTTGCAAGGACACGCAACGGCCACCTCCCCAGAATGCCCGCGATCGTAATTTCCTTGCAATTATAATTGGTTATCTGGCCGAGAGACACTCGAAGTCCTCTCGGCCGTCGCGATGCAGATACCGCTCAACGTTCTGGAGTTTTAGCGCCCGTTACAACCGGGTCCTTTTCAATATAGACGTTCAAGAAGGGGTCAAAACGCCTTCCATTGCGATCGGTATAGTCGACGTGCACATGGTTCGGCACCGAAGCGGCGGCATATTCCTTGACCGTGCTAAGATCTGCCGCGCGACCAATGACTGTTTCACCAGCCTTCACTTGGGCGCCTTTTACGATGGACGGCAGGGGCTCGACGTACAGCGCCCTTGCGACCGTTCCATCGAATGCCTTTATCTGGACGAGCGACAAACCTGTTTCCGTCTTTCCGATTCGTTCGATCTCGCCTGTCATTATCGCAAGGACAGGCGCCCCCGGTGCCATGAGCCAATCGGTAGCACCATGCAGCCTGCCGGTATTTTTCCCGTAAAGCGCATCAGCATCACGGGAAATGGGGCTGCGAGGAGACATAAAGATGCCTCCTGCAGGATCGTTGCCATTGGGCTCACGGCGCTTGGCGTCGCGCGAAGGCCCCGAAAAAGTGAGAAGTTTGTCTTGGAACTTCTCATCCAGGGACTTGAAGGAGATTTTTGGGACGTAGTCCTTCAATCCATCCGGGCTGGGATACTCCACCTTCGAATAGTAGCGCGGATAGACCTTCTCCGGATTCTCCCGGTCCTTTAGCTCGGCAGCGCTGGGAGGCGAAGCCGGAGAGGCGGTGCTAGGCGAAGGCTGAGAAGATGGGCTAGAGCCGCTGCGGTTTCCGCCTTGATTTTGTGGATCACTGCTGTTCGGCTTTTTGAAGGGATCGAAAACCACAATAGGAATGCCGACCGTACCACCGGAAGCAGCTCCCACCGTCTTGCCGTCGACGATCAACTTCGCGACCAAAGTACAGCCGTCAGCGCAAGCAGCCCATCCGGTGACGATAACGCCCGCAATGATGAGAGCCTCATCCGGATGTGTTTCGATCCACTTGAACGTTTCTCGCACCGGTCGAGAGACCCCCTCTTCGATCTCACCGTAAACGGGAACCGCCTTTTTGATGTCGCGCGAGGCGTTATCTAATTCTTTCCCGGCCTTTCTGAGAGGCTCGACGCCCGTTCTTGCTCCAACCCATTCCAATGCGTCACCAAACAGTCCACCCGCGGACGCGGATAGAGGAAAACTAACGCCGGTCAAAAAGGCCAGCACCAAGGATTGCGTTTTGCGCATTCGAGCCTCCGTACGTTTGCTTACGTAGGAGCAAGATATCGCAACATCATCGATCCCGGTTGTGCCGGAATGTTCCAAATTGTGACGCGCCCTCGTCGCGCTCAGCCCTTGACGGTGATTTTTTCTTGGCTGAGTTCTCGAACAATGAACGTGTCCACCATCGCCTCCGGCAAATATCCAAGTTCTCTGCCAAGCGCGTTCCTCCATTTCACGGATGTTTTGGTGTTTTTGACAGCAACTAACGGTCTGGCTGCAATGTATCCGGCCCCGTCAGACGCGACCCCGATGCCGGATATCATTCCCCTGAGAACGCTCACGGAGGGCGTTCGCGCCTCATGCAAGACGATTGAAAGAATTTCGTAGTCGGCATGTTTTTGCTCGAACATGCAATAGATGCTCGCTCCAACCGGGTAGGCATATCCGTCATATTCATAAGCAGTCAGAGTACCAGTTTGATCCTCATGAGGATTTATGACCGCGGCACGCATACCATCAGGAGTGACGCCGTCAAAACTCAAAAGAGAGGATAGGATGACGCCTTTCTTGTTTTGCCTGTAGTACACAAAGTATTGGCCGCCATACCTTTCTAGATGGGAAAGCCACTGCGCCGAATTCTTTCCGATCGAGCGGAATTTGCGGAGGGGGAGTGAAGAAGCTTGACCTGCGACCCGGTCCTTAAATGCGCTCGGGTCGAGTTCAAAGTCAGCGGGGTCAATTGAAAAATGGTTTGCGATTTTGATCAATTGATGGACCGCGGGCAGTCGTTGACCAGAAACTAATTTCGCTAGAACAGGGCGAGACCAACCCAGAGCGATGGCCAATGGCTCCTGCTTCAAATTGTTGAGCTCAAGAAGATAATTGATGTTTGTGCAGAAATTGCTCAAGTGCGGTCCTTTTTGAGCAGAGGGCGCAGCCGCAGTTAGTGCAAAGGGGCAGATCAATTGGTGATTGAAATGACCTTCTCAGCATTACGCAATAGCTTAGCGAAGTCGGGGTTCTGCAGTGGGGGCTCGCAACAGCCGCCCAACAGACTCACACCGTTCATTAAGCTTTTGCCCCCCTAGACTGCTCCCAATCGTAATTTCCCTGAAAAATCTAGCAGATTCACTGGTGGAATAGCCGAAGGCAAGGACTTAATCCGGCAAGAAATTACTTTTTGAGCTGTTGCCAGTTGCCCCGGCACGATGGAGGGGCTGCAGCGCATGGTGCCGTCTTCAGGCGCGGCGCGCCGCAGCTTCCGCTTCGCCTGCACGCCGATCCGATCGGCGCGGAATCGAACTCGGCAAGCGCCCGGAGCACATGCTGCTCAGCGACTGGCCAGGGGCGACGACCGGCCGCGTCGAAATGGTGGAACCGATCGGCGCCGAGACACTGGTGTGGACCAGGATCCAGCGAAAGCTTTTCCGCGCGGGTGGCGCAGGCGACCAAGCTTGTGCCTGGCGGCGCGATGAGCTGGTGAGCTTACGGATTCCGCAAGAGCATGTGCACCTGTTTCGACGGGGAAGCGGGCGGCGGCTGGATTGCGGCAACCCGGGATTGTTGAAGCAGCGCACTTTTCGGCTTGCCACGCATTGTGGATATGTCCCCCCGCACTGGACTTGCAATGAATCCACCCCGTAGATGTACCAGCCGACCGACTCAGTCAGAAATTCGGCGGCGTCGGAGTGTTCGTGTCACTGCAAATGTCGATCGTCAAAGTGCTATCGAGTCATCCGGAGGGTCGGGCCTCCGTTGCCGCGCTCAATGCCGACCTGAAGATTCTCGCCGGCATGGGGCGGGAGTGGACGCTGCGCATGAAACGCCTCGCGGCGCGGGCGCCGAGTATGCCGCGCAGGTTTCCATGTGCGACGATTAGCTGGGCCCGGTGCTCGACGAGATGGACCGGCACAGGCTGTGGGACGACACAGTGCTGATCGTGTGCAAGGACATCGACTCAGCAAGTGCAACCCGCTGCCCTTTGTGGTACGATCAGCGTATGCCTGTTCGAAAGAAGTCCTCCGCCGGGAAGCGCGTCACCAAGGTCGTCATTGGCAGAGAGCGTTTTGCCAAGATCAGCGCTGTCGAGGGTATCCAGCCGTCCGCTGCCATGCGGAAACGCGTGGCCCAATTCGACAGGCAGGGCCTGTCCGCCGCAGAACGACGCCGCGAGATCATCAAGGCGCACAAGAAGGGCTAGAGACTTCGATGTACGACGCCGTTGAAGACCCGTATTGCTATCCGGGCACAACGGTTCTCAAAAACAAGCTGAAGCTCAAGACCCAGGCAGAACTCGATTCCTTCGAGGCGGAAATTACGGCCCAGCGTGCCGAGGAGCCGCTGCCGGCCGGTAAACTCACCTATCCGCACGACCGGGCAATCCACAAACATCTCTTTCAGGACGTATATGATTGGGCCGGGAAGGTCCGCACGGTCCGGATTTCGAAGGGCAGCAGCATGTTCTGCTACCCGGAGAGCATCGACCGCGAGATGTCGAAGGTCTTCAGCGCTCTCGCCAATCAAAAGCACCTGAAGGGCACGACACCCGACGATTTCGCAGCAAAAGCCGCACATTTCCTTGCTGATCTCAATGCGATCCACCCGTTCCGCGAAGGCAACGGCCGCACCCAGCTCACCTTCCTCACCCTGCTTGCCGAAACCGCCGGACACCCACTGGCGATGGAGCGTCTTGATCCCGACAAGGTGATGCAAGCCGTGATCGATAGTTTCGGCGGTGACGAAAAGCCCTTGGCAGTGGTCATTCGGCGTCTGGTTGGCGACGGCGCGACCGGCTTGCGGTAGAGCCAGAGCGGCAACCTTCGATTGTTCGCGGGCAGCACGCGCGCTTTCCGTCACGCTTGTCACGCATTGTGGATATGTCGTCGCGCGCTGGACTCGTTGCGAACGCACCCCGTAGATGTACGAGCCGACCGACTCAGTCAGAAATTCGGCGGCGTCGGAGTGTTCGTGTCACTGCAAATGTCGATCGTAAAAGTCTTGTCGAGTCATCCGGAGGGTCGAGCCTCCGTTGCCGCGCTCAACGCCGACCTGACGATTCTCGCCGGAAGCGGCCGGGAGTGGACGCTGCGCATGAAGCGCCTCGCGGCGCGGGCACCGGACCTCGATATCTTTTCCCAGCGTTTGGTCGTCCGCGACGCTCACGGGTGGCAGCTCACCGCCGCGGGATTCGACTTCCTTGCCCGCGTCGAGGCTGAACCGCCGACGATCGCGACGCCCCTCGCCGCGCCGGTGGTCGTGGTGAAGCTGGCCGCGGACCGGCCGCGGGCGGCATTCGTCCTGATCGGCCGCAAGACGCGGCGGCGGCGTAAATCACGCAGCGTCACGCTCAAGCACGCGGGCTAGCCGGAACGCAATCGGATGCGGCGCATCGTCGTCCGGGCGAGCGCCAGGATCCATGAGCCGTGTCATTGCGTTCGCGCAGTGAGGTGGGCGCGCTGTTCGGGGCAAGCCCTCTTCCGTGGAGCGTGTGAAACAATCTCCGACCTCATCCTGAGGAGCGCGTTCTTCACGCGCGTCTCGAAGGATGAGGCTTCGAGACGCCGCGCCAAGAGGCGCGGCTCCTCAGGATGAGGGACTGAGGTTGTGGCGTATCGAGCCAGCGCGCGGCGCAATGGCGATCAAAGCGGGCAGTCGTCTTGCCTCACGACGAAGGTCAGGGGTTCTGGGTCCCGGCCTTCGCCGGGACGACGCGGTGGGAGCGGGTCGCGTGTAGCCGCGATGAGCCAACGGTTCCGGCTCCCGCCCTACTTCCGCCGGCCGCAATTGAACGCCTTGCGAAACCCGGCGGCCAGGGCGTCGTCCTCCGAACAGAACCAGCGATTGGCCCTGGTCAGCGAGGCGTAGCTGCGGCAGCTCTGCAGGTGGTAGATGCCGACATTGCCGGTGAACTTGGCGCGGGTCGCCAGCTTGCCCTTGATGGTGCAATTGGGCGGCGCGGTCGGCTCGATCGGGAACATGACCTGGCGCAATTCGACGTCCTTGTCGCGCCGGCACGACGCGCCCAACAGGACGCCGTCGGTTTTCCACTGCCGGAAATCCTCCGGCACCGCGAAGCAGCCCCTCCACAGGCCCTTCTGGCCGTCCTTTGCCTCGGCCTGTTCAGCCTTGAACCGGCCATTGCCCGACGGTTCCAGATTCACACCGAAACCCTGGCGAACCTGACGCTGGTTCAGGGAAGCGGACTCTCCAACGACGGTGCAGACACCGAGGCGGCGGTTCTTGAAGATCGGGTCGGCACCCTTGTCCTCGCACCGTACCTCGCCGTTGCCGACCAGGGCCGCCAGCTGGTTGCGCGCCTCGACCCCGCACGCCCAGACGTCCGCCTTCTGATCGATACACATCTGATCGAATTCCGGAGCGTCGATGCCCTCGAGCCGGTATTTGACCCCGCCGGCCTGGATGGTCTTGCCGTCGGCAACGACGACGTCGGCAGACCAGCACGGACCGCTCAACAGCAGCGCCATCGCCGCAACCCAAAAACGCATTCGCCGCCCCGTCATGTCCTCGCGCCCATCCGTGAAGTCTAACAGGGTCTGCGCCGGATCGTCCATCGATAGCCCGGGTCCGATGCCGCTGGCGCCCGGGCCGGCCGGCACGCGCTGCGGCCCTGACGTTGTCCGAACGCGAGGCGTGTGGTTAGAGTTTCCCGATCATGCTGTTCAACTCCTACCCGTTCATCTTCCTGTTCCTGCCGATCGTCCTGCTGGGTTATTTCGCGCTGGGCCGGACCGGCCAGCCGGCTCCGGTGATCTGGCTGGCGCTGGCATCGCTGCTGTTCTACGCGGTGAGCAACTGGCAATTCGTCATCCTGCTGCTGGCATCGATCGCGTTCAACTACCTGATCGGCCTGTTGCTGATTTCACGACGGCTATCCGGGCGCCTGCGATTTTGCGTGCTGACGATCGGGGTCGCCGGAGATCTTCTGGCGCTCGGCACTTTCAAATATGCCGGGTTTCTGGCCGCCAACCTCAATGCCCTGCTGTCGACCGGCTTTCACCTCGACATCCTGCTGCCGGTCGGCATTTCATTCTACACTTTCACCCAGATCGCGTTCCTGGTGGATGCCTACCGCGGACGGGTCGCCCATTATGCGCTGCCGCATTATGCGCTGTTCGTCACCTACTTCCCGCATCTGATCGCCGGCCCGATCCTCCACCACAAGGACATGATCCCGCAGTTCGAGGACGCCGCGACAAAACGCCCCAATGCGCACCTGATCCTGTGCGGCCTGATCATCTTCGCGATCGGCCTGTTCAAGAAGACCTGCCTGGCCGACGGCATCCAGCCGCTGGTGGCGCTGGCGTTCGGATCGGCGGCGCCGACCTTCGATCAGGCCTGGATCGGCGCGCTGGCCTACACGTTTCAGCTGTATTTCGACTTCTCCGGCTATTCCGACATGGCGATCGGCATTTCGCTGATGTTCGGCGTCTTCCTGCCGGTCAACTTCAATTCGCCCTACAAGGCCACCAGCATCGTCGAGTTCTGGCGGCGCTGGCACATCACGCTGTCACAGTTTTTGCGCGACTATCTCTACATCCCGCTGGGCGGCAACCGGCACGGCCGCGTGCTGCGCACCCTCAACCTGATGGTGACGATGCTGCTCGGCGGGCTCTGGCACGGTGCCGCCTGGACCTTCGTCGCCTGGGGCGCGCTGCACGGTGCCTATCTCTGCATCAATCACGCCTGGACCAGGTTCGGACCGCGCAGCACGTCCCGCGCGACGACGGCCGCCGGCTTCGTTCTGACGTTCCTGTCCGTCGTGGTCGCGTGGGTGTTCTTCCGCGCCGACAGCATGGCGACGGCCGTGACCGTGCTGTCGAAGATGACCGATCCGACGCAACTGACGTTCGGCCATACCGAGATGATCGGCCTGGGCCAGGTCGCGCTCTATGCCGCCATTGCCTGGCTGGCGCCGAACACCCAGGCGATCATGGGGTACGACCACGACAGGCGGGTGGTCGGCGAGAGCGTCGGCGCGTGGCTGCAACGTCCGGGGTTCATCTATGCGGGCGCCGCCGCCCTGGCGTTCGGGATTCTCGGAATCCAGCAGCATAGCGAATTCATCTACTTCAGGTTCTGATGAGCACCGCCGTCCGCAAACTCGTCCATCTGATCGGCTTTAGCGCACTCCTGATCGCGCTGGCCGCGGCGCTGAATTTCGCCGTCGATCCGCTGCAGCTGCTGCGGCCGGCGCGATTTTATCAGCCGATGTATTCGAACGATACCCGCATGCAGAATGCCGGGCTGATCCGCAGCGAGGATTTCGACACCGTCTTCATGGGCACCTCGCTGGCGATCCATTTCCGGCAAAGCGACATCGACCGGATTCTCGGCGTGCGCTCGCTGAAGCTGGCGATGACCGGCTCGAATTCCCGCGAACAGAGCTTCGTACTTGCCGCCGCACTCGCGCGCGGCCCCAGCCGGATCATCTGGCAGATGGACGACTGGATCTTCCGCGACGCGCCGGACATCGACCACAACGACAGTTTTCCCGCCGACCTCTATCGCAAGAATGCCAAAGGCGTCGCCGGCTATCTGCTCAGCGGCGCGATGGCGCGGGAGTCGCTGTGGACGCTGGCGCGCGCCGCTCCACCCTTGCGAAACCTGGCCACGCGCCTGACGACGGACAGCCTGATGAAATTCGCGATCCCGCGGGTCGACGACATCCACGTCCTGGCGCCCGATTTCGACGTGGCGCAGGACTACAACGCGGCCAGGGCACGGGCGTCGTTCGCCTATCTCACCGATCCGTCGCGCAGCGCCTATCTGGCGGAAGGCTACGCCTTTGAGGCGATGGTGCGGAATTTCGAACGCGACGCGGTCGACCTGATCGCGCGCCATCCGGACGTTGCGTTCGACATCTACTTTCCGCCCTATTCGATCCTGCAGTTCGTGGCGTTGCGCGACGCGTCGCCGGCAACGCTGAAGATCGTTTACGACTTCACCGGCTATGTCAGCCGGCGCCTCGCGACATTCCCCAATGCGCGCCTGCATGATTTCCGTGGCGCCCGGCAGATCACCCATGATCTCGCCAACTATCGCGACGCCATCCACCATTCGCCCGCGATCGATCTGAAGGTGCTGTCGTATCTCGCGGACGGGACATACCTGGTCGACCGCACGGCGCCGACCGCGCCGCTACGATGGCTGCAGGCGCAAGTCGAGGCGTACCGTCCCGAGACGCTGGCGCAGTGAGTTTCTCCGAGAGCTTATGAATGTATGCCGGCCTCATCCTGAGAGGCCGTGATTGTATTGTTGACCTCATCCTGAGGAGCCGCGCCTCTTGGCGCGGCGTCTCGAAGGATGGCCGCGGGCTCAGGACTTTGGCCATCCTTCGAGACGCTTCGCTGCGCGAAGCTCCTCAGGATGAGGTCAGATACATTCACAGGCTCTGAGGAGCGTGTGAAACGATCCCCGACCTCATCCTGAGGAGCGCGTTCTTCACGCGCGTCTCGAAGGATGGCCCCGAGAATGTG